>Ga0265297_10007717_pt1 | contig 14763 bp, 11 predicted proteins | sample Munlanlwell13791_FD_192502 | JGI IMG/M metagenome (GOLD analysis project Ga0265297, IMG submission 192502) | Leachate microbial communities from a municipal landfill in Southern Ontario, Canada - Leachate well 137-91 | ecosystem: Engineered > Solid waste > Landfill > Unclassified | place... | reverse complement strand
GCTTGGTTTTGTACCGATCATCCGCCTTGATCGCCCGGGCCAAATCCAATCCGTTCATCTCCGGCATATTGACGTCGCTGATCAGCAGGTCAAAATTCTCCGCTCCGCTTTGCAGCGCCCCTAAAAGCTCCACCGGATTCAGATACGATTTGAACTCGATCACTCCGCTGCTGATCATCTCATCCAGCGCCAGCTCCGCCGTCGCGATTATCGCTCTAGAATCATCCACAATAATTACCCTTTTCGCCATTTATTTCCCCTTTGTTTATAAGATAAAAATTTTAATATTCTTATTTTGCATTATCGGTATGACCTGCAGATTCAACCAATATGTTCATCCATATTGCGTTGGATTAGCGTATCATATTGATAAAAAGTCACAAAAAAATCACAGCCATTTTTTGCTGAATGCTCCGGAAGATTCCGGTTATCTGCCATATACGCACCTGAATTATCAATACAGGTTATTTTAAATAGATGTTTTCTATATAATTAAATCTATTCTCATGAAATTTCACTAAAAAAATTTGTAAATTTGGTCTATAATGGTTTTTGAACAAAATTTTTTGTGAAGGGCTAGAATGGAAGAAAAGCGACACAGCAAGCTTTTAAGCGAGCTTGACAATATGACCATGTCCCATAAGCAGAATATCATGCAGATAGCTGCTTTTCAAACGGTGGGTGATGTGATATACGGCATCAACATCGCAAAAATCAAAGAGTTCGCAATGATCAAGGATGCCCAGGTGACTACCGGGCTCAGCGACAATCCCTATCAAATGGGGATTGCGGTTTTGCGCGGCGAATCGTTTCCTATTGTTAATTTGACAAAATGGCTGGGCAATGCCAGCAGTGAACAGCACTCATTGGATGAGTACGAGATTTTTATTGTCTCGGAGTTCAACCAAAACCTCATTGCCTTTCCGGTGAAAAAAATACTGATGATCGCATCAAAACATGCCGAAGAGCTGGAACGTCCCTCTACGACGAACGCCAAAATGACCTACATTACGCGGATCGAACTCAATCAGGAACGCCGCAGAAGCCGCAAACGGCGTAAAAAACTTCTGCACTCCACCAAGCAGGTGTCCGCCAAACCGATCCTAAACGACTCAGGAATCGGAGAAAATGAAAAAATCTGTTTCGTACTGGATGTCGAGCAGATGCTCGAAGATATTTTTCCGGGCGTCACTCAGCGTAAAATGCACGAGCTTGAAGAGTTTGAAGATATTGAGCCGATCCATTCGAATAAAATACTTGCCATCTGCGAAGATTCTCATGTGGCCACTTCTATTTTGCATAAAACACTCGATAAGACGGAACTGGAAATCCATTACTTTACAAACGGCATGGAGTTTCAGCGCTGGGCCATCAAAATGCCGGACGCTTCCAAGCGGATCGGATGCGTCATTACCGATATCGAGATGCCTCTGATGGACGGTTTTCAGGTTGTCGATTTTGTCAAAAATGAAATCAACAGTTCGATTCCCATCATCGTCAATACCTCTATGAGCAATATCGGGATCGTAAAAAAGCTTGAAGACATGGGAGTCAATCTCTTCATACCAAAAACCGAACCTCTCAAAATATACAAAGCGGTAAAAAGCTTTATGGAGGGGAATAATGTATAACTATAACCGCTACGACCGTAAAATCGGGCACAATGAACGCAAACTCAACCAAAGCGATTTTATTGTTTCCAAAACAGACCTCAAAGGGATTATTACCTATGCAAACCCGACATTTTTGGAAATTTCAGGCTACTACACGTCCGAGCTGTTAGGGTCTAACCATAACGTCGTTCGCCATCCGGATATGCCCCGTGCCTTGTTCGCATTTGTATGGAACCAGCTCAAAGCGGGCAAAGGTCTCTATGCGTACGTCAAAAATCTTACGAAAGACGGGTCATTTTACTGGACATTTGCCTATATCACACCCGATTATAACGCCAAAGGGGATATTATCGGATATCACTCAGAACGGCGCGCCCCCAACCCTAAAGCGATTATGGACATTACGTTGCTGTACGACCGAGTTAAACAGCTCGAAATTCAGCACGATGTCGATGCCGCTCTGGAATATTTGGCAACTACCGCTTCGCTCAAAGCCGGAAGCTATGAAAAGTATATTTTCAATCTACAAAATCAACACTAAATAGGAGATACCATGGGAATGTTTGATGATTTTTCTGAAAACCACAAAGAGCTCTTTGTGCAGATTATTGCAATGGCAAAAGATTTGGAAAATGGCGTACTCAGCACACGTATCAGCCGTGTCGACGGGACAGATTCTTTGGCGGTGGTCGCTCTCGCGCTCAACAGCGCTGCAGATCAGATGGAAGCCTTTGTCAAAAATACGGCACACGTCATCTCCGAACTCTCTTCAGGCAACCGCAGTGTGAAGATCTATACCGAGGGGATGAAAGGGGATTTTATCAAAATGGCCCTTGCCGTAGACAATGTCGGTAAAACGCTGGTCGACGGCATCGATGCAACCGATTCTTTCGCACTTAAAGAGGGGATCGAAGAGGTTGATGACGGTTGGCTCGGCAAAAACCTCGCCTACATTCAAAAACGTGTCCTTGAAAACACGGAACTGCTAAAACAAGTCGTGGTCAACGCCAATTTTACCGCCAGCGAATCCAAACTCATGACCGGAAATATTCTCGAAATGGACAGCTCTATGCGTCAGCTCAACGATTCGATGGGAGAGACGGTAAAAGAGATCGAACAACTCTCCGCGAATGCCGAAGAGATCAACGAGACGATGACTCTGATCAAAGAGATCGCCGAACGGACCAATCTGTTGGCCCTCAATGCCGCTATCGAAGCGGCGCGTGCCGGCGAATACGGCAAAGGGTTTGCCGTCGTTGCCGATGAAGTACGCAAACTTGCCGAATCAACCCAGGATTCTGCTGAAGACATCACCGAAATTATTGTCCACCTGAACAGAAGTGTCGAAGAGATCAAATCAAAAGCGCTTCAATCGCAAGCACTGACAAGTGCTTCAAAAGAGAAAACCGATCTCCTTCAGTCGACGACCAAAGCGCTGGATATCAAAGCGCATGAAACAAGCGATGTCGTTAACCACGCCTCCGAGCGTCTCTTCGTCTCATTGGTTGAAATCGACCATGTCCTTTTCAAAGTTTCCAACTATGCCAAGATTTTCAAAATCAAGCATAACGAGAAGATTGAGGTGTCAGACCATCACAGCTGCCGTTTGGGCAAATGGTACGAATCGTACGGAAAAGAACATTTTGGCAGCGTCAAAGGGTATGGAGACATCGTTGAACCGCATGCTATAGTTCATGCCAAAGTAAAAGAGATTCTCGAGAACATCGCGGCAAACGGAAAAGTAGACAAAACAATGGTTCTTAAAAACATTGCCGATATCGAAGGAGCCACCCATATCCTCTTTACAACGCTTGAAGATATGGTTTCGAAAAAATTTGCCTGATAATGTTACGTGAAATTTTGCGCAGCAATCTCGATGAATTGCTTCTTAGTATTGAAAAAATCGGAAGATCATTCGAGATTGTCAAAAACAAAACGGTAGAAGCGGCGGACATACGTGAAATAAAACGGCTGATACACTCTCTAAAAGGTAACCTGCAATCGATCGGAATGCACGATGAAGCATCTGCAGCCATAGAGCTTGAAGAAGATATTTTTCAGTTTTTAAACCGTGCCGGGGATCAAAGCATCTATATCGACAAAGAGCATGTCGACAGATGGTTCACCCGGCTTAATGCAATTGAGTTCAGTCTGACAGGCTACCTTTTTTAAACGCCGTTTCTCTTTCGCTCGTTTAAAAAAGCCTCCAATTCACTTGCGCACATCGGTTTACCCACTAGATATCCCTGTATTTCATCACACCCCTCTTGACCTAAAAAGTCGAACTGTTCTTGCAACTCAACCCCCTCTGCAATCGTCGTCAAATCGAGTGCTTTACCCATGGCGATTATGGCCTTAACAAGATTGATGTCACTTCCCCCCGTTGTCATATTTTTAATAAATGACTGATCGATTTTCAGTTTATCGATCGGGAAAAGTTTCAAATAACTCAAAGAGGAATAACCCGTGCCGAAATCATCCAATGAGAGCTGGAACCCCTCCCTTTTAAAATCGGTCAGGATTTTGAGGACTTTCGCCGTATCTTCCAATAGAATACTTTCGGTCAGCTCAAGTTCGATTGAATTGGGATCGACACCCGTCTCATTAAGAATCTTAATGACTTTATTCGGAAAATTCTCTTCTTTGAACTGTCGTGAGGAAAGATTGACGGCCATCGTCAGCGGAGGGAGACCTTGGGAATACCAACTGTTAAGTTGTTGAAACGCCGTACGGAGTATCCATTCTCCCATCGGAACGATCAATCCCGTTTTCTCGGCAACGGGGATGAACTCTACCGGGGAGACGATTCCTCTTTCGGGATGGTTCCATCGTATCAATGCTTCCACACCCGTAATCATGCCGCTTTCGATATTCAGCTGCGGCTGATAATATAAAAGAAACTCCCCGTTTTGCAAAGCAGCGATCAATCCGTTCTGAAGGGTCAGCTGGCTTTGAATATAAGCGGTCATTTCCGGATAATAACGCCGATACGTATTGCGTCCCGATTCTTTGGCATTGTACATAGCGGCATCGGCATTGCGCAGCAGCAGATCCGGGTCGGTCTCATCGGCAGGATAAAAACTGTATCCGATACTCAACGTTACGTATATGACATGATCGAAAATTTCAAAAGGGGAAGTAAACTTATCGTAGATATTTCGAAGAATAGTCTCAATCTCCTCCACATGATGAAGATCGGGAATCAAAACCGCAAATTCATCTCCTCCGAATCGCGAGACCGTATCATTAGCCCTAAAACTCATTTTAAGCCTGGAAGCGACAGCCTGCAAAAGTATATCCCCTACTCCATGCCCCAGGGTGTCATTCACCGTTTTAAAAAAGTCTATATCCATAAAAACGATACCGGTGATCGTATTATTTCTGTTCGCCCTGCGGTTTTCTATCTCCAGGCGATCTTTAAATAATGTACGGTTAGGCAACCCTGTGAGCTCATCGTAATAGGCCAGATATTCAAGTTTTTGTTCAAATAGTTTTTTTTCGGTTACGTCTGACGCGACAGAGGCGATACCGATCATTTCCCCATTTTCATCGACGAGCGGCGTGTTGTACCATTCGCATGAAATAATTCTTCCGTCTTTCGTCTGGTTCTCGTTGGTACTGCGGTTGCCCTCTTTTGTGGCCACTAAATCCGCCCAGACTTTGGAAGACAATCCCCGTTCATTCGCAGGGAGAAGAAATTCGGCATTCTTGCCGATGACCTCTGATTTGGTATAACCGAATATCCTTTCAGCCGCCGGGTTCCAATCCACAACTCTAAACTCAGTGTCCCATTCGATAACGGCGAAAGGGACCTGCTGAAAATGGAGCATCAGTCTGTCGGTGATTTTTCTCAGAGCCGCTTCGGCACTCATCTTTTCGGTAATGTCCCGGTCAAATCCGCGATAACCCAAAAATATACCGTTGCCGTCGATGATCGGGACACCGCTCGTCTCCAATATCACCGTTCGGCCGTCTTTATGCAGATTCTGGTTGATCAGCCCGCTAAACGGCCGGCGGGCATTTGCGATTACCGAAAACCCTTTTATGAGGCGTGCAGCTTCATCTTGCGGCATAAACGCAAAAGGGGTTTTCCCGACAACCTCTTCGGGTTCATATCCCAAGACCTCTTTTGCCCTGGGGCTGACGTACGTATACACTCCATCAGGATCAATTTCCCAAATCCAGTCACTGATATTTTCCACGAGAGAGCGAAATCGTTCTTCATTTTCCTCAATCTTTTTACGTGAAGCTTCCAGTGCGAACTGAACCTCTTTTTTGGACGAGATATCGGTAAAATAACCATGGTACGAGAGTGTATAAGTGTGATTTTTAGAGAGGATAAAGGCATGAAACCATCGATACCTCCCTTCTCTATCAAGCAGACGAAGTTCTAATTCGACATGGGTGTTCAGTTTTTTTCCGATCTCATCAAGAGCTTCTAAAAATGCGGCACTCTCATCCGGGTGAATCAGGCCGAGAAATGAGACATTTCGGAGGGTGAAAATATCGGTATCGTAGCCCAGATGCAATGTCATATTGGGTGAGATATAGAGTATTCTCAAATTTTCCCCTGAGAATTTCCACTTCATGACAAACGAAGGTCCGCCGACGAACAGACCGAGTTCCTCTCCCAGCTTTGTATTAACCTGAAGGATTTTTATTGTCATAAGATAAAAGTAAAACACCAAGATGCAAAATAGCAGTACGATTGCAATCCCCGACAGTCGTGCATGTCTGAGTTCCAATAACCATACAGAAGCATCGACGTCACTGCAAAAATAGATAGGTAAATGGCTACCGGAAGAGAGTTTGAGAGGGATTACCGCTGTCGTCCATGTCCCCCAGCGGTCACGATACGGGCCATAGATGAACGGCTGGTTTTGTTGCAGTTTTGCGACAAACTTCTGCTCGACTTCAGAATACTGTTGCCCCGCCGGTGAATAATCAGGAGAATCGACAGGTTCTGAGTCCACCATGATAACGACCTCTTCGCCACGAAGCGCTATGAGATAGAGAAACCGCGATTTGACCTTGATGCTCATGAGAGTTTTTTTGATCTCTTCATACCCCGGCTTGCCGATATCGGACTCTTCCGCCGTAAGATGTTTGATTTTATCTCTGTCCAAACTTTTCGCAGCTACCGTCGTACGCGTCAACAGTTCATTGGCCAGCAGCGTTTCCCTGTGGATACCCAGGAGATCGATAAAATACAATCCCAGCACTAAAATAGCGGGCAAACTCCAGAGGGGATATAGAGCTGTACGTAGCGTGATAAAAGGGAGTTTTTCGCTGTTCTCCTCATAACGTATATAATATAACCAAAGCGACGAAAAGAGGATAAATCCGGCCAAAAGACCGGCCGCTTGGATAAAAAGAAATTGGGAATCAAGACGGATCGTCGGTAGATAAGTGAGCGTACCCGATTTAGCGGCAAATAAGACGCTTCCGATGAGATAAATAGCCATAAATATGGCAGCTCTTTTTAAATTTTTACAGGGCAGCAGCGTGGCCAATTTCGATAATGCCGTCGCTGAGAACAGGATAGCCCAAAAGCCGATCAGAGAATAAAGCACAATAGGTGCAGGGAAAAGATTTTGCGGTACCAAAAAAACAATCAAGAGAGCTATCGTTGCATAAACGAAACGGTATGAATACCCGTTGATACGCCGTCCGAATTCCAAAAGAGCTGCCAAAGAAAAGATCATAACCGCCGAAACGGCATAGCCGGCAGCCGTTTCCTGCCCGAAATTCATTGCAAACAAAGAGGCCCACGGCGTTATTCCGTGGGCGAATCCGAATAATGAAAGCCAAAGCCAGGGTGTTGTTGATGATTTACGCAGATGCAGCAGTAAAGCAATCACCCCGATTAAAATAAAGAACAATCCATAGACGAAAAAAATATAATCTAAATTGTCATGCAAAAACTGCAATATTTGAATACCCAAGAAGAGATACCTTTACCGAAAATATTCTCACTGTCGACATAAAATATTTTATTATAACAAAATATCTATTCAATATCCGATAATCACACGTTATCGGTCGGCTCTCCGAAATAATACCCCTGCGAAAAATCCACTTCGAGCTCTTTGACTTTTTCATAGACATTTTTGGAGTGGACGAACTCTGCGACGGTCTTGATATTCATATTTTTTGCAAAATTGACGATGGTCTTCGTGATCATTTGAGAGTTCTTGTCACTGTCTATATTTTTAATCATGGAGCCGTCAATTTTTATGAAATCGACTTGTAATTTCATCAGATACTCAAAATTCGAGTACCCGGTTCCAAAATCGTCGATGGAGATCTTGGCGCCGTAGTGTTTTACGCTCTCGATAAACTCAAGAACCTGGTCGAAATTTTCTATCCCTTCTGATTCTATGATCTCGAATATTATTTTCTCCCCTATTCCGCTGTCGCTCAATTTTTTTAATATAAAACTGTATATCTCTTTATTTAAAATATCTTCTACCGAAATATTGATAGATACGGGATACGGCAAATCTTCGAATTTTTCAAATGTTTTATCGATCATAATTTTCGTCAACTGATGGTATAGCTTATTCTTTTTGGCAAGTTCTAAAAAATGGATGGGGGCTATGTGGATCCCTTTAGCATCCACCATTCGCATCAGCGCCTCATATTTTACGATTTTTTGCGTTTTGGTATCCACGATCGGCTGAAAAACGGGAACTATCTTATCCTCTTCAATCGCTTGTTTAAGTCGTTTCGTCCACTCGAAATTTTTCTCATACTCTTTAGCCATCGACATGGTGTCATTATAGATCAAAAAATTCTTTTTACTTTTTTTGGCAAGCTTTAGGGCTACATCGGCATTGGCCAGCAGTGAATCGGCACCATGGGATATTCCGATCGTCGCACTTAAACTGACTTCGCTTTTTCCGTTGATTTTAAAACTTTTTTGGGATATTTTTTCACTCAGGAATGAGGCAAAAAGCTTAAACTCTTTTATATCCATCCCACGGCTGCACAAATGGGCAAATTCATCCGAATGGAGCCTATAGAGCCCTTCTTTGTCAGGTATGATCTCTTTTAGAAAGAGTGCAAATTCTCGTAAAATATAATCCCCTGCCGGGTCCCCGTAGAGATCGTTGATCTCCTGGAACGCATCTATATTGATTATCATCAAAAATACGGTCCGCCCCTCTTCGAGCTTTTCCGTGAGTCGTCTCCTGTTTTCCAATCCCGTTAAACTGTCAAAATAGAATTGGTGTTCTATCGAATCGAGCATCGTATTGAAAACATCTTTTATCGAATCGATCTCTTCGATATTGTCGTTCACTTCTACCCGTTTTTTCATATCATGCGAAGATGTTATATTTTTAATCACATTCGAGAAGTTTTTGATCGGTTTTATCAGATACTGATTGAGTTCTATGAAAATTGCCACATAGATGATCAGTGAAAATACGACGATAAATATAATGAAAAAATTGATCATTTCGTTGAGGGAGACCTTCAGATCCTCAATAGGGTACGATACATCGATAACGCCTAATACATCGCCTACCGATGCATTCACGTGACACTTCAAACATGTCTCTTTGGCAGCGACCGGATAATAATACTCGATAAAATCGGCATCGGATATATTGAGGACCTCTTCCCCTTTTACCGCTTTTGCGATATCTTTATTGGATTCTCTGGCAATTCTATCTTTTTCTATCTCTCCAAAAAGCTGAGCCACCACAGCACTTCGATAGACATCGACCTTCATATTTTTGTCTACCGTATTAAGTCTGGCGATAATCTCTCGCAAATCATCTTTATTCCACCCTCTTTGCATCGCGGAATAAAGTGTTTCAAAGACTAGCATACTGGTTTTTTTGGCATCCACATAGGCAAGATTTGATATCGCATCTTTTTTCATATATTCGCTATACATAAATGCAAATAACAGGGTAACTGCCATTGTAATAAAAATGATTTTTGCGGCGATTTTAGTATAGGTTGTTTTATGCGACATTTGTGTTTAGCCTATAAGTTAATTGGTATTTACAGAGATAAACTGATAAAAAACACAATTAAACGTAATAAATTATATTTGAAAGAATAATTTTATCTATTCAAATGTGATTATACTTAAATATTTAATTTTCATTACTTAGTAACGATTGGACGAAATCTGAATCCGGATAAAGAGTTTATCCTATTAATATCGTATGCCATTATACCAACCTAATGCCTCCGCCAGCTCCCTGTCATAGCCGTATATGTCATCACGAAATTGGACCGTCCCCTCCTCATCCTCCCAAACCGTCCAATAGTTGATGTACACCCTCATCGGTTTTAAGAGGGGGATTTTTTGGGTTTTTCCGCTCTCGATCACCTCCGTAATATTCTGCTCATCCGATACGGCGCTGTCGTTCGTTGCCAGCAGATATTCTGCCAAAAGATCGGGTTCCTCTATTCGGATACACCCGGAACTAAAGGCTCTATGATCCTTTTCAAACAGATACTTCTCCGGCGTATCATGAATATAGATGTCATAAGGGTTCGGAAACATGAATTTAAGATGCCCCAGCACATTTTTCCACCCCGAGTCTTGTCTCAGAAAATAGGGAAACGTCTCCGCAGATACGTTTTCCCAGTCAATGCTTGCGGGATTGATTTCTTCTTTTCCTTTTTGATCCGTGTATTTAAATATTCTGATTTTATTTTTTTTGAGATAGCGGATATCTTTACCCATACTGGGGATAACGTCTTCTTGCAGTATTGTATTCGGGACACGCCAATAGGGATTGACAACAATATTGGTCATATTTGCATTAAAGATAGGGGTGGGTCTCTCTTCTTTGCCGATGATGGCACTCATATTCATTACCGCGGTACCGTCATAAATGAGACTGAGCGAAAAATCGGGAAGATTGACTGCAATATGCGAGCTATCTATATTTTGAGGCATCCATCGCCATCTCTCCATATTCAGACGGACGGTTTCGATCTTCTCTTCCACCGGAATATTCAACTTTGATAGCGTCTTTATCCCCACGATTCCGTCCGCTTTTATACCGTGCCTTTTTTGAAAATGGATGAGGGCATTGTGATATTCTTCGACCGAGTTCTCATCCATGGAAAGATCGCCCTCTGCTCTTAGTCTCTCTTTGATCTCTTCTACCGGGTACCCTTTCGGATAGAGCGGCTCAATCGTTTTCCATCCGCCGTGTTCCTCTATCTGATGGTATTTCTCCAGGATACGTTTCAGCGCCTGATAGGGATAAGAAGAAGGGGCAAGCTGATCGAGAGACTCCAATAGCGTATTCTTCAGCAGCGCTTCCCTGAGACGACGGGGGAAATCAAGCGGTTTTTTTACGGTGATCGCCCATTTTAGAGATGCCCTGTCCCGCGGCAAAACCCCGTTGTATAGATGTTTTCCCACCATCATATAGGCATCGCTCAGCAAAATATCCAGTTGTGCCAATATTTCGAGTTTATTATCAGGAGCGGTATCTGATTCGATCTCCCCCATAAGGGAAAGTATACTTTCAAGATTGTAGGCAGGATCGTAGATATCCAGACCGTCGTCTGCAGAGTGTTTGACAGCATGGATCATATAAAGGGCCTGATGGTCTATCCCCTCCTCATTGATCCAAAGAGGACGGCACTGCGTATCGCCGTACATTCGCAGGAGTTCTTCCCCCGATTCGGTCGTCTCAATCCACGAAGCGACCTGAAATGAGGTATTTCCCCCCTCCAGTGCGCGACAAATCTCTGCCGCGACAGCAGTTGTAAGAGAATCTTCCGATTTCATCGGCGGCGTTTCAGACAGATCACACCACGCAACGCCAGCGGATAGGAACATCAGTAAGAAGAAAAATAGGCTAAGGCTTTTGCCCTGTTTCACCGGCAATCCATTCGTACTCTGGAATTAAACTTCCGTTTATCCCTCCATTTTATCTGAAAAGATATAATGGACAAAGGACGAAAAGAATATCTGCATAATACATTTACCGGATGGTGGTATCCCTTTAAATTATTTATTCGATGATGTCGGCAAAATGTTCCGCGTAAAAATCATTCGACCAGTTATAACTCTCTGTGCCGATCTCATTTAATGTATCTTCGTCCAGATCGAGTTTTTTCATATTCTCGTAAATATTTAAAAAACTCTCTTCCTCCATCGCTACGACCAACTCCAGCATCATGCCCAGTGTCCCGTGTTTATCTATCAACGCGCATAATATACACTCGTTCAGATTGATACCCACCAATATCTCTTTCATAGGCAGTCCCATCATCACGTCAAACAAAGAGAGCAATCCGGTCAGAAATGCCTCTTCCTGCATCGACGGCAAAATTCTTGACGCTATCGCGCTCATCATTTTTCCGCGGAACAATGCGGATATGAGTATCGGTTCTGCAAATATCGGTCCGGTTGCCTCTGCATAGAGGAACAGCAATATCCATTGTTTTAACGATTGCCGTCCAAGCAGTGTCATCGCATGGCGTAAAGAAGAAATCGGTTCTTTGACCCCTTTATCCGCCGAGTTTATGTATTTTAAAAGATTAATAATTAAATGGGGACAATTTAGAAGTTTCGACTCCAACTCTTTGATTTCGGCATCCGAATCGATCAACACGATAACTTCTAAAAGGACCCGATACGAAGGGTCAAATTTTTTTTGTGTTAAAACCGTCGGTTTTTCATAAAAATAACCTTGGAAATAGGTAAATCCGAGTTCTTTGTAATATTCATAATCCTCAACCGTCTCCACTTTTTCTGCGAGAAGTTTTATCGCACCGTAGGATTCGAATAATTTGATTTTTTCGTCTATTTTTTCTTTAGTGGCAGAAAATAGATCTATTTTCACATACGCTAAATAGGGGAAAACAGGTTCGAACCGAGCTATCATCTCTTCACTGAGGTCCATATCATCCAGGGCGAACCGAAATCCCTCTTCTCTTAACTGTTGTACTTTCACGATAAACGGATCATCAATGAGGGTACTTTCCAGAATTTCCAATACAAATTTATCCGCCGGTATAGCGCCAAAAAGCGGTGTATCAAAAAACGTATGATCGATATTGATGAATCCGAAATGATTGCCTAACAGTTTTTTGGTACCGAAATTATTGAGAGCATTGACCAATACACGGCTCGTCGCCTGGGTATTGCACGAAATTGGAGCCGCGTAGTTCTCGAAACTATGACGAAATAATAATTCATAACCGTGCACATGCCCGTTTTGATCGATAATGGGCTGTCTACCGATAAAGATATCCTGCATCTATATTGCCTCACTCTTTAATATTGGCTATAGCATATCAAATGAAGAAGATATATTTACTTAATCAATTAGCTAATTAACTAATTATATAACAAAAGTTACGTTTTTATGATTTTACTGTGTGAGATGGGGGTGGTAGCGTTTTAAAGAATCAGGCTTGTACTGAGCTTTGGCTCATTTTTTTTTCTTCGTAGGTCAAAATCAAATCGTTGAATGTCCCATACAATTTCTTGCATTTTTCGATATCGACATCGACATAGATTTTTTTCCCTTCTTTGTAACTCTTGATCAGTCCGGATTTTCTGAGTATGTCGATATGCGCCGAAATCGTTGGCAGTGCATACGTGAAAAGTGATGCGATATCTGTAATGCACATCATACCGTTCGCATGTATACTTTTATCACCGTTGGATAATATCTGTTCAAAAATTTCAAGTCTTGTTTTGTTCCCGAGAGCTTTGTAAATCTCTACCTTTTCATCAAACGTAATTTTTCTTTTATCGATAAAAGACATATCCCTCCTTTTGTGTATGACTTATTGCCATTTTAGCTAATACTATACTTTTTAGAGATTGTATATCACATTTGTATTAGTAAAATCGGTTACATAGATCGAGTATAAAATTTTAAGTTCTAATAAAAATAACATTATCGGATCTTTTTTTAAAAGTTGTAAATAGTTTTTTTTAAATTTTTTTCGATATAGTTAAAGTGTTGGCTCAAAGAGGATCAGATATTGCACTTGTGTTAATACCAAAATAGAATGGAGGTATGACGATGGAATTAAGCACTCTCCAATCGAGAAAAGAGCGGTACGGTATTTCGATCGACCGTATCAAAGAGATCATAGCGATGATGAAAGTGACCTTTGTCCCCAAAACTCCGCCGTTTATAAAAGGGGTCATCAACCTGCGCAGGTTGATCATACCGGTTGTCGATACGCGTCTGCGGTTCGGACTGGAGGAAAGAAATGTCTGATTTAACTATACGGGGAAGAATTTTACTCTTAGTAGGTATTTTAACAGGAATTATGGTCGCAATACTTCTCTTCGGCTACATAAAATATAATCAAATCATCGCGATGAGTGTCGAAATCGGAGATGCTACCGCGTCGGAAATCGAACTCTCCCGCAGTGCTCAGGTTGAATTTAAAATTCAAGTTCAAGAGTGGAAAAATATTCTACTCAGAGGAACGGATGAAAAATCCTATCAAAAATATACTGCTGGCTTTGAGTCATCCCGACAAAAAACCTTGGACAAAATAAATCAGCTCAAACAACAGGTCAGCAAAGACAAGTCCGGAAAAGAGATCATTGCCGCTATCGAAAACTTCAACACATCCTATACTAAACTCAACAGTGACTATGCCCAGGGGCTGGAACTGTACCGCCGTTCTCCGCCGGAACAAGCGTATAAAATTGTTGACCATGCATTAAGCGGTAAAGACCGTGCTACGACAGAAATGGTCGATACAATCGTCGAACAGGTCAAGCAAAAAGCACAGATGATGAAAGTTGAGAGGGAAGCGCAACAGCATGCTTTGGAAATTCAGCTAATAACGATCCTGATTCTGGCTTTTAGTATTGAATTTGCCATTGCATTCGCTATGGTACGAGCTATTGTCCGCTCTATCACCCAAAGTGTCACCTCTATCCGTGAGGGGGCGGCGCAGATCACCTCCGCATCCGATCAGGTGGCATCGTCCTCTTCGTCACTGGCCCAAGGGGCGAGCGAGCAGGCCAGCAGCGTCGAGGAAGTGAGCGCAACACTCGAAGAGTCTACCGCGATCAACACCCAGAACGTCGATAACGCCCGCCAGGCCGATATCCTGGCCAAAAACGCAAACGATTCAGCCCGCACCGGATATGAAAAGGGCGAACAGCTTTCCCACTCCATGCACG
>Ga0265297_10007716_pt1 | contig 14764 bp, 14 predicted proteins | sample Munlanlwell13791_FD_192502 | JGI IMG/M metagenome (GOLD analysis project Ga0265297, IMG submission 192502) | Leachate microbial communities from a municipal landfill in Southern Ontario, Canada - Leachate well 137-91 | ecosystem: Engineered > Solid waste > Landfill > Unclassified | place... | reverse complement strand
GCTGTGGGCGATGGCTATGCCGTTCAACCCGGATGCAACAAGTCGTTTGTAACTTGCTGCTCGCGTTACAACAACGCTGTGAACTTTCGCGGCGAACCCCACGTCCCCGGCACCGATGCTGTTTTGAGTTATCCCGATGGAAAATAAGATCACACGATCCGATGCGGTTGCCGGAGCCCGCGCATGGCTCAACACGCCATTTCATCATCAGGCTTCAGTCAAAGGCGTTGGCTGTGATTGTATAGGGCTTATCAAAGGGGTTGGTGTAGCGCTTGGGTTGGTGGATTACGATCCAGCCTCGCCGGAAGCGCAGACATTCGCCAACTACTCCATGCTGCCTAACAGTCGCCGCATGCGCGAGGGGTTGACGACATGGCTTGTCGAAATCCCAGTTTCAGAGGCGACGCTGGCTGACATTTACTTCATGGCATGGGGGCGAGAGCCTCAGCACGTCGCGCTGATCACGGACAAAGGCATCATTCACAGCTATTCCGGCGTCGGCAGGGTCATCGAACACGCGCTGGATGAAAGCTGGCGGCGACGGATTGTGGCGGCTTATTGCTATCCATATTTTGTTGAGAATCCGTAATGGCCGTTCTTGCTCTTGGGCTTGCTGGCGCTGGGTTGACCTCCGCCATCGGAATTGGCGCGTCCATAGGCTGGATGGGCGGCGTTGTCCTTGGAAACCTATTGTTCGGCAGCAAGGGAGCAAATGTCGAAGGCTCCCGCCTTAGCGATCTTTCGGTTCAGACGTCCACCTACGGCGGCACGATCCAGCTTGTCTATGGCACGATGCGCGTGTCCGGCAATGTCATCTGGTCAACCCCACTTAAAGAAACGCGCCATGTTTCGCGGCAAGGAGGTAAAGGGGGCGGGGGCGGTGCGACCAGTACATCTTATTCTTACTCCGTATCCTTTGCTGTGGGGCTTTGTGTAGGGCCTGTTTCCACGGTGCGGCGCGTTTGGGCCGACACAAAACTTATCTACGATGCTACAGCCAGCAACACACAAGCCACAGAGAAGTATCCGGGCGTCATACGCATTCATACGGGAACAGAGGATCAGCAGCCAGACAGCACGATGGAAATGCATCTCGATGCGGGCAATGTCCCGGCCTATCGTGGGCTTTGCTATCTGACTTTCACGGACTTGCAACTGGCCGACTTTGCCAACCGTATACCGAACATAAGCGCCGAGGTCGTGTCGTCCGGCGGCATGGATTGCGATGCGGTCATCCTTCCAAAAGTCTCTGGAATGACAAGCGATGGTGGAATTATCGACCCGGCGCGAGGCACCCTGATAGGTCTGACTTCAACCAGCATTTATAAATACGATCTTATTAACAACAGACTTCTATTGAACGCGCCCCTTGGAGAAGGCGGTTATTATGGAAGTCCTTACGGCTATGACAGCGAGGGGTATTTTTATCACGCTGCGGATGCCTACGCCGTCAGCATGAATCTGGTCAAACGGCATCCGGAAACGTTGGCCATCGTCGCCCAATCAAAAACGCGCATCAGCTATAGTTGTGGGGGTACTGTTTCCGGCGACAAAATTCTCTGCCATCGATTTCGCAAAGTTTATGACACAAATCTGGAAGAACTTTACGACTTATCAGACCTCCTCCCCTTTCACCTCAACGAAGCGCCGATGTGCGTGGATGGCGATGGAAATATCTGGCAAATCGACCCTGATTATATAAGAAAAATTACATTCTCCGGCCAAAATGAACGAGGCCTGCAAGAATGGGGTGTGTCTTTATGGACTGACGGGCAAACGCCGAGTGCCTTCTTTTGGGACAGCACGACGGGATGCCTATATTTCAAGATCAATATCAGATGTCGCATTGTGAAATGGGACGTCAGCAAAGGCTATGTCGCACATATTGATGATGTTGCTCTGGCTGCCGGATTCAGCTTACAGGCCGACCGCGCCCTTCCACAAAATGGAAGGCTCTGGGCGATTGGAGGCACAAAGGTCACCTTGGTTGATCTCGTCTCTATGAAAATTGAGAAGACCATTGACCTATCACCCTATTTACCAACAACGGCCACACATTCGACAGGCTGCTATGAGAAATTCACACATAGCGCCATAGTTATGACGGGGGCTGGCGAGGTCAAGTATCCCCTTGAACGTTACGGATCGGATCAGATTGCCCTATCATCTATTTTGAACTCCCTATGTGAGAAGGCGGGGCTTTTACAAACAGACATCCTAACCAACGAGGTTAGCCAGTCAGTGCGCGGCTATGTTGTAAGTCGTCGCACCTCGGCGAGAGACGCCATTGAACCTCTTTTGGGGGCATATTTCATCGATGCGGTGGAAACCGATGGTATCTTGCGCTTTACCCCACGCGGACAAGGTAGCGTAGCAACGATTTCTTATGATGATCTGGGGGCAGTTGAAGGAACGTCGAACGATGATCCCTTGCGGGTGACAGAAAGTCGCACACAAGAACTAGAGCTTCCTCAGCGTATGGATCTTACACACTTTGATCCCGACCGAGATTATCAAACCAATACTCAGAACGCTGCGCGTAACAGCAACGCGGTTACAACAAAAGACCAACAGACTGTAGAGCTTTCCCTTGTTCTTTCTGCCGATGAAGCCGCGCAAATTGCTGACAAGACACTGACCAGCGCATGGATTGGCCGAAACTTCTTCACCATAAACCTACCACCCAAATGGCTACGGCTTGATCCTGCGGATGTCATTAAGGTATCTCTGCCGGATGCGACCCTAGCTTTGCGCCTGACACAGGTGGATTTTGGCGGGAACAACATCGTAGCTTGCAAGGCCGTGGCCGAGGACGAAATTGCCTACACATCCTCCGCCAAAGGAACCAGCGTCGCGTTACCTTCTGCGGTCATTCCGATTTCCACGCCAATTGCTGCCTTCATCATGGATCTGCCCATGCTTCGGGCCGAAGATAACAGCCTTGGACTTTATTATGCCTTTGCCCTCAAGGATGGCGGAAGCGCAAGCCTATACCGTTCTCAAGACGCTCTGACATGGAGCATCATCAGCACTGGCATGACAAGTCCCGCCTTTGGCTGGACAGCAAGCGTACTGGCGGCACCTCTTAGCCCATGGTCATGGGATGACACAAACAGGGTTCAAATTGCCTTAAGCCACGGAACCTTAGATAGCAAAACCGCTTTGGAAGTTCTCAATTGGAACAACACAGCCATATTAGGGGACGAGATAATTCAATGGCGAAGTGCAACTCTGCTTTCAGAAAACCTTTATGAATTGTCCGGTCTTTTGAGGGGACGGCGCGGCACCGAATGGGCCACAGGGATACATAAAATCGGGGAATGTTTTGTTGTTCTGGCAACAGAGGGTTTTTATCGAACCTCTATGGCATCAACAGAGATTGGCCAAACCTCCTATTACAAAGCCATAGTATCCGGTGGTGATTGGGATGACGCCGCGCAAATAAGCCAGACATTTAATGCTGCAAGCCTTCGCTGCTTTTCCCCGGTTCATGTGCGCGGAGCAAGAGCCTCCAACGGAAACCTAGCCCTTTCATGGGTGCGCCGCGCCCGATGGAATGGCGAGTGGTTAAACAACGTGGATGTTCCTTTGTTTGAAGATGCGGAGTCCTATGAGATCGACATCCTTAAGAACGATACGGTTGTCCGAACGATAAAAGCCACAACAGCAACAGCGGCCTATAGCGCTGAAGAGCAAACTGCCGACTTTGGCTCAACGCAAAGTGCGCTGGCCATAGCCGTGTATCAGATCAACAGCACCATCGGACGCGGACACGCCGGAAAAGCGACGGTATAAATGACAACGACTCCAAATCTATTGATCGACCATATAGCGGCCAATCAAGCGCAAAAGGAAGTTACGGCCAACTCGGCTTTCGATGCGCTGGATAAAGCCCTATGCCAACAAACGACCATTGCGCTTTCAGATGCAAACTTGACGCTGACAGACGCCCAAGTCATCGGCAACTTAACTCTAAAATTTACCGGGACATTAACGGCGGCAAGAACAATCACGATCCCAGCTCATGCCAAGCTGCTTATTGTCGAGAACGCAACAACAGGGGGATATTCGCTTTCGCTTTCAACGCCCTCAGGAACGGCAACAACGCTGGCATACAACGAACGCAGGCTGCTTTATGGCGATGGAAGCGATCTAAAAACTATCGCTACCGCTGGCCTTTCAACCCCCTATGACGTTGGAGGAAGCTTTTCAGGCAAACCGACAGATAGCATTGTTCTGCTCCGTTATCCCTTGCCTCGTGCTGTCCGATTTATGGCAGGCATGACGGGAAGCCAAGGCGTCGCTGTCACGGCAGCTACAGCAGCAGCATCCTTTGTAATCAGTAAAAACGGCTCACAATTCGCATCAATGACTTTTGCCGCAAGCGCAATCACAGCAACCTTCTCTGCCTCGACCTCAACCGATTTTGCCGCAGGCGACATTCTGACAGTTATAGCTCCCGCAACAGCCGATGACACGTTAGCCAACATTGGCTTCGCGTTAGCAGGCATACGCCTTTAAGGATGAAAACATGGCCCTTCGTTTCATTGATGGATTTGATCATTACACGACGTTAACAGCGATGGCATATAAATGGACGTCCTTCACTTATAATCCAACCCCAAACACCGCTGGTCGCCGCTCTGGAAGCCTTGCTGTTTCCACAGGTAACAGCAGTTTTACAAAAACGTTGGATTCTCAATCGATATGGATTCTTGGCTTTGCGTTCAAGGCTTCTACTGTTCCAACGGGGGATCGTGCTTTTGTCTCCTTTTTCGACAGCAGCAGCTCGGTGCAAATAGAGTTTGATCTCTCGACGGGGCTTCTCATAAAAGCTTATCGCGGCGGCGGCGTAACTTTGCTCGCAACAGCCACAGCAGCGCTAGTACCAGCAACTTGGTGTTATTTGGAGTTCAAGATCACCATTGCCGATTCCTCCGGAATAATTGAAGTTCGCAAGGATGGCGTAACAATTCTATCTTACACGGGCGATACAAAATATTCGTCGTCCCTCTCAACCGCGTGTAATTTCTGGTTAGGCGGTGGAAATGGATCGGGAACATATATCTTTGACGATCTCTATATCTGCGATGGGACAGGCACGATCAATAACGACTTTCTTGGCGATGTTCGCGTCGATACGCTTTATCCTACAGCGGCTGGGGCCTCGGCTCAATTTACCCCGGTTGGCGATGCTACAAACTATTCAAACGTTGATGATGCCACACCCGACACCGACACGACTTATAACTACGCCGACACAGCAGATTATTCTGATAGCTTTGTTTGCGGGGATGTATCGACCCTTGGAGCCACAGTATATGGCGTCCAAGCGAACCTTTTAGCTCGGAAGGATGATGCGGGAACGAGGACCATAGCCGCGTTATCCAGAATCTCAGGAACAAACTATGCCGGAGCGGCTCTGGCTCTTTCGGATTCTTATGTAAATCTTCCGCAAATTTGGCAAACCAATCCGGCTACATCTTCGGCTTGGACTGAATCTTCAATAAATGGCGCCGAGTTTGGTTATAAGGTTGTGGCATGACCCAACGAGTTACTCAGCTTGCCGTTGAGGTTCTTCGAAGACCCACAACAGCAAAAGCGCGAACAACTCAATTAGCCCTTGAGGTTCTGCGAAAACCAACGACCGCTCATGCAAGAACAAGCCAGCTTGCCGTAGAGGTCTTGCGACAAAACATCTCTTCAAGCGGCGGATCAACCCAGCCTGTAGTTGTTATTGTGGCTGGATAATTCTCATGACCAATCTTGATGCCTTGTCGAATTTGGACGAACAGGAGTCTCTCCTTATGACCGAAGCTGAATATTTCCGTAGCATTGGACGGCTTGAAGCGCAGGTCGCCGCGCTTACAGCAGCCATCACAGAGCTGAAATCAAAATTCGATGGCATCGATGCACGGCTTGATCAACTGGATCGTCTCGCCAACCGCTGGAAAGGCGGCTTTGCCGTGATCCTTGTCCTTGGTGGCATCGCCGGATTCGTCCTTGATAACATTCTGCGGTTGTTTGTTCCTAAAGGCGGTTAGCCAAAGGCACGATGCGCAAACAGCGGACGAAAAACGAGGTCAAATTTTTCTAACGTTGTCTGTAGCCACGCAAACTGTTGTGGCCAGTCCGCCTCATTATTGGGATCAACTTGTTTGAAAAGCACTATACGAGAAACCTTTTTCTCTGGTAATTCGCGCCAATCGAGCTCAGAGCCAATGGCTGTTTCAATTTCAGATTTTTTTCGGTACAGCTCCGCAAAAATGGCTTTTGCATTATCTGAATTGATACAAAGCTCAACGCCGATCTTGCTTTCTTTCGTTATTAGCAAGGCCGAAGAATGGGCACGGCTTGTTCCAATACTTAAGCTATACCAATGATTAGGCGCTGGCTTTTGAGGGCGCAGCTTGCTCTGCTGTTCTTGAAGATGCTCACGAAAAGCGGACCAATATTTCATACGAAGCTGTTCAGCTGGCGACGCTTCAGCAAGGTCATCGGCAGCCTGACGAATGGTGTTTCCCCAATCGTTTGGCTTGCACACAACACGAAACTTTGGGGCAGCGGGGGAATTCCCAATGCGCCACAGTTCAATTTCAACGCCAAAGAAGCGGACGGAATCATTCGTAATTTGATTGAGCCAATCAAGGGCCGATTTGTGCTCTTCGGTAAATTCGGTGGAAATCCAAATAATCGTCACGGCTTCAAGGCCAGAGGCATAAGTCAGCAACTGCCCTAGATGTTTATGATCGGTTCTCTCGATCTGGTTCTCAATCAAAACCCATGAAGCGTCCGCCGTGTCCTTGCACAAAATATCTGCTCGGAAGGGACCAACCGCTTTTTCCTGAGCTTCAAGCTCTAATTCAATTCCTAATTCATTTCCAAGCAGGGTGAGATTTCCGTTCTCGGCAAGCCACGGCGTGAAATCCGAGGATTCGCTTTCCCAAACGGACCGCACATCAACTTGTTCAATAAGTCCCAGTTTTTCCATTCCAAACCTCATGCCCAAGGAGAGCTAAACGATGAATCAAGCAAAAGTACCACATGGCATTCGTAACAACAATCCGGGCAATCTGCGTCGGTCTAAGGACCCTTGGCAGGGCCTTTCCGAGCAACAGATAGATCCTGATTATTTTGTTTTCGCCAGTCCAATCTACGGCATTCGTGCATTGGCTCGGACGTTAATCTCCTACCAAGATGAACATGATCTCCGCACGGTCGGGCAAATCATCAACCGATGGGCTCCTGCTAACGAAAACGACACCGCCGCTTACATTGCAAATGTAGCGAAGGACACAGGCTTCGGAGCCGATCAACCCCTCAATATGCACGATTATGGAAGCCTAAAACCGCTTGTTTCAGCCATCATCAAGCATGAAAACGGCCAGCAGCCCTACACAGCCGCCCAGATCGACAAAGCTCTGGTTCTGGCGGGTGTGGAGCCTCCCACACGAAACTTGCAACGGACGCGCACCGTAAGGGGCGGACAGACCGCCACAGCAGCAACAGTTAGCTTTGGAGCGCTGGAATCCATTAAAGACAGCCTTGATCCGGCGCACGATACACTCCAAACGCTTGTTCCTTACCTCGATACCGCCAAATGGCTTCTTCTGGGCATAACGCTGGTAGGCATTGGCATCATGGTCTGGGCGCGGATTGATGATTATCGAAAAGGCTTGCGATAATGTGGGCACTCCTTACAAGCTGGTTTTCCAGCAACCTTCTGAAGGTCATCGGCTGGTGCGCAGTCGCGCTCTCTGTCCTTGCCGTCCTTCTTGGTGCACGCCAATCAGGCCGCACCGCCGAACGCTATGATCAACTCAAAAAGATAGTGGAGATTAAAGATGCTCAACTTCGCGCCGCGCTGGATGCTCCTCGTACCCGTGCTGACCTTGCTTCCCGCTTGCGAGACGGCAAATTCTAATCATGCCTGTGTTTGTCCACCAATCAAGGAATATAGCCGGGAGTTTCAGGATAGGCTAGCAAATGAAATTGAATCGGCACCCTCAAATGCTGCATTTCCGATTGCGATACTGGATTGTGCGGCCCTGCGCGGGCAAATCAGACGATGCTTAAAATAGTCTCGACGTCATACCGGGTTAAGCAACCTCCTGCTTAGAGCCGTTGCCCTTTAAAACGGATTCTTCGACTTTGTATTTTTCATATTCCTTCAAATAAAGCCTGTTAGCTTCGTCTTTAAACGTGGCCTTTCTTGTTATCAATCCTTCCAGTTTTTCGTATATGTTTTTATAAATAATTCTATGGGCAAGAGGTTTAATGTCCTCTTCTGAGTATGAATCAAATTCCACATCAGGCTGATCCAACGTAAAATTTGCCAATTGCAGAAGGTCTTCTTTGGTAATTTTATCAATTACGCAATATTCTCCCCCTTCTTTCCAGAAATAGCCTAAGCCATTTTCACTCTTTAACAGCTTCATACTTCGCCCCCCTGTCTCTGTAGATGTCATATCCAGCTTCAAGTGAATTTAGCATGACATCATGATTTTTGATTTGGTCTCCACATGCGGACCTAAGGATTCTATCTGTTGGATGCCCAGAATAAAGCTTGTAAACAACCCCATCTTTGGACGCATCCTTTTTTGCATACAACAGATAGTCCGCACCAACCGAAGCGCCAATAGTGCTGTTATGTGTAACCACTACCACGGGCGTCGATCTCGATATTTTTTTGATAATCTGATTTACTTCACTATTAAGAAACATATTATCAAAGGACGATTCTGGTTCATCAATTAACAATATCTCATAGTTTTGAGCATCTTGGATTTCTTCCAATAATCTGAACTCAGATCGTTCTCCCCCAGAAATCTCAAATCCATTTTTATTGAGGACAACAAACCCAATTTTTGCAAACAATCTGTATGCTTCAGCTGGAACTACATTTTCATTCTCTTTCAAGCACCTCAGATACTCGTATGGCTTCCCATATTTAGAAAAACAATCTTTAAAGGTTCCCTTGTTGCCATTAGCCGATCTAAGTTCTAGGGCTCCATTAAACGACCCTTTTTTCGCTACAATCTGAAACCCCTGTATGTTCTCTACAGGAAAATCCTGTTCTTTATATAAACAGCTTACAATTTGTGTGAACCGTTCGACCTTCTTGGTCTCCATGCAAATTTTGTATAGGTCAATATCCTCGAGTTGCGTCGCGGAAGTTTCAAGCTTCAATCCTCTTTTAATGTCTCTAACAACTTCATTTACGAAATTCTTTATCTTCTTATCATCTGATTTTTTCCAAAGAAGCTCTATTAACTCTACAGCAAGTCTCTTGAGAGGGGCCCTATCCAAATGTCTCTCGATGATTTCCCTATATCCAATATTTTCTATAACATGACGAACTGAAGCGATTAATTCCCCCAGTCCTTCATCGTCACCCAAAGGAAACAACGTTTCATCGAATAAGGCCGCTTGTGAAAAAGAGTCTTTTTTATCAGCTTCCTCAGCGGATTTTAAAAGGTCTGTCACATAGCCCTCAATTGCCCGTTCATTTATTGCAAGATCAATGTCGATAACGTCATCCAATACAATTTTGAACCCTGATAAGTATTCCTCCGCAAAGCGGCTTTGTTTGCGCTGAAGTCCCTTATCAAATTCTTTTTCAGAATTAATCGCCTCGTGCTGTACCAAGGAGAATTGCTCAATATATTTTACGTTATCACTTGATCCGAAGGATTCAGAGATTCTATTTAGAGTGTGCGTCTTGCCAGAGGATCTCTCCCCAAGGAGAACATTCAAACCAGTTGATAATTTTTGACCATCTTCAAATATCTGGAACAAATTATTCCCTTCATTTTCTGACAAAGCAACTTTGGATTTGTCTTTCAAACAGGCCTTAAGGGCCCCTAAGGTAAGTTCCCCACAATCGACAAAGGTTTGTTTTGTTGGCAGGCATTGTAGGTTAGGGCTCATTCTTGCATCACTAAATATAACGGGGGTCGGTTTAGATTGATCTTTGCATAGGCGAATAAATTTCTTCGGGCTATCAACCTCTCCCGCAGAAATATATTTGGAAAGGCAGGAAAGGTCATCACCGTTGAGGGCAGGTCTTTTGTCATAATGTGGAATTAAAAGGTATTGTTCTAAATCTTCATATATTTCTTCAAGCTCTTTAACAGATATGCTGTTCCCTGCACCAGATATTTTGCCAGCCACTTTTTCGGCTTGCACAGAAAAGTTCTCAGTGCACGAGGGGTCTCCAATTACCAAAAGGTGGCCAGTCCCTAAATTAATTTCAATCCCCGGAAAAACAACAATGTCTATTGCTTTTTGAATGTCTTTGAATTGCCCAATATCAAATATGTTGTGGTTCGTAATCGCAATTGCGTTAAGAGCTGCACGACTAACATAATTTTTCAGGCAATCAAGACTGAATTCAAACTGAGCATCACGGCTTGTTGATAGCGTGTGAATGTGAAGGTCAATCTTTTTCATAGGAGTCGCCTCTCATCAGATAAGGGCCTTAAACATAGACGTGGGTGACACGATGCCAACGAGGGCCATTTCGAAGCAGATTTATTCTCTCGACCATATTTTGTCCTCCTTGATCAAAGCGTTTACCTCCCCACTATCTCTTGCCGTTCCGGATCATATCGATAATTCACGATCTCGCCGTTGAGCAAAAAGTGAATGGCTTGCTCAATGATCTCAAGCGGCGCGATGAACCATTCACGGGGGGTGTGGCGCTGGCCTGCCCCATCAAAGATGTCAATGTTCAGACAAGATGAGCCAAAAAAGGTGTGGAGCAAAAGCTCCAGTTTTTGTGGGTTCATATTATAGCATTGATAAACGGTTACAATTTTAACTGGGGCCATTAGATAGGTTGGCTCTTCTGCCGCATTTTTTATTCGTTCTTCGACAGGAACGCGGGAGAAGCCGATCTTGTAAAGATTGTGAACAGACTGGATTTCCGGTTTTTGATTGAGTGAGCGCAGTACATAAATGTAACCGGATTCCTGATCCTCAGCAGTAATGTTATCGAAGCCAGCCAAGAGACGATCCCCGTGTTCAGTCACGCGCCGTCCATCTTTATAAAGCTCTCGCGCAAGCGACCGGAGAAGCATGTTGGACTCCGTTCCGTTTTCGAAAATGCAGCGCAGACGAGCATTTGTTTTGCCGTTTATTACTTCTCGTTCCGCCACTTTTGCAACGTACAGAAGCACGCCGCGCAGCACAAAGAAAAAACCCTCATGAATATCCTGTTCATTTCTAAATGGCAGAAGCTTACGTTTGCGTGCGGTCAGATCAGCCTGACATTGTTTAAGCTTCTCCTCAAAATCAGCAAAGTCAGCACATGGCTCTCGTTGTGCTATAAAATCAGGTTGTTCTATATCTTTTGGCACATGCTTAAGTGTAAAGATGCTTTCGGCATCATCTTTCAGGATACCAAGATCATCATCATCAAAAATATCATTGATCGTTTTGATTTCCCTCACCTGATCCGGCAGTAACCCAAGGGCATCCAATGGTTTTAGCGCTTCAATCTTTTCTTTGCTCTCTCGAAATCCTTTCAGGCGCGCATAAAGACGGTGTTCTTGGACGCCATTTCCTGCCGTTGGTTCGCGCCCTTTCTCGCTTACAAACTGTTTGATCTCATCAAATGAGGACACAAGCCGTTCGTCAGCAGTAACTGCTCCGGTTGCTTTTGGTCTGACTTGCAACAGCCCAGTATCGTCATCGGCAATTAGCCGAAGGAGATCATCTTTATCCAAATCAGACCCCCATTTCTCTGCGCTTGTTTTTGATGTAGACCAAGGCTTCGGCTAAACGGCATTCAAGCGGGTCTGTAGATGCTATATTTGGCTCTCGACCCCCACTGTTTTTTACAAAACTTTTGATTTTTGGCCACAGGAGCATGGCTTCCTCGTCCGACATTTGAATGCGTGTGGACTCGATGGCTTCCTGTATGACCTTAAGAACGCGGGGAGTAACGGACTTGGATAGAATTTCAAAAGCCTTCTGAAACGGATTGATTTGGTCGATCAAATCAATGTGCAGATCGTCAATATTGATGAACTTTCCGGCCATGCGAATGAAGCGCTGATCGCCAGTTTCCTTGATTTCAGCGTTCTTGATCGCAGAGTCCACAACAACATATTGCCGGACTTCCTCGATCTCTTCGTCGCTTAAATCGGGGTACTTAATCTTAATAATCTTTGGGATCATGACTTTGTTAATGACCTCCGGATCAACATTTCCCGGCAACGCCTTTATAATTTTGTCGTCTTGCAGGATTGATGCCTTAAGGTCATTTAAATCAGATTCTATAATCTCACGAACGCGCAGCGAGCTTGGCTCTTTAAAACCACGAATTTTAATCTCACCCGGTTCGGATTTTTCATCATCCAGCAATTTTGTCTTGAACTTAAAGTTTGGGGCCAGAACCTGCTCCATCAGCAGAGAGCAAGTAATCGCTTTCAGCATATTGTTTACGGAAAGAGTAACCAGATTGTCCTCGGCGTCCGGTTGAGCAATCAGGTTTGTGAATTGAGCGTGCGTCTTGTTCGCGCTATCGCGCGTGCAACGGCCAATGATTTGAATGACCTCGGTCAATGATCCACGATAACCAACCGTCAAAGCGTGTTCACAGAACGGCCAGTCAAAGCCTTCTTTGGCCATGCCAAGCGCAATAATCAAATCCATATCCTCTGGTTTTTTTATATTGCGCAAATAAGCAACGATCCTGTCACGATTACACGGAGCGTCATCAACTAAGTTGGCCACCTTGAGCATTTTTCCATCTGAGCGCCGCTTAACAAAAATGACGCCTGTTTTTTCGTCTTGTTTTTGAACTACCCCGATTTTCTCGAGAATATAATCGACCTCCTGATACTTATCCTTTGTGGATTCGCCCGCGTTCACATTCGGAATGTGCAAGATGGTTTTTTTATCGGTATCGAGGATTTCATCGATAGCCGAGGTATATCGCCCCTGATAGAAATGATACCCAATTCCTAGTGACTTGAGGAAAGTATAGCCGTTTAACTGCTCATAATAGTTATAGGTCACCTTGGTAAACTTGTCTTCGTCCGCAGGCGTCAAAATAGCAACGCCATCACCGCGAAAATAAGAACCCGTCATTGCCACAACATGTACATTTGATTTTGTCATGACGGAATGAAGAAGGTTTCCCAGACGGCTGGTATCTTTGTCTGCAGAAACGTGGTGGAACTCATCAATCGCCAGCACAGTATTGTTGAAACGGCTTTCATCTATTTGCTCAAACGCAAAGCGCAGCGTTGCATGAGTGCAGATAAGAATGCGCTCGTCGCTATCCAAGAACCGAATAAAGGCATCAACCTTGCTTTCATCAATGCCGGGGATGCAAAGCTTGTATTCGGCCTTTGGTTCCCAATTGGCAAAAAAGCCGTGAGATTTAAGATCGGTTGTTCCAAACGAACCACCAATAGATCTCTCCGGCACCGCCACAATAACTTTCTTCAGGTCTTGTTTATAAAGTTTGTCGAGCGCAATAAACATCAAAGCGCGAGACTTGCCTGAAGCTGGGGGGGCCTTTATCAAAAGATACTGAGCGTCTCGAGCTGAATAAGCCCGTTCCTGCATCTCACGCATACCCATCGTATTGACGGATGTACTTTGACCCGTTTGGGCATAGGTAACATCAACTATGTTTGGCATTTCAACTTCCTTTGGGCATTTCTTAAAAATGCCAACGCAACCATATTGTCATCTTGAGAAGCTTATCTTTGCTCGTGAGCTCATTCGCTTTTATCTTCTTTTGAACCGCCTTCTTTTTGTTCAGTTTTATTCTCAGATCCTCCGCTCGATGAGGAGCCGCCTTGTTGTTCGACCATCTTTGTGGGCGGTGTAAAAGAGTTATTGATAATGTCTCCCGTATAGATTCTGTTCTGAAGCTTGTCTGTCATTTTCATAGACTCCTTGGCTGGGGTGATAAGTGAAACAAGAATGGAAAAGAGGGCTAAAAGAAAAAGCCCATCCCTCCACGCATCTATTTTTTTGGCTTTAAAAAAAAGTTTTTGGCCCTTTTTCTTATCGCTTTCTTTATATGAGAGGCTGTTGTCACAACCGTTCCTCGCGCATTTAAGAGACCATATCTGAAGGGATATAACCGCAAAAAATCCTATTAAAGAAAAGCCTAAACAAGAAACCGAAAAAGCATCTTGTGCTTTCGGAACCGCCTGAAATAAATAAGGAATTGCTATGGACGAGATTGCAAATACAGCCTTATTCAAAAAGCTTTGGTTTTCTTTATAGAGCTCAATGAGCAACTTTCTATATTCGTCTTTTACGCTTGCCTCCTCCCCTTGTTTCTGAAGGGAGACTGGCGGAGGCGCAGAGTCCTGGAAAGATACTCGTTTTGTATTGCCCTCTACCTTATTCTGGTCATCTTTGATCACGATGCTGCGCCCCTCACCTTCTCAACAGAAGTCATCTCTTCATAGAGCTTAAAGAGATATTCGAGGCGTTCCTCGTCGCTGGTGAATGATTTGGAGCGGTAACAACGTTCAACGGCTATGTCGAGGTTATGATGTGCTTCGCGTAAGCCGTCCGGCATTTTGTCCGGATCATAAAGCTCTGCCATGGTTTTTTCGGAGGAAGCCTCTCGTTCCTCCAGAACATTATAAACATGCCCAACTAGGGTTTCTTTTTGTTTGTCTGACAAAGGGGGAACAGGAAAGGTATTATAGCAAATCTCTGGAGAGTATCTAATCCTTGTTTCTAATTGTCCGCCAACAGTCCTAACCCAGAGAAGGTGCATCCTCGA
>Ga0265297_10007715_pt1 | contig 14767 bp, 15 predicted proteins | sample Munlanlwell13791_FD_192502 | JGI IMG/M metagenome (GOLD analysis project Ga0265297, IMG submission 192502) | Leachate microbial communities from a municipal landfill in Southern Ontario, Canada - Leachate well 137-91 | ecosystem: Engineered > Solid waste > Landfill > Unclassified | place... | reverse complement strand
AAGCACTGGATGACAAGGTAAGCCATTGTTTTGTGAGCGTTAAGACCAAGGCGGTCTTGGCGACTTTTGACGGCACGGATCCAGCGAGCAGTGGCGCTGGGATTTATCTGCCGGTGACTTCGGCGCCGATGGTCTGGAGCCGGCGCACAGTGGAATGCGCGCGATTCATTGAGGCGGTCAATGGTAATACCGGCGTGGTGCGGATTGAACCGATGTCTGACTAAAAAAGGCTAAAGGCCGGAGGCTGAAGGAGAAAAAGGAATGAAATTAAATATTGGAAATTTAAAATTAAAAATATTGATTTCCGCATTCTGCATTCTACCTTCGGCCTTTTTGTTCGGCCAGGATTATTATCCGACTGTATCCACGAAGGGAACAGTTGCAGATGGCGAATACGTGGTATTTGATGGAGTAAGTGGGCGGTATATCAGGTCAAGTGGCGGGACAAACGCCGAATCAATCCTGAAAACCATGACCAATTATGTGCCTGTGGCGTCGTCATCCAATTATCTGGTTTATAATCCTTCCACTAGAACACTGTCTGGATGCGTTACAAACGAGAATTCTGGGCCACAGGGCCCGGCCGGAACGAATGGGACAAATGGGGCCAATGGGACGAATGGCCAGGCGGCCACGATTGCGGTGGCCTATACGTCAAATGGGGCACCCGGGAGCGCGGCCAGCGTGGTCAATATCGGGTCAAGCAATGCGGCGCAATTGGGGTTTGTGATTCCGGCTGGTAGTAATGGGGTGAACGGAATCAATGGGACGAATGGGGCAACCGGTCCCCAAGGCCCACAAGGTCCTGCGGGGACGAACGGGGCAGATGGCGCACAGGGGCCGCCCGGAACAAACGGAGTGGATGGAATCAATGGGACGAATGGGGCAACCGGTCCACAGGGGCCAGCGGGGACGAATGGAGCCGATGGCGCACAGGGACCGCCTGGGACAAATGGAGTGGACGGTTTGGCGGCCACGATTACGGTGGCCTACACGTCAAATGGGGCACCCGGGAGCGCGGCCAGTGTAGTCAATGTGGGATCCAGTAATGCCGCGGCGTTCGGGTTTGTGATTCCGGCTGGGAGTAATGGAGTAGACGGAATCAATGGGACAAACGGTGCAGACGGCGCACAGGGACCACCCGGGACGAATGGGGCAACTGGACCGCAAGGCCCTGCAGGGACAAATGGAGCCGATGGCGCTCAGGGACCGCCCGGAACAAACGGTGCGGATGGTCTGGCGGCGACAATTACGGTGGCCTACACGTCAAATGGTGCACCCGGGAGCGCGGCCAGCGTGGTCAATATCGGGTCAAGCAATGCGGCGGCTCTTGGATTTGTCATCCCGGCGGGAAGTAATGGAGTAGACGGGGCGCAAGGTCCTGCGGGAACAAACGGAGCAGATGGCGCACAGGGGCCGCCCGGAACAAACGGAGTGGATGGAATCAATGGGACGAACGGGGCAGCCGGTCCACAGGGGCCAGCGGGGACGAATGGAGCCGATGGCGCTCAGGGACCGCCCGGAACAAACGGTGCGGATGGTCTGGCGGCGACAATTACGGTGGCCTACACGTCAAATGGGGCACCCGGGAGCGCGGCCAGCGTGGTCAATGTGGGATCCAGTAATGCCGCGGCGTTCGGGTTTGTGATTCCGGCGGGAAGTAATGCGGTTAGTGATCTATCATCTACCCAGGTTGTCACGCGCATAGTGGGTTTTTCCGGCGTGGATTTTGACCCGCTCATCGGCACAAATAGTCCGGAAGACTTGTATCAGTTTTCACTGACGATCGCCACCAATCCAGCCTTTACAGGCACGACGGTTTCCGCGCTGTCCACCAATGCGCCATCCGCCTGGCGTTATTGGAATGGCACGACAGTTGAGACAATGCAGTCAGGCTATCTGCCGCATTCATATCTTAATTCTTACTCGGCCAATATTGCCTATGTCTGGACAAATTCCATCCGGGGCAACACGTATTATTGCCGAGGATACATCATTGTCAGTAATCCGCCATGTGTCGCAAATATCATAAATAAAATATTGGAGGGAAAATGAAAAGAAATTGGAAATTGGAAATTTGGGCCGCAATATTTACGCTCTGCATTCTTAATACTGGCTTCTCGCAATCGGCATACGAAGCTCAATCCGCCGCGTTATCGCAGCGGCTTGCCGCCATGAAATCCCAGGCCGCGCTATATTCCAATTCTGTGGCTAAATGCGGAAATATCAATTTCACCCCATGGAACAGAATTTATATTGATCCGCATTTTTGCCGGCGGGACAGAGAAGTTTTGGCCTGGTGGAATCAGAAGTTGGCAGAGTCGCAAAGAACAGATCTCAAGGCTATCGCCATGCCGGACATCAGCAACTTGCGCATGATCGCCCAGGTTGTCAGTCCGCGCACGGAAACAGGGACGGAAAATCAAACCGCAGAATTGGGGTATTTTAAGAGTATTGGATTTAACGGCGCTCTGCTGGTCTGGAAAGGCGAATCGCCGGAAGACCTGGCAAAGATCGCAAAAGAACTGCAAGCGGAAGGTTGGATGTTGGCCTGGACCTTTGGACCCGAGGAAGACAATGAATCGCGTAATTATGTTGACCCTGACAAATACCGCGAGGCTTGCCGGCAGATATTGCCATATTGCGCGTTCGCCATTCCTGCCTGGCGCAAGGCGACATTGATTCACGGCATTTCATCCGGGGATGAAACTTTTGCGAATAAATATCGCGCCATCCTGACAAGTCTGATTCGTGAAGTTAGCCCCGCGATTCCTGTCATGGGCGAGACCACCTTGCACAATGTGAATGGATATAAACTGATCAAGAGCGCCCATGCCGGCACTTCCGGCAATATCGTCTTTGAGGCCACATACAAGGAATATTTGACGGAAAAAGTCATCAAGTATATGCGCCAGCAACAGATTGCCGAGCCGTATCTTTTCCTTCTGATTGGCCCGCGGTGTTACAGCGACACGAACCGGACTTATATTCCGCAGGATGCGCTGGCTTACAATCTCGCAACAGCAACAGTCATAAACCAAAACAAAGAGGCCGCAGTCGTGATGGCCGGAGGAGGAGGTGGAACAAGAGAATTGTGGGGATCCGAAGTGTCCGATGATTTAACGAAGTCAAACTGGCGGCAATCACGCTAAAGCGTGATAAATTTGCCGGCCAAAAGTAACAATAACCCTCCTACGCCAAAGCGCTACGGAGGGCAAGCAGAAAGGGAAGTAACATGCAGAAAGTAACAATAGGAATGATGATCGTTGCCTGTGCAATGATCGTGAGTGTTGCAAACGCCGCGCCCGAGGTAACGAATCAGAAGGTCGTAACCGCATTGAAAGAGTATGCGGCCGATGCTCCGAACCAGGCCGTGCAGATGCAACGTCTGATGAGCATTGCCGGCTATCTCGTCACTGACGAGGAAAAGCTGAAATGGTATGACGAGCTACTGCCGCAGTGCAAAACCAAATGGCAGACAGGCAGCATCGCCGTTTCGCGCGCCAACATCCTGAACGCTCAGGGCAGGACGAAGGACGCCGTTGCGGTGTATGAGGCGATGCAGGATGCCGGCAATTATGGCTACATCCGTCAAATCGTGGCGAACGAGACCGACCCGCAGGTGGCCTTGAAATATAAAAAGGCATACCTGTTGGAGAAATTGGGAATCCGCGCGCCCAGTCTGAACAGCAACGAACTGCTTTTCGTCTTGAAGAGCATTCGTCCTGATGAATGCGATGATTACGCCGCCTTTTTGGAGGATGTGCTGCGTTTCTATCGCGTGTTCCAGGTGGACTGCCCGAACCTGATTCCGTTCATCACGCAGGTTGAGTCAACGATCAAATCGGTGAGCAAGTAACCGGCGGCACAGGACCGGAAGAAAGGGAATATCATGCGTAAAAAAATTATGGTTATCATTTTTTTAGGGATGCTCTGTTCCCTTTCTTTTGCCTGGTTCTGGGGGCCCGGCAATCAGATCGGACTACGGGTGCTGATTACCAGCGCCAATGGGTTTGATACGCTGGCTCCGGATTACAATTACGATCTCGGCGACACCAATGCGGCCATCACGGCCCGGGCCGGCGGATTTAATTCAGCCCATGCCTTTGAGGTGGGCTATCCGGTGCAGGTGCTGGTCAAGCCAGAATACGATTTAACGGCAGAATACACTAAAATTGTCCTGCAATATTTTCAAGGCACGAATTCAGGCACATCGTCAAACTGGACGACAATCTGCACGATCACAAATTCGCTTGACGAGGCGGAAGGCAAGGAAGGCGCTCATTTCGGCCTGATCACCTGGTATCCGCCCGCGGTCACGAATGTCCCTTATCTATTGCGCGTGTATTGCGAGGCGGTGAAAAGCGGCACAAATTATGTCCAGGTGAATCTGGCCGCCACAAATATTAACTGCAATGGCGACGGCCTGCCATGGGGCGAAGGGGGCACCTGGTTTGACTGGGCCGTGTTGGGAATAAAGGTTATTCCCCGGAAAAATTTACAGAAATGAGAGAGGTGAACAATGGCACTTGAAGATGCGGCTTTGAATATGATCGTGGAGGAAGGGGAAGCTTGCCGACAAATCGTGAACCAGGCGAATTTTGCGAACTGTCCCACTGCAGAAATGAAACGCGTTTACCTTTTTCTCATTAATTCTTCACTGGCAAATCTGAAACAGAAACGCGCCGGCGCCTGGCATATTATCGGCGGCGGCGGGATTGGCGCCGGCATCATGGCGGGGTTGGAAATATACGGAAGATTCAAAGGCTGGTGGTAAATGGCACATTTATTCTGCACAAATTTCTGTTGGGATTGCATTGACCGGCAGATCGTCCAGAAGTTGCGCATTGAGAGGGAATTATCCGACCAGAACGACCGCAATAAAATTCACGAGGAAGTCAACGAGCTTTTAAGAACGAGAGAACGATTAGCAGAAGAAGAGGAAAAGATGGGGAGGAAAATATGAGCATACTTGAAATTATCAAATGGGCAACCGGCATTAAATTGTGGGAACTGATTATAAACGCGATCAAGGGCGGCGGAAGCTCCAATGGATCCTCTGGCACACTCTGGAAATGCGTGATGTTCTTCCCGCATAAAATCTGCGGCACGAATGTAACGCCCTCATGGCCCGGAAACAAGGGCGTGGACTCGCCACTTGAATTTGCATATTGCCATGGCCAGTCCTGGGAAAACGACTTCCGCCAGAACTGCTATAAGCAGATACAGGCGCTTGGCGGCGATACGATCATCTTTATCGCTGAACGGCTTTACGGTCGTGATGTGCCGCATCTGGAGCTGCAGATGTTCCTGACAAACAGGGCGCATCCAGTTGATGGCCACCGGATGAATGATGCGGAAAATGAAGTTGTCAAGGCGCGAAAATATGGGGTCAATCGCTGGATAATTGATCTGTTTAATGATGATTCCACGCTCATATCCGTCACTCAATATGAGGACTACATCAAACAGATGGGGGAATGTTACTCATGGGCGTCTGATGACGAGGTTGCGGTCATGGTTTGCCTGGAGACTGATGAACGCTTTAAGACCGTTGGGTCAGTTACACAGATTATTAAATGGATAAGACAATATTTCCCTGGCAAACGCATCATTGTCGGGTCGGCCAACTCTGATTTTCTCAAAGCGGTTCATGCGGCCAATATTGATATTGAGATGTGGGCCGAGACAGACGGACACCCATTTACCCTGAACATGAGCAATGCCGACAAATACGTTGATAAACTCAAAGGATTGATAAAGGCCGGCAAGACTTGGGCGGGGGAATATGGCGATGGTCAAAACGCGGCGGTGGCTTATGTCTCGGAAAAGGCCATTGATGCCGGATGTGCGGGAATCGGTTGTTACAAGAAAGGATAAAATATATGGACGGCAATTTAATATTCGGCGCGATTGATAAAGCTCTGGAATTCTGCGGTAAAATATTTGACTGGCTCGGCAAGAGCACGCTAGACAAAACGGAAATCGCAAAGGCGCAGTTACAACTTGAGCAGGTTATGGCTCAATTGGAGTTTTCAAGAGCGCAGATGCAAATCTGGGTGCAACAGCAACTCATTGACCTTGAGAAGGCGACTGGAGCGAAGTGGCGGACTCCGTTGATCCTGATTTCCGGCATTGCACTGATTGGCGTATGCGTCAACAACGTATTGGCCTATACCTATATTCCCACGGCGCACTTGATTTCCCTGACTTCGCCGGAAATGGGCGTGCTTGTGGGTCTGTTTATCCTGCTGGTTGTCGGAGATCCAAAGATGCTGGTTGATTTATTCTCTAAACGCGAAACGACCGAAACAACAATAAAGAGGGCAAAAAGAAATGAATGAAATGATTACAACTTTGATTTTCAGTCAGGTCAGGAAAATAATCTATGCCGCATGTGCTGGATGGATAACGGTACTGGTTGAGAAGGGTGTCCTAACCAGTGGCGACGTGGACAGAATGATTCAGATCGGCATCGCGCTTGCACTCATGGCGGCCGTATCACTCTGGACGTTCGTCAAGAACTGGCTGGCGACGAAGAAAACGACTGTATAAATATTGCGGGGTAGGGAAACGGTCAACCCGGGAGCCTCATAAACTCCAGCAGATGGTTCAATTCCATCCCCCGCTACCAATCCCGATCGCGAAACGCCTCGGGATGCCAGTGGCATCTTATGAAAAAGATACTATCAATTTTAGACGGGATAACGGCGCGAAGGGAGCCTGCGGTTTTCGTGGTAGCGGCGATGCTACTTTATCCCGCTCTATCTTTCGCAAATTCTTTCTCCATCTACGAAGAGAACGATTTTCTTGAAAAGGACAAGTCCGGTTCAACAACAGACGGCTGGCGCACACAGGCGTTGCGTTTCCAGTTCAATCATACAAACAACTGGGGAACCTATATTGAACAGGACATCTTCACCCCGGAAAATAAGGATTCAAAAGAACCACAGTATGGAGACCGTCCCTATGCTGGCTATCTGCATCTGGCATATTTTCAAAACTTCTTGAAGGGGCAGCAGGACGATTACTTCAAAATTGACGCGGGAATCATCGGACCTTATTCTTTCGCCGAGGAAACGCAGGACGGCTTTCATAAACTGTTCGGTATGGCTCGCCCTCAAGGATGGTACAATCAACTGAAGACGGAGCCTGCATTAAACGGCGCGTATTACAAATCCTACTCGCATCGTTTCTGCCCATGGTTTGAATACAAGCCCTTCGCGGGAGCAAATTTTGGAAACGTTCTCATAGACGCCGAACTCGGAAACTTTGTTCGGGCAGGTTGGAATCTTCCCCGCACATTCAATCCCACGATGTATTCGTTTTCTTCCGAGAACCGCAGAGAGAAAGAGTATGAGTTCTATTTCTATCTGTTCGCAGGTATCATAGGCCAGGCTGTAGCTTATGATCACTTTCTGGACGGCTCTTTGTTTCAATCGGAGGATGTGTCCGTTTCTCACAAGACTTTCACGGCAAATGGAAGCATTGGCGCATGTGCCGGCTTCTACGGCTTTGAAATTACGTTCACCCATATAGAACAGACAGAACAATGGCTTACCCAGCCGCAGAGGGATAACAAATGGGAATGCCTGCAAGCTTCCTATAAATTCTGATGAAAACATTTATTGCCATTTTACTTTTGTGCGCAATGCCATGCCTGCTTTCCAGCGGACCGGTCGGGTCAACGTCTGAGTGGGGGATAGTCGTTACCCCGTGCGCCTGGTGCGGGGGCACGAATAATATACAGGTCCATCATATTTACCCGCAACATATCTGGCCGGAACGGGCGCACGATACCAATAACATGATCTACCTATGCCAGTATTGTCATCTTGCGATCGGACATCAGGGGAATTTTACGAATGCCGTCACGAATCTTCTGATAATCATCAAAGAAAAGAAGAAACAGGCGGATGGGGGGATGATAAGACAAGGGACGAAGCGAGAACTCCAGAGGTAGGGCAAACCAGAACAGGTTTTTTGAAGGAATTGCGGGTTTAAGATGGAAAACAAGCAAATACGGGAAATACTGGCGGAACGGAAGTGGAAGATTGACACGTCCACGGACAAGGACGGACTGAATCCGGACTTGGTGTTGCGTTATTTGGATGACGTCAACCGCGAGGATTTAGACGCCTTGGTCGCGTATTTGAAGTCCTATACATCCGCGGATAACGAGGCCGAAGATGAGACAGTTACGGATCCGATGGAGGGCACGCAATGGCATCGGAGCGGGACATGGAACGGCGGCCAGGTTTATTTCAAAGAATTTCCACGCGATTCAGGTCCGGGGAAAGTATTACGGCTTTACCAGGAATTATTCGCCGGCGAGACGACAATCGGCATATTTACGATTGAGAACGGGTGCAAATATCTCGTTGAAATTTATGAGACTTTCTTCAACAAGACCGAATTGCCGACCGTGCCAGTTTCAACATCTGGGGTGAGTTACCGGATTGAAGCGTTCAATGTGGACGAAAAGCGCAAGACGTATTCCGGTTATATTGAGAAGCGGACCCGGGTTGAGCAGGATGTGGCGGAATATGTAAGCGCGGTAAGCGCGGCGCAGAGCGTTGCGACAACGGAAAAGCTGGGCACAACGGACGCGGCGGCACTGCCGATTGCGGAAGAAGCCGGCAAAATCAATCGGCGGCAGGTAACAAAGAATGATGATTGCACGGTAGATGTCAAGAAAGACTCAGTCACGCCGAAAGACCAGACCATCATTGAGAAAGAGGAATGTGCGGCGCGGAGCGTTGAACGTGAGACCCACACGGAAGCAGTTGCCGAATTGCCGGCGCCGGTGGAGACTCCAGGTGAAATAAACCGCGTGGTCAACGAGGAGACCGAGGCCGGGAACGTCAAGACGACGGCGGAGAAGGTCACGCCCAAGGACCAGACCATAGAAGAAACCGAGGAAAGCGCGGCGCGGAGCGTAGCACGCACCACGCACACGGAGGCGGAAGCGGAATTATCCCCTGCGGCCGTTGAAACGGGGAAGATAAACCGCGTGGTCAATGAGGAGACCGAGGCGGGGAACGTCAAGACAACAGCCGAGAAAGTGACCCCGAAAGATCAGACCATAGAGGAGACTGAGCAATCGGCGGCGCGGAGTGTGGCACGCACGACGCATACAGAGGCGGAAATGGAACTGTCCCCGGCGGCCGTTGAAACGGGGAAGATTAACCGCGTGGTGAACGAGGAGACCGAGGCCGGGAACGTTAAGACCACGGCAGAAACGGTCACACCCAAGGACCAGACCATCATTGAGAAAGAAGAGTCTGCGGCACGGAGTGTTGAACGTGAGACCCACACGGAAGCGACAACGCCACTGGTGGACCCGGTGGAGACCCCAGGCGAAATAAACCGAGTGGTCAACCAAGAGACCGAAGCGGGGAACGTTAAGACCACGGCAGAAACGGTCACACCCAAGGACCAAACCATCATTGAGAAAGAGGAAAGCGCGGCGCGGAGCGTGGCGCGGGAGACCCATACTGAAGCGACAACGCCACTGGTGGACCCGGTTGAGACCCCAGGCGAAATAAACCGAGTGGTCAACCAGGAGACCGAAGCGGGTAACGTCAAGACGACGGCAGAGAAGGTCACGCCCAAGGACCAGACCATAGAAGAAACCGAGGAAAGCGCGGCACGGAGTGTGGCGCGCACCACGCACACAGAAGCGGAAACAGAACTGCCGCCGGCGGCCGAGGAAACAGGGAAGATAAACAGGGTGGTCAATGAGGAGACCGAGGCCGGGAATGTCAAGACGACGGAAGAAACAGTAACGCCGAAAGATCAGACGATCATAGAGAAGGAAGAATGTGCGGCACGAAGCGTTGAACGCGAGACGCACACGGAAGCGGTGGCCGAACTGCCGGCGCCGGTGGCAACCGCCGGGGAGATAAACCGGGTGGTCAACCAGGAAACCGAAGCGGGGAATGTCAAGACGACGGCGGAAAAGGTTACACCGAAGGACCAGACCATCATTGAGAAAGAGGAGTCTGCGGCGCGGAGTGTGGCACGTGAGACCCATACTGAAGCGACAACGCCACTGGTGGACCCGGTTGAGACCCCAGGCGAAATAAACCGAGTGGTCAACCAGGAGACCGAGGCTGGGAACGTCAAGACGACGGCTGAAAAGGTAACACCCAAGGACCAGACCATAGAGGAGACCGAAGAGAGCGCGGCGCGGAGCGTAGCGCGAACCACGCATACCGAGGCGGAAACGGAACTGTCCCCGGCGGCCGAGGAAACGGGGAAGATTAACCGCGTGGTCAATGAGGAGACCGAGGCTGGGAATGTCAAAACCACGGCAGAAACGGTCACGCCCAAAGACCAAACCATCATTGAGAAAGAGGAAAGCGCGGCGCGGAGCGTGGCACGGGAGACACACACGGAAGCGGCGACCGCGTTGCCGGATCCGGCTGAGACAGAAGGCGAGATAAACCGGGTGATCAATCAGGAGACCGAGGCCGGGAATGTCAAGACGATGGCGGAAAAAGTGACACCGAAAGACCAGACAGGGGATAGTTTTGAGAAAACGGCATTGGAAACGATCGCGGAAACGTTTCATTCGGAAGGTGAGGTTTTACCCGATGAAGTATTGGCGGACGGAACAACCGTGGAAGTTGTCAATAAACCGACAGAGGCAGGGAAGAGTCAGACGGTCCGAAGGGTCAGGACAGGAGTATATGTATTAACCAGCGTGACATATACGGACCAATACGGGGATTCATATTACGCCCGGGGATTAAACGCGACTGACGCGCAATTTGCCGCGGCGGTATCGGCGGCAGGGCTGACAAATGCATCAAACAATGGCGTATCAACGGAACCGAGTCAGTATAAAGGACTGGTGAATTTCACGATTCAGAAAGTGGCGAATGACAACTTGTTGAAAAGCACATTTTTAGGCACTTTAGGGACATGGTCAAAGACGTTAAATGATCGGGAAAGACGGATAGATAGCGCGGATGCGACCGGATATAAATGGCGGCAAATAACAATTGCCGTGGATGATATATGGGGGACGATTGACGCATGCTGGAACGGTATAAATGGCGGGGATCATGACAGCAAGGCACCGGAACGGGTAGGAACAGTACTCGGCATAATGCAATATCACGCGACTAAAATAGTAAGAAGTTATGGGGAATGGTCGCCGGGGATTACGGATACTTAATATGGCAAATGAATTAAAATTACAGGCGCAATTAACGCAGTTGCAGGAGCAGTTGGACCAACTCAACGCGGCGATGGGCAACGCCGGCGGATTATGCCGGGGGGCCGGCTGGATCCCGGGCGGGGGTGCAGGGGGCGGCATAGACTACTCTACCTTCGCATTTGGGTTAGTGGCCTTCGGTAATTATGTGCGCGTGTATAAACCAGCAATACAGCACAATGAATTTTTCTATTGCTACCCTTCCGGAACCTACACCGATGTATTGGTAACCAGTGGAACTTCTGATGCTCCAAGCTATATAGTTTGCAAATATATCAGGAAGTCTTCTATAACGGTACAGACTACAACCTATGCCACCGTGCCAACTCCTTCCATTGATTATTTTTGGATTCCTATTGCGTCCATGTATCTTGATGCTTCCGGTAATGCCGTGATAAAATGCAGACTGGTTACAGGTATGATTTTCTTCTCAGGAGAGATATGAGAAAGCGTTGCATTATATTCCTCATTTTGTGTTTGCCCGCCATGGCGAGAGCGGATTGGAGTGGATATTGGCCTGTGACAGCCAATAATTATCTTACCAATTATAAACCAGCCATGAACGATCTTTTGGCTGCCATGTCCGAACGAGTGATGGTGGCGAGTTCTAACTACGGCGGTTGGACACAAGGAGCGTCTGGAGACAGTAAATTCCATTTCACGGAAGTCCACGACTTCAACTATGCGACTTCTTCAATCTCAACTGTGGGAGGTCTTGTGTTTACGAATTGGTATCAGGTGCAAACCAATTATCTTACCACCAATGCAATCATTACTTCAAAGAACTATATTGGAGCTTTGAACGCATGGGATGATGCCTTCTATAGGTTGTTCAGTGATAATATATGGGTTGATTGGACCAAGGAAGGTTCCTCATGGCTGACCTATTTTGCAACTCCGCAAGTGTCCTCAAATTGGAGTTGGTCGGGCAGTCTTTGGACATTGAACTATACCACGAGTTTCCCGACGGTTTTCCCAAAGTTCACTTTTGAAAGTTATCTAAAGGCGTTTCCATCGGATTGCTATACCAACTTCTATCTTTACACGTGGGTAACCAATCAGACCGCGGCGTATGGCTGGGAGGTTGGCGACTACACGCATTACACTTCAGGATCAACCAATCGCATAACGGTATCATCCAATTTTCATTGGGCTATATTAAGTTCTGCGAAAGAAAATAATACCAATGTAATGCTGGCGAGCGCCTACTACGGCCGCAAAGCATGGCGCTCCGAGCTATCGTTTTACCCAACGAATTTAAATTTCCCTACCAACATGCCTTATACGGGTGCTGTTACTAATACGGACGGTTGCCCGGCCGGCGGAGATTTCTATTTTTCAGGTTGTGAGCCCTGGGTATATTATGCAGAAGAAACGAATTACTATCCCACTTACAGGCAAACAGGAAGTGATTGGGTTATTATTCATGATTATAACTATTCTTTTGGAAAGCGTTTTTGGGTGGAACAAAATCCAGGCATTTCAGACTGGTGGCCCACATGGGATACTCCTTTGATAAGGGATATCTGGTATTTCTATGATTCTGAAGATCCCAATTATGCTGAAGGGGTGTATGTTTATTTTTATCCAAAAGGAAAGACAAGTTCTGATTGGAAATCTCTTGGCAGAAGAGACATTGATATAGTGTCTGTTGCTATGATAGAGGAAGTGGGTTGGAATTTCAGATCAACTTTCAGCTCCACTATTGGCACACTATTTTACAATTACGCTCAGTGGGGATATTGGGTATGGGGAGATCCTTCATTATTAAGCGCGAACAATCTGAGGGGAAGATATAAACCCAACAAATTAGATACGGTGAGTTTTTCAACATTTCATTTCAACGGATGTGAATATACACCTGCTTATCTTGATCAATATGGCAACACTATCCCGCCAGAATTTCACAGCGGGACGTGGGTTTCCAATGTGACAATTCTAAATACGAATTGGTTTCATCTGACTAATCTAATGACGAGCGTGGGTTATTTTGACAATACGAATTATGACAGAATCATTACCAACTTAGGGACGGAGGCCTACTATACCGCGACCAATGAATATTCCTGCATGGGGGATACTATAGAATTTTATTATGATTTTCCTGGCGACATTTATGAAGGAACACGGAATAGAGGTATTGCATCCTACTACAGTGAATATCCAGCACACGACCGAGGAGTCAGACCGCTGAATGGGCGGAAGGCAATTCTGCAGAGTTTTGCTAAATATTGCAGTCCCACAACGAAAGCGAAGACGCAGAAGGATTCCATCTCGTGGCCCTATGCTAGTTATTATACCAGCTACACTAATAGATGGTATACCAGGGCTGGTTGGTCAAACGAAATAGCCGCTGATTATCAAATGCTTTGGGGAGCTCAAAGTTGGTCTGATACTCATACCGTTACGAACTACTGGGCATCGTCTCCATACGAAGGCGGCAAATTCACTATAAATGCAGGGAGACATAATTCTGGAGAGTCTGAATATTATAACGAGGAGGACGATACGGTTTTCGCTTATGTCTATTCGTGGCGATACGCATCTGCGGCTACATTATATCAGCAAGAGTATGGATTTTCATACGGGTTTCTAGTCTCAACTCCTGTTGACGTTTGGCTCTTCGGTAAGGCATCCGAGACGAATGCAATGGCTCTACTTCAAGGGAAGACAAGTTGTGGTGGAGAAACATTCGGCGGACTCAATTACATTAAATCTGGATATATCAAGGGAGATTCCGGCGACCCTGGATCAGCTATCACTTTTGTGAACAACACCATCAGCGATTTGTCCGGTCATATTGGGACTATCGGAGCCTTCGGAGCTTGGGATTGGGACGGGAGTTCTAACAGAACGTCTTCGGCGTTAGGAGTAGATTTTCCTCATGGAGTCATTGGCTTGATTGACCCTAACTTTGAATATAGCGATGAGTGACAATTTATGAATATCTGAAAGAGTAACAACAAAAGAAATAAAAACGGAGGGAAATATGGGATACTATGATACATGGCAAAGAGGGATTGGAACAACCGGATATCCGGACATGATGGATGAGGATGCAGAGCGGCGCCGGCGGGTCCGGGAAAGTCTGGCGCAACCAGGGCCGGTCTTGAGGACCAGCGTAATAGAGCCGATGCGGATTGCTTCCGGAGGATATAGGAGTAATGGCGTATCGGCGTCTGGGAGTAACGGAATGACCGATGAACGGGCAATGGGCATGTTTGCTGACCGGTCCGGAATGAACGCGGCGGCCCGGGCGGGGCTGAACGTGGGAGGGGGAAGCAGACCAAAAGAACTTATAGACCCGTCAATGGCATTACGGATTAAGAACGACATGATTCAAAAAGAGGCAGGGAAAAGGTATGGCACCCTGATGGAAGATACCGGGCCATGGGCAGGGTCGGTTTCCAATGCTTATTTGCAATATAAGGCCTCAAACATGATGAACAGCGGGGCGGACCGGCGGGCGGCCCAAGCGGAATTAGCCAGGCGGAGTGCGCGCGAAGCGCAAACCGAACAGATTGCCGGCAATATCGGGGTTGC
>Ga0265297_10007714_pt1 | contig 14768 bp, 10 predicted proteins | sample Munlanlwell13791_FD_192502 | JGI IMG/M metagenome (GOLD analysis project Ga0265297, IMG submission 192502) | Leachate microbial communities from a municipal landfill in Southern Ontario, Canada - Leachate well 137-91 | ecosystem: Engineered > Solid waste > Landfill > Unclassified | place... | reverse complement strand
ATGAGCGAGGGCGGGTAGACTTTCGCGGCACAGGCGGCGAAGTTGATCGGAATGCCCTGTTCGACTTTCCGCACCAGCAACGACACGGCGTCGGCCGTCATCTGCTCATGATCGACCCGTTGCCAGGTGAAGACCGGGAAGGCGCAGTTGTCGAGCGTGTTGTCGCCCAGGAGGCTGACATCCTCGGGGCATTTCAATCCGGCCCGCAACAGCTCGCCATAGAACTCCGCCAGGACGCCGTTGCTGCAAATCAGGGTGGCCCGTTCCGCGGCCGGCTGGGCGCTCCAGCGTTCGAACAGATGGCGCCCCAGTCCAAAGCCGGCCTCCCAGTTGGGGTGCTGCCCGGGAGCGGGCTCCACCAGCTCGACCTGGACGCCGGCTTTGGCCGCTTCGCGCCCAATGTATGCTTTCAACGCGGAACCGAGGCGCCCGGCCCCCCGGTTCGTCGGCATCATGATCCGGCGATGCCCCATGGCAACCGCAAATTGGATGGTCTCCGGCTGGCGGATGGCGCCCAGCGTCGGAATCCCCTTGGACGGAAACGCATTGACCACCAGGTAAGGAAGGCCGGAAGCGGTGAGCTCCTTGTAGACCTCGGTGTCGATTTCCCCCGCTACGATCAAGGCGTCGATCCGGCGCTGGCTCAGGATGTTGGAATAGATGAACTGGCCGGCCTCGGAAATGGGCGCGCAAGTGATGGCCAGCCCATAGCCGCGGCGGCGGCATTCGGTTTCCGCCCCTTGCAGATAACTGGCGAAATAGGGGTTTTTAAAGCCGGCGCTGACCGACGACGCCAGCATGAAGCCGATAAACCCCGTGCGCCCGGTGACCAGCGACCGCGCCGTGAGGTTCGTCCGGTACCCCAGTTTGGCGGCCGCCCGGCGGACCACCCCCGCGGTTTCCTCGCCGACCTTGGCGGTCAGCCCGCACCGGTCGTTCAAGACGGCCGAGACCGCCGTCTTGGAGACGCCGGCCAGGGCCGCCACATCGGCCAAGGTTGTTTTTCGGTTGATTGTGGAAAGGGCCATCATATACCCCGTTATAATCTTTAATTTACCGGTAAATATAGCCATTCACCCGACTTTGTCAAATGCTGCCGGGGGATGTGTGACATTCGTGTGGGTTGGCCCGGTCTTGAGGCGGGATTCAGTTATCGCATCTATCTCTCTCTCTCGTATATATGGGGTTGTCTCAAAAACCATGCGATTTTTCCATTCACGCGCTGGATGTGGCCGTGGAGAAGCGCATCCGGGCCCGGGCTCGGAAGGAGCGCAAAAGCCTCAACCAGACGCTCAAGGAATTGCTGGCCGAGAGTGTCGGCGCGGCGCTGACGTCACTTCCTGGCCGGCGGGCGGAGTTTGCCGAATTCTCGGGGGTCTGGTCGAAACCGGACGGGGATGCGGTTGCGGCGCACATGGCCGATGCCGGTCAGCCCCAAACGGAGATTTCCGTGCCTGGCGGAGTTCGCCTGCCTCAAGTCGTTGGCGACGCTTGCCGACTACGCCGTTGGCTGGGGTGGGGTCGGGTCGGTTGGCCGGTCTCCCGCAGATAAGCACGAAACTCACGCGGCGATCGCCCGTGCTGGCGGCGGAACTCCCGGCTGAAGGTGGAGAATGAACGGAAACCACAGTTGTGGAGAATTTCTTTGATTTCCAGGTCGCCGGAATGCAGCAAGCTTTCAGCCTTTTGGAAACGGGTGGTTCGAATGAAGGTGCCGATTTTTCGCAGGCCGGCCGCCTTGAACAAGCGTTGGAGGTGGCCGCCGGAATAGCCGAAAATGGCGGCCAGTGAGGCGATACTCAGCGGTTGGTTCAAGTGATTGCAGATGTAATGCACCACTTGGTCGGTCAACTGGTTGCGGTTGACGGTTGGTGGCCGGGGGGCGCCGCTGCCGGCGATCTCATCAAGCAATACCCCCAGGCGCAGGGTGGCCGCGTTGATTCGGGGAGGGGTGCTTTGGTAGGCGTCGATCACCTGTTCCAGCTCGTGCCGGTGCGAGCGCTGCAACCCAATGACCCCGCTGGGGCCCTCCATATCCGGGGTGTCCATTAGGTCAAACTTGACGAACAGCAGGTCGTACATCGGCGAAAAATCGTAGAGGTGGTGCATCTGATAGGGTTTTACCACAACGGCATCGCCCGCCGTCATCTGGTATTCCTGCCATTCGTCCAAGACAAACCGGCATCGGCCGGTCAAGCAAACCACCAGCATGTGGCGATGATGCATCCACCGCCGGTATTCGAAAGGGGCGGTGCCCCGCGGGCTGCGCCAGAACATCACCAGGTTGGTCGGCACCAACGGCCGGTGCTCCGGCGGCCGGCCGGCGAAATAGCTTTCCGGTTCTGGGAGTTGTGCCACTTTGCTTGCCAAACGGCGCAGGGGATTTTTCATCGGGCCATGAAATGTTTATTTTGGAACAATTTTTGCCGATTATGAAATATTTTTTGACAGAATGTAACATGGCGTCATGCCCTTTGCTACCTATAGTAAACATTGAAGATGGACGTGCCGCCGGTTGCGCGATCACGTTGGGTGGGCGGCATGTTACAGCCAATTCGGCATGCGGTTTTTCTCTTTTTTAATGCGGATCTCTAGGGTGGTGACGAGGTGATGATCGCCGGCAAGACCGGCTGCCGTTTTTTGTCGGCCAGCAACCCGTTTCATTTTTTCACCTTCAGGAAGACGACCATGAAGCGTTCTGTCCGTTTCACGTTGATCGAGCTGCTGGTGGTGATCGCCATCATTGCCGTGCTGGCCTCGCTGTTGCTGCCGTCCCTGAATGCCGCCAAGGCCAAGGCCAGGGACACGAATTGTAAGTCCAACCTTCGGCAGAGCATGCTGGCCGTCATTTCGTACGATCTTGACCTGGATGTCACGCCGCGCTTTGTCTATCATTACACCGTGGAGGGCGGCAACGTCATCTGGTGGTATTTCCTGCAACTCCACAACTATCTGCCGCTGCCGCCGGCGGAAATCGTGAAGATGGCCCAGGCCGGACCCGATCAAATCTACGGCTGGTGGTACACCTACGGTTGCTTGCGCTGTCCGTCCGCCGCCGACCCGTACATGGCGGGCTACGGCATGAACATGGCGTATTACAACAACGCCACGGCCCCGTGGAAATCGCTTCGCCAGTGGAATAATCCCAGCCAAAAGATTTTGTTGGGCGATGGTGCGGTTTCAGGAACCCGTACCACGGGGGATTCTTGGTATTTCCTCTTCGGTTCCTGGTTGCGTTGGACTTGGGACTGGCCGGGGTACAGCAGTCCCGATGGCGGGCTCATTGTTCCCCGGCACAACGCCAACAAGGGGGCCAATTTCTCTTATATCGACGGCCACGTGGGAGAGATCCAGAGAGGAAACGAGCCTGATAGCCTGACCACGCTGAGCTATGACGGCCGTTATCACTGAAAGCATTATGAACATCATCTCAAAAAACGGATTATGTCTGGCTCTGCTGATGGCGGGAACCCTGGCGGCCGTGGCGGCCGGCACTTGGGAGACCGAGGTGCGGGCCGCCGCGAACGCCAAGAGTGGGGACGGCGCCTTTCCGGCGGACGCTTGGCACATGACGGCGGGCAATGTTCCAGAGAAGAGTGGTTTTCGGAGGGGCGCCCAAATCCCCGTGCGGTCGAGCGCCGACGGCCTGGTCAGCCTGGAATCCGGCGACGCCGTGGAATTTTTTCTGCCCACCCTGCCGGAAGGCATGTACCTGCTCGCCTTCCGTTGCCGCACCGGGGGGACCCTGGAGGTCGCGGAGCCGGAGTGGTTCCGCTGCGCCGGCAATGTGCGGCGGGGCTACACCGTGGAGATTGACGGCCGGGACATCCCGATGGAACGCGGTCTGGCGAAACCGGTGCTGGTCTATCGCGGCGAAGGCTGGGGGAATTGGGCCGGCTGGGTGGTGGCCCGCGATTTCGTCAAGCTCCGTCCGGGTTGCCGCATCAAGATCACCTCCAACGACTCCTACCAGTATGTCGCCGACCTTGCGCTACTGACCCCGGCCCAGTCCCTCGCCTGCGACTGGCTCGTTCCGGATGTCCTGGAGAAGTCTTTTGAGAAACCCAAGTACACCCGTGCCAAGCTCCTTGAGCTTGCCGCCCAAGTGCCGTCCACTCCACTGGATGCGTTACTCAAGACGTTCGACGCGGGATTCGCGTCCTATGGTGTTCGGGCCGGGAAATGGAAGCAATCCTTCGCCCGGGCCAAGAAAGACCAGGATGCGGTTGCCCTGGCCCGCTTGGCGGCCGAACGTACCGTTCTCCTTAAGGAGTCGGACCAGTCCCTCGTTTGGATCGCCGGGGAGGCTGAAGCCTTCATCGCCCGGCTGACCGGGGAGGGCGATGTCCTCCCCCCGCCGCCGCCGCCCGCCGGCTACCACGCCCGCTGGGCAGCGATTCTCAAGGGCTGGATCGACCTCTACCGCGCCGACTTGAAGGCACGGCCGGCCAAGGAGGACGACCAGGCCATCGCGCGCCGGATGGGCCGTGCCCTTCGCATGGCTTCCCTGGCCGCCAATTATCGGCGTGAGCTGGAATTGGCCGTTCCCGTCCAACCGGCGGAGCCACCCAAGGCGGCCGCGGAAGCGCCGGCGGCGGCCCCGGGCGGGGCGGCCAGCGTCTGCCTCAACGGCCTTTGGGCGTTCACGCCGGGCAATGACCCGGCGCAGGCGCCCGCCTCCTGGGAGACGACCATCCGGGTTCCGCACGGTCCCTGGCAGGAGTACTACGGGAACGCCTACAACCAAGGCCGGCATTGGAATCCCGAGCACCATGTCGGCTGGTATCGCACGACGTTTCCGGTCCCGGATTCCTGGCGGGGCGGCGGCGTTGACGTCCGCTTCGAGGCCGTCTTTTACTACGCCGAGGTGTTGGTCAACGGTGTCTTCTGCGGCTCCCATCTCGGCGGTTTCGACCGCTTCTCCGTCGACATCACGAAGGCCATCAAGCCCGGCGCCATGAACGAACTGCTGGTGATGGTCCGGGATTCCCACGCGACCGCGGCCATGCCGCAGAGCGAGGCCATGCACGCCCCTCCCAACTACCTGCATGTGAACAGCGTGGCCGACACCGTCCTGAAGGGCAATTACGGCGGCATCTGGCAGGACGTCTATTTGGAGCGGCGCCCCGGCGCGGCCAAGCTCGCCGGGGTCGCCATCAGCACGCCGGTCCGGGACGGCGTCCGCCTCAACCTCAGGGTTGACGCCAGGAATGCCTCGTCGCAGGAGCGCGTCCTCGCCTGCCGCTTCACCGTCCTGGACGACGGCCGGCCGGTGGCGACCCTGGCGACGGAACCCCGGAAGGCCGGGGCCGGCCAGACCGTGGCGTGGACCGCGGGCCGGCCGATGCCCGGCGCCAAACTCTGGGGTGTCGGCGGCCAGCATGGCCGGCCCCATCTTTACCGCCTCAAGACCGAACTCTTGGAAGACGGCAGGGTCCTCGATGTGCGTTACGACAGCTTCGGCTTCAGTCAGTTGTGGATCGAAGGCTCGCAATTTGTCCTCAACGGGAAGCCTCTCTTTCTCGCCGGCGGCACCACCTGGTACCTGCAGACAATCCGTTTTCCGTTGGGCAACCGCTTCTTCGCAGGGCAGCTCTTCCGCATGGACCGCGGCGCCAACCTCAACCTGGAACGCTTCCATCGCTCGGGAGACATCACGGCGTCCTATTTCCAGGAGGCCTCCGAGATGGGCATGCTGCTGGAGCCTGAATATGTGGCCGCTCTGTGGATGCGCGACGCCTATGGCGCGGACGACTACGCCGACCCCGTCATGCTCGACTCTTTGTCCAAATACTACCGCTCCTTTGCCGCCAAGCACCGGAACCACCCCTGCACCGCGCTCCTGTCCATCGACAACGAGACCTTCAGCCATCAGTCCAACGAGGAACTGATGCAGGTCTACCTCCGGATGGCCGCCGTCATGCAGAAGGAGGATCCCCTGCGGCTGGCGGACATCCACGGCAACCACCTCATGGCCGCCCGTCAGGAGATCCCGTTTGTCAATCTTCATTACTACGGCCCCGACACCCTGCCGAACTGGGCCAAGGTCGCCGCCGGCCGCCCCATCCTCAATGGCGAGCACAACGGCGATTACTATTTCTTGGCCAACAACCGCGACCGCGCCGTTTCCGCCGCCGCCGAGCAGCGCTACGCCGACTTCTGGCGCCGGGAGATCACCGGCTACCAGCAGGCCGGGGCGGCCGGGCTCATCGCCTACCGGACCTCCTGCATCATGTATTGCACCACCAGTTCCTGGGAGAAGACCACCCCCTGGGGCGACCGCTTCAAGGATCTTTCCAAGTGCACCCGCAAGGGCGACGACCGGATGCCCTGCAATTTTGGGACCACTGTCGACATTCCCTGGCCCAGCCTTTCCGGGCCGGACACCAAGGGGGAGCAGGTCATTATCTCCACCTACTTCAACACCATTAATTGGTTCGACCCCGCGCGTCCGGTTGCCACCCCCAACAAGGTTTACGACGCCATCAAGGAATCTTTCCCGAAGCAGGCGCCCTGCGAGATCCGGCGTTGCCAGGAGGCCCTGGTCACGGTGACGTCCGGCGGAAAGCCGCTCGCCGGCGCCATGGTTACGCTGATTCCGCTCGACGGGCAGCCCGTCGTGCCCCTGGGCGCCATCACCGACCCCGCCGGGACCGCTTGGATCGTTCCGCGCCTTCCGGGGAAATACCGGGTCGAGGCCGTCTTTCCGGACGGGCGGCAAATGGCGGCCGCCCTGACCTTGGGCCGCTACACCGCCGACCAGCCCGGTTATGAGGCCGGGCTGGTTCGACTGAGGCTGGAGAAATAGGCGGCAAGCACGGAAAACCTCTGCAACTTCTGGCGGCCACGGGGGGGCGTCGGCGGTTTTTATCACCCCCGACAATAAGGAGAAAAAATGAAACCTCGCGGTCATTGATTATCGCGTAACGTTGGAGGCAAACGTCGTTCCTTGTCTGGACGTCAGTGTGTTCCTTAACCTGAATCATGGGAGAAACAACATGTTGTACAGAACGCTCAGTGTACTGATGGGAATGATCGCTTTGGTATTGACTGCTGGTAGTGCCGCCGCCGGGATCATCGGCACCTATGTCGATGCGACCATGGCGAACACGACGCCCTCGTCGGCATTTTCGGTCGTCGAGTCCGACACCGACAACCTTTGGTATTTGAGCACCGGTCGGAGCTACTGTCGCGATGGCAACGTGATGGTGACACAATCCGGGATGGAGACGGCCCCAATGCTGACCACGACGGTGTCGGACCTGGCTAACGGCGTCTACCGGGTTTACGCTGTTTACTGGACACACACGTCGCAGAGCTGGGCGATCAACGCGGCGCTTGCCGGCGGCGCAACCGTGGCTTGCAACCGGTATGTAGGAACGCCCACCGGCAACGTCGCCGACGGCGACAAGAAAGAGTTTTACATCCTGTTGGGAGAGACCACGGTCACTGACCATTCTTTTTTTGTGAATGTCGTTGAGCGGGAGGGGTACAGCCGTGGCTGGTATGACGGCCTCAGCTATGAAATGGTACCCGAGCCATCCGTCATGGCGCTCGTGCTCACCGGCCTGCTCGGCCTGCTTTCCCGCTGTCGGCGCGAATGCGGCCGCCCGTTACGGCGGCAACGATACCGCGTCAGGGTGAATCCTTAATTTTTTGTGTCATCTGTCCTATGCGTCGTGTCGGTCCCATGTGCCCCAAGGGCGCGTTTGCCGGATCGGGGAAATGGGACGTAGTGGGACGCATAGGACCGGCGGCGCACTCCGCCCCCCCCCCAATCACCCGTGCCCACCCGTGTCGTTCCCACTTCAGTAGCCATCCATCCCCGGTGGAAGAATGGTGCCAACGCTGCTGGAAAGGGCGCAGACCGCATTATTGTACGTCTCTGGCCGGCACACATCTGCCCACGGGAGTCTGTACAATGACATTGAAAACGACCATTGGGAACGTCCAAGAAAGACTGCTCCGGATATACCGTGAGTTTTCCGGCGAGCGTCGCGTGGATCTGAAATCACAGATGTGCCGCATGTGGAAAGACCCGACGATTGAAATTGTGCTCGGCAGCGATGAACTTGCCGTTTTGGAGAATGAATTTGGAATCAAATTCGACGACGACTCCGCACAGGATCTTTATGAGGCGAACTTGGGCGAGGCGGCCGAGCGCTTGAATGCCATGATTCTTGCCCAACGGAAGACGCCGTACGATCCGGATGAGTTAATCAACGCTCTGACAGCCAAGACCGCGAAACAAGTTCTCCGCCATCTCTGGAAAAACAGCATCAAGGGTCGGCCGCAAATTTTCGCCGCGATCGAACACATCTGTGGTGAAACGCAACGGGGGACCGGCGAGCAGAACCCCATGGAAGAGATCGCCGGGTATCTCAATCAGTCCAATATTTCAAAGAAAAACCACATTCGCCTGATTCTCCTGACGGCTTCGTGGGAGCCGGCGGTTGCCCGACTGGCCCAATCGGTTCGTGCCCTCGCGACACCCCCAATGAGAAAGCTCCGCCGCTGGCAAACTCTCGCGGCGAACGATCCGACCTCTTTCCTTTTGCTCGAGAAAATGGGCCTCACTCCCGACTATTACTATGGCGCCCAGCGGTTCGACGAGGCCAATGATTCTGATGACGATTCCAACTCCATTCCGTTTTGAAGACCGCCCGGTTCGGCGTACGGAGCTGTTTCACCATGGAGCGCGATGGCTGGGAAATTTTGCTTGCTGGGCTTACAGTGGCATTCTTGAAATATTGCAATCGTCTTTGTTCGTTTTTACCTGTGCCCTTTACGCCACGCGCAAAAACAGTCCGCATCTATCAAAGGCTTCTCTATGGTCAGCGCCAAGAAACCGCGTGCAGAGAAAAAAGCCGCCGTTCCCGCTCCCCACGTCCCCTTGGAACTTTGGCGCCGGTTGTACGCGCTGGCGGCCCGCGTGCAGGAGATGGCGCCGTGGGACTGGATGGGGGAGGGTGAGATTTTCGGTGTCCGGCAGCCCGATTCCGGACGGCTCGATTTCGTCAGCGTGATGGGAATGGCCGGCAGCTATCGCGCAATAGCCCTTTACCAAGGTGAAAAGGCGCTGGCGGATTTTATCCAAACGCAATCCCGCGAATTCCAGGAACTTGACCAGGCGGCACGGGGGGACGCCCTGCTTTCCATTCCGCAAATCCACCTTTCATTCGCGCGCCTGCGTGAATTAACGAAAGAGGACAAGGCTGTCTTGGAAACGCTTGGGATCTCCGTTCCGCGCGGTGCCGAAGCACCACTGTTCCGGTGCATCCACCCGGGGTTCCACAAGTGGTTCCTGATGCCGGAGGAGGCGTCCGCGCTCGCCGTGGCGCTGGAGCAGGTACTGGAAATCGCGCCGCGTCAGAAGCAGAACCCTGACCTGCTGTGCGGCCAACAAAGCGCAGATGAATTCCTCATCCGCTTCCAAGATCAGCCTGGCCAATGGACGGAGGCGCGTCAACGCCTTCCCGCCCCCATCCGCAGGCTGTCCGTCACTCTTTCCAGTGAAGCCGTGCGGGCCGTGGTGGAACTGCCGCAGCGGAAAATGACCCTTGAGACGGCATTCTTCGGCACCCTCTCCGGCATCAGCGAGCACGGCGGGCGCCCGGCGCGGCCCTACCTGCTCCTGCTGGTGGAGCCGCAATCCGGCATGGTGGTCGGCATGGATGTCGCGCAGGTTGAAACCTCCCTGGACGATCTTTGGGCGACCCTCCCCGGCCGCATCCTGCAGTGCTTCCAAAAGGTCGGCTGCCGCCCTGAGGCCCTCGCCGTTGCCGACCCGAAGCTCGCGGCGTTTCTGGAACAGCCGCTGGAACGGTTCAGCATCCGGCTGGTGGAGACGGCCACGCTCCCCGCCCTGGACGAGGTGCGCGAGCACTTGCTGGCGCGGTTCTGATGCTGGAAATGGAGCACCACCGGGACGACACAGGTCAAAAAGGCCATTGCCGCCTTGCAAGCCCGCCCAGTTGCCACCGCTTCCCGGCATTCATGAGAAAATCGTCAAACGGGCAGTCTTTGTGCCCAAAAGCCACGGAACCCACCACGCGCCAGAGGGCATGGCCATCCTTGATGCCGAGGACATCATGAAATGCCTGGTCTGACGGAACGGAACCGCCTCACCATCTGTTCAATACGCGATTTCCGCAAGAATCGACTTGCCGTCCATATCATGGAATGATAACGAATTTAAGGATGAGGCTGACCTGCACCGGGAAGGTTGGTTACGGTCAAGTCGTTGAGCCGATTTGGAACGGCGGAGGTCAAAACAAACGTCTGTACGTTCAACCACGAGAGTTTGGATTTCAGCACTCCGTTGAGGGCACTGAGTTTTTGTTTTGCCCGGTCAACATCACGGAAGGTGTCGTCCTCAAGCCAGAGAACCACCGCGACATTCTTCCCTCGTTCAAGCGCAGCCGTCAGCTCCCCGGAACGAAACTCCGTGACCGGCTTGCGGGCCGCTCCGACGAGAGCGGCTACGGTGTCCCGTGTTTTGATTGCCACTTCAACGGACACTTCACCCTCGACACGAGGCTTGTTCGCGATACGGTGGCCGCGAAAGTCTTTGGCTTCCAAAAACAACAGACCTGAGACCCTGTGCAGCCCAATCACATCGACCGCTTTGGTCGAGTGGGGAATATCGTCGATCCGGCCTTGCAGTTTAATGGCTTCCTTCTGGTGAAAGTCGGTATCATCGTATTTGAAGGCCACGAGCCATTGATCACCAAATGCAAAGCGTTGCTTTTCGATATCCAACGAGGTTGGCATGGTGTCAGTTCCGACTCTGAGTTTTTTCGAACAATCCGCCCTCGTAATCATAGAGCGCGGCGTATTCCGCGAGAATGGGATTATCTTGAAGATCGGCAAGTTTACTGCCGCTGCTCACGGACACCCCTTTTTCATCTGAACCCCGCCGCACAAGGCCAAAGAATTTCACCGGACAGCGCTGGTCTTCGGGAATCGCATCGGGATATTCGGAAGCCAGGGACAAGCGCGTGGTAAGCAGATAGTCATGACTGACAACAAAGATCTGAATGCCCTGCTTGGCGAGGCGCAGCAACGTCTCCGAGAGTTGCACCACCATCCGGGGATTGAGGTTGGCTTCCGGCTCATCCCAGAACAGAAACCCGTTCCGGGTAAGCGTCCCATTGATAATAAGTTGCGCCAAGGAAGCCAGTTTGCGCCAGCCCTCTGACAGCAGATGGGCCTCGATGCTTCCGTCGCTACCGGTCACATAGAACCGCCCCCCTTCGAGGCTGACTTTTCCTCGAATCTCAGTTTCGAGAGGTCTTACCAACTCGTCCAGCATTTCTTCCCGCCTGCCTCGAAGCTGGTTAGCACTCAACGCCACACACAGATCGTAATAAGTCTCATCGAACGACAACTCCCGCTTCTTGTAAGCGGCGATAAAGCCCTCAAAGAGCGCGAGCACCTCGCGTGAAGGCAGGAACGCCGCCTCGTTCAAGGTTCCCACATTGCCTTTGGAACCGCTGATTTTGTCCAACGTGCTAAGGGTGAAGCCACATTTCTTCCCATTGCTGAACGTGGCACTAACTTCAGCGGAACCCCGGCCGGTTTTTCGTTGGACAAGACGTCCGATACGGTCGCCCTCGGGGCGAAAGACACCAGCCAACTTGCTTGCGAGGCGGTTTTCGAGTTTCTCGGCCTCAAGCGCACTGCCGTTTCCGGGGGCATTGCCACACTCTTTTACGAGCGTGTAGAGCAGTTTGATCAGGTGTGACTTTCCACAGCCATTCTTACCGATGAAGACATTGAGACCTGATGAAAACTCCAAGGTTTCGTTCGAAAAGAGGCTAAACTTTTTGATGGAAGCGGATTTTAAGATGGCGGCACCACCGGGCTCGGATGTGTTTTTCGAGTTCATCATAACGCAAGGGGATTAGAAATTTTGATTTCAGGCTTTGGGTCGGGCGGGAGGAATACTAAAGGGAATTGGCATTCCGCGTGCAGATGGGGCTCATTGGGGGCATCGTTCCGTCCCTATTTTCGGCATGAACTTGCGCCCCACCCACACAACATCCGTAACCTGCGGGAATTTTATCCCGCCGGCGGGCGGATGTCAAGGACTAGTCGGAATCCGCAAGCTGCCGGTCACAGCAGTGACTGCGGATCAATGTCGACGTGGATCTCCACGTCCTCGTGCCGGAAGGCGGTGGCGCCGGTGACCAGGGGGCGGAGGGTCTGGCCGAGACGGAGGATGCTGCCGCCGCGGATCATCAGCTGGTAGCGGTACTGGTTGCGCACCTTGGCGATGGGCGCCGGCATGGGGCCGAACAACTCGACGCCGGGATCGAGCTGGGGCTTGATCCTGGCCACAAAGGCCTCGGCGGCGGCGCTGGCGACCATTTCCGAAGGGGCGCGGAAGTGGACGGCCGCCATGTGCGCCGCCGGCGGGAAGTTGAGTGCCTGGCGGGTGGTCAGTTCCTCGCGGTAGAAGGCGTCGTAATCCTGGCGCATGGCGAACTGGAGCACCGGGTGGAACGGGGTGTAGGTCTGGACGATGACGCGGCCGGGGAGGTCGCCGCGGCCGGCGCGGCCGGCCACCTGGACCAGCAGCTGGAAGGTGCGCTCGCCGGCCCGGAAGTCGGGCAGATGCAGCCCCATATCGGCGGCCATGATGCCGACCAGGGTGACTTTGGGGAAATGCAGCCCCTTGGCGATCATCTGGGTGCCGATGAGGATCTGGATCTTGCCGGAGCGGAAGGCGCTGAGGGTGTCGCGGTGGGCGTGCTTGGCGGTCATGCTGTCCGAGTCCATGCGGGCAATGGCCGCCTTGGGAAAGAGCTTGGCGGCGATGGTCTCGATCTTCTCGGTGCCGGTGCCGGCGTCGCGGATCTCGGGGTCGCGGCACTGCGGGCAGGCCTCGGGTGCCCGAATGGTGGCGCCGCACAGGTGGCAGGCCAGGTGCGCCGCCTGTTTGTGATAGGTGTACGCCGCTGAGCAATGCTCGCAAGTGGCGACAAACCCGCATTTCTGGCAGATCATCTGGGTGGCAAAGCCGCGACGGTTGAGGAAGAGGATGGTCTGTTCGCCATTGTCGAGGCGTTCGCGGATGAGCTGCATCAGGCGGCGGGAGAAGAGCGGGGCGCCGCCTTTCTGGGAGGCCTCGGCGCGCTGGTCCACCAGTTCCATGGCGGGCATCAGCTGGTGGTCCACGCGGCTGGAGAGCCGGGCGAGCTCGTACTTGCCGAGCTGGCAGTTGTAGAACGACTCCAGCGACGGCGTGGCGGTGCCGAGGAGGACGGTGGCGCCCTCAAACTTGCCGCGCACCACCGCTACGTCACGGGCGTTGTAACGGGGCGCCTCGTCCTGCTTGTAGGTGGTTTCGTGCTCCTCGTCGACCACGACCAAGCCGAGCTTTTGGAACGGCGCGAACAGTGCGGAACGGGCGCCGACGGCGATCTGGGCGCGGCCGTTGCGGATGCGGGTCCATTCGTCGAAGCGTTCGCCGTCGCTCAGGTGGCTGTGGAGCACGCTGATGCGGTCGCCGAAGCGGCTGCGGAAGCGTTCCACGGTCTGGGGGGTGAGCGCGATCTCGGGCACCAGCACGATGGCCTCGCGCCCCTGCTCGAGGCAGCGGGCGATGGCCTGCAGATAGACCTCGGTCTTGCCCGAGCCGGTGACGCCGTGGAGCAGGATGACGCCGGGGCCGCGCCGGTCCAGCGCGGCGGTGATGCGGGCGAGGGCGGTGGTCTGTTCCGGGGTCAGCTCCAGCGGCCGGGTCGGCAGCACGATGTCGCCGCCGGCGTTGGGGTCGCGGTCGACCACCCGGTGTTCGGTGAGCACGATGCCGGCCTTGACCAGGGTGTTCAGGATGGCCGGGGTGGCCTCGGCTTCGCGGGTGAGCCAGCCGGCTTCGCAGGCGCCGCCGTGGCGGGCCAGCACCTGCAGGACGGCGGCGCGCTTCTTCGCCCGCGCGCCGCATTTCTCCAGCTCGGCGGCCACATCCACGCCGGGGCGCAGCCAGGCAAAGAGGTGCTGGCGCGGCTTCATCTTGCCGTGGCGCACCACGGCGGGCAGCATGGCGCGCACGGCCTGTTCATGGGCGCAGCAGTAATAATCGGCGATCCAGCGGGCCAGGGTGATCAGGTTCTCCGGGATCTGCTCCTGTTCGCCCTCGATCCGCATCAGTTCCTTGAGGTCGGGCCAGGTGGATTTCTCCGCCACGCCCACCACATAGCCGATCCGGCTGGAGCGGCCGAACGGCACCCAGACCCGGCAGCCGACGCGCAGCTGGCCGCGCAGGCGCTCCGGAATGCGGTAGTCGAACTCGCGGTCCAGCGCCAGGTTCACCACCACTTTGGCTATGCTCGGCAAGTCGGCCATTCGGCCCACCTTTGGGGACAGGACATGATTGTCGGTTGGGGCCACCCTTTTGGAAAAGGGTGCTCCCCAACCGGGTTTGTCCGTCGCTGCTGTCTGCGGGTCAGATGGCGCACATGGCGCGGGTGGCGGCCAGGTCGACCGCGCTCTCGCTGGCCGGGTTGGCCGGGGCGGCGGGGATGCGGGCGGCCAGTTCCACGGCCATGTCCAGGGCCTGGCGGCAGTGGCGGATGAAGCGCATGCGGCAGGCATCGGCGGCTTTGGGGTCGCCCTCGGTGCGCAGCATGTGGCAGTCGAACTCGACAATGCCCTTCCAGCCGACCTGGCGCAGCGCCCAGAACATCTGCACGGTTTCCTTGAGGCCTTCGGGGCCGATCAGCGGCGGGAAATCGTTGTCGAACTGGGCCTTGATTTGGCTG
>Ga0265297_10007712_pt1 | contig 14770 bp, 27 predicted proteins | sample Munlanlwell13791_FD_192502 | JGI IMG/M metagenome (GOLD analysis project Ga0265297, IMG submission 192502) | Leachate microbial communities from a municipal landfill in Southern Ontario, Canada - Leachate well 137-91 | ecosystem: Engineered > Solid waste > Landfill > Unclassified | place... | reverse complement strand
AGCTCATTTTTTTACCTAACTAAAATATGAATCTTTAACAAGTTTGTGATAATGATTTTTAAATTCATCATCAATTTCAATATTATTGATATGATCTAATAAATTATTAAGAGCTGATTCTCTTTTAACGTGTAAATCTTTATATTCTTTTGATCTTGTACATTTTGTAACTTGCTCAATTTTCATAAAATTCGGCGTGAATTTATAACTATTTCCGCAATCAAATCGTACGTACTCATTCAAATGTCCGTTGCAATGCTGATTTCTTTTTATTTGCTCGGTTAGCTGAGAATTGCAGTCGGGGCATAATGTAAATTGTATGTGTTGTAAGTTCATTTTATCTATCTTTTATAATTGTGTTGGTTGTTTCTTGCTAATTTTATGCTTTTATCGTTGATTGTCAATAAAAAAAATAAAAAATAATTTTGTTGTGTTGTGGTGTTTTTTATGATTAAATGCTTGCGAAATTAGATTTTTAACAATTTTATAGGATAGATAGAAATGAACATAACAAATGACATTATACAGAAATATGGCAGTGCTGGCGCAATACCTGAAGTAGAAGTCAAATGCCTAGCTGATGAGTTTGAAAATGTAATAAGAAGAAATGGAGTTTTATTTTGTTGTGAATGGTTTGGTCATGCTAAAGATAGTGACTTTACCAAAGAAACTATAATAACATTACTTGAACGGTCAGGAATTTATATAAAATGATACCAGAACATGAACAACAAAACATACTCGACAGCTTTTGGATAATGCTACAAGAATGTGAATCAAAAGCAGAACAAAATAATGACGCCGTTTTAAGACATTGGGTTAGTCAATGGTATAAGCAAATCAATAGAATTACAGGTAAAAACCACAAGCCTAATTGGAGCAAATAAAATGACACCAGAAAATATAAAAATAGATGAAGACGGTGATTTTGAAATATCATATATTGATAGAGAATATCAAGAATGTATTTTATATTTCACTTTTGAACAAATTGAAGAAGCTTATTTGTTATCTAAGAGCAAAAAATACCCAGAAAGTGTAAAATACGGATGCCATGTTGAAGATGAAATACTTGATGATTGTGTTTTTGATGGAAATTACTCAATTAGTGATTGTAAACATGCAGAGAGGTTAAATATGGATGGAAAATGCAAAACAGACTGCCAATATTGGCGACCTATTGAGGTGAAGAAATGAATAAACTAATCATAATAACATTACTGTCAATCCCATCAATCAGTATGGCGGATGATATAAAATGCCTTTCTCGTATCCTTTACGCCGAATCACAGAGCGAAAGCATCGAAGGCATAGTAGCGCTAGGCCAAGCGACCATAGCCCGCTCAAAACGCACCAAATTGTCAATTTGCAATATCCACGGTGTTAAGCGTAAAGTACCGCCTAAGCGATTAGATCATTACTGGATTGCACTAGCAAAGGCAATTATTAAAGATAACGGTAGGCCGATTATTGGTGATGCTGACTCATGGAACAAAGGATCAACTCCTAGCATCAATCATAAAGATAGCAAAGTAAGTAGAAAAATAGGAAAGCATTTGTTTTATTTTGCGGGTGGGGAGTTAAAATAATGGGCGAATACAATATACCAGCACCAGCCGTCATATTTGATATTGATGGCACATTAGCGAATTGTAACCATAGGCGACATTTTGTCGATGGTACGGATGGAAAGAAAGATTTTGATGCGTTTTATGATGCAATGGCGTTAGATACTGTTAATCCTATTATTCATCAGATGTGCAATATGTATTACATGAATGATTGGCATGTTATTATTTGCACTGGTCGTCCTGAAAAGTATCGCGAAACAACTACGCAATGGTTAAAAAGTAATGGTGTATTTTATAAAGAGTTGATGATGAGGCTTGATGAAAGACGATTTGAACCTGATTATTTGGTAAAGCAAGATATGTTGACCAATATTAGATTTAATCGTGAAGTGCATTTTTGCGTTGACGATAGGCGGCAAGTGGTAGATATGTATAGAAGAAACGGATGTTTAGTGCTTCAATGTTATTATGGTGAATTTTGATGACAATAACAGTTAGTAAATTACACAAAAAACTAGAACAATTAATTAAAGATGGTCATGGTAGAAAACCTGTATGTATTGATAAAGAAACATTTTATAGTTCATTGGAAGATGACGGAGCAACAATTATTAATGTTGAAAATATCAATGGGCCGTTATGGATTGAAACAATGGATTATGATGGATATGCCAAGGAAAACAAAGATGGTAGTGTTTCCGGTAGATATGTTGTTGTATTGAGTGGAGAATAAAAAAATGAACTACAAAAGAATTTTTACAGGATCATGCGAAACAGAAGAACAATTGCGTGTTTTTGTTAATAATGCTGAATCATTAAATGATGGCGTATCTCGTGATTTATTTAAAAGTGATTATATGTTTCATGTAATGACAGAAGGAAGGAATCTACAAGGTGAGCGTTATCCTGGTTCTATGGCGCTTGACGATACAGGTGGATTTTTTGAAGAACGTGGCGGATTGGTGTTTATAACTGAAAAGGCTAAGGGGTGTATTAGTATATGAATACATACACAAAAACATACATGATATGCCAGCATTGCGGATTTCATACTAACGCATCAATAGACCATCTTGAGGCAGGACAGGAAGTTGGACCTTGGTATTGCGAAGATTGCGGATGTGGATTTAAGGTTATTGCTAATGGCGTTGATAGCGTTGCTATTAAAACCGATGATAAATTTGTTAAAACTTTTGATTTGTTAGTGCTTGATCCACAATTAAAACCTGTTTATTTTGTGATGTCTGGTAAAGCATATATGGATATTGATGAGGATCAAAGACGTTATTATTATGAGGAGCATTCATGCCCTACAAATTGGATAGGTGATGCAGAAATGATTGCTATTGACGGTAATACAGACCCGCATGGAATACTTAGATACATTAGGTCTGTTAATCGAACTTGTCATTATAGTGACGCTGAAAATGTAATTTTAGATGAATTTCCAGAGATTATTGGTAATGATGGTAATATTGTTCATTGATTTTATTTTTTTATTTAACAAACTAATCCTGCTTCGGCGGGATTTTTTACTTGACTTGACAAATTAAAACAATTAATGTTATACTTGTAAGTCCTTAGATGTACTGTGAGCAAGACATTAAATCTAAGGATTATATCCTTAACCCGTTATATTTTTCTGCTTGCTCCAGAAAGGTTAACGGGTTTTTTTATATATAGCAGATAGACATGAAGAAGTTGAACGAAAAACAAAAACAAGCTGTTGAAATGATAGCAAGTAAAAAACATAAAATAGTCAGCTTAGTAGGACCAGGTGGAACAGGGAAAACTTTCACGCTGCAACACTTACCTAAACATTGGAAAATAGCTTATACCGCACCAACAAATAAAGCCGTATCAGTTCTTATCGAAAGCGGATGCCCTGCAGAACATTGCTATACTATCTACTCATTTATGGGATTAAAAATAAATGAATCAAATGGAAAAATAACTGTAGACAAGGAAAATAGATGTAAATCTGCAAATTATGATGTGCTTGTTATTGATGAATCATCAATGATTAGCGCCGATATGGTCAATAAAATAAAATCTATGGTGGCAAGTAACCTAAATTTGATGCTTATTTATATGGGTGATGCATGTCAATTACCTCCTGTCGGTGAGCAAAAAAGCACTGCTTTTTATGATGTTGGCGAAAGCATTACATTAGTTGAGCAAATGAGACAATCATCATCAGGCCATCCATTAACGCCGTTGCTCGATGACTTACGGAATGCAATATCAACAGGTGATAATGTTGATTTTACAAAATACAGCAATCAAGTAACTGATAAAAACCTAAATCATAAGGTAGGAATAATTACATCTAATAGCCAAAAGCAATTTAACAAATGGATATTAAGTTCTTTTGTGGATGATAATCGTGAATTTAACAATACTATCGTTTCATATAGAAATGAAAAAGTAGATGAATATAATAAAATGATTCACAATAAAAAACATCCAGATACAAAATATCCTTATGCTATAGGAGAAATAGTTGCAACTCAAAAGCCTGTTAGAATAAATGCTATTGTTGAATTTCAAGATAAATTCAGAGAATCAGTTTATAAGATAGACGAAAAAATAATAATAGGAGATATTTCAGAATCAACTCATTCATTTTTTATGGGCAAGGATGAAATAACGGTTGATTGCTTGGTTATTACCGATGAATCAAATGGTAATAAACTAAGATGTTTGCCAAATAGAAATGAATTTAATCGATGGTGGCAACAACAAGCTAATATTTTAAATAATAAAAATATAAAACCAACGTTTAGCTGGAATAATTTATATTCAGTACGAGATGATTTTGCAGATATTAGATTATGCTATGCTGTTACTGTTCATAAATCACAAGGTAGTACGTTTGATAATGTTTTTGTTGATGTTAATGACATTAATTTAATGAGAGAACCGCAAAACATTATCAATCAATGCCTGTATACTGCTTTTTCAAGAGCACGTTTTAATGCAATTTCATTAGTTAGATAAAATATGAGTATAACAACACAAGATTACTTGTCAGAAGCATCAAACTTAATGGTTAATTTTGGTTTTGTTTTGCCGCATAACCATGTTTTTATTGATGGAGAAATACATAGGGTTGCTACAATAAATAGCAAAGGTCAAAAAGACGCGTGGTATTGTTTTCATAGTATCGGAAATAATGGTCATATTGCCGGTGCTTATGGGGAATGGCGCGAAAGCGGACAAACGATTAAGTATAAAAGCTGGGAAGGTGAAATTATGTCATCTGACCAACGGGATATGCTTAATAAAGTTGTTGCACTTAAATTTGAACAGTCAGAAATTAAAAGAAAAAATGATTTAGAAAAGTGCATTGAACGTTGTATTGAAATATGGTCGATAGCAAAAACAGATAGTATTCATGATTATTTATTAAATAAAAAAATAGCATTAAATGGCGCAAAAATTCATGATAACAAAGTTATTGTTCCTGTTCATGATATTGATCTTAATATAAAAGGGCTTCAAAAGATTGAAGTTGATTCAAAGCGTTTTGAGACTGGAACTAATAAGAAAGGTAATTCTTTTTTAATTGGTAAAATCCCACTTGATACTGGGAAGGTTTTATTTTGCGAGGGATATGCTACCGGAGCAACTTTGCATGAATCATCAAAATTACCTGTTGTTGTTTGCTTTGATGCTGGAAATTTAGAGCCAGTTATAGAAAATTATCGTTATAAATATCCATTTGATACACATGAATTTATTATTTGTGCTGATGATGATAGATTAAACAAAATAGGCAATGTTGGCATAGAAAAAGCAAATAGTGCGGCTGAAATACATTCATGCCGCGTTATAGTTCCATTATTTAATGATGAATCTAGCAATCCGACTGATTTTAATGATTTGTTTTTACTACAAGGTATTGAAGAAGTAAAAAGTCAAATTTTAGGAAGAATACAAAGACAAGAGCAATTAGAAGATTGTGAATTACCAATAAAATATCTTGGCGACATAATAACAATTATTGAGTCTTGTGGTTCCGAAATAAACCGAAGTGCTACTATTCATGGTGCTATTTCTTTTGTATCACATTGCTGTGCAGGTCAAATAGAAACATCAACCAATGAGAATTGCAATCTTTTTATAGCTAATGCTAGCAGATCAAGCGACAACTTGAATTACATATCCATGTCTATTGATAACATGTTTAGACATATCATGTATAACGATGATAATGAAGAATATGGGACGGTAAGGACAGATAGATTTACTAATGCATCTCAAGTTAATACCCATTTTAAAAAACATAAATCATTACTGTACTTACCTGATGATATTGGCGGGGCAGTTAGTAAAAGAAATTACCAGTCAAGCGGCGCATTAGATAGCGTTTTGTCTAAGATAAAATCATTAGCAACAGGTAATGTTTTTAGCTTTGTCGGTGACGACGGAAAAAAGAATGTTATTGATAACCCAAGTATGGGTATTTATGCCAATTTAAAAGAGTCTGATTTCTATCATTTTGCTAAAACTAGTGATAGTGGGTTTTTGACGTTATTTATTACTAATGTAGTGAAAGATTATGATTTTAAGCATAATAAGTCAAAGCGTAGATCTCAAATAACTAATAAAGTTCACGCTCAATTTATTGAGCATTGCCAAACAATATTAAACAACAGTAGAAATGAAATTGTTAGGAAATCAGCTATTGTTCTTGATTTTGAATATAGTCCAGAACACTATAAGGCAGATTTTACCAGTATAGTTGATGAGTATGGACTCAATGAGCATAGACCATACATCAATGCTGCTTATGATAATTTTAAGCGCCTATCAGCGATTATTGCGTATTGGAATGGTGAGCGCAATACTATATCAAAATCAATAACGGAGTCTTGTGCAAAATATGTCTGTTATCGACTTAAGATATTGTTAGAAGAACTTACTGTTAAAAAATCTGATGACGTAACGGGTGATGTACGCGCTAGGGTATTAGATACAATTTATAAATCAGGTGATAAAGGAGTGGCAGAAAGCATTTTGATTCGTTGTTGTTCATTATATAGAAAATTATCTGTTGATGATCGAATGAATTTAATTGGCGCAATGATAATGGATAAGCAGATAGAAGAAAAAATAAACACAGCAAAGGGAAGACAGGGAAAGCGGTTTTTCATTGTATGATGCTTGACTTTTTATAATAACAAGGTCATAATTTACAACTCACTGATTTATAAGAATATATGATTTTATTTGTTGCACAAAATAACTATTTGTTGAGTGGTACCACTCAACAAATAAAAACTTTAACATTCAATACGTTACAGGTGATTTTGGCTATTTGTTGTATGTTGAGTGTTGAGTGAGTATATAGAGTTTTAAAAAACTTAATAGCACTCAACAAATAAATATGCAACAAATGCCTTAAACCCAGTAACGGCGCGGCCTCCAATATTGAGTGGTACCACTCAACAAATGCATTTACCACTCAACAAATAATTTTAAAACACAATAGGTGCTTGGCACCTATTTTTTTTTGTTTATTATTTATAACCATTACTTATTAGTTAGGTAATTTCTATACAACACCCACACAACCACCTAACTTTTTAATTATCGAGCCACCAATGACCGATTTTGAGCGTTTAACCACTACTTTTTATGCGATGTGACAAGCTACTATGCGGTAATAAATACTTTGAGTTTGAAGATGATATGTTGGTCAGCTACTAAATTTATTTATTGCATAAAAACGGCTTTGTGGTAGCATAGCCATTCATTAAAAATAATTTTAAGTGAGGTTGATATGTCAACAATACAATACGGACTAACATTAGAAAATGAAAACTTGATCATAGAAAAGGCAAAATCCAAACAAGATGGTGTTTACGCGTTTAGGGGTATTGCTTATAGGGTAAAAGACAATAAAGTGACTCATTCCGCCAGCAATAATGAAATAGTAGAGCGATGCTATGGTTTTAATGTTGTTGTTGGAAAATACGAATATTATTCTGAACATGCTAAAAAAGCATTGAAGATGATTAAATAGATTGGGATGACGATTTAGAGGAGTTTATTTATTAATGTCTAGTCAAAAAGAGATTTTATCTTGGGCCGTTGACACCTTCGGCCCCATAGCCAGCGATAAAGAATCTTTTAAATAAATTAAAATAAATATATTATTTAATTATTATTTATTTTATTTTTTTTATAATAATCGTATAGAAAGTCAATAGTCTTTGTTAATGGAATATTTAAATCAAGTGCTAATTGCTTAATATTTTTGTAAGTATTTTTTTTTATTCTTGCTGAAACATAGTTATTATTAGATGACATTATTATGTGACCTTGCATATTTAGTTAATGTATGTATAATATAACACATGAAGATAATTAAATCATATAAATTTAGATTTTACCCAGATTCAACACAGGTATATCAACTTACAAAAGAGTTCGGATGTGCTAGATTCGTATGGAACCAAGGATTAATTAGGAGAGAATACGCATTTAATCAATGGGGAGTTAGTCTTAGTAGTCAATTTGATATATCAAAACAAATAACCAATTTAAAGAAATTAAAAACTCATGAATGGTTAAAAGATGCAAGTTCTGTAGTTCTTGCGCAAAAACTAATAGATCAAGATAAAGCTTTTGATAATTTTTTTAAAGGCAGGGCAAGCTTTCCTAAGTTTAAGAAAAAAAGCCATTCTCAATCTATACGCTACACTATGGATAAAAATAGAGCAGCAAGGAATTACTGTCCAGGTGAATTTATTAAACTTCCTAAATTGGGACAAATAAAAATAAAGTGGTCACAGGTTCCAATCGGAATTCCAAAAATGTTCACGGTATCAAAAACAGCAAGCGGAAAATATTTTGTCAGCTTTACATGCGAAGAAGAACAAAAGTTAAAACCAGTTACATGTAAAGCTATTGGTATTGATGTTGGAATAAAAGACGTAGTTGTAACAAGCGATGGTTTTTATTCTGGTTCGCCAAAATTTACTTATAAATATCAACGTAAACTCAAGAATGCGCAACGCATTCTGAGTCGTAAGAAAAAAGGCAGTAACGGATGGCATAAGCAAAGGATTGTTGTAGCAAAAATACATGAGAAGATAGCCAATTCTCGTAAGGATTTTTTGCATAAACTAACAACTAAAATTGTTAGTGAAAATGATGTTATTTGTATTGAAGATTTACATGTATCAGGAATGTTAAAAAATAGATTTTTGTCAAAATCTGTTGCTGATGTTGGAATTAACGAGATAAATAGACAAATTGAATATAAATCTGCATGGTATGGAAAGCAAGTTGTAAAAATTAGCAGATGGTATCCATCAACAAAAAAATGTAGTTCATGCGGTAATATCCGTATTATGAAATTGTCTCAACGTACTTACGAGTGCGAATGTGGTTTAGTTATTGATCGTGACTTAAATGCTGCGATTAATATTAAAAGGGCCGGGTTAGTCCTGAGTGGAGATGTATATCAACTTGTTAAATAAACATAAAAATGTTTATATTGTAGCAAGGCATCTGTGAATCTCGCACTGTTTTTTTAACTTTATTTAACATATAAGTTAATAAAAATTTATTCCAAAAAGAAGAACGCGTTAAACGCTTTGCCGAAGAAGCGATAGAGTTGTGTCAGGCTTGTGGGTTGTTATATGAAGATTTAATAGCATTGGCTGATAGAGTTTATGATAGGGAAATTGGTTATATTTCGCAAGAGCTAGGCCAAACTGCGCTTTGTTTGAATATGTTGGCAGAAGTTTATGATTTAAATGCTAATGTTGAAATGGCTTATGAATTTGATAGAGTTCAATCTTTTGATAAATCATATTGGCAAGCTCGCCAAAACAGAAAGGCTGAAATGGGGATTGCTGCATTTTGTAATAATTAGGATTAAAATTATCTTAAAATAATATTAAAAATAACTTGCTTATAAGTATCATTACCAATATAATTTAACTTCTCAATTTAACCAATAGATAAAAATAATAAGATGAACGAACAAAATTTAATTGATTTAGCATACGCACATTTAATATGCGCTTTTGAATTGTTGGCTGATGCTGATTTATTCGAAATGATGAGTAATGAAGTTTCTGTAAATTACGATGAATACATGGAAGATATGGAAGATGAAGAATATGCTGACAGAATTGTGAGATTGTGTAATGGCGTATAAAGTGTTGATGATTGGATTATCGTGGGCATTAAAAGTGGATAATAATTTACTTGATGATAATGAACCTTATGTTTTTCTATGTGATGAATATCGCGCAAAATCAATAGTTAGATTTTGCAATGAAAAAAAGTTCCTTGATGAGCTGTGAGCTGTGAAGAAGACAAATCATGGTTAATTGATGCTTTTTCAAAATGGTGGAAGATACAGACTATGGAACAAATAGAATATTTTTGTGAAAGGGTATCTTATCTTGTTCAGGATGATGAAATATCAGAGCAGGACGCTAGAAAAATAACTTTTGAAGGTATGATATACAAATGAGTAAGTAATGTCACTTATAGGTATATTGACTTATTGACAATATTTTGATATTATGTTTGTTGCGGATAGGAATTCGAATCTGATAAAGCTAGAACCTTACTAGCTTTCCGCAATCATTCATAAGGGCTGATTAAGGATCAGATAATGTCAAATAAAGAATTAAAAGCAAACTTCGTAGTATATTGTCATACCAGCCCATCAGGTAAGAAGTATATAGGGGTTACAAATAATTATAAAAGAAGATGTAATAGTCATCGACATAAATCAAGTAGTTGTACATTATTCTCAAGAGCTATACATAAATACGGATGGAATAATTTTTCTCATAATATTTTAGCTACAGGATTAACGATTCAATCTGCTAACCATTTTGAACAATTTTATATAAAAGAATTTAATACAATTGCACCTGATGGTTATAATTTACTAAGCGGGGGAAATAATTTTACTCATAGCGAAGAATCAAAGCAAAAGATGAGTGAATCAAGCAAAGGAGAGAATCATCCAATGTTTGGGAAAAAGCATTCTCCAGATACAATAGAAAAAATGATAGCTATAAAGAAAGGAAAAAAACGAACATCAGATACAAAAGATAAAATAAGATTATCATTAATAGGTAGAAAATTATCAACAGAAACAAAACATAAAATTAGCGAAGCTATAAAAGGAGAAAATCATCATTTTTTTGGAAAAAAATTAACACCAGATCATATAGCAAAAATGAGTGAGGCTCAAAAAGGTGAAAAAAGTCATATGTTTGGTAAATTCGGAAAATATCACCATAGGTATGGAGTACCGCTTACGCAAGAACATAAACTGAAAATTGGAGAATCACAAAAAGGAGAAAATAATGTTAATTTTGGCAAGTTTGGAAAAGATCATCCTAAAAGCAGATGCTATAAAGTGACGGATAATCATGGAATTAGTGAAATTATATTCGGCCTTACCAAATACTGTAAAGATCATGGATTACAAGCTCACGCAATGTCATCAGTAGCAACTGGAAAAAGAAAACACCACAAAGGATATAAGTGCGAGTATTGCAATGAATTACAATAAAATTAGGATAATTATAAATGATAGATAAAGAGAAAGACCCAGGATCACATTATAGACGCGAATATAAAGGAATTAAACTTGACCCAGCAAGGATTGCTAAAATTTATGATATGTCATCTCCAATGCTTTTTACGGTACTTAAAAAGATATTAAGAGCTGGAAATGGTGGGCATAAAGATTACAATCAAGATTTATTAGATTGCCAAGATGCATTAAGGCGTGAAATAGAAATTATTAATGAAGATTTAGAGTATAAAGTTGATGTTGAATCAAATGATATTGACATTAAAACAACAACATTATGGGGAATGTAGATAATGGATAATAGCACAGTAATATTTTTATTAATAACTTGGTATTGTAGCGGCCTATTTTCATTCTGGTACTGGTTTATAAGAGAATGCAAGATCGTTGAAATAGCCTATTATTACGTGGCTTTTTTTGTTGGTTTTTGTGGGCCATTGACATGGGTTGTTGGGTATGTGTCGTATGGGGTTCGTAATGGTAAAGGTAATTAAAAGATGGGTTTATTAAGCTATACAGAGTTGTGCGAGTTAGTGGAACAAGGGGTTATTAATGCTCCACTTGAAAATGTGAATGGAGCAAGCATTGATTTAACATTATCTGCTAATTTATTAATTGAAAGCAATTTAATTGTTAATCCTGAGATTGATTTAAAAAGCAAACAAAATATAAATAATCATCAATTTATTATGGATGAAAATGGTTATGTGATTGCACCAGGAGAGTTTTTACTCGCTGCAACCAATGAGATTTTTTCTCTACCTGATGATATAGCGGCAGAATTTAAACTTAAATCATCACAGGCAAGAAATGGATTATTTCATGCCATAGCAGGTCATGCTGATCCAGGTTTTAATGGATCAAATCTAACCCTAGAATTTCATAACGTAAATCGTTATCATTCATTGATTATCAAGCCAAATATGCCATGTGGTCAAATGCTATTTTACCGAGTTAAACCAGTGCCTAAAGAGCGTAGTTATTCAACTGTAGGTCAATATAACGGTGCTCTTGGCGTTATTGCGTCTAAGGGTATTAGATAAATTAAAGGATAATAAATACAATGAAGTTAACTCAATATTTAGAAAAAGCAATTTTTCACACAGGTACAAAAAAACCTACCTCACTACGCGATAAGACGCGTGTAGTTTTTAGAACTTACACAGAAAGTTGCGGAGTAAAGTTTGTATCAAAAATAAGCTTGGGAATTAATGCAGATGCAATTAATTGGACAAATACGCCATTTAACAAAATTTACGACTGGGCAGAGGTAACTCCAAATGTTTTAATTGAACAAGCTCGTACGGTTAAAATCTAGCATTATGAAACAATATTTAGATTTATTATCTGAACTATTAGAAAGTGGAAATGAAAAAGATGACCGTACCGGAACCGGAACTTTAAGCAAGTTCGGTCATCAGATGCGTTTTGATTTATCAAAAGGATTTCCATTAGTTACAACTAAAAAGATTCATTTAAAATCGGTTGTTAATGAGTTACTTTGGTTTTTAAGTGGAAGTACAAATATAAATGATTTAGATGCGACTATATGGAATGAATGGGCAGATAAACATGGATCAATTGGCCCTATGTATGGTGAACAATGGGTATCATGGCCTAATAATAATTTAGGGTATATAGACCAGATTGAATCTGTAATTAATTCTATTAAAACTAATCCAAATAGCCGTAGACATATTGTTTCGGCATGGAATGTGGCAGACTTACCGGATGAATCAATATCACCACAAGAAAATGTAGAGCGAGGAAGAATGGCTATTGCACCATGCCATGCATTGTTTCAGTTCTATGTGGCCTATGGCAAGCTGTCTTGTCAGCTCTATCAGCGCAGTTGCGACACGTTTTTGGGTTTGCCGTTCAATATATCCAGTTATGCATTATTGACGCACATGGTCGCTCAGCAGTGCGATTTGGAAGTGGGCGATTTTGTCTGGACCGGCGGCGATGTGCATTTATATAACAATCATATTGAACAAGCCAAAGAACAATTATCGCGTGATTGTAGACCATTACCTAAATTGGTATTAAATAAAGCATCATCAATATTTGACTATCAATATTCAGATTTTGAGTTTATTGGATATAATCCATATCCAGCAATTAAAGCACCTGTGGCAGTTTAATTATGAAAGTTAATATTATCGCGGCAGTATCGTCAAATGGTGTGATAGGTTGCAATGGATCATTACCTTGGAACATACAAGAAGATTTAAAACGTTTTAAGGAATTGACTTTAGGTCATGCTGTGATAATGGGTAGATTGACATGGGAAAGCTTACCAATAAAACCATTACCAGATAGATATAATGTGGTTGTCAGCTCAAATACAAAATATATTGCTTATCAAGCTAATATGAATTGTATTGATTTAAAAGATGCTTTAAGTATATGCGACGTTGTTAGTTATGAAAATGTTTTTATTATCGGTGGTACTAGGCTTTATCAGGAGTCATTAGATTTAGGTATTGTAGATTCAATGTACATTACACATATTCATAGAGAATACGAAGGAGATACCTATTTTCCTGATATTGATTTTAGCCAATGGAAAGAAGTAGAAAGAGAAGATTTTGAAGTATTTAGTTTTGTTAAATATTATAGGGTACACCATGCCTAAACACAACCTACTAATCCCAACAGACTATGATTGGCTAAAAAAACTAAATCCTGAAACCTTACTTGATTCTAAAGACATCATTCAAATTATTGGATATAAAAAAACAAGTGGAGTAAACAATCTTAGCAGTTCAATAAATCAAGGGGACATACCTAAAGAAGATGTTATGAGAACATCACAGAATGGAATTAGAAAGAGATATTGGAAAGTGTCTACTATATTGAAAGAAATTGATAGACGTATTAATCTATAAATTTAAGCAATAAAAAGCCGGTTATCGTTAATTCGACACCGGCTTTATTGTATGTATCAGTTATTATTTATCTATTTAACAACCCTGAGCAGACATGCCATTTTTATCATTAACAGACCACGTAGTTGTTTTAAGGTTTTTGTCGTATGTAGCAAGAGCCGTGCATTTAGCTGCTTCAAAAACAGACATTTCCAAAGGCCAAAATATCAACTCGCTGAGTCCTGCGGTGAACAATCCAGCACCTACATATAATATAGCTCTAGCCTTAGTTCCTTGATTAGCTCCTGACGTGAACTCGAAAATATCCTGTTTAGTTCCGTCTTGAAGTGTATCAATCATTTTAGGCGCGCCTAACCTGCCTATTATTTCCTGCCTATGAACTCCTACACCTAGACCTTGAAGGTCGGCAGGGGCATCCTGTGAGATTGCCTTGTATGCGCTGCATCCTAACAGTTGAGTAGAAAGTATAATTGCGATTGTCATTTTAGTTTTCATTTTTTAGTCCTATTGTTGTTGTGTAGTTGTTATTATTTTGTTTCAATCCAGTACCCTAGCTTAACCAGGGTTAATAAGATAGTTTTGTCATAAACATAAGTAGATTTTATGTTGGCGACATGTTGCCCGTATTTATTGTAAATTTTAAAAGTTTTTATATTCATCGATAACCATTTCTTTCAATTCTTTGTCGTATCCGCTCATTAATTTTAAAATAATGTCATTTTGAG
>Ga0265297_10007711_pt1 | contig 14770 bp, 14 predicted proteins | sample Munlanlwell13791_FD_192502 | JGI IMG/M metagenome (GOLD analysis project Ga0265297, IMG submission 192502) | Leachate microbial communities from a municipal landfill in Southern Ontario, Canada - Leachate well 137-91 | ecosystem: Engineered > Solid waste > Landfill > Unclassified | place... | reverse complement strand
TCGTTGCCTTCACTCCAACGTCAAGAGAGGCTCGAGGTGGCTTCATCTATACTATTGCTCGATAGAATGCGCTCGCAAGGCGAAGGGAAGAGTATGGTTTGGTTGGAAAGTGGCTACCTTTTCTGCTGTTTGAAGATGAGCTCTTCCTCTGGTATCGGCATCTTCGTGATGCGGGAACGATAGATTTTGTGGGGATACACCTTCGAGTCTTCCACCAAGGCCTTCGCCTTCTTCGCTAGCTCAGCCTTCGTCGTTAACTTAGTGAAGCCAACGATGGAATATTGTCGGCATATCTCTCTCAGCGACTCGACGCTCAGCTTCTCATATGACTTGTACTTCAACTCATCAAGGCAAGGGAGGTATTGATACATCGTCCATGGCACATCAACTCGCAGTAGCCAGTCATCCTTTAAGCGACAGCGATTAGCCCAATCGATGATGAGGGCAATCAGTTCTGATTCATCTCTGTAGTGATCCGATCGTGGTCGACCTCCGAGTGCCGCTGCTATTCTCAGTAGGTCGGTTCTGTACATTTGCTTCAGCGTCGCCGCGAGCCCAGTCGTTGGCTCGACGACACTAATCGGCGTTTCTTTTTCACTCATTTACAGTCCACAAAAAGATGCATCTCCGTTGGATCATTTCTTCATCGGTCGATGGTCTGTTTCGTATCTTTCTCCGTCCCAGTGGAAGGGTGCCTTGTTTTCGTCAAGCGATACTGACACTCCCTTCTCGGCGTTGAGTTGCACCTTAACGCCGTATGTGGAGAGTACCATTCCTTGCGCGAACTCGCGGAGACGCTTCTCATCCCATTGGTCTGAGTTGAGTAGCGACGAGCTCTTCTTTCCGATCTCTCTCACTAGCGCCGTCCTGTAGTGCTCGATGTATCCAGTGATGCCACTCTTCAGCCCGCCAATAGCAGCGTCGTAAGTCGGTGCCACTAATTTTTCCCATCTCTTGGTGGAGGTCAGATCGAATCCCATCATCTTCATTAGACCTTCACATAATTCGTGACGGATGCTCTTGTCCTTGCAGTCGAGCTGGCAAGTGGAGGAGTTTGTGCTCATATTGGCAAGGATGATGGCACCACTCTTCTGCTTTAGCTTCTCAATGCTGGCGGCGATGCTATCTTCGGCAGTGGAGTCGCGCAGCCTCTTGAAGGTGGTACGAAGCTTGATGTCGTTGTACTTCTCAGTAAACTCGACGTCCACTTGGGAACTCTCCAGACCATATGCCTTCGCCAGCGTTGCCTTTGCCACTGAGTTTAGCACGCTCTGAGTCATCTGTCCTCTCTGGGTGAGGTTAATATCCTCCAACTGCCCTTGAGTGAGAGATGTCGCTTCACCGAGTCGCGTGGCCTCCTCTTTCTTCACCTCGACGTCGGCCACCAGCATACCAGTCTTGGCGGCAGCGATGATCTCGTCGTCGCGAGAATTGTCCATCAGGAGCTCCTCAGCGAGGTCCTCATAAGCCTTCTTCTTCTCGACTGTATCGACAAGCTCATTCGCCTCGTCAAGCATATCCCGCGCCACTGATGGTATGCAACTGCAGCCATCTAGTGTGATCTGAGCTCCACTATCGAGGAGGTAGAGGAGGAACCAGTAGACGAAGTTATTCCTACTCTTGATCTCCTCGATGACGTTACTGAGCTGGGCATAGTAGTAGTTATCCTTCACCAGAGATAGCTTCCCATCACTCTCGATATGGCGCTCGGCTCCATCGAGTCTGACTGCGATGAGTTGCCTAGTTTCTTCTCGACGAGCGTCTTGCTCCAGCTTCTCTTCACCAGTCAGTAGTTTCCCGTGACTATTGGTGAGGGCTCGCATGTAAGTGTTCTCCAGGCAGCTCTCTATCCAGGCAACGGAGGGCTCTTCATCATAGATCATGTAATGATCCGAGAAGGAGAGATAGTAGAGATGGGCATCATCCTCAGGGTCGAACTTACAATCGCGAACTCGTCCGAGCATCTGCAGGCAGTCGAGGAAACCACAGCTAGTCTCGACGAAGTAGCCAAAGATGGATCTGAAGTGAGACACTTCGAACGAGCAACCGATGGTGATGGTTGGGCTGTACATCAGCACGTCGACGTCGGCCCACGCTTTATCGGGGTCCTCAAGATCTTTGCGCATCTCTTGGCCCGTCTCGCTGGTGTAGTCCTTGATCTTCTTTGCTGGGAGCTTCTCCTCGGCGACTTGCTTCTCCAATAGCTTCTTCACTCTCTTGATGAACTTAAGAGAGTTGCTGCAAACGACGAAGGGTATGCTCTTGCGAAGGAACTGCTGCATTATGCCTATCTGCTTCAGCTTCGGAATGACGCTGTAGTGTCTATTCTCGGCTGCCGGATAGTCGTTAATCACACTAATGGTGGTGGCAGGCTTACGCATATGCTTCGCTAACTTCGCCGTACGTGCTCCGAGGAAGGCGTCCATCATCACCACCTTCTTCGCGTGCTTCACCAATGCCTCGAAGACCTCCCAGCACCTGTGGATAGTCCCACTAGTACGCATAGTATCGTGTGAGAACTGTTGGATGAGTCCCTCTATCTCGTCCAGGATGAGGAGGTCAGGCCACACCACCTTCCCATCTTTCCCTTGACGGAAGATGAGACGATGGAGAGACTCTATTTGAACTACTAGATGCTTGTGCTTCTCAAGGAGGATACTCTTCTCCTTGACGTCCAGGTAGTTAATGTACTTATCCTTCCCATATCGTGTCGCCAAGCCCTTGTCGTACCCCACTCGGCACCCAAGGATGACCACGGTCTCTGGATCCTTCTTCTCGCAGTAGTTGATCATAGACTTTGTCTTGGCAGTACCCATAGGGGAGCGGACAAGAAGGGTATCGCACTTCTCCAGCTGCTGCAGACAGAGATCGGGGCTTAGCTCTTTCTCCTTGATGTGGACTGGGTTGGAAAGGTCAGTGGGAGCGAGGGACTGCGCGCGGCTACTCCAATCGAACGCTTCCTTCGCGTCGATGTACCACTGTGGATAGTCTAGCTTGCCTATCTCCATGAACTTCTTCTCGACCCTAGTGTCGGGATGAGCGTCGTAGCGAGGACAGAAGGCCCTTATCTTCTTTCCTTGGAGAGCGGCGGTAAGGCCATTCACATTATCGTGATGGACATTGCAGAAGGGGCATACGATATTTGCATTGCCAGCGTAGATGAAGAGATTGCCGCCACGTCGTTCGCATTCGTCCACATCATACAATCCACGGAAGGCGGCTTCTACGCACTTGCTAACCTTCCCCTCTATGAAGCCTCCACCCACTCGCCCGGAGTAGGCAGATGCAGGAGGAGCGAATGCTGGTAGTGCTACCGAGGTAGGGAGGATGTGTTGGATGATGGTGTCGAGGAAAGTATGATTGCTAAGTATCTTCTTAGTGCGACCCACTTGTCCCCACTTGTGACATCCGGTTATGCGGAGGGATGCGTTGGGATGCTTGAGTGGGGCGGAGTCGAGGAAGCTCCCTACCATCTTGTCCTTGGCAACGAGAGCGTAGTACACAGTCATCGCGAAGTATTTCCTCTCCTGGTAGTTGAGCTCGTGGTACCCAGTGACGAGGACGTGTCTGGAGAACTTCTTCTCGTTGCTCGAGTCGCAGATGACTATGTTATCCGCCGTGAGTTCCAGGTTATAGACACGCTTGAAAGTTGCCTTGAGAACTTCGAGGAAGGTGGAGAAGATGAGTTCGCGCGCCTCCTTCTTGTCGAAGAGGAGCGATTCCTTCACCTTGGTAGCAGCATCTATCTTCCCCTGCTCTGCATCTATGTCGAAGAAGAGCTTCTGAGGACGCTCTGGCATCACCATCTCGTGGAACATCCTGTGCCCAACCGGTAGAGCCTCTAGCCACGCCTGAAACTGAGTAACTGACTGGAAGTAGCCGTAGGTAGGATAGTGAAAGCCCTTCACTCCATCAGGGTGTGCATCATCCTTCTCCTCCCTCCTCACGACGAAGTAACCGGGCTCGAACGCCTCACACGCCACAGAACCACGGAACTCTGCCTCAGCTGCGTGGAGCTCAGCATCTCGAAGATGGTACCAATGCTTCTCATAGTAGTCCAGGGGAAGCCACTGCTTCTCGTTATACTGACTATACAGCTTCTGTATCTCTTCGTCCTCCTTAGTGTGGGTAAGTGCCACGAGAGGATTACCCAACCAATTAGAGGCAAAGGATGAGGGCATCATTCGGTGAGCTCGATCGCGCGCATAGTGAGCCCGGAAATTGGCATCTTGCTTCGTGGGCCTGTAGACGAGTTGCTTCACTCTCTCGGCGTATTCTGCGATATGCTTACTAGAGTCACCACGAGGCACCTCACCTTTCTCGATCTCTGTCTTCAATTCAGATAACAAGTTACCCATTTCGCCATTGAGTGACGGCCATCCATCCTTCTTCGTCTTCGACTTGGCGGCGGGATACAGATGACCATACCAACGAGGAGGTGAAGACATTTTTATCCTTTTGACTCCGCCAAAACACGCGTTTTCGTTTCCGAAACAGAAAAGGATGGAGCCGATCTTGCAACTTCTGTCGCCAAAAATGAGCGACGTCATCACATATGCGACACTCCCGCTCTGGCGCCGTAGCTCATGACGAAGGGCTTCGCTGGATCTGCCGTGAAGACGTGACCGTGCACTCCATTCAGTGAGTCGAAGAGGAGGCATTGGTACTTCACGGCAAGGAGGTTGCTTATGATATCGTAAGCAGCTCGCCCTGTATAGGTACCTCCCTTATAGTGAAGGGGTGGTATCGTTTGCATCACCACCTGTGGATCGGCTCTGGAAGGGAAGAGGAATACCTTGTCCATCTGTGACCTCACGCTTGGTGGGATAACCTCATGCAGGGTCTGGACACTGAAGATAACGCTGATCGCATAGTGACGGAGGCTGCTCATCCATCCACCCCAAAAGATGCTATCGGTGTAGAAGTTCATCGACAAGCAGTCGTCGAAGACGAGGAGCATTGGTGGAATATCCTCTCCCTTCTCTCGGCACTTCTCCGCCACGACTTGCTGTAGCCTTACGATCTTCTTGATCTGAGTGATGTGACTATCTTCTCCTAACTGCACCGGCGCATCGAGTTGGATGATGAAGGGCTCATTCCACAAGTAGTTTCTACTCACAGCAACCGTCCCACAGAAGGCCCAGATGACGTTGAATTTGTGGTGGTTGTTGCGAATTAGTCGCTCGATGAGAGTTGTCTTGCCACTCTGGGATTGGCCCAATATGAGTATCTTGTCCCCGACATTCATTGCCGCGGGATTAACTACCGCCGGCGCTGGAACCGTAGAGGTATGACTTTCTTCTTCCATTTTATGACTCCGAAAAAGATGCCACTCCATTTGGTCAACTAACCGAGCTGAGCAACGATAGCAGTGACGGAAGAGTAGAGGTTGTATTGTGGGTACTTGTTGGCGACCTGGGAGAAGAACTTAATCAAGATTGCCTGATCTGATGATCCGAGTGCTTGGCGCCCATTAGAGAGAAGCTTAAGGAAGTCGGCTTCCTCTAGGATACTGGAGAAGAGGGCCACTGCCTTCTCTTCTGTTGGCGCTGCCAGTATACGCTTCACATATCCCTTGTGGTCCCAAGGAGAGAGTTTGCTTATGACGCCACCGACGGTGACTCCAACCGCCAGCTTTGGGATGGGTTTCTTTGGCATAGGAGGTGGTGGCAGTTGCTGAGTTCCGGAGATCCACGACTTTGGAGTGACGTAGCCGTACGCCGTCCTTCCGATGTTTTGAACTGTATTCCACATTCTTTTCTGGGGACTAAAAAGGTATCGTATATCAATGGCAACTTGTCCGATTAAAGTCCGCAAACGTGCGACACAGGAGCTGGTGGCGTGTGGCTCGCTTGCCAACTATGTCGTCACCATCGAGGGGAAGACGCCATTCAGATGTTGTGCCACTCATAGGATGAAGTACAGTGGAAGAGTTGGAGTGGAGATCGTCCATAAGATACTGAAGGAAGGAGACGTTGATACTGTTCCAAGGTGCGATGATCCGCCACCTCCACCACCACTTCCCGTGGCAGAGGTACAAAGCACTGCGACTGCGACTACGTCTACGTCTACGTCTACGACTGCGAGTGAGACGACATCGTCTTCCGGATTACACCTCGTGGCACCACAGCCAAGTGAAATCATACCACCACCTAAGAAGAAAATGACCGCTCCGACAACTCCGGCGGCGACGCCAGCAGCACCGACACAAAAAGTGACTGGAAACCGTGTCGAGGTGATAGACAAGATGCTTCATCCGATCTACTCGGCTATGTTCGAATCCGCTTGCAATATGCGCATTAGACAGAAAGCGAGCACTAAGTACTCCGACGCCGATACGGAGAAAGTCCTCGCACTCAAGTCGTTGAAGGTTGATGAGGTCGAGAAGGCCATCAAGCAGGGGAAAGATGCGAAGAAAGCTCTCAACGGAGAGAAAGCGCTCGGTGAGCTTAATGGAACCACAATCGCTCCGACGAAGAAAAAGAAGATGGAAGAGGCCTTGCCACCCCCACTACAGTTACCGCCGCCACCACCAACGCAACCAATGCAGCCGGTACAACTAATGCAACCGATGCAACCAATGCAGCCTATGATGTCGATGGCACCACAGATGGTAGTACCAACCCACTTCGCTCCTGTTCCAATGGGGCCTTTCATCGATGCACCACCACTTCCCATTCTCGTCGGTGCTAATGGAGCCGCTGCACCACCCGATTCGGAGCCAATACCAACGTTGGAGAGACCATTACAACCACCCGATGCGGCTCCGGCAGGAGGAATGGTAGCAGACGCGAATGGAGTGCTTCGATTCCAGCCAGGTGGAATGCAGGCTAACGGAACTCAGCCTCAGCAGCCTCAGCAACCAGAGAAATTGACTGGCAATGCTCTTCTCATGGCAGCGCGACAGAACCGTGGTGGCATTCTTGGGTTCTTCACTCTCATCGAGAACTTGGTTGGCGCATTCGGCTTCCCTGGAGCAGTTGGCACTTCCCGTCGTCTCGCACAAGATCCATCCTTCACTCAGTGCCTCACTGAACTTCTCGATGAGGGGCCAGACGTTACAGGAAATGGTCCACTCTCCTTCATGGAGATGAAGGAAGGAGACCATGGAATGGTGAAGGCGCTGAAGCTCTATGGCGGACATCTCGCGAACAATGTCCTCAACTATGGCACTGGTAAGGCAACTATGGCTCTCTCTGGCGCCGTGACGGCCAACGCTCAAGCCAGCATTGACTCCGTTACCCCTTCTCCAATGGAGGAGCAGCCGACGGAGGTAGAAGTGAAGAGTGGTCCATCCGACGAAACTAATGAGATGCTTCCGAGAGAAGAAGCGCCAGTAGAGAGATCCGCCGGCGACCAGATGTTTCTAATGCCATCTAATACATCCTCATACTCAGTGACGCCAGTTGGAGTTGTCCCCGTAGAGCCACTATACGAAAAAAGATTGCCGACAGAGAAACCGCCGACGGAGATGGAGGCAGAGGCTAGTAGCTTAGCGAAATCGGATTAGAAGCGTACTCTCGATATGGACCGCTGTAGTTATAGACTGTCGGGGAGCCTGGCGGGTTGAAGGAACCACTTGCTTTTTGATCAATGGGATATGACGCCACGCTCTTCGGGAAGAAGTACATCTCCATCAGGTACTTGCGAGCAGCGCGCACGTCTCTCAGAATCTCGGCATACTCGCTATCAGTCGGACCCTTTCCCTCGTGAGTAGTGAACCTCCATGGAATCTTATCTAGCATTCCATGGAGTTGAGTATTCATGGGCACATATAGCCGATGGCCATCGAGTTGCGTTATCTCGTCTAGCAGTGCCACCGCAGTGGAGGAGTGTTTGAAGCAGCAGAAGCGGCAGTTGAGCGCCTTAGTCGCTATATGCTCCTCTATCAAGAGCAGTTGCTTGAACACGCGGTAGTAGTTGCTCTTCGGGTCATTGAGATTGACGGCACCAATCATCATAGTGACCTCTCTGTCGAGGTCAGAAACATTCGCCAGAGATTTAGCTTGTTCCATTTGAAGTTTCTCTTAGTTTTAGCGGCCATAAAACAGTTAACAATGTCTAGCGGAATACGTCTCGTACCCTCAGGCAACTCTGCACCAGTCGATCAAGACTTGTTGGACCGGGCAACGGATCCGACTCCGAAGGATGCTGATAAGCCAACGCCGAGCTTCAAAGACAACGCCGAGAAAGTTATGGCGTGGCTCAAGAGCTGGGCTCCTATCGTCACTCGTGCACTTGCGAGTGGCGCAGTCTATGCTGGTCTCAACTACGGCGTGCACAAGATGACGAAGAGTGGAAAGAAGGATCCCGCTGCTATCAAGACGATGAGCGCTGGCAAGATCATCAAGCAAGGAGGCATTCAGGCCGTCGCCTCTGGTCTCTCTGGGGCCACTTACCAGACAATTGGTGGCTACATTCCGGAGAAGGTTATGTCGTATGCCACTGCGTGGACCGCCACGAAGCCACTCGTCACCGGTGCATATAAGACGGTTGGCACTATGGGCCTTAGTGGAGTGCCATCCTTCTGGAATGGAGTGAAGGACTACGCGATCTCGGCTGGCTCCGACTACGTGGTCGATTTCGCATATCCTCTCGAGCAATAGCTTTACCAAATAAAGAGAGAGTCTTTTTTGCCGTACAAAGGACTATGGATTTCCAATTCGTACAATCGGACTCCATGCGTATCGTGGAGATGCGCGATCCCATTGCACGGGCTCTCAACGCCGCGATGGGCGTAGCCAATCGGAATTTGCGTAACACCGATGCACCACTGATGGAGGCAAAGCGTGCGGCAAATAGAAACGTCATTGACGAAGCTCTGATGCGCGCAAGGACCGCAGCGGATCGCGCTCACGCAGCGAATCGCGATCCCGCGATGGATTTGGTGGCACCCATCGGTCTCCCACAAAGAGCGTCTGATACATCGTTCAAGCTTCCATCCGCCGATAGTCTGTTCACTGGATACTCTCCTCCGGGTCCACAAGATGACTCCCAAGGTCTCACTCGTGCTGATGCAACGCCATCGGAACCAGCCGCCGAGTTGAAGTTTAATACCCCAAAAGCGGTAGGTCACGACTTCGCTGCCGCACTGAAGAATGAGAGTTGGAATAACCTCATGATGAGTTCCATCACTACTGTCGGCTATGCTGGCGCCGCTTACGGTATAGACTCCTTCCTCTCTCCCTCCACATCGGTGAAGACCGGGACAGAGAGCAAGAAGGAGGCCAAAGAGGCGGTAGAACTCGCCAAATCAGCTCTCGAAGATGCAAAGGCCGATAGGAAGAATGCAGAGGTCAAGAAGGAGGCAGCCACCGAAGAGAAGAAGGCAAAAGCCGAGGAAAGGGTAACCGAAGCAGAGAAGACGGAAGTCTGGGCAGAGGAGAGAGTGGAAACTGCCGAGAAGAAATACGAAGCGCTTTCTGGCAAGTCACTCATCAAGACTTCTTCGAAGAAGGGTAGTATTCTCGTCAACGGTATCTCTCAGCTTGGCATTTCCATGGGGGTGCGTACTGCTGCCACACTTGCTTCTGCCACTAGCGATGCCTTCAGAAAGAGCGTGAAGTATATTACGCCGTTCGTGAGTGGAAGCCTACGTGGAGCGGTCGACTATCTCGCCCTCGGAAAGGGAACTTGGCGCACTATCACCAATAGCATTGTTGTAACCGGCCTGGAGTACCTCTCTACCGCTGTGGTAGTGGGATACGATTAAATTCATAGGGAAAATCCATTCTTTTTTCGGGCTACAAACAAGATGACTAACCCAGTTCCTTTCCACTTGGAGGCGGACCTGCCACCCGGATCTAAGTTCACTCTCAGCATCGCAGCGTACAACGCCCTCTACTTCTGGCAAGAAACGGAACCAATACCAGTGTTGATACTGAAGCCAACGGAAGATACTGAGTCAACACCGATGCTGATACCGAAGCCAACGGAGGAGTCAGATGACCTCCCATCACTGGCGGAAGATCCAGGTCCAGATGCCCCATAAAAATAAGTCTCCACTTTCCTTACTCCTGGATGCACTTGCCATCAGGGAAGAAGGTGAGGGTACGCATCTCGTCGGTATGCATCACGGGGATGAAGGAGACTGCAGCCGCTCCAGCTGGGACAGTGCCCATCGTGTACCAGAACGTCTCGCTACCTTGGAGAGCATAGAAACCACGCACTGCGCCCTTGTCCTTAGCGTCATCGAGGTTATCACATGGAACCCACGAGTACAACTTGAAGAAGTCGTTCACTCGCGCATCCTGGCTGCCGTAGGCGTATGGGATGATTTCGTCCTGCATCTGAGCGTCCGTGATCGACGTGAATCCCAGAATGGAGTTGTTGCTCGAGTCGTAGAGCTCGATGGACGCGAAGGGGAGCGGATGAATGTAGTAATCGGCATTCGCAGTGCCATTCGGCTCCAGAGAGAACTGAGCAGCAACCACATCTGCGTTCTGCATCACCTTCGCTTGGTACTTCGTTCCGGTAACCACCAAACCAGCAGTGCCCTGCATACCACCAGTGTTCTGCCACACGTGTCGGATGGAGATAGGGTGTGTCAGCGACATTGCCTGCAGGTCCTTCAGATCGACATCCGAGAGGCGCTTGTACGTCGACCACAATGTCATCGTCCCAAGCATCAGGTTAGTGATAGCACCAGTGCTTGCAGTAGCCGAGCCGGAGACAGTGTTGCTACAGAAGATGGATGCGTTCGTCTTGAACTTCACTTCGATTTCGAATGTGGCGTTGGGGAAGCGCGCAGGGAACATCTGCTTCCAGTTGCCAATGAACTGGTAGAGAGGAAGCTTCAGCAGCACTGATGCCGCGCTAGCTGCTGGGATGAGAATGGTCGACTCATCGAGGTCCAGGTTGAAACCACATCGCCGGAACACGTTATCCAGCTTGTGCTCGTTGTGATGCAGCAAGATGCTCTGCCACAGCTTGCCACCACTGATCTTGCTCTTCACATCTCCATTGATCAACATGGAGACATACTCGATCTGGAGAGGAGTAGGGGCCAAGTGCAACGCACCACCCAACACGAAGGGCGTAGTAATATCCACATTGAGAATGCCAACGACGCCAGCCGCAGTGATGCAACCATAGGGAATGGTTGCTACCTTGATGTCGCGATCCTGAATGTTAAAGGTGAGTGTCATCGCGCCCGCACTCAGTGCCGCACCACCACCAGTGATGGTATGGACGATGTTGACATCCAGTGCTGATAGAGCAGCCGCTACGTTGGCCGCCGTCTCATCGAACGCGAGAGGCTTCGTCCACAGATGGAAGTCGGGAAATCCATACACAACGCTCCCGGCGGTCAGGACTGCCGCTGTACCAGCCACCGAGGTATGACTAGTGATAGTAATAACCTGAGCTGTCTGGGTACCAACTGCCGCATTATCGGTCAGAGTCCACTCCAACCAGAGGTCCTTCACTGGGCCCATCTTGTTGGGCAAACGGGCCTTCAAGATGCTACTCCCCGAGTACATCGCTCCCGAGGGAGAGGCCTGCGTGCTAATCTGGTCAGTGTAGTTGACTGTCGCCTCATTGACGGCAGAATTCAAGGGCAAGAAGTGCTCACTATTCGGGATGACATATCCGGTGGCGGTACGAGAGCTAACGCCAACGAGCTGGATGTCACCATCGCGCGCGAAGGTGCTAAACTTACGATTGAGGATACTTGCCATGACTGCGTTTAAGCTCGCCAAAAACTTCCCTTTTCATATCGGAAGAAGAACTAATTCATATCCAATAGTCCATGTTTCTCCCCACCTAAAAGAAAATGCCAGATATCCCGGATCCCGAGCTAAGTGTTGTGCAGCGTGTCGCCAGTGCTAGCCGCATCGCTGGCGTTCCACCAGTAATGACCCAAGCAGCGGCAACTCAGAAGTACATCAGCACGGTTAGGGCGGCGCAGATAGGCGTGTTCGGCAAGGTTCTCTCCGCATACATGGCTGACTACGATCTGGAGATGAAGAAATATTCGGTTGCCAAGAAGACTACCAACGACGAGGATTGGGACCGCCTCGCTAAGACTCCACCTCCAGATGCAGAGTGGATACCACTCAATCTATGGTCAGTGGTGTCTGCTGCCCAGACCAGGAAGTATGCCAAGCTGAAGAAGGTCCTCGATGATGACCTCGCCAGAGCGAAGGCCATGCAGAAGATAGAGGACACCGTCGAGAAGGTTATAGACACGTTCGACATCTTCAAGTACGTTCCATACATCCTCATCGGTGGAGGTGTCCTCGTCGCGGCCTATGTCATCAAGAAGTAAGTGCTTACCACTATCTTTTTTTGCCGCCTCTAAAGATGAAGAACGTCCAGTCGGTGTTGTTTCGACGCTCCGTCTTCTCGGTGGCCAAGGCTAGGGCTTGGTTGAAGATGCACAACTACAAGTATGGAGGCAAGGTGGACACTACGTATCGATACCACCGCTTCCGACAGCTTCCTCCCTCCACCTACAAGAAGTATCGAATGCAAAAAGCAGGAGAGGGCATACGACTCGTGCTAGGCTACAACGAGTGACCTGCTTCTATGTAGCAACCACCACAAGACTACTTTTTGTGGCAGTACCCTGACTGGGAGTAGGAGCAGGAGCCCCCTCCAGGTCTTCGGTCGGTACCGTCTATTTGTTGTGATGGTCAGCCACAGACATAGTGAGAGGAAGAGCAACGACAGCAATAGGAGGAAGAGCATCATCTTTGGGTGCCCAGAAAAAGTGTTCGCCTCAATAGTACTTCTTCCTAGTCTTGCGCTTAGCCTTGTGGGAGTTGTCCTCCATCGTCGTCTCATCAACCCAGCAGAAGGGGCAGTAGAAGCGGATGCCATCACGACTGATCTCTTCATAGTCGCAGCAATACCCATTCACTCCCTTGACGCAGGGGAAGTACTTCTTGCAGATGCAACAGATATGCTCCATCTTTAGGAGAGCCGAAAAAGTTATCACTTCCCACTTAAGACTTCTCAATCATTACCAACATCGATGATGGATTCTGCAGTTTCTCCTTGGGCGGTGTGGCATCAGTCGTGCTGACATCAGTCGTGCTGGCAGCGATGGGAACTGGCGCAACAGTAGTAGTCGTGGCAATGGGAACTGACGCCACGGTAGCAGCAGCCTCAGCATCATCCGCAGTTGCGGCCTCGTTCTTCTTCAGGTAGACAGAGAGAGTGGTCATCACGATTGCCTGGGTGATGAGAGTGATAGCGAGCTCGCTAATACCAACGATGAGGAACCATACTCCAACGCCGAACTGACCGATGATGATGGTAAGACAGGTATAGATGACGCAGTTGTAGTAGAAAGTACTAGTGACGCTGTCGCTCTCGGCAAACTTCTTGAAGAAGTTCGTTACTGCTACGATATCTGCGCCAAACCCGATGAGAATGACTGCCAACTCGGGATAGATGAGCATATACCTCAACACGCTGCCTGTAGTGAAAGAGGCGATGCTTAGTAGACAGGCGAGCACGCAGATGATGCAGCTCGCTACTTGACGCGAAGTGGTTGCCATTTCTTTAAGGGAGAAGAAAAAGATGATTTTGCTGATGAACACTAGCTTATTGGAGGAACCTCCCACCCGAGAGCTCAGAGCAAGTGAATTTCTCCTCCTTGGAATCGGAGACTTTTTCGAGGCTCTAAACGAGAATGGAAAACACTCGTCAGAAGCAAGCACAAGCCATAGATCTCAGGACAACGGTCTTGAAGATCCTCGAGAACCCTGCGGCAATTTCGGGCGTCGTTATGCCCTTGCTAGATTGGGCACTGCAACAACAAGCGAAGAGAGCTCCTCTGGTTGAAGCGAAAGAGGATCCTAAGACGCCAATCCCCGAAGAAAAGATGTGGGCTGTCATAGAGACAAAAGGCCGTACCCCTACGTCGGATCTTCACGAAACTCTCGAAGGAGCTCAGGCGTTTATGCTCACTAAGCTAACAGACTTTCGCGACAAACTGACCAAACAAATGACCAAACAACCAACCGTACCGCCCGCTGATGAGGACAGGTCGAGCTTCAACTTTGAGTTGGGATGTGATGTACGCGGCATTGACCGAATAATTGAGGATTTGCTGGAGGATATGAAGTATCATAGGCGCTACTATGGCGGTTATAACGGTTACCACTTTTGGGGTCACTTCGGCGGCCCGAATTCCCGTGATGAAAGAGAATATCATATTCAAGAATGCGAGGTGACAAGGGGTAACCGAAGGACTCGTTGGCTAATTACGCGTGACTGCTACCCCCACACTGAAGCCTATGGGGCTATATGCGAGTCATACGCAGAGGCTCGTGCTTGCGTGCTCAAGTGCCTCGCTGAGGCACCAAAAATATATGAGGGAGAGCTGAAGCGTCTTACGGAGCGCACGGAGCCCTACCTCGACGAACGTGATAAATACCAGGTGGGCGAAATCTTTGGTAGACGCGAAGAGTGCTTACACATTAGGCGCGTCACTTTCTGAAGTGAGTAAAAAGAGATTTGCTTTTTGTTATGCAAGCTTATACTTCATAGTGTGACCGTGAATAAGGCCGTTATTTCCAGCATTGCTTGAGAAGTTTGCATAGGAGACATTAGAGCCACTCACTTGCATACGATAAATTGTGATCACTCCAGTGGTTCGGATAATCACATAAGCACTCATATGAGTCCCATTATCGATGCAGTACATGGTCTCGCTGTGCTCTGCAGCAGGTCTGATCGCAGTGGGTAGCTCTGTTCCAGTGTTATGGATAGTACCAGCTGAGGATGCACCAGTACCAGTGAATGTAGGGATGTCAAGGAA
>Ga0265297_10007710_pt1 | contig 14771 bp, 8 predicted proteins | sample Munlanlwell13791_FD_192502 | JGI IMG/M metagenome (GOLD analysis project Ga0265297, IMG submission 192502) | Leachate microbial communities from a municipal landfill in Southern Ontario, Canada - Leachate well 137-91 | ecosystem: Engineered > Solid waste > Landfill > Unclassified | place... | reverse complement strand
CTGCCGAAGCCGCCGCTGCCGAAGCCGCCGCTGCCGAAGCTGCCGCTGCCGAAGCTGCCGCTGCCGCAGCAGCATCGAAGATGCCTGAAGCAGTCCAGCCGTCCGCAGCGGTCGTCTCTTTCCCGGCGCCGCCACCGATCCGTGTCGGCGACGTGGAAGTGGCACCCACGCTCTACAACTTGTACCTCGGTGAAACCCGCGAGCACGTCGCAACGCTGCAAGCCAATCTTGGCCTTGAAGTGGTTCCAGGCAACGACGTCATCCGCGCCGCGCACACCACGGCCAGCATATCCGCCGGCACCGGCTTCATGCCGATCTCGAGCCTCGCCCGTGCGCTGGAAAATGCACTGACCCGCTTGTCGCTGCTGGAAGCCAGACCAACCGAAGAGCAGCGCTTCATATTCGCGCGCTGCGCCGGCGCTCTCGAAGGCATGCTGGGTGCCGTTGCTGAACGGCGCATGCCCGGCGAGGAGACCGCACTCGCTGACGAGCTCAATGCAATGACGACGGCCGCAGTAGAAGCTGCCGTACCTCTTGCACCCGAGGCACCTGCCGCACCCGAGGCACCTGAGACACCCGCCGCACCTGAGGTAGCCGCCGCACCCGTCGAAACTGTAGCAATTGTCACACCCGAGGCACCTGCAGCACCCGAGGTACCGGAAGTCATCATGACCGCCGCAGAGCGCCGCGCCGCACGGATCGAAGACGAAATCGACGAGCAGGTGCTGCCGCTGTTCCTCGAGGAAAGCGTGGATCTCATGCGCGAAATCGGTGAGGCGCTGCGCCAGTGGCGGGCCGCGCCGACCGACCTTGAGATCTCCCGTACGCTCCAGCGCACACTGCATACGTTGAAGGGCAGCGCACGGATGGCCGGCGCCATGGGTTGCGGCGAACTGCTGCATTCGATGGAGGACCGCGTCGATCAGGCTACCGCCATGAAGTCGGTGCAGCCGACCATGATCGATGGTCTGGAAAGCTCATACGACCGGGCCGCGATGCTGATCGAGCACCTGCGCAATCCGCTGGCGGCCCGTCCCGAACTGGAACTGCCGCTTCCGACCGCCGGGCTCGACGTCTCGATCGAGAAGCTGACGGAAGAAGTGCCGGTGCTCCGGCACGAAGAGATGGCCGAGGCAGAGCATGTTGCCGCTGCTCCAGCCGCTGCTGCCGCGGCGGCCTTCGCTCCCGCTGCCCAGGTGCATCTGCGCGTGCGCGCGGACCTGGTCGACCAACTGGTTAACGAGGCCGGTGAAGTCGCCATCGCCCGTGGCCGGATCGAAGGCGAGTTGCTCGCAGTGAAGGCTTCGCTGCTTGAACTCACGGAAAACGTGATTCGTCTGCGCAAGCAACTGCGTGAAGTCGAGATTCAGGCCGAGTTGCAGATGCAGTCGCAGCAAGCGCTGGCAACCGAACGCGGGCAGGAATTCGACCCGCTGGAATTCGACCGTTTCACCCGCTTCCAGGAAGTGACGCGGATGATGGCGGAAAGCGTGAACGACGTCGCCACCGTGCAGCAGAACCTGCTGCGCAATCTCGACCATGCCAATGCGGCCGTGACTGCGCAGGCGCGACTGAGCCGCGAACTGTCGCAGCGCATGATGGGCGTGCGCATGGTGCCCTTCGAAAGCCTGGCCGATCGCCTGCATCGCGTGGTGCGCCAGGCGGCGAAAGATACCGGCAAGCGCGCCAACCTCGACATCCGTCATGGCCAGACCGAACTTGACCGCTCGGTGCTGGACAAGATGGCCGGCCCGATCGAGCATTTGCTGCGCAACAGCGTCGCCCACGGCCTGGAAGACCATGCCGCGCGAGTGGCGGCCGGCAAGGAAGCGATCGGCCAGATTACCTTGTCGCTGGCGCAGGAAGGCAATGAAATCGTGCTTTCCATCGCCGATGATGGCGCCGGACTCCGCTTCGACCGGATACGCCAGCGCGGCATTGAGCGCGGCCTGATTCCAGCGGACGCCGAAGTCGACGACGCGACCCTGATGCAGCTCATCTTCCAGCCCGGATTCTCCACCGCGGAAGGTCTGACGACTCTGGCAGGACGCGGCGTCGGACTGGATGTGGTGAAGAGCGAGACCGCCAGTCTCGGCGGCCGCATCGAGATCGCATCGACTGCCGGGCGTGGCAGCACCTTCCGCATCTATCTGCCGCTAACCCTTGCGGTAACGCAGGCGGTACTGGTCACTGCCGGCAGTCGAACCTACGCAATTCCGTCCTCGATGATCGAGCAGGCCACCGAGCACAAGCCCGACCCTGCCGCCCAGGTGCGCAGCACGGGTAGCGCCGAATGGCTGGGAAACCGTTATCCCTACAACTATCTCCCTGTATTGCTGGGCGACAAGGACGCAACGCCGCCGCCGGCACGACGACACTGGATACTGCTGGTCAAGGGCGGAACCGAACGTGTGGCGCTGGAAGTCGATAGCCTCAGCGGCAACCAGGAAGTCGTGGTCAAGGCCGTGGGGCCGCAACTCGCCCGCGTGCCCGGCCTCGCCGGCGCCACGGTGCTGGGCAACGGCGAGGTTGCGCTGATTCTCAACCCTGTCGCCCTGGCAGCCCGCGCTATCGAGCGCACCAGCACCCCGGTGCAGTTGGCGACCGCCCCGGTCGAGGCTCCGGCAGCAGTCACGGCGGCACCCACGGCCCCTGCCGTCGCGGCCGCGGCGGCCGTGATGGTGGTCGACGATTCGCTGACCGTGCGCAAGATCAGCGGCCGGCTGCTCGCGCGTCATGGCTATCACGTGCTGACCGCGAAGGACGGCGTCGATGCGCTGGAGCAACTCGGCGAAGTGATCCCCGACGTCATGCTGCTGGACATCGAAATGCCGCGCATGGACGGCTTCGATCTGGCGCGCAACATCCGTGCCGACAAGCGCCTGAAACATATCCCGATCATCATGATCACGTCACGCACGGCCGACAAGCACCGCCAGATGGCGGCAGAAATCGGCGTCGATCACTACATGGGCAAACCCTACGACGAAGAGGAACTGCTGGCGCGCATCCGCGAGTGCATCGGGCAAAAGCAGTAGGCCGGTGCGGCCAAGGCAGCAGGACTCCCTGAACAAATGAATTCATCGATGACGCCGCAAGCCAAGGTGCGCCCCTTCAAGGTACTCGGAATCCAGCAAATCGCCGTCGGCGGCCCGTCCAAGGAGCGTCTCAAGAAACTCTGGGTCGAGATGTTCGGCCTTGCCGTGACAGGCAATTTCGTCAGCGAGCGCGAAAACGTTGACGAAGACATCACGGCGATGGGTAGCGGTCCCTTCAAGGTGGAAGTCGATCTGATGCAACCGCTCGACCCGGCAAAAAAGCCCGCGGTGAATGAGCCGCCGCTCAACCACGTCGGACTCTGGATCGACGATCTGCCGGCAGCCGTGGCATGGCTCACGGCGCAGGGCGTGCGCTTCGCCCCGGGAGGCATCCGCAAGGGCGCCTCAGGCTATGACATCACCTTCCTTCATCCCAAGGCCAACGAGCAGTTCCCGATTGCCGGAGAAGGCGTGCTGATCGAGTTGGTCCAGGCGCCGGCCGAGGTGATCGAAGCCTTCGCGCGTCTGGCCTGAGCGCCCGGTCGCGCTCGCTGCCGCAGCCGGTTTAGCGTGGAATAACTCGTTCGGAGCGACGGGTAATGGTCGAGCGAAGCGAGCAGACCAGAAGCCTCCCCGTGAGGGGAGGATGGGAGGGACGGGCCATAAATTCGCTTTTCGCGTGTTTCATTCTCTGCGCGCGGTCTGGCGTGACCGTGAGCATTACCCGGCAAACATCCGGCAACATCCGCCTCCGGCATCCTTCGCCGCATGCATCGCCTGATCCGCGTGGCGCACCAGTTCGGACGGTGACAGGTCGCCACCGGAGAACATTGCAATGCCGACACTGGCCCCGACTTCCAGCGGCACGCCGAGCACGCGCATCGGCTCCCCGAGATTGGCAATGACTTTCTCCGCCATGCGCTCCGCATCTGCGCCGCTGCTGATGCCGCTCAAGGCAATCGCGAATTGGTCGCCGCCGAGGCGGGCCACCGTGTCGACCTCGCGCACCGTCGCCCGAAAGCGATCCGCCATGCTGCGCAGGACTTCGTCGCCGATCGCGTGACCATAGTCGTCGTTGATCGACTTGAAGCGATCGAGATCGACCACCAGCAACGCTATTTTGCCGTGACTGCGCCGCGCGTGCTGCATCGACTGCTGCAAGCGGGCGTCGAACAGCAGCCGGTTGGCGAGTCCCGTCAGCGTATCGCTATGGGCCAGCGACTGCAGCTGGCGCTCATTCTCGCGCAGCCGGGCATTGGCTCCTTCCAGCTCAGCGGTGCGCTCGGCGACGCGCCGTTCGAGGCTCGCCTCGGATCGCCGCAGGGCTCCTACCAGCTGCTGCTTGGTCGACAGCGCCTCGCTCTGGGCAGCGTCCTTCTCGCGCCGCAGGCCGTTGATGCGATCGGCCAGGGCAAAGGAGAGCAGCAGCATCTCCAGTGCCGAGCCGATCTGAATGGCATAGAAGCTGAAGAAAGTGGTCGGCAGCAGATCCAGGTTGCGCAGGCCGACGATGGCGACGCCCAGCAGGAGGACAGTCCAAGCCAACAGAAAGGTGCGCGCGCCGGGCTGACCGGTGCGCCAGCAACGAATCCCGGCAACCATTGCCACCAGCGAAAACGCAACGCCGGTCAGCGAGGTGAGGATGGCCGCCAGGCGGTAGGGCGCAATCAGGGGCGCCACCATGAGCAGGGCAAACAGCGCAGCGAGGCCGATTACGGCGCCGTCGAGACGCGGCACGCTGTGCCGTGTATCGAGAAAACCCCGGGTGAACAAGGCGCCGAACAGGCCAGTGGCGGCGAAGCCCGCCGAATAGGCCATGTTGCCCCATACCGGCCAGGTGGGCCAGAGGAATTCGTTGCCCAGTCCGCTGAGGGAAAGCTGTCCGACGGCCATGCTGGCAGCGAACAGGACATAGGTGAGATAGGTGTGGTCGCGCAGCGCAAGCCAAAGCAGCAGATTGTAGAGAGCCAGCGCCAGCAGCATGCCGAAATAGATTGAAAGCAGTGCATAGCTGGCCAGCGACTTCTGCCAGAAAGTCTCGGTCTGCCACAGCCGCAGCGGTATGGTCAGCGTGCCTTCGGATGCGATGCGCAGCCAGACGGTGCTGTCGCCCTTCTCGCTCAAATGCAGCGGGAACACGAAATTGCGATGCAGCAGCGGCCGCGCCGCGAAGGGAAACTGGTCGCCTGCATTCAGATGCTCTCCACCCGGACCGAAGTAGTCGACGCTGTCCAGCGTGGGAAAGGCCACTTCCAGCAGCCAGTCGCGCGGCGCGGCCGCGTCTGCATCGATGGTGAAACGCAACCACCAGGCGGAGGAGGAATAGCCGAAGTTGATCGCCGCGTCAGCCGGCAATTTCGAGGGGATGAACTCCGTCGCGCGGCGTTGAACGTCGGCCAGCGACAGGCGGCCGCTCGGGTCTTCCAGCACAGCCACTTCTGCCGCCAGGGCGACCGACGTGATGCCCGGCACCAGACGCACGGCGCCCAACGCGCTGCCGCTGTGGCACAACCAGCAGCACAGCAGGAACAATACGAGTGGAATGCGCGACACGGCACGATCCGGTTGGAATACCCGCAAAATTCTACCCCCTCACTTGGGTAGAATCCCCGTTTCCCTTACGTGCCGGAATTCTCTCATGCTCTTCGATTCCTATTCCAATTCGGCCCTGCAACTGGCCAACCGCATCGTCATGGCGCCCATGACCCGCTGCCGCGCCGACCATGCGGACGCCGTGCCCAATGACCTGGTCGTCGAGTACTACCGCCAACGCGCCAGCGCCGGCCTGATCATCTCGGAAGGCGTGCCGGTCTCGGATCGCGCGCGCGGCTACCTCAACACGCCGGCGCTGTGGAACGAGGCGCAGGCAGCGGGCTGGAAACCGGTTACCGACGCCGTGCATGCCGCCGGCGGCAGGATGTTCGCCCAGATCTGGCATTGCGGCCGCGTCGCGCATGCCGCGCTGCACGCCGATGGCAGCGCCCCGGCGGGCGCGTCGATCAAGCCTGCCGCCACGCAGACGATGATTCCCGGGCCCGACGGCAGGCCCGTATCCGTCGACTGCGGCCAGCCGGAGGCCCTGAGCATTCAGGAGATCCGCGGTGTCGTCGCCGAGTTCGCTCATGCCGCGAAACTCGCCATGCAGGCCGGTTTCGACGGCGTGGAGATTCACGGCGCGAACGGCTACCTGCTCGATCAATTCCGCTGTCCGGCAGTGAATAACCGCAACGATGCCTACGGCGGGTCACTGGCCAATCGCTATCGCCTGCTGCTGGAAGTGGTCGACGCGGTGGCAACTGTGGTTGCGCCGGAACGCATCGCCGTGCGCCAGTCGCCGTATGGCGTGGGCAACGGCATGGTTCCCGATCCCGAGCCGCTGGTGACCTATCCGTGGCTGGCGCGCGAGCTGAATCAGCGCGGCATCGGCTTTCTGCATATCTACTGCCAGACCGCGGACTGGATTCACGACGCGAACCACTCGATGATGCCCGCGCTGCGCGACGCCTTCCACGGCGGGCTCATCGCCTGTGGCGGCTTCAAGACGGCAGCCGCCTGTGAAGCGATCCTGGCGCGCGGCCACGCCGACCTGATCGCGATCGGCAAACCCTTCATCTCCAACCCCGACCTGGTCGAGCGCCTGCGCCGCGATGCGCCGCTCAACAAGTGGGATACGGCCACCTTCTATGCCAGGGGTGAAAAGGGCTACACGGACTACCCGACGCTCTGAAAGCTCCATAGGACGCAGAGCCCTGGCGCTGGCGCTGGCGACACGGCGATTTTGAAGATGCCACCGCGCAAACGGGTCATCGCTGGCATTTCGCTGTTCGCCGGACTCGTGCTGCCGTTAGCGGTAGCAGCCGAGAATGCCCCCGACTATGCAAGCTCGACCCTGACTGGCGACTGGAATGGCGCCCGCAGCGAACTCTGGCAGCGCGGCGTGGCCATGGAAGCCGGGCTCAGGCTCGATAGCCTGCACAATCGCGGCGGCATCATGAAGGGTGGTCAAACGGTCAGCCATCTGGAATTGAAGCTGCGCGCCGACCTGGAAAAGCTGCTGGGCTGGAGCAATGCCGTCGCCTACCTCAATACCGATACCGACGCCGGAACCGGCATCAACGCGCGGCGCACCGGCAGCCTGATGGGCGTCAGCAACATAGAGGTGCCGGTGGCGACCACGCGCCTGTTTCATGCCTGGATACAGAAGGGTTTTCTCGACGACCGCTTCTCGGTCCTGGCGGGCCTCTACCCGATCGACTCCGAGTTCTTCACCATGGATTCGGCGACAACGCTGCTGCACCCGGCCTATGGCACGCCCGCGGATCTGGCGCTGACCAACTCCCCTTCCGTATTCAACAACGCCGCATTCGGCATTCGCGCCAAGTGGCTGTCTGAGAATCGAAACTGGTACGCAATGGGGGCACTGATGGATGGCATTCCCAACGACCCGGCGCGGCCGAAAGCCACGGCCATCCGCTTCGCCCGGGGCGATGGCGCCTTCGTCATCGGCGAAATCGGCTGGATGCCGCTCGAGTTCGGTCATCTCTTCGAACCGGTCGACCCGGCAAGCGTCAGGCCGACACCTGGATTGGTCGCCCACGAAAAGTACGGCGGCGTCAGCAAGTACGCCATCGGGTTCTGGCGCTACGGAAACCGCGTCGCCGATCAACTCGACGTCGATGCCGACGGCAACCCGTTGCAGCGCCGCTCGCAGGGCGGCTACCTGCTCGCCGAGCGCACGCTCTTCAGTCTCGGTGCGGAAGCCGGCCGCGACCTGACCACCTTCGCCCGCTACGCGTTCAGCAGCGGCCATTCGACGGCGATCGATCGCATGTGGAACCTTGGCGTCCGCTTGCGCGGCCCATTTGCCAGCCGGCCCGACGACAGTGTCGCCTTCGGCTGGACGCGCAGCCGCCTGGCGCCGAAGTGGCGCGCCGTTCAGGCCTCAGCCGGCACCGACACGGCCTCTGCCGAGGAAGCTTTCGAGATCACCTGGCGCGCGGCGATCACGCCCTGGTTCGCGCTGCAACCCAGTCTGCAGCATGTGCGCCATCCCGGCGGCGCATCGGCGACGCGCAATGCAACCCTGGCCGGTGCGCGGGTCGAAATCACCTTCTGACGGCTGTCCGCATCGGCCACTCAATCGGCTTCCATGTCCCAGAGTTGATGGGCATCGAGCAACAGGCGATAGCGCGCCTCACTGGCTTCGAGTCGTGCCTGCGATGCCGCCAGCCTTGCCTCGATGGCCTGGCGGCGGACCGCCTGCAACTCGGCGAACTGGCCTTCGCCCATGCGCCAGGCTTTTTCCAGCAGGCGTACGTTTTCTTCCATGCGCAGGGCAACATCCTCGAGTCGCTGCCACTGGCCGCGAGTGCTGTGCGCCAGGCTGACCGTGCGCAGCGCTTCCGCCTCGACGCGCGCCAGCACCAGGGCTTCGCGTGCAGTGGCCACGTCGGCCTCGGCCACACCGGCACGGGCCGAGGCCGCGCGGCCGCTGCCAGGCAGCGGGATCGTCAATTGCACGCCGACGATGCGCTCCTGACCGTCACGCTCGCTGCCGAATTTCACGCCCAGCGTCGGATCGGGCATGCGCTCGGCGTCGAGTCGCTGCACCATAATCTGGCCGCGCCGCGCCGCGCTGCGAGCCATCGCCAGTTCGTGGTTGTGCTCGAGGATGCGCTGGCGCCATGTCCCGGCAGATTCCCCGATCGCCTGCGGCTCAGGCGTTGCCAGGGTTGCGTCTGCGGGCAGGGCGATCCCCGGAAAAGATTGGCTGAACTCGGTCGCTGCACGGTCGCGTCGCCCCTGGGCCTGCGCCAGCTGAGCCTGCGCTTGCGCCAGTTGGGCTCCTGACAGCAATTCTTCGAGCTTCGCCGCATCGCCAGCGCCGACTCTCTTGCCAACCACCTCGTGCTGGCGTTGCAGGGTCTCGACTTGCAGCGCCCACTGCCGTGCCGCCGCGGCTTCGCGCCGCCACTCGAACCAGCGGCCGAGCAGCAGCCGCGCACTCTCGTGCAAGGCATCGCCGAGGGCAAAGCGCGCATGCTCGATGCCCACAGCGCCCAGCGCCGAATCCCGGGCGGCTTTGCCCGGCAGCCGGATGGCGCGCTCGAGACCGACTTCATTCTCGCGGTAACTGATGTCGACCGGACGGTCACGTCGCTGCTGACTGGAGAGTCTCAGCGCAAATTCGTGCGGACCGGCCTCGAGCCGGTCGCGGTTGGCCTCCTCGACCTGGATGCCGGCAGCCGCACCGCGCACCAGGGGATGGGCGCGGAGAGTCTTTTCAACCTGAGCCGCAGGCGGCAGATCGGTCGGATCGGCGGCGCAGACAGTCAGCGGAAACAGCAGGAGGATCAGCAGGCGCTTCATGCCAGCGCCCCCGAATCGAGCACCGGACTCAGCCACCATGCCACATCGGGGCTGGGCAGTTCGCTGCGCAATTCCTGCAGCAGCTCCGCCACGTGGCTCGCATCCATCAGGATCTCGATGCGCACCCGCTCGGCGCGGCCGCGCACTTGCTCGCGCGGACTCTCGATGCCGCCGGGGTCGCCATGGCCCTCGACGCGGTGAGTATTGAAGGGGCCCACCCACTCCGGATGCTGCAGCAGCTTGTCGAGAATCCGCGCTTCCAGCCCTTTGGGCAGGATCAGCGTGAGACAGGCGTCGAGGCGTTTCGTCATGTCTCTTTTCCCCAGCGTTGGTAGAGGATGGGCAGCATCACCAGCGTCAGCAGCGTCGAGGTGATCAGTCCGCCGATGACGACGATGGCCAGCGGCCGCTGTATTTCCGAGCCTGGCCCGCTGGCAAACAGCAGCGGGACCAGGCCGAAAGCCGCAATCGAGGCCGTCATCAGCACCGGCCGCAGGCGGCGCTTCGAACCTTCGATCACCACGCGCTCGAGCGGCATGCCCTGCGCCCGCAACTGATTGAAATGGGAGATCAGCACCAGGCCGTTGAGTACCGCAATGCCGAGCAGGGCGATGAAGCCGACCGAGGCCGGCACCGACAGGTACTCTCCGGCGATGAGCAGGGCGAAGACGCCGCCGATCAGGGCGAACGGAATATTGACGAAGACCATCGCCGCCTGACGCACCGAACCGAAGGTGGTGAACAGAATATGGAAGATCAGCGCCAGCGCCACCGGCACCACCAGCATCAGGCGTTTCGCGGCACGCTGCTGGTTCTCGAACTGGCCACCCCAGGCCAGGCGATAGCCGGCAGGCAGCTTCACCTCGGCGGCCACCTTCGCCCTGGCTTCTTCGACGAAGCCGACCAGGTCGCGACCGGTGACATTGGCCTGGATCACGACCAGGCGCGCGGCATTCTCGTGATCGACCTTGACCGGGCCGACCAATCGCTTGAGGCTGGCCAGGGCCGAGAGCGGAATGGTCTCGCCGTTCGGCAGCGCCAGATGCACGCCGGCGAACAATGCCGGCGACATGCGTACCTCATCGCTGCCGCGGATCACCAGCGGCGTGCGGCGGCCGCCCTCGAGCACCAGTCCCAGCGATTGACCTTCGACCTGGGCCCGCAGGGCGGTGGCGATGTCCTCGATGGAAAGCCCGAATCGGCCGGCCATCAGACGATCGACTTCCACCGTGAAATACTGCACGCCCTCGTTCTTAACCGTCAGCACATCCTGCGCGCCGGGGACGGTCTTCAGCAGCGCGGCGATTGTCTCGGCCAGCGCGTTGAGTTCGGCGAGGTCGGTGCCGAACACCTTGATCGCCAGATCGCCGCGCGTTCCGGTAAGCATCTCCGATACGCGCATCTCGATCGGCTGGGTGAAGGCGATGTCCATCCCGGGAAAGTCGACCAGCACCTTGCGGATTTCGTCGGTCAACCATTGCTTGTCCGGCTTGCGCCATTCGCTGCGCGGAGCCAGCACGAGAAAACTGTCGGTCTCGTTGAGTCCCATCGGATCGAGGCCGAGCTCGTCGGAGCCCGTGCGGGCGACGATGTCCTTGATCTCCGGCACTCGCTCGAGCAGCGCCCGCTGCACCGCCATGTCGGTCTGCGCACTCTGCTCCAGGCTGATCGAAGGCAGCTTGGCCAGTTGCATCAGGATGTCGCCCTCGTCCATGGTCGGCATGAAGGTCTTGCCGAGCAGAAAGAAGGCCGCGATCGTGGCGGCCAGCGCCGCCAGCGCCGTGATGATCACCTTGCGCGCATTGGCCAGGCTCCAGCGCAGCAGGGGCTCATAGAGGCGAGTAGCCTGTCGCGGCAGCCAGGGTTCGTGGTGGCCGGCGGCGGGCTTCAGCAGGTAGGACGTCAGCACCGGAATCACGGTCAGCGACAGCAGCAGCGAACCCGAGAGAGCGAAGATGATGGTCAGTGCGACGGGAATGAACAGCTTGCCTTCGAGCCCCTGCAGGGTCAGCAGCGGCAGGAAGACGATGACGATGATGGCCATGCCCGACACCACCGGCTCCGTCACCTCGCGCACAGCGCGGTAAATGCGATGCAGGAAGGGCAGCTTGGCGCCGGCCGGATCGGCCAGCTGGCTTTCGATGTTTTCCACCACGACCACTGCAGCGTCGACCAGCATGCCGATGGCAATGGCCAGGCCGCCAAGGCTCATCAGGTTGGCCGACATGCCGAACGCACTCATCAGGATGAAGGTCGCCAGCGCCGCGAGCGGCAAAACACAGGCAACGGCAACGGCCGCGCGCAGATTGCCGAGGAAGGCCAGCAACAGCACCACGACGAGCACGATGGCCTCGGCCAGCGCTTTTGCCACGGTGCCGATGGCGCGGTCGACCAGCGCGCCGCGGTCATAGAAAATCTTCGTCGTCACACCCGGTGGCAGCGATGGTGCGATCTCGGCCAGCTTGGCGCGGACACCCTCGACCACGGAGCGCGCGTTGGCGCCGCGCAAGCCAAGCACGAGGCCCTCCACGGCTTCCTCGGTGCCGCCGCGAGTGACAAAACCGTAACGGGTCAGGCTGCCGATACGCACCGTCGCAACGTCGCCGACGCGGGTGACATGCGGAGTGACCTGCCCCGAATGGGCACCGGGCGCATCGGGCACGAGAATGGTGCGCAGATCGTCGAGCGTCTTCACGCTGCCCTCGACGCGAACCAGCAGCGATTCCTCGCCCTCGGTCAAGCGTCCGGCACCGTCATTGCGGTTGTTGGTCTCAAGCGCGCGGCGCAGATCGGTCAAGGTGAGCGAGCGTGCCTTGAGCGCTAGCAGATTGGGGACCACCTCGAAGGTTCGCACGTGACCGCCCAGGGCATTGACGTCGGCCACGCCGGGCAGGGTCCTGAGTTGCGGCCGGATAACCCAATCGAGCAAGCTGCGTTTTTCCGCCAGAGAGATATTGCCTTCGACAGTGAACATCAGCATCTCGCCCAGCGGCGTGGTGATCGGCGCGAGGCCACCCGAAACTTCCGCGGGAAAATCCTTCATCGCGCTGGCCAGGCGCTCGGATACCTGTTGCCGCGCCCAGTAGATATCGGCGCTGTCCTCGAAATCGAGCGTGATGTCGGCGATGGCGTACTTGGCCACGGCGCGCAAGCTGCGCTGTTTCGGGATGCCGAGCATTTCCAGCTCGATCGGCGTGACGACACGCGCCTCGACTTCCTCCGGCGTCATGCCCGGTGCCTTGACAATGATCTTGACCTGCGTCGATGACACATCGGGATAGGCGTCGATCGGCAGTCCGCGCAGGGCATAGGCGCCGACGCCGATCAGGAGCAGCGTGGCGATCAGCACCAGCAGACGCTGGGTCAGCGCGAATTCGACCAGTTTTTGCAGCATCCTATGCCTCCGCCGGGTCGCCCCAAGGAGACATGCGTCCCCCGGTGGGGGGCAGCGAGCCGGGGTTGCGAGCGCGGGGGGCCATTTACTGGCCTCCGCCCAGGCCGAGCCACTTCGCTTTCAGGGTGGATACGCCTTTCACCGCAAGTCTGGACTCCGCCGCAAGATCTGCCGCCACCAGCGTGGTATCCGGTGTCTCGTCAAGCACCTTGACGGCCACCGGGCGGAAGCCGCCGGGCGCTTCCAGGAAGACCCATACCTCTCCCTGGTGGCGTACCAGCGCCGATGAGGGAACGCGCCACGTTTTGTCCGCGAGCTGCCGCGCCGAAGCGATTTCCGCCTGCACATACTGGAACGGCCGGATACAGCCATCCGGCTTGGGCAGTTCGGCACGAATCAGCAGCGACTGGCTGGCCGCCTGCAATTGCGGCGCGACGAGAACCACCCGCCCAGCTTGGGTACAGCCGGGAATGCTGACGGCGTCGCCGCGCCGGATGCCGCCGGCCTGTGCCGGCGCAGCCTGGATTTCCAGCCAAAGGGGGGCGAGGCGGCCTAGCTTGAACAGGGGGGTCATGGAATCGACGCGGCTGCCGGGCTGTACCGAAGCCTCGAGCACCACGCCATCGAAGGGCGCGCGGACTTCCGTCTTCCCGGAAAGCGCTGCCGAACCGGTCCCGGGTTCTGCGGCACCCGCCAGACGCAAGGCCTGACGCCTCTCGGCCAGCAGCAAGGCGGCCTGCTGCGCCACGGCGCGGGTTGCCGAAAGGCGTCCCTGCGCGATGATGCCGTCCGCGTAGAGGCTCTCGTCGCGCCGCAAGCTCTCGCCGGCCAGGTTCGCCTGAGCCTGGGCGTTGGCGAAGTCGCGCTGCAGTTCGAGAACTTGCGCACCCTGCAGTCGCACCAGCCACTGGCCCTTCTTCACCGTCTCGCCGTAGGCGGCGCCGAGCGCGGCAACCATCGCCGGCAACGGTGCAGCGATCACTTCAATCTGGGCCGGCGGCACCACCACCTGGGCCGGCAGGCGAATTCCCGCACCTGCCTTCATGTCGGCAAGAGCAGCGCTGACGATGCCGGAACGTGTCGCCTGCTCAGGCGTCAGTCGAACTGGCTCGTCGGCAGCCAGCGCGGGGGCCGATGCCAACAGCAACAGGAAGCAGCGCAACAGGACGGACATGCGGATCTACCTTCGTTCAATCGAATGTAGAAAGTATAGGCCCGCCCGCTTAACCCTTCCTTAACAGCAGGGACGGCTACGGATCCCGATGAATCGCCGTACCGCCAGCGCCGACTTTTACTTGAAGGCGATGATGGCCTGATCCACCGCCAGGCTTTCACCCGGCTTGGCCAGCAGTTTCGCCACCACGCAGTCGCGTTCGGCCTTGAGCACGTTCTCCATTTTCATGGCCTCGATCTTGGCCAGGATTTCTCCGGCCTTGACCTCCTGTCCCGCCACAACGGCGATCTGCGTCAGCAGCCCCGGCATCGGCGAGAGCAGAAACCTCGACATGTCGGGCGGCGCCTTGACCGGCATCAGTGCCTTGAGCACCGCCGTGCGCGCCGACATCACCTGCATGTCCGCCTGCACGCCCCAGTGGAACAACCGATAGACCAGTCCGCGCCGCTCGATCTGCATGCAGATCGACTGGCCGTTGAGCGTGCCCACGTAAAGCGGCTCGCCGAATTGCCAGTTGGAGCGCAGTTCATAGCGTTCGCCGGCGAAGCTGACATCCCAGCCGCTCTCGGCCTTGGTCACCGTGGCCTGATACTGGTCCGCCCCCAGCAGCACGACGAAGTCCTCGCCGGGAACGAACTCATGCCCCGGCATCTGGCCGGAGATGGTCGCATTGCGCGCCAGATACTGGCGATGGATCGCGGCCGCGACGGCCACCAGCATCGCCGGATCGTCGTGCGGCACGTCGGCGGCGTTGAAGCCCTTGGGGTACTGCTCGGCAATCAGGCCGGTGTTGCAG
>Ga0265297_10007708_pt1 | contig 14771 bp, 32 predicted proteins | sample Munlanlwell13791_FD_192502 | JGI IMG/M metagenome (GOLD analysis project Ga0265297, IMG submission 192502) | Leachate microbial communities from a municipal landfill in Southern Ontario, Canada - Leachate well 137-91 | ecosystem: Engineered > Solid waste > Landfill > Unclassified | place... | reverse complement strand
CTTTCCAGATCGAGGATGTCAGAGCCCTTGATAGTGTGCTGGCGTTGAGATCGGAGTCAATATTATCTATGCAAATTATATGGGTGCCGTCACGTAGCAAGCCGGTTATTAGTTTGCGCCACTCATCCTCGTTTTCTGGCGGGCTGAGTGCGGCCATTGTTTTTCCGGTTGCTATGATAGATATGAGTTCAAGAATTTTGGTAGCACCTGTTCCGGGCGCTGGTTTATCTATCAACGCGATTGGCACCTGCCCTCTTATCATGGGTCGCACTATCGTGGTAAGAAAGGCCGCCATCGCGTTGGTTTTCGCCGTATGATCTAAAAACGGAAAATCGCCCAGAACTTCATCCATGAAGAAATTTGCAGCACGTTTTGCGTCTTCTTGGCTTGGGTACTCCGGTATCTCCGGTATAAGCAATTTTTCGGATGGTGAATAATAAAGGCACGTCTCATCGTCATATCCAATCGAGCACAGAATACTGCCGTCCTCGCGGACCACCGGCGCACTGATCAACCCCCGGATAACCGGCACCTTCCAAGACCCCAATGCCAGCAAGCCTTTGGATATGTCGAGTGGTGGATGACACAAAGTGGGAACTTCTTCACCATTTATTATTTTTATTCGTTGGTATTTTGCCGCCCGGCTCATCTCGTTCCTCATGGCATGGTCGGTGTAATCTTCAATTTTGTATTGATCCAAGTCGACCATTTTTATGCGGCACAAAGTTCCGCCCCGCTGGAATATGACGGGAGGATCATTGAAATCGTAAAGAGTTTGCTCTACATTCTCAACAAGTTTGATCAGGTCCGGCACAAGTGTTATAATTGGTCTCTTCCTTTTCCCGTACATGCCAGGCCATTTGAAACACCCTTTATCCGGCTTGCATACTCCAAGCCCTTTGAGCCCAAGATGAGGATATCCAGTGCCGTCTGTCTGGATGGTTTTGCACGACGGGCACGATATCTTGCCGAAACAGCTCTCAAATACGTGCCTGGCATTGCTCAGGCCATTACGTTTTGATATTTTTTTAACGACTTCCCAAGCATCGTCTTCTTGCCATCCCATCTGGTATAAGAATGATGACAGAAGTCCACTGAACCGGGTTCTGCCCGCGCCATGATTCTCATTTTCAATAATGTGGAGCATGCACGGCGGAAAAACTTCGAATCCTTCTTTGCCCGGCGCGCGGTACACTTCGCGGAAGCTTGCCTTTCTCTTCTTCTCATCGGGTTCCGGGTATTGGTCTAGAAGTTTGAACAGCGGGGTCCTTTCTTCTGGATCATAGCTTGAATACCAAGCAGCCGCTTGTTTCAGTATGTCATTTCCAAGCGGCAATGATGCCACCGTCAAATCAATTTTTATGGCATCGCGATCAAGAGGCACCACCGCATACGGCAGTCGCTTATGTATAGATAATATGCTTTTGAATACGCGCTTTGCGTTATTCAGAGAATCGAACTTTACTTTTTGCCCATCTTCCGGAAAATTTCTTTTAAACTCTTCTTCGGTTTCGGTTATGAACCGGTTGAACCTGTCGGTTATGATCTCATAAAACTCAACCCGGTCTTTTCCTTGACAATCATCTCCAGGTCTGCATATCGAGTGGTGGATCTCCACATAAATTCCACCTCCGCTGAATAGCACCCAAACGCTTCGGTGGATACCAGCATCCTCCAACTTCCGGACCAAGAATGCCGCCGCGTGGTTCAAGGCTTCTTGCGCTTCTTCTATCTTGAACATACCAGTTTTATCTATGTCAACCCCAAGAGTGTATCCAATGGTTTCCGCCGGAGTGCCCAATGGATTTTCGCTTGTGATATCCTTCTTCAAGGGGGACTTGCTTTTGAGATCCTTTTTAAAAACATTCAGCGTCGAATATAGAACCCGGTGGTTGTTGGTCACATATTCATAATCATCTTGTGAATTTAACAACCGTATGCGGTTATCATCAAGATACTTGTACCATACTACAAAATCGCCGTTTAGCGCCCTCCAAGACCCATCAACGAAAGATGTGTTCTTTAAAATAATATTCTTGACCTCTTCGCGTCGATAGTGCTCGACGGTTAAATCGGTCGAGGTCTTCATGCTTAGATGCCCCGGATATATTGGGTTTTCGCGAGTTTGGCCTGGATCATGGGCGAGATATCGTTGGGGCTATTCAAGAGTCCTGATAAAAGAAAGCCCATCCCCCTTGACCATATCCAACCATGGCTCCGAACCTCATTATCACAGAACCGCCACAAAGTTCTTAGTGCCATGTGCGTATAGCGATATTCGTTTAGAGGGATTTGCCCCTGTTGCGCCGCATAATTCTTACCTTCCGATCGGGGCACAAACTTCTTTTCAAACGCAAACAGCTTTCCCATGGGGGAGCATTCAGTCGCCAATACATAGCATACCGGATTTAATTTTTCCCCATCATACGAAAATTCAAGATCTCCGGTAGCATATCGCAGCAATTGGCCCATACCATCTATTACATTGGCCATGCTCGTCGCGCTTTTGACCTCAACGGCTATATCACCGCGTGGTGAATGGATGATAAGATCTGGTCTTTCCGCCCGGTTGCACTCAAAAACGGGCTTGCCAAATGCGTTTTTCTTCTCCCACAGCACCGTGGTATTGGGAGACTCGATCCATTGGGCCAAAGCGAATTTGGCATTCTCTTCTTGTGTTTTAGTGACCATCCGGAACACCAAAATACCGTGATCGTATATGCTTAAATATGTTTCGGTGTGGCGCGCCTAGATAACAATTGTTATCTCCGCGGGCCACAAAAAAGAGGACGCCACTAGGCACCTCCTCTGCCGCCTTTCGGCCTCCGGTGCTCTTTGGCCGGGCTGAACCCAATGCATTCCTCCCCCTCTTTTGGCGGAACATGGATGCATGGGCCCGCCCACGGCACCCAACGCCAGCGACAGGATTCGCAGTGTCCCCAGGTCATGCGTCCGCCTCCGCCCACCGGTCGAGCCTCGCCGGGACCGCCGCGACGCGCTTTTGCGCCGCCTCTGGCTGGATCATGGAAGTTCTTTGTCTGGCCTGCCTGCAATATTCAGCGTTCTGCTCGATTATGATATAGCGCCGGTTGAGCTGAATGCAAGCATCCGCCACATGGCAGGAGCCCCCGAAGCAATCCAGGACGACATCACCAGGCCGGGAGGAGGCCGCTATAACATGCCTGCTCATTTCTATGGGCTTCTGACAGGGGTGTTTACCTTTGCAATATTGGACCGTTGGGAAGTCCCAAACGTCGGTATATGGCACGTCGGGCGTTACTTGGAAGGGTCGGCGCAAGGATTCATATTCTCGCTTGAGATCATCATATTCTCGCTTGAGATCTTCATATTCTCGATCGAATATCAAGGGATGAACCGATTGGAGCTTTTTATACATGCCATCCGTGGGCAATGAAAATTGCCCGGTATCCCCGAAGTAGTGGCTTGCCATGCCGCCGCCGCTTGTGCATGATCCGATTGCTTGATTGATTAGTTTATGATTCAGTCCATTATCACTGATTTTATTCTTGAACCAAGCCCTAATCGGCTCAAACAAGAATCCTCTCAATTCATCGCATTTTGCCCCATAACCAGCTTCTCCTTTGGCTATGTTATCGGAGCCGAAATGCTCAGCAAATATAAGGGCCTCGGATGCTGGAAAGAAAGACCTGAGATCTTCCTTTCTAAACATTTCTGCCTTGGTGCTATAAGGCGGTTTTCTCCATGTTATTCTGTTTATAATATTGAAATATTCCCCAATCTTGCACTCAACCCGCGCCGCCATCTTAGGACTTGCAAAACAATACAGCGAGCCGTTGGGCTTCAGGATTCTTTGCCACTCCTGGCATAGCTCCCCTATCCAATCAATGAACTTAGCCGGGTTCTCCCATTGGTTATCCCAAAAAAGATCCCCCTTTACCTTAAAATATGGTGGATCTGTATAAATAAGGTTTATATAATTATCTGGTATGTCTTTCATCAATTCTAAGCACTCACCGCAATATATTTGGTCGATTTCTAGTATTACTATTCCCCCTGGCGCGGTTCTCTGTTTTTGTGTGACACGAATTGCATAACGTTATCAGATTTTCTAAAGAATTATCAAACGTCTCTCTATACGGGTGTATATGATGCGCTTGTATCTCCTTTCTCTTGCAGTGTTTTCCGCAAACCTGACATCTGTAGCCATCTCGTTTGTAAACGGCCTTCCTGATATCTTCCCAATCGTCTCCTCGATAGCACTTTTTATTTTTCGCTCTTCCATCGATATAAGACGGGTTGTTTTCTCCGCGCATTGTGGCTTTTCTAGGAGCGGCGAAGCATGTAGACGAACAATAAATTTGCTTATCCGTCCAAGGCTCGAAGCTTTGCCCGCACGTTTGGCAAACCTTTTGTCGTTTTGGTTTGATTTTTGATAAGTGATAGCATTCCTTTGAACAGAATACCCGTTCATGTTGGATCTTATAAGGCGGTCGTTTGAATTCTATGCCACATGTTTCGCATTTCAATAGAACGAAAGCCGCCGGTTTTTTTGGCACGATTGGGGTGGTTAATCTAAGCGTTCTGCCTTTTGAAGCACATTCTCGCGAACAAAATTGTTTTTCGCTTTTGATTTGGGAGGGAGATCGCTTGATTTCGGTACCACACACGGCGCAATTTACTATAACAGGATGCGCGGTCCTTTGTCCCTTATATTGGCATTCTCGCGAACAAAACTTTCCCCGCCCATGCTTTACGCTACTTTCGGCGGCATAAAAACTCTTTCCGCAGTATGGGCAAATCCGCTCTATTTGCATGTGATACCAATAAGCAGCAACCTATTTATAGTTTTCCCATTACTTTCCCCATCATTTGAATATTAAAAAGTTTTGATGGAGTTAGCGGGCAGCTTCTTCATCTCCTCCAGGCAGTCGCCTTGTATGATGGTGTCTATTGGCGTGGTTCCAGTCATGTCTAAGCTCCTCCTCTCCCACCACGCGGTCGCCCGCGCTCGTATTCCTTGGCGGGTCGCCATTCGTCGCAGTTCTCACCATAGAGCGCCATGTAGGAATATGCGCAAGATGGGATGGTCACATTCCAGTAGCACGTCCCACATTTCGCGGTCATGCGTTTGCCCCCGCGCAATCCCGGAGGATCTTGATTTCCGCTCTCGTGTTGGCTAGCATCCCCTCGAGCTCTTCCTCATCCTCCAGCCGCATGGCAAGAGCCTGGTCAGCCGGGATCAGGCTGGGCCCGGGCTCTTCGGCCTTGGCCCGGAGGAGAGGATGGGTGCGGAGGACGAAAGCCCTCCTGGCAGTCACGCAATCTCTGCAGCAGCATTGGACATGAGGCGTGATCATAGTCCCGCCTCCGCCGCGTATTTCCTGATCAGCTTTCCCGCCGTTGTGCCACTGACCCCGAACGCTCGGCCTATGACGTTGATACCGCGAGCGACCATAGCAGTCGCCACCTGGTTATTGCTCATGCTCCACTTCCTCTATCTCTACGAGCTTCTGCAAGAGTTCGTTGAGCCGCAAAATGTGATCGGATGAAACAATATATTCGTCTGGATTGAAACAATTTTCATCTGCGCTGACGGCATAGTATAACAGACGATCCACCTCTTCCGCGATCTCTTCCAGGATGCTCAGATGAGTCGGCAGATGGTAGATCGATCGCTGTCCATCGAGCACCAGATACACCGACTGCCCGGATGCAATCGCATCAAGCCGCGCCTGCTCATCGCGAATATCGGTTTCGAAGAGCAGATCCAAGATTCGCTTCTCTGGCCGATACCTCCAGCCCACCACTCCATCCTGTGATTTTCGCAGCGCATCGGCCTGATCCGGCACCACCATATCCAGAGACATGAATGCATAGTAGCCGTTCATGCCCGCCTCCACAGCACTTTCGGCCTGCGCTGTCGATCTACTGGCTTGCTGCCGCAGAATTTGCCCCTCTCCATCGGATACCGAACGGCCAGGCCCGCCGCTTCCAGTTGCCGAAGGTATTTGTTCATAGTCTGCTTCGTCGGGTGGCCACCAATCCTCGTCGCCAACTCGGCATAGCTCTGGCCTTCTGTGGTGAGGGCGTCGAGAAGGCGCTGCTTGATGGTTTTCATTCGGTGGCCTCCGCCCATCTGTCGAGCCTGGCGGGAACGGCTGCAATCCTCTCTCTGGCAATTTCGACGTACTTAGGCTCCTTTTCTATTCCAATGAAATGCCGTCCAGCGTTTTGTGCTGCTATGGCCGTGGTCCCTGACCCAATGCAGTTATCGAGGACCAAATCACCTTCATTTGTGTATGTTTTGATGAGATATTCAAAGAGAGCAACGGGCTTTTGGGTGGGATGTAGCCCCTTCTCGCCGTTATTCGCGTTGTTGATATCAATTACCGATCTCGGATAGGTCAGATTGGAGGCAATCGTAGCGGCTTCTTTGTCATTGAATGCACTGTAACATTGAGTTTTCCCGCGAGTCTTTCTTACAGGCCTTATATTACATGGAAGTTTCTTTGAAATCTGCGGATTGTAATTTATTTTTCCTGATCCAAACACCAAAATGTTTTCATGCTGTCGCATGGGCATAACTCTGCAGTTCAAGAATCCGGTTGCTTGACTTTTCCGCCAGATATCTTCCCATTTAAACATCTTGATATTGCTCATCACCAGCGCGCTTGTAAACGGCTGGCTCGCAGTTAGCACAATCGCCCCACGATCCTTAATTAGCCTCTTATATTCCTTCCAAAGCGGCTCAAATGGAATAACCTGATCCCACTTACAGGCGGTCGTTCCATATGGGAGATCACATAGGATCATATCTATGGACTTATCCGGGATAGACGGCATCAGCTCCAAACAGTCCCCGCAAATAATCTGATCGATCATTCGCAGCCCTCCATCGCCCGATGCTTCAGCCACGCACAGCAACGCTCGTATGTCTGCTGCTTCTGGTACTCCTCCCACAGGCATACCGGCTCGTAGCAGCTCATCTCCTCAACGGGCTCGCCCGCAATGGCCGCCGTGCAGATGATCATCTCCAGGCAGGTGCAGCCGGAGGAGGCGTGTTTGCAGGGGATCATTCTGCTTTCCTCCGTTCTTCGATCAGGGCTTCCAAGAGGAAGGCATAGTTGATCACATCAGTAATTTTTTCTGATAATAACTCCTTAGATGGAATCTCGCCCCTATGCTCGATCTTGTAGATGATATCCACCACTGAAACGATATGCTTAGACCACATTCCTAGGAGGGCTGTCTCAGGCTCAATGGCCTGGAGAGCCGCCGCTACCTTGAAATTGTGCAATCGGTCGCCGGTGGCGTATTCATTGGCCTTGAAGTCGAGTGTCGAGGCACATTTGGCTATGCGCTCCTCTACGATTTTTTCAAATTCTTCCGGCCTCATTTCCCGCACCGCTTCACCAGTCTTATTCCTGCCTGCCAGATCTCGTCCCTCTTCGGCACGTAATGCCTCGGAAAAATGATGAGTGGGCCGAGCCAACGCCGCTCGATTCTCATCCTCATCTGCTAGCCCTCCCGACCATCAGTCCCAAAGCGAGCCACTTCTGTTGTTCTGTGGTGGTGTTCTGCAGGAGGGCCAAGAGCAACCCTTCTGCCCGTTCCAAATCCTTCCCGGCAGTTTGGGAAGTTTCTGCCAACGCCGCCTCGTAGCTGGCCTCCACATCCTCCCACTCGGCGGGCGTCAGGGAAAAGGCATCAAGCGCCGTCATTCTATCCCCTTCGCCTGGGCTATGCATGTGATCATGTCGGCAGCGAGACAGAAGCCTCGCTCATACTCGGCTATTTTCCTGTCTCGCTTGGCGATCTCTTCCAGCAGCCGGTCGCGATCATCCAAAAGATCTTTGTACAGATTGGCAGCGGGGATGTTGCCGTTCTGCAAGGCTTGCATTGCGGCGCTCATGCTGCCACCTCATTATTCCACGGCCCATCTCCGGGTGCCGTGGCGTCCCAATGGATCATGGCTCTACCTCCGTGCAGTTAAACAGCCCAAAATCTCTGCTATTGTCGGCGGCATGATGATAGCTGCGGACCTCCGCAGTGAACGGCACCCACAAGCCTGGCACTGCCCGGCCTTCGGGGAATTCCGCTAACGGAATCCAGCAGTACGGGAGGCTGCCGCCCGGCACCTGTACGTTGGTCAGGATCACGTAGCCCTTCCGGCTGATGCCTGCCACCTCTGCCGCGGCCCGGATACGCTGGCCCCGGAATTTGGCGAGGAGGGACCTCATGGCCGGGCCTCCCGGATCACGCCTTCGACATTGTAGCCACAATGTGGGCAGTCGTAATCATACTCGTAGAATCCTGATTGGCCGTCTGTGTCTTCCAAATTCATGGGCGTGGCTTCGAAAGAGATTTCCTTCAAACAGTTGGGGCATGGGCCGGACAGTTTCATGACGACCTCCTCCCCAGTGATCCCGTCTTCTTCCTGGCAGCCCACGGTATCTTTGGATCGTCCCATGAGTGTCGTGTCGATGGCTCGCGGTAGCCCGGCCCCTTCGCGCCCCGCTTCTGGCTCATGGGCCTGCCTCCGTCTCGGCGAGCATGTCCCGAATCAGCTCAATTGCCCTATTGGCCTCATTCTCAATCTCTGCATATCTGAATTCGTGATCTGGCGCGAGATTACACAATAGATCAAGCGCTTCTTTCCGTTCCTTGGTGATCTGCCAGGCAGGTGACGATCGCCACGACTTCGCAAATTTCTCAAGATGGCATCCAACCGATATCACAAATGCAATCCCGCCGCGCTCTTCCTCAGGAACATCGAGCAGTCTCGCAAGTTCTTGATTCCATGCGATTAGCTCAGTAGTTCCGAAGGCCTCAACTGGCTCTGAGATTGCCTTTTCCAGCGCCTCAATGCGGTCCAATGCGGCAACGAATTCTGGCAGCAGCTCATCGGGCATTGGATTCCAAAACGCGCATTTCATTGCTAGCTCGCGGGATTTTTGCATGTCGAATTTCTGGCTCATGCACCGCTCACCGCCGTCACATTCAGAGTGCTGCCATTCCAGAATGCAGAGACGCTCTCACCTGCGAAAAACAGCGACTGATTGCCGCTACCTGAGAAGCTGCCAGTGATCGACAGCTCAACCGCTCCGGCCAATATCGAGAGGCACAAAACGAGCATCCAGAGGCCAGCCGCCCTGGCGATGATGCCAACTGCATACATGAAGCGGCTCATAGAATCGCCTCGACTTCCCGCAGGTGGTCTACCGCTTCCCGGCCTGCCGTGGTCAGATACCACATCCTGGTCCGCTCGTTCCAGCTCACGTTTCCAGCCTCTACGAGTTTCTCCAGATAGCGATCGATCGTCCTGAAGTTGAGATTCACCTGATAGACGATCTCGGTCGTCAGCCTGTCCTGGGCGGCTAAGAGATCGAGAATTGCCAGGGCGATCTGGCCGCGAGAGCGCTTCATGTTCGCCTCCGCACGTCTGTCCGATCGCCTACCCTAGTGACGCAGATGAGCTGGCCCACCAGAGTCTTCAGAGCAGCCTTCGCGGCCAGCTCCTTCTCAGATCCCTCATACAATGCCTGCCTCGCGGCCATTAGAGCCGCGAAAGCTTCCTTGATCTCCTTCTCGCTTACCATCTCAATTCACCAGCTTTTGCAGGGCCAGGATCTCCTTGTAGCCGCCCCGGACCTCCACGTCAAACTCCTCGTTTCCGGCGCCGACCGCGAACGGGAACTCAATTTCGTAAGGCACACTCAGCGCCTCTGGAAATCTCCCGACCTTCATTCCGAGGCCAGATAACCTGCTGGCGGCTTCCTCAATTGGGAAAATATACTCTTTCCCATTGATGATCTTAACTCGTCCTGGCATAGTCTATAGTAGGTGCATATCCTATATATATCCATCGGTCGACCAACTAATATAAATAGGATGCTAGCAGGATGAGCAGCATGGTAAAACCTGTGAAGTATCCCGTCCAGATCAACGTGGGCATTCCGCTGGAGCTGAAAGCCGAGCTGGAGCGGCTATCTGAGGAGCGGCAGGAGAGTATAGCGGAGATAGCGCGGCGAGGGATTGAGGCAGAAGTAGCGAGGATGAAGGCATGATGCCATTGCGTGTATCAGACCGGCCAGAGCGTCTTATTCCAGTCGTGCCGAATGACGTTCTATTGCGACTGGTAGAGAGTTGTAATATCGCCATCGATGCCAAAGTTCGCCCGGTGGGGTGGGAATATGTGCAAGAGGTGACCCCAGATAGGAGGATCGGCGTATATATCGGAAAGCCAGACGGGACCGGATTCCTGTATGGTGAGATGCACTATGCAGATCTGCCAGCGGCGGCCTTCTTGAAGGCATACCTCGCGGCGGCGGAAAGATGACTCTCAACGAAGCCTGCCAGGAATTCCAGCGGACGTTGACTTTCATTGATCCTCTTGCGCTGATTGCACTTGGCTGGTTGTTGGGCTTCTTGACGGCGGCGGGACTGATAGCTATTGGAATTTGGAAGGGGGAGATACCATGAACGAGGATATCATAGTTCGCATAACAGCTTGTCCGGACAATATTGATGAATGTTGGGAGCTATTGCAAGAAGCATCCAATGAGATCAAACGCTTGCGAGGACAGGTAGAATGCCAATCGGAATCCATCCAAATCTTGTGCCGGGATCTTGATCCACAACTGCTTCGACTAATGAAAGAAAAACGAGAGCTGAGAGATCAACTTGCCGCCAAAGACGATCACATAGCGCAGCACCTCATCACAATCAACATGCACTATCAGAATGTGATGACGCTGCAAGCAACAGTCAAGCGTCTTGAGGGGCAAATTGCCGCGAGAGAGGATCTAATCGCCGATGAAGTATCTCGCCGCAAGGCACTTGGAGAGATGTGTGAGCGAAAAGATGATGAAATTTGCAAATGGCAACAAGTCGCGATAGATCTAAAAACAAAGGCTCTAATCGAATACGAAGAACCAGAAGTAAAATTTGATTTGGCTGAAATTGCCCACTGTCCTGATATTAGATTTAGCTGCGACGAAGAATGCGAATTCGAAAACTGCCCATCAAAAGAATTTTGGCGATCGGTAGCCGCCAAAGAGCTAGGCATCCAAATCAGCCAGAAAGATAGCTATCTGAAGAGACTAGAAGAGGCATATTTGCGATTTGTCCGGGGCAATGTCGCAGACCATTTCCCGGAGTGTGACCCAGATACAGAAGCACAAGTCGCATTGGAGAAGATACGCCAAGGATAGATAGTTGGAACAGATGGAAATATCGAGTACGTGTAACCCGTATTTTCATTTTTCAGAAAAGCCCATATCATATTTTTATAAGATCCTTTTCCAACTCGAAAGGTACGGGGCTGCGCGGCGAAAACGGGTTTAGAATGCGATGCCACCAGATATTGATTAGCGATGAGATAGAATATTATCTTTTCTGGAAATATAAGCATCAGTGGGCACATTTTACGCTCTTCAACGAAAGGCGGGCCGATTTATTCCATAGAGTACGGAATGGGAAGATAGGTCGAATGGATTTTAGTCGAATTCAGGGGATGTATGTTTAACATTTTTTATGAAGATGGCGCCACCGGGTTTCTTATGTAATTTGAGATCGCGAGAAAGACCGGTCCAGTTACATAAGAAAGGAACTAAAAAAGGATCACGTGCCCCTCGTAATATACTCATGTACAGCCAGCCGGATTCTTTCGCTGTCGTTCTTTCCAGGAAGCGTCCTTAGCTTCTCTTCATCCTCGATAAAGAGGCGAACGATATGAGGCTGTGCAAAAAGTTTAGGTTTCATGTTCCTCCAATGTGTATAACAAAGCGCCAATCTTTTCTACGAGTTTGCCAGGAACTCGATAGTATTCGTTCTCCATTGTATCCTCGTCGATCCCGGTAGCATCATAATAAATCTCTTCTGCCGCATCTGCTATCTGCTCCAAAATCGTTATGCGGTCTATTCCCACCACCCCCTTAGACCAGCGGCGTGTACTTCTTCTATTGTACAAGGGCACTGATCAAATATCCGGTGCCCTCTAACATAAGGCTCAATCATGCTCCGATCTTCGAGCCATTGATTGTAGAGTCGAATTCTTTCCGGAACATAGTTAGGCATTTCTGCAAAAAATGTCACTCGATTGCCGAGTGATACGAATTTAGCAAGGCGAGGGATGGCCATCTCAGGCCACCCCATTGAGAATCATCTGAAACCAGGAAGGCACGGTTTGGCCACCGATTGAAGCGACCCACCGAATGAACCTCTCGGCTTCTTTTGCGTCTGCGAATTTCTCTGTGCCTCTTCGTTTCTCGTATTGGTATCTAATCTTTATTGCCATAGATACTAGTAGACATTACTAGCTTATAAAGATTACGGTAATCTTTATGAAACCACAAAATCTATCTGCCCTCCTGCCCCTCTGCCCTCCATGACACGGAAGCCACGTATCGCCATAGACGCCGAGGTCCTGCGGGCCCTGAGGGCCTGGGCCGCCAGGGATGGCAAGGACCCTGACACCCTCATGATAGAAGTCCTACGGGCCGCCATACCCCCGGAGGTCGCAACGTTCGCGAAGCTCCGATCCTCGGAGGGCAAGAAGCCCCTTCACCCCGAACCCCTGAGAGAAAAGGCTTCGTTGCAATCCGAAATTCCCGAATCGCTCCGATCAGCTCCACCGGAAGAGAAAGGGCGTAAGGCCCGCGCCTGGCACGGCGGGCGGCCACCGCTGGAAGAGACCCACCCGGAACTAGCTGCCAGAATCCTCGCGATGTGGGCAGGAGGGAAGCAACGGGGCGGTATGAGCAGAGAGAAAGTATCCAAGCTGCTCAGAGCCGAGAAGCTGTGCCCCGCCCTGGAATGCGGCCACATCGGGGGCCGGGCAGTGACCAGGCTAACGGCGATAGCGCGAGATCTCGTTTCTTTTGGCAACGGTCCGGCGAAGATGGCTTAGGCTAGAGGAGAGAAGAAATTTCGAAAAAACGAGAATATTATTATCTGGATTAATATGTTTGATGCTTGCTTTAGTTTACCTGCTAATACCGTTTCGGTTTCGTTTCTATTATAATAGCAGGAGAATATAATTTCTTTGGGAGGATAGATATTGGCGGGGAACCGTTGCCAAAAGAAACGATTTCAAAAAGAGGATATCTTTTCTCTACAAACCTTCCGGGCATATGCGCCTGGTGATAGGCCCTCAGACGCCGCTATCTCTCTGAAGCGCGTGTCCTCTCCAAAAGGAAGGCGGAAGCCTATGGCCTTCCCGGTGGCGGCTTTGGCGCGGCTCACTCAGAACCGCCTCGGGGCCTCTTCATCAATCTCTCCGGGCATCGCGGGGTAATCCTTTCGCATCGGGCGCTCATCTCCCTCACCGATGCCTGCACAAGCGAGATGCACCCTTCCATCCCATTTCTCACCGGAGACTAAGATCTCTTCATCCTTCAGAGCCTCCCACTCCTCGCCGAGAACGTCAAGCTGGGATTTGTAAGGCTCGGGAATCTGGAAAGCCTCGGAATTATGTCCAGGGATGGCTCTGACCTTCGCGATAATTTCTGCTATCTTCTGGCGGGCAACTTCGATATCTTTTTGGACTTCTGTCATGGTTCGCATCTTAGCACATCTCCGATACATACATAGGCAGGCTCAGCATATATAGTTAACGGTTAACTGATAGATTAAAAAGCTCCGGGTCGAAACTGATATATTCTACCACCACCACTAACAGAATATGCCAGAAGAAGGCAAGAAGACTAAATGCCCCCACTGTGGATACGAGTGGGAATACACAGGTAGAATGATGTTTGCCACCTGCCCAAACTGTCAGAAAAAGGCAAAAGTGTGGGAGAAGGAGAAATGATCATCGAATTTCAGGGCGACTCATCCATCGAAATCGCCCACCTGGGCACGAGGGATGAGATCGCTATGCAGATCATGAGAGATACTTTCAATGCCCTCATGGAAACGGGCCGCCGTATATTCGAGGCCATGGCAAAAGCATTCGCATGCGTCGGCCAAGCGCTGGAAGAACTCGCTGCAAAATTGGAGAATAATAAATGAAAATAGTACTATTAGCACTCGCGGCATTGCTTTTGGCAGTGCCTTGCATCGCTATGAACGAATCCGATTCAGCCTACCTGGAAGGCATCCAGGACGGCTACGCCCTCGGCTATGCGGCCATTGCAGGGCAGCAGGACCCGGCTTACGAGGCCGCCTACAACCAGGGCGTGGCAATCCTGAACGGTTGGATGGACGCGGTAGGCTACACCGGCCAGCGGTGGGAGAATCTGTCTGTCACCAGGAATAGCTACGTTCTACCGGCGGGGCTGAGATGAAGCTCGCCCTGATCCTTTGTGTTGCCCTCATATTCGGGCTTTCTCTGGCCTCCGGCTACGATGCCACCCAACAGGCCATGATCAACGGCACAACCCTCTCCTGGAAGATGGCCGTAGCCTACACGAATCAGGATGTTGCTGCCTTCAACGCCCTGGCTGATCAGTGGAATGCCTGGGTCCGGCAGCACTTCGGTGAGGACCCCAACCTGATCATGAAAAAGATGACCGGGCCAGTGGACTTGCAGAAGCCCTACGTGGCTGCCAACAACACTGCTGGCGGGATAGTCCATAAGATTGACGGAAATACTGCCGGCAGCCGAAACTATACGACAAATGACGCTAACCTGCTGCCGGATTCTGCGCGGTATAATGCGACCACCAAATCGTATAGTGATAATACCAGCAACTATTTGGGCGGGATTTAGTCCCCTATACCCGTTTTGCTAACCAGTCTTTGATCGCTTCTTCGGCGGCTATCTGAATATTCCCCTTTTTCATGCC
>Ga0265297_10007707_pt1 | contig 14772 bp, 19 predicted proteins | sample Munlanlwell13791_FD_192502 | JGI IMG/M metagenome (GOLD analysis project Ga0265297, IMG submission 192502) | Leachate microbial communities from a municipal landfill in Southern Ontario, Canada - Leachate well 137-91 | ecosystem: Engineered > Solid waste > Landfill > Unclassified | place... | reverse complement strand
GTATCATATTACAAAATGAATTTCAAGACATTTTTTAATATTTTTTATGAATTTTTAGACACACCTATTATTTGCTTGTATTTTGACCGTATTTGTGTAAATAATAAGACACAAAAAGGGGATTTATAATCACATGGCTAACATGGGAGACGTAATTAAAAATTTAAGAACACAGGCAAACATGACGCAAGATGAGCTCGGTAAAATGATTGGCGTTCAAAAATCTGCAATAGCAAAATATGAAAGCGGGCGCGTTCAGAATTTGAAAAAATCAACAATAAAGAAAATGGCTGATATTTTTAACGTTGACCCAAGTTATATACTTGGAATAGAAAAAGAACAAAGGCCATCCGATAAAGATTTAAAACTTTTAGAAATATATTTAAGAGCTAAAAAATCGGACAAAGCTACTGTTAAAACTTTGGTAGAAGCAATTGACAAGCTCTTAGGAATAGACGAACAATGAAACGCTTTGCGAAGTTTAAATGTTGGTATGAATGTAAAAATTTCATAATGCGCCTCCATGTAGAATGTATGTTCTTATTATATCGCAGGTGGTGTACGAAAACAAGGACAATTAATAATCTTTGATAATAAATAATGAGGAGAAAATAAAATGAAAAAGTTATTTATAATGCTACCTTTGCTTGTTATTTTCTGTTTGTCGGGCTGTTATGGTGCGGTGCTAGGTTTCTAACACGTTTCTAACAAAAAAATAAGCCCCCAGCCGTTAGGCCAGAGGCTTACCTTTATGAGCATCGCCCGGAGGAAAGATTGGGCAATAACCCCGGTTACGCATTTGTTTTCAGTTCTGCTAGTTTAGCCTCAATCAGGTTTTTGATGTACGCCGTGATATCGTCAGCGTTTTCCTGTATTACCGCTAATGATTGCGACGATAGATCGCTTAGAAACATAGTAGCAGCTTTTTCGGATACAGCTTTGATATCGTCCGCGCTCAGTTTACCGTCTGCGCTTTTCTCTTTCAGCCCGTTCACAACGGTTGCCTGCAGGCTTGCCACGACATTGCCGGCGATGGTTTCCGCTTCCGTCAATGCCGCAATAAGCGCCTCGTTTTGGGTTTTGCCTTTCAGCCACGTAAACGCCGCCTTGATAAGCGGTATCAGCACAGCGGAAAACACCAATCCGATGACCGCAATTACGATCTCCGTAAAATCAATTGTCATAAAAATACCTCACTTTCACTTTATCAATCCGGACACTAAAGCGCCGATACCAGCGCCTATCAACCCAGATATAATCGCTGCAATTACAACTTCCCATCTTTTCGCAGGAACGCTTTTTATCTCGTCCAGCATCTTTTCAGTCCGTTCCTGGCTCTCCTTGACGTTCTTAACCTGTTCGGTGAGCAGCACAATCGCTTTGGTCATGTCGTTTAAACATTTTTGTTGCTCGAAAAGCGTCTTGATTTGCTCCGTATGTGCTGCGATTTCTCTGTCATGCCGCATGACCATTCCGTTGATGTCGTCCATGTGTCTGCCCAACCCTTCATTTTTTTATAATACATTTAACCGCCCGTATCGGTTCCAGTTCACCGCCGACAGCGATTCCCTGACAACGCCATAGTCGCGGCCTTTCGAATGTACGACCGTGCCGTCGCCGATATAAACACCGACATGGTACATCTTGTTCTTCGTGGTATATTTCCTGAACACCAGATCGCCAGCTTGCAGATCAGTACGACCAATCGCAGAACAGAAATTAAAATAGATCCCATTTGCGGTTGTATCATAACTTGTCAGTTTATTGTCGAGCAGGTATTTGATAATCAACCCCGAGCAGTCATATGCGATGACCGATAACCCTGCTTTGATATGCGCATTGTATAAAGCAAGCGCCCTCTTATAGTTCCTCGTCGAGTTCTCCAGCTTTTTGATAAGGCTTGGCGTCATCTCCTGCCCCTGCGCACCCCATACGTAAAGCGCTTCAATCTGTTTTATGACCCATGCGACGAACTTGCCCTTCGCTGTCGTTTCTTCGACCACTGGAAATAACGACCCCCATGTGATGGGGCCTACTTTGCCATCGACTTTCAGTTTTTTGGCTTTCTGATAAGCCTTTGCCGCTTTTTCTGTGATCGGCCCGTAATTCCCACCGAGCGAACCGCCGAAATACCCGAGCGTTTTAAGCTCAGTCTGTACTGCTTTCACGTCGTCGCCGTGCATGTACGGTTTGCCTAGGTTTTTTAATACTCTTGTGTAAGTTGCCATCAGTTTCACATCCTTTCTTTTAATTAAAAATCCCCTGGTAAGTCTCTGCTCAAGATTCCTTTCAAATAAAAGCAGCCCTCTTGAAGCTGCTTAGTCTTATTAATCGCTTCATATATCAATCCGTAAAATACGTTATATGCCCGAACAACTGATCCCCGTTTGCGATGTCCGAACCCAGTATCGTATAGTTTGCACCGTTGTTTTGAGATCCCTGAAATATAATGCTGCCATTGCCGTTTGATATGTAACTGTTAACTTGTGTTTCTCCCGTCCCCCAATTTACCCCAATTAAAAACGCCTTACCTATAAAACGAGCGTTTGTAGCACTAGCTATGTTATACGGCGAGCCGGTTACAATAAGACTACCTGCCGGCGATGTAGTGACAGCATTGATTGTGATTCTAAACCATACATCCACCTTTTTACCGATTTTTATAAAGTGACCCCATTGCACCGTATAACTTACAGTTCCTCCAATTGAGGGAGTCCAGTCACCTTCCGCATATGCGATACCGCTGTCACTTAGTATTTTCCCTGTCGCGTCGAGCGCAGCAAAGTTTCCGGCCGTTGCGCTGGCGGGGCCAGATACGTCACCAACGCCTATTACTTTTGTTTCAAGCGCATTTATCCGCGCCGTATTGCTCGTTACCTGATCTTCGATTTTCGTTTCCAACTGCCCAAACGTTAAATATAATTGATATGGTTTCCCGGCTTCCCATACTTCGTCAACCTGCAATAATCTAAGGTCGTATCCGGTTACGGTAACAATATCGCCACGGAAATAATCAACGTTGTATTCAAACGGCCCGTTTAGCGCGTCGGCGGTTACCGTAAAACTTTTTTCTGTTGTGACCACTGCCGCTTTTCCTACGGCTTGCATTTCCGTCGTGTCCGAAGTATTCCCGGCATCCACCGCAAATTCGCGCCGGTTTATCCCGGTAGCGGTTCCGTATTCTTCAATAACGCGGGTACCGTCTGTATCCTGGCCTAAAATATAAGCGTAGTTTTTGACGTTGGTAATACTTTCTTTTTCTTCGCCCGATCGCACGTTGTTATACTTAACGTCAAAATTAACCGGTTTGTTTCCGTCCGTATTACCGACGCTACGATCAGCGCCCTCGTACACGTCAATGGTTATTTTCTTCGTTGTGCTGCTGTACTCGCCCTGTATCCCAAGGCTATCAATAGCCAATAAAGATTTAATATCCGTGTCAAGCTGCGTCTGGTTTACCGTTGCGTTGATCGTGCTCCCGCGATCTTCGTTTGCCGCAACCTCGATGTACGATATCTGCCTGTCTGTGTCCGTAGCGCTAACAATGGCCTGGTCGATCAAATCTTTTGCAATATACTCTGTGGTTTTAGACGTATAGACGATTGACGACGTATCCGTGTTCGACAACCTGCCAGCCAGTATCCACATTGCATCATAGGCGATGATTGACGTAACGTTTCCGTTTCGGTCGAACGTTTTGGGATCTTCCGTGATAATAAACACATGTTTTTTGTCGCTGTCCACATAAAAAAAAGACCCTTTTGTCAGCAGGTCGGCATTGTTCTTGTCTGTTTTTATGGTGATAGATGCACTTGACACATCACCATGTTTTAATGTTTTATAGCAACTCTCTGCATTGTCGATAATGCCTTTAAACGTGCGGCTACTGTCAAATATTTTTATGTTCATCAGAATACCGTTTTATCAATCGCACCCTCATCTGGAGCTATCATCATACCGACAACTGTTTTATCAATCGCACCCTCATCTGGAGCTATCATCATGTTCTGCACGGTTTTGTTTATCGACCCCTCTGTAGGTGCAATTTTTAAAGGCAAAGTATATGTTATATAAAAATATGGTTGATATGTTACTCCGTTTTCAATAGATGAAAAAAATTGTTCTGCTAATGCTCCACTTTCTGTCTGTAATCTCAACATTATTGAATCTGCTGAATTTGCAATCATTTCAGTTATTAAATCCGTAACTATCCAATTGCGCCATGTGCTCTCTGTGATGTGTGCGCATGTTAATCCTACGATTGTTGGTGTACTTTCAACAGCAGGTTGATTGTTCCATGTAACTGTTGCCTCCGTCCATATGCCTGTGACTCTATAAATATCAAATGTAATGCTATTAACAGAACTATAAACATTGTTTTGAAACATATATAGTTTTGCTTCTGTTATTATAATATTTGAAGGTAAAACGCTTAAATCAAATTTTAACAAGGAACGCTTTGTTTGGGGCCCGCTTGTATCATAACCAATAGAAAAACCATTTGTTTCTCCATATTCATCATCGGCATAATATGAGTTTATCCTTGCATCTTCGCTATCCTTTATTGTTATCGTTGCCATTTCCTCATCTCCTTTTTGACAACATGGAATGACAAGCATTAACGCTATCAACCATATAATAATAATCTTTTTCATAATTTACGCCTCATACTGTACATAAATCGTACCTACAGGATATGTACCCGCAGGAGGCGAAGCCGAAGTACCAACCACGATTGGGCATAATTGTACCGCTGTGCACCCAGCAACATTAAGGCTAAGTTGGTTTCCTGCCGCATAGTATGTTAATGTATCGCCAGTAGCTAAAGTGATTCGCTGGATTGTACCAAGCCTATCTTCCGTTACCCACCCATCTGCTGCAATTTCTTGTAATGCTCCCTCGGCATCAGTAGCCGTAAATTTGTCGCCAGCATCATCAATGGATATATTTTCGCCTTTTAACTGCACAGGTGCAAATGTCAATTCGCGCCTGTCGGTATATGTGAAATTATCAGCGTCGGTTTCTGCTGCCGGTATTAGTACGTTAGCAAGCGGATATTGGTATTGATTATCCGTCTGCACCAATGATGCGTCAGGCACAACTGGCGATCCTGCCGCAGTACCCTTTACGATAACACAGCGCGAGTTTCTGACGCCTCCCGCGGGGTCTGGATAAGCTTCGAGACATACGATATCATAACGCGGGTTTGAAGCGTCTGCGGCATCGTGCGTGACTTCCTCGGCTGCGGTATAGATTTCTGACCGTATACCGTTCACATATGCAATGCCAAGATCAACCTGTGATTTCATGGTTGCCGATACTGCGGATACTTCCATCTGCGTGGTCAGCGCCGCGCCGCGTGTTGCTATGCCGTTTGTGAATACGTCTTTGAAGTTTGCGTTAAAATCGCTGTAATAAAACGGTCTGTCTGTGCCGCTCGTAGGATAAAATGAACCTTTAATTGCCATTATTAGCCTCCTATGTATTGGTTTTTATATTTGATCTTTACGGCCGCTGTACTTGCGCCGCTGTCTGCCGACAACGATATTGTTGATGTCCCTACGGGCAACATGTACAGGTCGCTATCCTCGTCCACAATGCTGAAATCTTCCGTTATCGCTCCGGTTGATATGGTTTGGATATACACGTTTTTTTCTCCGTATCCGGTTGTGATAATTAGTTTTTCGTCGCTCGTTAACACACGGATAAGCAGTATATATTCGCCCGTATTTTCCAATGTTATTTTTGGGTTAGTGGCCGCGCCTGTCCATTCGATGGTAAGCGGCGCGGGAACGTCGCCAATGTTTGTAACATTTTTGCTTGCGCTAGACACCTCGCCCAAATAAAACGCCCCATCAAAATAGGTTGGCGTTTCCCAATAGAACGCATCAGTAAGCCCAAAGAAATCTACTTCGGTATCATCAATGTCGTGCCAATATGGCTCATATGCCGTGATGCTCACAGACCCAAACATAAAATTACTGCCGAAGTTTTCACCGTCAGTTGGAAAGTTCGGTTCGGCATCAACCTTGACCGTAAGCGCCCATCCTTCGGTTATGTAGTCATTGACATATACAATCATTCCTTCTCCCAGCTTTGGGTTCATAATGCGTTTTATTTCACGCCGCTTTTCGTACATGTCGGCAAAGCTTGTGCCAAAAACAGTACACCTTATAATCCCGTCCCGCGCTTCCGCGTGGGCTTCCTCGTAACTGTACCCCTCTTGCTGGTATCCTTGCGACGTTTGCGGCGTATCGACCAGCGGCGTCATGTCAAATGACCGTAGCCGATACGTCGCGCTATCCGTTGCCCATACAATGGATTCGCCATTGGCGTTTGTAAAAGTAACTTGCTCCATTTAAGGCCTCGCTAACGCCGCGCTCATTTTGCGGGATGCGCGTACAATTTCATATGGGGATTGACCGGACGCGGTGATGTTATATGTATCGCCCTGTCGTGTTTGTCTGCTGTCGATTGTCGTTGTGCTTGTGCTTAAATTGCCAGTTGATAACGCCGCGCCGGACAGCTTATACCCGTTCATGTCGGATAACTGTATCGGAGACATCTCGCCAATCGACCCCAAAGCGTCAACAATGTTTGACGACAACGCTTTTACTCCGCTAATCGCCTCTTGCGCCGTCTGCGCGATACCTGTCGATAGCCCTTCGACAAAAAACTTGCCGACTTCGAATGTCTTCTTTGACGGCGAACATATGTCCAAAGCATCATTCATGGCGTAATATGCGCTGTTTGCAAGCGAGCGAGCCGTAGAGCGTAGTTTACTCCCGAGGCTGTTCATGCCATTTATCATGCCCTGAATCATCGACGAGCCGATAGTCGAAAAATTAGAGTTCGTAACCTGCGTTGTCATCGCCGCTTTAGCGTCGATGACCTGCTGCACCGCTGCGTCCGTAAACTCCGTGTTTTCTTCCACGCCGTCAGCAATCTCAGATATGGCGTCAGAACCTGCGCTTGTCGTTGTATCAAGCCCAAACTCCTCAAGCATCGAATCTATAGCTACCTGTGAGCCGTTTGCAAATACTTCGTTTAACCTCTTAATTTCATCGTCACTGGCGTCAACAAGGTTCGCCACTGTTTTAGCGGCATCTATACCTTTATCTTTTAAGGTCTGAATAAATCCCTCGTCAAAGCCTTTGTCTACCAATGTCGCTAAGTTATCAGTCCATTCGCTAACCAACTCTTGATTGCTTTCGAGATTTTCTATCATATCATCCAAGGATAAATCAATGGTTGATTCAATCTTTTCAAAAGCATTCTGCGTCATTTCGACACGTTCATCATAAAGATTTTGAAGTTCTTCTTGCTGCGTTTCCAGCTCGTCCAAATACTCTTGTAAATCTTCTTCCGACATCGCCGTATAATCTTCTTGCGCAATGCCCATTTCGGTTAATGATTCCTGCTGCGCTGTGGATAAATCTTCCCACGCCAACGCAGAATCTGTTACAACGCCTGACGATTCGGCCAACTCTTCGCTTAACTCCTTATAAGCTTCGGTTGCAATAATAGTAGCATTTCCGTTTTGTTTTACGGCCATCGAGGCGTTAAGATATGCCGCGATCGAATCTCCGTACATTGACGTAAGTGTTTTTGTCACAGATTCCAATTCTCCGCTTGTAAAAACACCGTCCTCCATTATGTCATTGTATAGGCCCTGAACATATGTGCTGTTCATTGTGGATTGTGCGCGAGCAAGCTCAGCAGCGTCAAGCGTTTCTTCCATTTTTGCTAAATTGTCCGCTGCTTCTGCTTGTTTTCCGTATAATTCCGTCAGCCTTTCTGAGTACGCGTTCAGCTCTAGTTGTTTTAAGCTTGCCGCGATTACGTCCTTAACAGCGTCTTCATTAAGGTTAAGTTGCCCTGTGTTTTCGTCAAGCGTCAAATTAAGACCTTCGTACATTTCATTAAGTTGCTCTACAATATCTGCCATACGTATTTTTTCAGCGGTTGATTTATTTTCTTTGTCCGCTAAATCGTATAATTCGTCTGTAAGCGTAGACGCAGCTGATGACTGTGCTTCAATATCAGCAACCGTTTCACTAAATGTTTCCGCAGCTTTTACCTGTTCGTCAATCAGGGCTTTCGTTTCTTCGTTTAGCGCTTTTATTTCAGAATTTGCATTGTTATATGCAATTATTAAAGTGCCTAACACTACCGCTATTGCCGCAATAGCAACCGCAACCGTACCTCCGGGGCCTAAAAATGTAGTAAGCTTTGTTATAAACCCTCCCGTTGCGGCTTGCGCCAACCTAAACGATTTTGCAAGCGATCCTAATGTTGTAGCTAGTTTGCCAACGCCCAGAAGAGATGGCCCAAGCGCCACGGCTATACCAAGCGCAAGCGTAATCATTTTTTGCATAAATGGAGATAGCTTTTCAAATCCATCTATCAATTTACCTATCCATTCCGCAAAGCCTTTTATCGCCGGGATTATGCCGTTATTGACTATAGGCATTAATTTTTGCCCCAGCTCTATACCGACATTTTTTAAAGAGTTTAAAGCAATTTTAAGTTGGCTTTCCGTCGTTTCATATCGCTTATTTGCTTCTTCGGTCATAGCCGTGTTTTTATCCCACGCGTCAGTCCCAATTTCTATAGCATCGTTAAATAACGTTCCGGCATTTGCCGCTCTCAACAACGCATCACGCATACGTATTTCTGTAATGCCCATATCGTCAAGCACGACTATAGCGTCTTTACCACGGCTTTCCATTGTTCCAAGGCCATTTATAAACGAAACAATTGCACCCGCTGCGTCTTTTTCAAAAGCCGTCTTAAACTCGCTTGATGTCATCCCCGCAACATCGGCAAACTGTTCTAATTTTTCCCCGCCTTTGGCAATGGCAAGCTGTATATTAACCATAACTTTTGACATGGCGGAACCACCAGCTTGTGCTTCAATACCAACAGACGAAAGCGCCGCTGCCAAACCTAATATTTGCGGCTCGGTCATACCTACTTGTTTACCTGCGCCTGCAAGTCGTAATGCCATCTCAGATATTTCCGCTTCGGTAGTTGCCATATTGTTACCAAGCGCAACAATGGTAGAACCAAGTCGGCTATAATCTTCGGAAGCCATCCCCGTTATGTTTGCAAGCCGCGCCAATTGTGTTGCCGCAACATCTGCGCTTAAATTAGTGGTGTTTCCCAAATCCACCATAACGCGTGTAAAGTCTAATACATCTTCTGTTTTGATTCCTAATTGTCCGGCAGCCTCCGCAACTTTTGATATTTCTTCCGTTGACGCAGGCAGTTTTTCAGACATGTCAATAATGCCTTGCTTTATACCCTCAAGCTGTTCTTCCGTTCCCTCGACTGTTTTTTTAACGCCTGCAAACGCGCTTTCAAAATCAATCGCGCTCTTAATAGCTAAACCACCAATTGCCAATAAAGGAATGGTTAAATTTCTCGTGAGTGATTGCCCCGTTGCCGTGATCTGCTTTCCGGCTCGTTTTAAGCTGTTCGCTGTTTTGGCAAGCCCCGCCGTCATGCCCGACATATCAACGCCGGTACGGACGATAAAGCTTCTTATTATATTGCTCATATTATTTCCTCAATGTTTCAAGCGCTGTGTTTAGTCCGTTTGTAATAGTCGTATAAACCTCTTCTTTGCTTTCGTCGGCGGCAGGGCGCAGATATGGTTTGGCTTTTACGTACTTCATTGTTGGATGCCCCATAAACACAAGGCCATGCCCAAGCTCTAAAGGCGCTGCGTATGCCCGGACGTCGTTTCCCCAGGTTAGCATGTTTGCAATAAGCCCTTTTTTTGATTTAGGCCTTTTTAGATATAAGCTTGCTTTTAACGCCCCTGACCTAACCGGTACTTTTTCGCGCGTTTTTTCAAGAAGAATATCCCCGGCTTCATCAACAAACGGCTTTATTTCTTTTTGTGCTTCTACACCGAATTTGTTTAAATCATTTATAATTTCATCAAGCCCGATAATTTCAAAATTGTTTCTCGCCGTCATATAGTCACTTCCTCCCCGCCGTATGCTGCGTTTAAGAGTTTTACTACGGCTATCATTTCATCTACGGTCTGTTTACGATGTTCTTTTTGTTGCTCGTCAATCAGCACCGTATTAAGCGCAGGAAGTTTTTTCTGGCGCTCAAATAATGCCGTATGCCATGCCATATATAACAGTTCATTTGTGCGATGTTTTTCGGTACGTTTATAGGCTTCGACCATCACGGAAAATTCAGCGTATGTGAGTTTCCAAAATTCTTCAGGCTTGAGTTTTAATTCACCGACAGCAATATCAAACGCTTTATCAAATATTTCTTCAAGCGTTAGATTTTTTTCGCTGCTGTCGGCTTCTTGGGGTTTTTTGGTGGATATGCGGCCTCAATGGCCTGCTGAGTGATTTCCATAAGATCATCCATAGTACCGTCAAAGTGATCGTCAATTAATTTGTTGACGTCTTTTTGCGTTAAATCCTCGTTTTCTTGCTTGAGCATAACCCATAAAATCTGCCCAAGAACTCTTTCAGAGACGTTATCCCCAAGCTCCGAAAGCGTTATCCCTGTTAATTCTTTGAATTCCATTGTTGCGCCCATTCCAAAACGCAATTTATAAACTTTATCCAGCTCAATTGTTTTAAATGGTATTGGCATAATTTCCTCCTATAAAATTTAAGGGACGGCTTTTACACCGTCCCAATGTTGTTACGACGCAAGCACTACGCAGTTAAAGTAGTACGATTTCGGCGCATACCCCGTCTTTGTGATCGTTACAACAATCTGTGTAACATCGTCCACGTCCAAAATGCACGGAGAAGATGCCTCTGTCGTTGCTACCACCTGAGACGAGCCTCCGTCCGTGGTGATCGTTATAACCTCGCCGCCTGTCGCGTCTGTTGGCGTTACGACCGTTGATGTCTCAAGTGCCGTAATCGTCACAACATATGGCTTGTCTGCGCCATACGTTCCAATCGCGAATGTAGGCATAATCAAAACATCGTTGCTAAATTCAATAGCGCTCATGCCTGTGACTGTCGCGGTTGCGAGTGTCGGTTTACCTGTCGGGTGAATCGTTGCTGTAAACGGTATCTTACCGTCAACCGGAGCGTCACCGATTTTAATAGCTGTCGGATAGCCAGATAAAGTCCATGTCGTTCCCGTAGACGTCGGGAATGTAATTATCCCTGTCTTTACCGATCTTGCCAGCATGTCGGTTAACATGGCCTGTTGACCCGTCGTATCCGATGCGATATAGTTTCCTGTCAACGTAACATCTCCGGCTGTCAACATGCCGGGTATTGATTCCGTGAAATGGTCTGGCGATTGATGATTTGTTGCATCAACCGATGTCATAGTTATCTCTATGCCGTTAATGGTGTCCAGTTCGGCGATGTCAGCGCCGTCCCAATTAAACGTTGTGCCGTGGGAATGTACTGCTGCTGTGCTCATATTTTTTTACTCCTTTACAAAATTAATTTCATATTCTTGGTCTACCGTTCTCGCTTTGACTGTGCCGTCTTCGTTTTGCTCCGTTGTCGGCAATTCGTTTACTAACTTGATGTACTGCACTTCGATTCCGCTCATTGTTCCAACGTAATCCGCTAACGCCGCTTTAACCTGATTTGCTACAGCTCTGGCGCTTGCCCGCGTCGCGCCATAAGATGTAAATTGCATAACCGGGCTTTCAAGTTTCTGCTGCGCCGTCAGCGTGTGTTCTTTTACGTCGCTGATATTTATACAAAGAAGTGCCGGAAGGGTTGAATTCTCCGGCCTTTCGTCATAATAAAACCGCCTGTCGATTAAGGCGGTTAGTCCTGATTGTGATAAAAGATACGCGGTCAATGCTTCTTCAATTTCCACTAAACCACTTCCTTTACGCTTATCAAAAGCCTGATGTGTTTTGCGTTTACGTCGTTGATAGGCGGCAGTATTTCAAACGTTCTTCCGCACCATCTAGCACGCATACGCGTTTTGAGTTTTTCGGTGTATCTGATCTCAATAAGCGCTTCCGTTGCCGCGTTCTTTTTTTGCGCCGCGTAAAACTCACCGCCGCCCGTTGTCTTGACCGCTGCCGGTACTGTAAAAACGTCTGCCCATGTTTCAATCGGCTCGTTATACGTGTTATAAGCTATCGTGCTATCTTCAAAAGTAACACGTTGGTTCAAATCTCCTGCTCTCATTAAAACCACCTGACTTTGTGCATTGATAGCAATGCCCTTACCCCTAGTTCAAACTCTTTTGACATCGTTCCTTGCCCAACAAGAACGGCTTCGCGATTTTCGTAGTAATGCCCAATTAACAAATACATAGCTGATTTTATTAATCTTGGTATTTTGTTTATATCTGTATATCCAGCCACATACCGTATCTTTATCGGGTTTACCGTGTACAATGTCGCGGTTGGCCATATCTTTGCATACGGCAGTACGATTCTGCCAACGTTGCTGTCTGCATCAACAATATAATCCGTATCAACGGTCATTGTCGTTTCGGTTCCGGCGCTATCCTTATACTTTACGGAGGTAATGCTTTGTAATGGCGGGTACGGTATCTCAATTTCGTTTCTGCACGGAAAGCGCAGTGGGTAGGCTTCAAGCGTTTGTGTCGCCAGCGCCCGACCAGTATACCCTTCGCAGTATTCACGCGCCGTTGTTATCCAGTCCAATATTAAATTATCCTCAACCGTGTCGCCCGTCTTGGTAATCACGTCAACAGAGAACGCACATGGGGCGGTTGCAACCGTCGCTACAGCTTTTATATATTGCTTGCCGCCCGTATACTCTATCTCCTGTACTGCGTTGTCATTTGCCGCCGTAACGACCGTAAATGCACCACCCAAAAAGTCTTGCCAATCTGTATCTCCGGCTGTATCGCTTTCCTGTATTTTTGCCGTGACCGTACCCGCGCATGTACCGGCGTTTAAATTGACTAACGTTTTGTAACCCAAAACGTCAATCGCCGTCCCGACCAAAGAAAAAGAAGCCGCTATTTCATGGCTTCCAGGTACTATGCTCTGCTGTGTATTTGTGTCCCCGACAAACGTTCCCGACGTCAACCGGATATGTGTTTTCGCGGTCGAAAGATCAATCGGCTCAACAGCAGGTGGCGTAATTACTTTGCGGTCCATTAATCATACCCCCTTATAGGCAAGCGATTTGTTTTCAACAATATTATGTATAGTTGCCCTAGAAACGCCAAACATAACAGCGATGTCTTTATATTTTTCCCCATTTTGCCTGAGCCGTTTTGCCATTTTTGCTTCTTCTATGCTTAGTTTCGCTTGTGCTTTTGCCACGTTAGCTATGTGCTCTGCCGTATGCTGTTTGCCTTGATGCGCCGCTTTGATTTTCGCCTTATGCTCTTCTGATAGCAGTATTCCCCTATGCCTTATAGACGCTATCATTTTTTGCTTGTCTGATTGCTTCATTCCAAGCGCTGGTTTTTTACCCGCTCGCGCAAGCTTCAGTTTTTCAGTTGTTTCTGCGCTGTTTTTATGTCCAAGTAGATATTGGTTTCCCATCATCCGTTGCCGTAATTCTTCTATCTGCTCTGGCGAAAGCGTTGAACGCCTAGGATGATTTTTGGACATGTTTTGCCTAGCTTTCTCTCCGAAAGTTCTACCTAAATTTGAACCAGCAATTGGGTTAATATTAAACCCGATCTTTCGATTTGCAGCATCACGTTTCTCAATTTCACGTTGTTCTAATTTAATAAGTTCTTCAGGTTTACAGCGTAATATAACTGAAAACTCAAACGATGAAGCTCCATATTTATCCCACGCCCGTTGTAATCGCTGATTACAATGTTTTTTGTTCCTTAAGTCTTCAACGTGATGGTTCCATCGCTTGCGAATATTAACAGCGCTACCGATATATATCTTGCTATTTCCTTTGCAAAATATCTGATATATACCAGAAATATGATTTGGGACATTCTCCCGCACCGGTTCGGTCGTTACCGCCGTTATGACTTTCTTATCCATACTTTTTGCCTCGCTTTTTCTTCGGCTGTTCAATTTTTTCAGCAAGCCCGGCGGCGATTAGATTTTTCGCGGCGCGGTCGCACAGATTCGGTTCATCGTCTTTGTTAAAGTTTCCGTCAGTCGACCGAAGGCATTTAAGTATCCTTACTTTCATTTCGTCACCGGACATACAGATAAACTGTACCCTTTCCACCGCTTCCCGCGCCCTCGATGTATAAAGTTAACGTGTCATTTGCCACAACGCCAAGACTTGACGCAAGTATCTGTTCGGTATTAGCGGTGTCCCGGTTTCCCGTTGCAGCTCCTATTAGCACATCAACGGAATCTTCGTCAAATACCTGTACAGTATAGTTATCCGATGGCGCTGTCGTGCCATCCGGCACGGTCACAAGCCTAACCAGCTCGCCATTGTACGTTTTTGTCGTCACGGCGTTTGTAGTTGTTTTAGCAACTTTTCCGTCAGTGTGCGCCGTCCATACCCATTTAATCTTTTTGATTACACCTATTGTTTCCTCAGTCAGCGTTACTGCCGCTGCCATAAAATCACATCCCTTCTACACAAAGAGAGAGGTTTCCCCCCTCTCGTGTTATTTTACGCAGCAACAACAGCGCCGTTTGCTGAAAGCGCCGTCCATATGCAGTAGAAGTTTAATACACCGCTGTCTACCTGTTTTGCAGTCTCGACGTCAATTGAAATATCGTTTCCATCAGAAATAATAAATTCTGCCATTACGCTTGTTGCCTCAACTTCCGAATCCGGCGATGCATCATGCCAAATTTCACCAGCCGCTATATCTGTTGATGCGGTTGTTGCA
>Ga0265297_10007706_pt1 | contig 14774 bp, 17 predicted proteins | sample Munlanlwell13791_FD_192502 | JGI IMG/M metagenome (GOLD analysis project Ga0265297, IMG submission 192502) | Leachate microbial communities from a municipal landfill in Southern Ontario, Canada - Leachate well 137-91 | ecosystem: Engineered > Solid waste > Landfill > Unclassified | place... | reverse complement strand
CCGTGAAAAGTTTGACTTCAAAATCTTTGAGTTCTGGAGTAATAAAACGTTCGCTATTGACGAGAGTTTGCTTGCGTTCGTAATTTTCCGGAATTTTGTCGCGGTGCGTGTGGGTGACTTCAATATAAAAACCAAAAACTTTGTTGGAGCGCACCTTGAGCGAAGTGATGCCGGTTTTGGCGCGCTCTTCTTTTTCCAAACGATGAATCCAGTCGCGACTGTGTTCCATAATTTGGCGCAGTTCGTCGAGAGTCGCGTCGATGCCGGCGCGAATCAGTCCCCCACCCCGAGCGTCCGTCAAAGCATCAGGACGAATGTGGAGCGCGATGTATTGAGCAATTTCCGTAATATTCGATCCAAGTGACTCTAAGCAGGCGAGAGTAAGTGGATCAGTTTTTTTGGGGTCAATCAGCTCCTTCACCTGGCGGAAAATGTCCAACGATTGTTGCAGTTGCAGAAGTCGTGGGGCGGTCCCCTGCCCGAGCGCGATGCGGGCCAGCACTCGATCCACATCGCAACAGGTTTTGAGCAGTTCGCGAACCTGAGCCCGGGTGGTCGATTGTTCCTTCCACCACGCCACGCACTCCAAGCGGTTTTCGATCGCTTGTTTATCCTGTAAAGGCTGACGAATCCAGTTTTTCAAGCGTCGGCCACCCATCGGCGTTAGGGTGTGATCAATAACGTGGAAGAACGAATTTTCTTTTCGGCCATCCTGCAACGAGTGAAAAAGTTCTAGATTATTAATGGTGGAACTATCCAGTTGGAGTGACTGTTGCGGTTCGTAGGTAATCAAATTATGCAAGTGACGCAATTGTTGCTTTTGGGTTTCTTGCAGATAGGTCAGCACAACCGCCGAAGCAACAACCGCGGCCGGCTGATCTTGCAGGCCAAAACTCCGCAGCGACTTCACCGCAAAATGCCTCTGCAAATTGGCCGCCGCTGCCGATTGCCACGCCTCCCACCGGTGTTCACACACCAAATTTCGAGCGCCACTATGTTTGAGTTTGGCGAGTTTTTCTGGTTGGTTAAAAATAAGAGGCGACACTAAGCACTCCGCTGGCTGGAGTCGGGTGAGTTCATTCAAAAGATCTTGCTCACTCTCAAATTGCGTGGTGCGAAATTCAGCGGTCGAAAGATCCGCGTAAGCAAAACCAATTACCTGCGGTTGCCACTCAATGGCGACCAAGTAGTTGTTTTCTTTGCGCTCCAAACTGCGATCATCCAGGACCGTTCCCGGCGTAACAATCCGAATCACCTCGCGCTCCACCAGTTTTGTTTTCCCTGGTTCACTCACTTGCTCGCAAATGGCCACTTTGTAGCCCGCTTGAATGAGTTTATTGAGGTACGTATCGACGGCGTGATACGGCACACCAGCCATGGGAATGGTGCCATCGCGACTGGTCAAAGTGATGCCCAGAACATGAGCTCCGATTTTGGCATCTTCTTGAAAAAGCTCGTAAAAATCGCCCAAACGAAAGAACAAAAGACAATCCGGATTCTCCCGTTTAATCTGGAGATACTGCTGCATCATGGGCGTTGGCGCCTCCGCTTGATCAGCTACCGATTGAGTCTTTTTTTTTGGCACAGGACCTCATTCTAGCAAGCGGCGCCAAGGAATGAATGAGCTCAATGACCTCATCTAGCGTTCTCTCTCAAATCCTGCGAATATAGAGACATGAACCCGATCAAGCTTTTTCGTAAAAATCCTGAATACCTCCGCTCTGCCGTTTTTGGCGCGAACGATGGATTGGTGACCACTTTTGCCGTGGTGGCTGGAGCGGCTGGGGCCGGTCTTTCACCATCGGTGGTTGTTATTCTGGGCTGTTCGAACGTTTTAGCTGATGGCATTAGTATGGCCTTGGGTGATTACTTGGTGAACGTTCCGAAAGAAAACTTGATAAGCACGAAGCCCTCGAAGGTCCTGTCTGGCATACAGGAGCCATTACCTTTCTCTTTTTCTTTCTAGCGGGTTTGCTTCCTCTGCTGCCTTATTTATGGTCAATCGCTTGTGGAGAAACATGTTCTTCCCTCAGTCAGCCGCAATACTTTTGGACATCTTTGATGACGACCCTCGTAGCTATGTTTACGATTGGTAGTGCCCGTAGTTTGGTGACGCGTGATTCCTGGTTTAAAAATGGCCTTGAGATGCTGGCCGTGGGTTCGTTTGCCGCCGCGGTTGCCTATTTTGCCGGATCGTGGATCGAAAGTTTGCTGGCTCTCTAGTTATTTTTTTAATATTTTTGGTCTACACTGTGCTCTATTCGGGATAACTTAAGTTAAGAAAGGCTCATCTATGGCAGGACGACGTAAAGAACCAGAAGCGATCACCTATGTATCTTTGGAAACCGTGACACCAGATAATGTCAGTCGAGTCCTGAACGAACTCATTTCCATGGGCCAGTTTATTTCTACTGCCGACGATGCCCTTTATTGGGAAATAGTTGAGGATTTGAAGTTTGATCCTCGAGTTGAAGTTAGTGTTTGGCGTAGCGCTGCTCGTCAAGGTACGATTACTTCTGAACAGTGGCTGCGCATTCAAAAGATTCATGCCATATTTTTGGTAAACATGAGAAGTCTCGAGGATCAATTCGGAATTCGTTAATATATGGAACCCATCATTACCCCTCTCCCCTTTACCTATAAAAAAACGGATACCGATGTTTGGGTTTTCAACTTGGAGGAATTGCCGTTCGACCAAATGCGCATACAGGATCGACAAATTGTGCACTTTGGTCCGCAGAGTGTTGGCGGCAATCATAAGCATTCGCGAATTGAGTGGTTTGTTGCCATCGGCGAACTGGTTTTTGTGTGGCTGGATGAGCAAGGACAAAAGCACGAACAAGAAATGAATCCAGACGGTCAACTTTTCCTTTTTGAAGTTCCTCCCTACTTACCGCACGCGGTGGTAAATCGTTCGCTCACCGATGACGCGACACTCATGGAAATGGCTGATGGGAAGATGACCGAAAGAGAAACGGTGGAGGTGGTATGAAGAAAATAAGCCGAGATCAAGCTGTTCGTGAGGATTGGGATCAAGTTCGTTCTTGGAATTATAAAGGCCAGGATTCATCAGTGGTGTACGCTGAATTAGATGGCGATCATGGTTGGGTTCAGACCGCGGAGCAAGAGCGACATTACTATATTCTTGAAGGAGAAGGCGTTTTTGTTTCCGGCACGGAGGAGGTTGTTGTGCAGGCTGGAGATGTTTTGATTCTCGAGCCCCACCTCAAATATGATTATCACCCCACAACCCAAACACTTAAGGTCTTGTTATTTATGGAAGTCTGGGATAATTAGAGTATGAATATCAATCCAAATGCTATAAAAATTCTCTGCTACGGCGATTCCAATACTTGGGGTTATATCCCTGTTACCAAGCAGCGCTACCCCGTTGGTGTTCGTTGGACGGGTGTTTTACAGCAAAAACTTGGTCAAGAGTATTGGATCATTGAAGAAGGATTAAATAGTCGCACCACCGATCTTGATGATCCAACCAAGCCAGGGAAAAATGGATTTGCTTATTTGCGACCTTGCTTAGAAACGCACAATCCCATCGACATTATTGTTCTTATGCTTGGGACCAATGACATGAAGGAACGATTTCAGCGTGAGCCCAAAGATATAGCTGGGGGGATTGAAAAATTGATCCTGGAGATTCGAACTACTGCTCTGAATGATCAGGGAAAGGCTCCTAAAGTTATTCTCATCTCGCCACCTCTTGTTGATGGCAGTGTGGCTGGTGTTGATGAGAAGTACAAAGGAGCCGACCAAAAATCAAAGCAATTAGCTGCCCTGTATAGAAAAATCGCTCAAGAGTATGATCTTGAATTCATTGACTGTACGCAGCATGCCTCGCCCAGCAAAAAGGATGGTTACCACTTTGAACCAGAAGGCCACGCGGCTCTTGCTCAAGCAATTTTTGAAAAGATAACAACAATTATTGCCTAAGATCTACTTTATTCCGTAATCATCACGGTATCGCCCATTTCATTACGAATATCCATACTGCCGCCGCGGAAAAAGTCGCAGGTGTTGGTCTGGGCATTACAAATTTCTTCACAATCGCTTGACCGTTGACAGCTCAATCCCTGATCAGCCGGCGGAATATGACAGTATCCCTCCTGCTTGCCAGTGACACCTTGGCGATAGAGATATTCTCCACGGTCAAAGCGCTCACAGGAAAACTGTTTCCAGTAGTGGGTTTGCGAGACGAAAATAATCAGCAGGACAATCAGTATCGCGGCGATAAAGTGGCGCATGCCTCCATTGTAGGGCATTTCCCACTTGCAACACTATTTGTGGGTAAGTTGGGTGACGAGTTCAACGTGGGGCGTCTGGGGGAACATGTCGATGGCGCGCATTTTAGAAATGCGGTACAGGGTTTGCAGCGCCGTCATTTCCTCGATGAATTTCTCATAGTTACAGGAAACGTAGACGATTCGTGAAGGTGCAGCCTCCATGATTTCGGCGATGACTTGGGGCTGGAGACCCACGCGGGGAGGGTCAAGAATCACTACGTCAGGTTGGAATTCCGACCAAGCAATATCCTCGGTATTGGTGTTGTGCCACTCCACTTCGCGACCGTTGAGCTGCGCGTTGCGTTTGGCATCGATGATGGCCTGATCAACACTCTCCACACCGATCACTTTACGAGCGTGGTCTTGGGGGTTGGCAAAATCGAGGGCAAAAAAGCCGCTGCCACAGTACAGGTCGAGCACGGTTCGGTCGTAGATCTTGCCAGCGAACTCGCGGACGGTTTGCAGTAAATATTTGGCCGCTTCCGAATTATTTTGGAAAAAAGCGTTCGGACTGATTTGGAAAGTGAGGTCGCCAATCTTTTCTTCAATAAAACCTTGTCCGGCAATAATTTCCAATGAATCACCGCGATTGTGATCGTACTGATCGTTAACCACGATCCAGGCAATCGTACTGTTGGGCAAGAGTTTGCCGAGTTCTTGGAGTTGCGTGATAAGGGCGGTTTTTTCAACTTCATCCTCCGGAGGCGCGGTCAAAATCGAAACCATGGTTTGACCCAGAGTTGAACTTTGCAGTGTAGCGGTGCGCAGTAAACCGCGGTGACTTTTCCGATCATGGAAACTAAGCCCGCAAGTTTGCACCCAACCGCGGACCACCGGGAAAATTTCCTCAATTTGTTCATCAGCCAGAAAACACATATGGTTGTCCATAACGTGATCCCAACTCTGGTACTCGCGCAAGCCCACTCGGCCGCGATAGTCGATAGTGAAGTCCATCTGGTTGCGATAGTGGCTTTGTTTAGGACTGGGAACAATCTGCAAACACTCGTGACGGAAACCCGCCTTTTTGAGAGCGGCATTAATACCGCCCAACTTGTGGCCGAGTTGTTCCTGATAGGACATGTGTGACCAACGACAAGCACCGCAGCGCTTAGGGTTGGGGCATTCGGTTGTCATGGAGATATTGTACCGTGAATCAGCCATTTCTAGCCTGGCGTTATGGGCATTGTCCCCAGAGGCCTAGACTTTGCGTTTGCGCTTGTTTTTGTGCCTCTAGAAAAACAGTTTGGAATTTGACATCTGGCGGATAGCTGGAGGCGTACGCATAACCTTGCTGAACCAAGACGAGGTTCACAAAAACGTCATCAATATAGACGTAACGCAGCAACCGACCATAACGATCTCGTTCTCTGACGTCCTTTACTAAGGTCACCTTTTTGCCTGCTACCAGCTCAGAATTTTTGGCGGTGGCCTGCGTGTTAAAACAGTCACTGCTCGTTCTTTCTGGGGTATCTATACCGATATAGCGCACCTTTTCGCCATTTTCCAGTTCAATTGTGTCGCCGTCGATAATCCGGGTTACAAGATAGGCGGCGGATGAGGCGGTTGTTGTTTGTTCCCCATTCGGTGCTGGCGTCATGATTGGTGTTGGTTGAGGAGTGGCCACTGGCGCAATTTGGGCAGCCTCAGGAAACACATTGGGACGCTGAGCAATGTACAGCAGCCCCAAAAGCAACAGTGACAAGAGGAGTGAAGTCAGTTTTTTCTGAGAAATTCGAATTTCCAGAAATCCCAGTTTAATCCGCATACCCACTTAGTATACGGTTCAAACTCCTTAGGCGTTGATAGTGGGCAATGAGTACAATACAAAAATATGGTCAGTGATTACAGTCGTGTCGAAATTTCCTCCTCTGCTCTGCGCCACAACTGGCAGGTTTTCCGCCAACTGCTGCCTCAATCAGTCAAAATGGCAGCCGTCATTAAAGCCAATGCCTATGGTCATGACCAACGCGTCGTGATGTCTGTCTTAGAAGATTTAGCTGATTACTGGCAAGTTGATTCTTTGCGCGAACTTAAGATTGTCCGTGAAACATCCCAAAAACCAACGCTCGTTTTAGGGTATGTCCCGCAAGCTGATTTAGCAGAGGCGGTGGCGCTAGAAGCTACCATGGCTGTGTACGACTCTCAACGACTCCCAGCCTTGAATGAGTTGGCCAAAGCGAATGGCAAACCCGTCTCTGTTCACATTAAGATTGATGCCCTTTTTGGTCGTCAAGGAATTTTGATTGACCAGTTGCTGGCATTTTTAGATGAAATCAAACGCTTCTCTTTTATCGAAGTGACGGGATTTTACGCGCATTATGCGGAAGCTAATGATCCTTCGGCTATCGAGCATACTCAACAACAGCTCGCCCTTTTTGAAAAGGCTGAATCTATTTTTAAACAAGCGGGATACCAAAATCTCATCTCGCATATTTCCGCTACGGCGGGAATTTTGGCGCAAGAAGTTCACTTCCCAACCCACTCGCTCGTTCGTTTGGGTATTGGGCTGTATGGTTTATGGCCATCGTGGCAACTGGAAAGTCAGTGGCAAGAAGAAGTGCAGTTACAATCTGTCTTACGTTGGGCAAGTATGGTCGCGCAAGTGAAAACCATCCCCACCGGCTTCCCGATTGGGTATGGAGCGACAGTAGTTACTCACCATGAGACAACGATTGCCGTTGTGCCGGTTGGCTACGCTGACGGATTCGATCGAGGTTTATCCAATTGTGGAGAAGTGTTGGTTCATGGGCAAATTTGCCAGGTTCTTGGGCGCGTTTCCATGAACATGATAGTGGTGGATGTAAGCCATGTTTCAAAAGTTCAAGCTGAGGACGAAGTGGTCATTATAGGTAAACAAGGCTCAGCAGAAATAACCGCCACCCAAATTGCCCAGAAGATTGACACCATCAACTACGAAATTGTCACGCGCCTCTCCCCTCTTCTGAGTCGAGAGTTGATAGTTCAATAAATGCTAAATTGATCCCCTTTGACACTTTTTGAAAGGCTGGTACACTAGACTTTAATGAAACAAAGTGCTCTCTTTTTCACTTTCTCAACCAAAATTCTCATCTTCGCGAGTTTGTTTTTCTTCTTTTCACTTTTCTACTTTGTATCGAGTTCGGTGAAGGCAGATTCCGATAATGTTTGTCTTGATAGTGGTGGTTGGACGAAAATTGATAGTAATAACTTGAGTTCTTATCCTGTTGCTGGTGCAACACAATATTGTTTTAAATCTGGGAGCGACAATTCCAATGGCTGCACGGGTGGAAAATTCGACAGTATTCCTGATGGCGGATTCGGTAACAATGGTTACTGTGGATTAAGTCATTGGTCCTATTACATCCCAGGTCCATCACCGACCCCTTCTCCGAGTCCATCGCCTACACCGAGCCCTTCTCCCTCCCCGACTCCCGTTTGTTCGCCCACTCCTTCACCCACTCCCATTTGCACTCCAAGTCCATCTCCCACCCCGAGTGTTTCTCCATCTCCAACCCCCGCAGTTTCGCCAACACCAAGCGTCTCTCCTACGCCAACTCCTGATGTAACTCCTACTCCCTCCATCACTCCCAGTCCGGTTCCTTCCTCAACTCCCTCACCGACCCCAACTCCGACTCCCAGTCCTCAACCATCGCCAACGGTCTCACCAACTCCCACCGTTTCACCCACTCCGAGTTCTCCTACTCCCAGTACGCCGAATCCAAGTTCTCCCACTCCCAGCACACCTACGCCGAGCTCACCGACCCCCAGTACCCCAACTCCAAGTACACCTAACCCGAGTACACCCACTCCTACTCCTGGGATTGGTGGACCAACCCCCGAGATTCTAGGTGTGCAAGACGAATTCAACCCCCTCCTTGAAAGTTTGAAAATGAGTCTAGGGGACATTCTCGGAGCGACAACTTGGCCGGGTACCGGTGTGGTTGATGAGTCGACGGCTTCTCTGCCAAACAATCTACACGCAACTCAAATGCAGCTCAGTCTCCCCGCTTTGGCGAAAGAATGGCAGATCTACCAAGGTGAACAAATCGGTCAAGACTGGGTCGTGGGTGACACCGAAGTGAGTCGTTTACCCACTGCCAGCGGGACCGTTCTCTATGGTCATAATACCGATTCCGTTTTTGGTCGCGTACACACCCTTCCTTGGGGAGCCACCGCTCAGCTCAATGATGGTCAGGAAACCAAAACCTACCGATTGGCGCACACGCGAATCATCAATAGCGATTACACGCCATTGGAAAAAATTGAGTATACTGACGGTGAACTGACACTGATTACGTGTCGTGACGCTGATTCTCCTTGGAGAGTTATCTTCACTTTCAAACTCGCACCAACACAGGAGTAATATGGCCAAAAAAGTAATGAGTCGCAAAACCAGTTCTGTGAGTGTTCCTCCCAAAGTTCCCACGCAACAAATTGGCATCGTTATTTTTGTTCTGGTTGGTTTGGGTTTAGCCGTTCTGATTGGCGCCCAGAAATTGACTCAACTGGTGAATCCTGAAGAGGCAACGCCCACCCAGGAAGAAGCTTTAACCCTTCCTGAAGGTTGGAAAGTTCAAGAAAATTCTGGCGAAGATGAGCGTATTTTGTTCCAAGCCTACAAAGAAGTGACGACCGTCGAAGCCGGTGAACCTATGACGACTGGTGTCACCCCGAGTGTGACGGCACTTGTTTCACCTTTTCCTGAAGGAGCCGAACCAGAGGCCTATACCCAGCAACTTTTTGAAGCCGCCAAAGGCAGTCTACCCAGTTTGGAATATACCCAGAACGACTTCAATTCCAATGGCGACATCGCCGCTCGCCGTCTCCGCGGTACTCTCGAAATGAACAAGGAAAAAATTGGTTTCAAACAGCAGATTTATATCCATGATGGCCAAGTGTATACCTTCACCGCTCTTTTCCCTGATGACGAAAACTCCACTGTTTCTACAGAAGTGGAAATTATTTTCGATCAAGTGTTAGGTCAGCTAGGGTTGTAAATTAGCTTGGTTGATGGCTTCAAACTTTTTAAGTTCGATCACTTTTTCTTCTCCCTCCAAAAAATGAGGTTGGCCGTAGGCCTCGATTTTGATGGGCAAAAATTCCGTCTTGATGAGTTTGGTAGCAGAGAACGTGTAACGTCCGACTAGGCCAAGGCGTGTTTCTTCCGACCACATTTGGTCAAAAATAAAGTTGCCATGCGAATAGACAATAGGCACGCCTTGGTACGTTTCGAGTGATTGGTACCAGTGGGCGTGATTGCCAATTACCAGATCTGCCCCCGCTTCTACGGCGGTGTGAGCCAACAAGGTTTGCCGGGCGGTGGGATGTGATTGGTACTCCTCACCCCAGTGGAAGAAAGGAATGACCACATCGGCGACTTTTTTGGCCTCAGAAATATCGTGTTTGAGAATTTCAGGCTCCGATTTGGCGATGATTTTGGCTGTTGCCCCAAGATCGGTATAGGCCAAAAAAGCAAAGCGGATACCATTTCGTTCCAGGATAACCGGCGTTTGGGTTTGCGTCGGTGGATCAAGCAGGCCGGCTGGTTGAACGCCTCCCTGTTGGAGGAGGGTCTTGGTCTCCTCAACTCCATCCACGCCTTGATTCAGGGCGTGATTGTTGGCCAAACTGGCTACATCAACACCTGCCCAAACCAAACCAGTTACATGTTGCGGGTCGCCACAGAAGATCATGCCCGTATGGGTGATTGGGCAATTATCAACCAGAGGTGTCTCTAAATTAACGAGAGTTATATCCGCTTCTTGTAGCGTCTGAACTGTTTCGCGCCATGGCCAAAGAAAATCCTTTTTGGCTGTGGCCAGGGCATTTACTTCACGGGCGAGAAGGACATCGCCGGTGACGACGAGAACCGTTTCTGTTGGGGAAATTTCTTCCTGCCTAAAAATAGCCGACGGCGTTTTTAACAGTTGATAACCAGACTCTGTGAGTTTAGAAAAAGTTTGCTGTGTCCAGGAATTTTGTATACAGGGGAGGAAAAATTGCGTGGTCAAGAAAAAAATAAAAAGCATCAAACCAACAATGCCGATCAAAAGATACAACAAACCCTGTTGAGAACTTTTTTTAGTTGAGTTGGGCAATGGCATAGGTCAGGACACTGGCAAAACTCACCCACCCGAGGTATGGGAACATAAGCCAAGCCGCGTAACGGTTAAGGCGATAAAACAGGAGAATGGTCCACAGAATAGCAAGCCAAAGGATCATAATTTCAATGAAAGCCAGCCAAGGTTGCTGCCAGCCAAAGAAGATCATCGACCAGGCAATATTAAGGATCAGTTGACCAGCATAAACGAAGATCGCTTTTTTGATCTCTTGTTTTTCGCTTGACTTCGCAGTGGTATATTTTCGCCAAACAAGCCAGGAAGCAACTCCCATCAGGACAAACAAAGTGGTCCAGACCGGAGCAAAAACCCAACTCGGTGGTTGAAAGAACGGTTTATTCAGGGTTTGGTACCAGGTGGGAATGTTAGGAATGGTAAAAAAACTCCCTAAAATACCGGCCAGCTGAGCCAGCGCAAGGGAGATGAGTAAGGAACCAATATGGACAACTGAAAATTGTTTGCGCATACAAGCAGTATAGCGGAAAAATGACTGTAACCGTTTTATGAGTTGTTATTTGACAGGAAATTCTTCTAAGTAGTCTGCAACCGTGTAATTCTTTGGTCTGATAATGTTTACTTGCCATAAAATGTCGAGTAATTTCGGACAGATCCTATTAAGTTCCCTCAACTTCTGAGATTTTTCCATATCGGCATCTTGTTCAAGTTGCAATTGCGTATAGGCTTGATTGACAGTTACTTTTTTCCCAAGAATTCGTTGCAATTCTTCCAACCCATGTATTAAGCTTGTCTCCTGATCTTTTTTTAAGGAAATGTCGCTAAGACAGTCACTGAGAAGAAGAACCTCAATATTTTCATGGCCAGTGTTGCATCTCCGACCATTGTGGTTTATTTGAGTTAAGTACATCAATAATCTGGGGCATCTTTTATTGAGTTTTTTGAGCCTCAGAGATTTTCTCGGATCGACATTTATCTCAAGTTGTAATTGAACGAAAGCTTCTTGAAAGGAAATATATCTGCCCAAAATCTGTCGCAGTTCTTCCAGTCCATCTCTAATGCCCATTTTCGGAGTGGTTTCTGCTGTTCCAGAAAATTCTGCCCGTGAGGAAAATATTCCCATACCATCAATGATAACACGTCTCGCTGGTAAGCTTGTGCTTTACGCTTTTCGACTCATGCGAGTGCGAAGGGTCTTATCCAGATAGCGTTTGCGTAAGCGCAGAGAGACAGGCGTCACTTCCAGGAGTTCATCATCCTCTAAGAAGTCGAGACATTGCTCTAAACTCATATCTTGGTGAGCGTCTAAGTGGGTGGTGAAGTCAGCATTGGCCGAACGAGTGTTGGTCATCTTTTTTTGCTTACAGACGTTGAATTCCATGTCGTCACCGCGTTTGTTCAAACCAATAATCATGCCTTCGTACACTTCAGTACCGGCGGGAATAAAGGAAACACCACGCTCTTGCATACTTTCGAGAGCGTAACGAGTCGACGGACCACGATCGAACGAAATCAGCACACCGTTGCGGAGCTTGGGAGCAGCCTCACCCTTGGGCAAGTAACCAATAAGTTGAGAAGAGAACAACATACTGCCGCGAGTCTTGGTGACGAGGTCACTGCGCAGACCAAGCAAGTTGCGACTGGAAATACGGTAGACCAAACGAGTAATGCCTTGATCATTGGTACTGGTGTCGAGCATCTCGCCTTTGCGCTTGCCCATTTCTTCCACGATAGTACCCATATACTCTTTTTCGACGTCGATGGTGGCTTCTTCGTAAGGTTCACAGTTGACGCCGTCGACTTCCTTGAAAATAACTTCGGGTTTACCGACTTCCATTTCGAAACCTTCACGACGGAGGTTTTCGATCAGGACCGAAAGATGGAGTTCACCACGACCGTAGACCATGAAACCATGACCTTCTTCGTTGGTCTCAATCTTCATGCCGATGTTCGTCTTTTTTTCTTGCATGAGACGTTGTTCAAGCTGACGAGCCGTACAAAAGTCCCCTTCTCGACCGGAAAACGGTGAGGTGTTGGGGGCGATATTCATCTTGATGGTTGGTTCGGTGAGAACAATGCGGGGATAACCAGTGGGATCAATGGGATCAGCCACGGTAGAACCAATGACGAATTCACTGGCACCGGTTATGGCAATAATATCGCCTGGCTGACTTTCTTGAATTTCGACGCGCTCTAAACCAAGACTGGAGAAAACGTGGGAAACGTTGAAAGCACCAATTTGGTCATTCTCGTCTAGCAAGAGCAACCGCTGACCAGTTTTGACAGTTCCTTGCGTAACTTTACCAATAGCGTAACTGCCCTTGAAACTATCAAAGTCGAGGGTAGAAATGAGCATCTTGAAAGGTTTCTCAGCTTCAGCTTGAGGAGCGGGAATGGTTTTAAGAATTTCTTCAAATAATGGGGTGATATCACCTGGGGCGTCAAAGCTGTCTGGTTCTTCCTTCCAGACCTTACCATCACGACCAACGGCATAGAGGACGGGGAACATGAGTTGTTCTTCGGAAACGGCTAACTTGAGAAAGAGGTCCTCGGTTAAAGCGAGCACTTCGTCAGGGCGAGCGTCTTTGCGGTCAATCTTGTTGAGTACCACAATAACGGGCATATCCTGTAGCATGGCTTTTTGAAGAACGAACTGGGTTTGAGGTAACGGACCCTCAGCGGCGTCGATGATCAGGAGAGCACCATCAGCCATATTGATGACGCGTTCCACTTCACCACTGAAGTCAGCGTGTCCTGGGGTGTCAATAATGTTGATCTTGGTGTCACCGTACATGACGGCGGTATTTTTGGCCAAAATAGTAATACCACGCTCGCGCTCCTGATCGTTGCGATCAAGAATGGTGGTCTGTTCCATTTCCGCCTGGTTATCACGAAAAACGTGGGTCTGTTTGAGCATGGCATCCACCAGGGTGGTTTTACCATGGTCGACGTGGGCGATAATCGCAATGTTACGAATGTTCATAATGTTGTGTTTCCAAAGTTTTTTTAAATGGATACGTTGGATGAGTTGAATGTAAAAAATCTTTTGCGTAATCAAATCGCCATTTTTGGCGAACGCAACAAGTCGCATCCCTTTGCGACGTGTTTTTTAAGTTCAGCTCACCTAACGTTTTGGTGAATGTCAAGGGAAATTATGAATCTGGTTCGTTATTCCGCTGACCCTTTTGTAGGAGAAGGAATTATATCACTAGGATGAGCTAAAGACGATGGGGACGGCTTTTCAGTTGCTGGAGCGGTTGACCCGAGTGTGGGGTGCGGTATGAGCGCAGATGGAACCGGCGGGCGGACGATGAGTGCCAATTCTCTTGGACTAGTGGTGGTATCTGGCTCCGGAATGGCCGTTGCATCAGGTGTGGCAATAGTTGTTTGTCTCAGTTTTTCTGGTCGAGAGACAATTGTTTCGGCAGCTGCCTGGTGTGGTTGAATCTGGGCAATAAGCTTCTTGTAGTTGTCGAATAGGGCTTGTTGTTCTTGAGGAATACTCGTTCGGGAGAGACGCAGAATAAAACTGAGATCAATCATGGTCCGGCGAAGTTCTTGCGTTTGCCGTTCTACTCGAGTTAAAGCCGCTTGGGTAACCTCTTCTTCTGTTGAAAATTTGGCTTGAAGATCTTCTATCGATTCCGTTTCCAGACGTGATCGCAGGGTAAGTTGACGGTTCGAAGTTCCGTCGGCAAATTTTTCTGTTTTCACGCCAATGCCGAAAGGCGCCTGTCTATCAATGGCCGTAGTAAAAACAGTTGGGTATGGTGGATCATTATGAAAAACACTTGAAATTTGGGCAGCGCCATTTTGTAGGCGCTGGTCAACATCGCTGAACAACTGGGCGAAGAGAGCCTTGGCCATTTTGTGGGTAGAAACATACAGTTGGGCAATCGGTCCTTGACCCTCCCGGCATTCAGCAATGTCCTGATTGGTGAAGCTTGTTATTTTTTGAAAGTCCTTTTGAAGAGTTTTACTATCAAGAGAAAGATGCACTATGAGTTCATCGATCTTTTCCGGGAGTGAAGAGCCAAGCGCTTGCAACTTTTTTAAAGTTAGTGGAATGGTTTCTTCTTCTCCAATAAATGGTAGAAGAGCAAGCTGCAGATCAGCCTCTTTGGCACTGACACACAGATAGGTCGTTGATTTCAATAAAAAGCCCTGTGCCATACCAAGGAGTTGCACAAAACTTGGTCGTAAGGTATCAGATTTGTCACCGTCTTGGGTCGCTGGAGCAGATGCACCAGCCTTTTGCGTTTGCTCTGTTGGTTTAAGAGCAGCACTATGCCAAGCATTTTCTTCAGGGGTAAATGTAAAACCAGCGCGTACTTCGAGCTCGCTGAGTTTTTCAGGATCCGGTCCTCTTCCATAACGACGATCGAGGACTTGGGCAGTTTCCAAAGTTGGGTTTTTAAGATGA
>Ga0265297_10007705_pt1 | contig 14774 bp, 35 predicted proteins | sample Munlanlwell13791_FD_192502 | JGI IMG/M metagenome (GOLD analysis project Ga0265297, IMG submission 192502) | Leachate microbial communities from a municipal landfill in Southern Ontario, Canada - Leachate well 137-91 | ecosystem: Engineered > Solid waste > Landfill > Unclassified | place... | reverse complement strand
AAAGAAAAATTACAACGTAAAATAATACGCTTTGGTTTAAAGATGATACCTAAAGGTGATGTATGAAATGCGGAACAATAATAGCGATCGAAGGACGCATAGCAACTGTTGTGTCGTTTTGGCCGTTTGATTTTGGTATTATCTGGGGAGAACATAAAGTTGATATTAATAATTTACCAGAACCAGATTTAGAATTCGGTCATAATACAAAAATTACAATTATTAGTGAGCCATTATGAAATCACAAGATATACGAGAAAACAAAATACACTATCGGTATCGTAAAGATAGTGATAGAAAATGAAACAAGGAGAATAGTTATGGATGCAGAAAAACTAAAAGAAATCTGTTTGAAGCACGTCAAATGGCTTAACGGAGAGGAAGGAGGAGAAAGGGCCAACCTTCGCGGTTCCAACCTTAGCGGTTCCAACCTTCTCGGTTCCAACCTTAGCGGTTCCAACCTTCTCGGTTCCGACCTTAGCGGTTCCGACCTTAGCGGTTCCAACCTTAGCGGTTCCAACCTTAGCGGTTCCGACCTTAGCGATTCAGACCTTAGCGGTTCCAACCTTAGCGGTTCCGACCTTCGCGGTTCCAACCTTAGCGGTTCCGACCTTCGCGGTTCCAACCTTAGCGGTTCCAACCTTCCGCATAAATATATATCAATTGGTCCTATTGGATCGCGTAACGATATAACAATTTATTCCTACGAATACGACGTAATAAGATGCGGATGCTTTAAAGGATCGATAAAAGAATTTGCTGAAAGAGTAAAAAGTACTTATCAAGAAGGACATAAATATCGTATTGAATATGACGCTGCTATTGAAATGATAGAAAAGTTAAGGCCATTGTATGATAAAAAGTAGAGGTCAACATGCGTGGTAGTTTTTTACGGTTTATTGTAACCAAATCTAGCGATGACGGTACGTTTAAAAAAGGCGACAAGTTTTGGTATTTAAAAAACGGAGATATCATAATACAGCCTAAAAAAGATCCTGGTGGATGGTTGGCAAAATGTGATATTGAAAAAGCACAACGCGGTATGGCATGCGTAGAGGACAAAGAATATAAACAACAAATGATAGCTAATTTAGAAAAAGAATTATTTAATATAAAAAATAATTGACAAAGTTATCGGCATGTAGTATATCTATATTGCTTGGAGTGGAAACCAAGATGGAGTGTTGGCAATGTTCCTGTTCTCAAAAGATGGCCTGAAAGAACGGCTAAATGGCTGCTTCTTTGCCGACACTACCAAATGGCTTTCCACCTTTCAGGCTATCTTTTAAGCATAGGAGCATATATGCAAAACAGTTTATCTACGAAACAGACAATGACGATACAAGAAGTATCATCGGCTTTGGGTGCTAGTAGAACTACAATTGAACGCGCAGTAAAGATGTTATATCCAGATATTATACAGCATGGGAGAACTACGTATTTAAGCGAATATCAAGTAACACAAATTAAAATTAAATTACAGACGAGTAACTCCTTCAACCTTGAAGGAGTTACAACTGACTTGGAAATGGCCGAAAAAGCAGCGTCAGTAATGAAATGGCTACACGAAAAAATATCTACCTTACAAATGGAACTAGATACTGTAAAGCCAAAAGCGATTGTATATGATAAATTTATGGATGGTTCAAATGGCCAACCAATAGGAGACGTTGCAAAAGTAATAGGTCGCAAGCCTAACGAACTGCATCGATTATTGCGTGAAGCTAAAATAATGCGTGATAATTATACGCCATTTTCAGAGTATTCACATTATTTTATAGTTAAAGAAAAACCGCTTCCAAACGGTAAGAATACGTTTGTTTCGTATGTTTTGCCTGAAGGATTTAATTATATTCAAAAACGGTTTGGTAATTAATAATGAAGTGGTTCAAACATATTTCAAAAAGTCGTTTTGACGCAAAAATAATGCGTCTTATAAGAAAGCATGGATTACGCGGATATGGACTTTATTTTGCTATACTTGAAGGAATAGCATTTGATCTTGAACCTGAAAAACCATTACCAGAACTAGAACAGACAGCACATGACATTGCAGATTTTTTCGGTGAAGACACAGTAAAAATTGAGGAAATTGTTCAAGATTGTATCGGAGAAGGTTTGTTTGATATTAATGGAGAAACTGGTTCGATACGGTGCTTAAAATTATTAACTTATCTTGATAATACAATGAGTCAAAATCCACAAATTAGAGCTATTTTAGATAACTTCAATAGAAATGAAAGTAAAAAAATTAAAGAAACTTTAAGTCCTTTAAAGCAGATTAGATTAGATAAGACTATCTTAGATAAGATTATACAAGATGAAGTATCAAATAATAATAAAAATGCAACTAAAGTTGCTGACAAACCTAAACTGTATGATTTGCCTATACCAGAGAACCTTAAAACAGATGCGTTTATAGCCACGTGGAAGCGCTGGATTGATTACAAACGCAAAACAACAAGGATTAGTATTGACGAGGCTACAGCAACGCTTGCATGGCTTTCTGGGCGTACTGTACAAGATGCTATAGATTGCATTGAAACTGCTATAAGGAATGGCTGGAAAGGATGCTGTTTCGAGCCTAAAAATAAGTTTAAACAAGAACATAAAAAAGCCGGTCATGTAGATAAGGAATTCAGCACGGACTTTTGATTATGGACAACTTATCAACTGCTCTTGTTACACTAGAAAAAGGTATGGCTAGTGCGTCATATATTCATGCTGATTTGCCTTGTGAAATATGCGGTGCGTTACCTGTTGAACAAGAACATGAAATAACTACCTATTGCACTGGTAAAGATAAACCGGAAAAGACTATTATTAAAGCAAAAGGATTACCGTGTACATGCGGTATGGAAATGTTCGATAAAGATTCGGATGGTAATTTTATTTTATCTAAAGAATATGCGCGAAAAGTTTTATTAAACGAACGTATGCAATATGCAAATGTGTCTGATATATATAAATCACTAGAAGGATATCAGGTAACTGATAAAAATAAATCTGCGCATGAATTAATAACAAAATGTGATATACGGACATTACTTAATGACGGGAAAGGTGTTTTTTTAATTGGTACCACTGGAACCGGTAAAACATGGCTCTTAGAGTATTTAATTTGGATAGCGGCAACAATGTTTTTAATTAAATCAAAAGTTGTAAAGTGGTCGGAATTTATTGCAGAAATTAAACAATATAGCGACTGGGATAATTCATTAGAATCGATAATCGAAGAATATAAAAAAATTCCGTTGCTTATGGTTGACGATATAGGTAATCCGGTTATACCGGAACGCAGGTATGAACATATTTTTAGTCTTTTTGATTATCGATATGAACATAAAAAGTCAACATTATTTACCAGCAATCTTAATGCGGAAACATTAAAGATAAATCTTGGGGATCCTATTTTATCGCGTATATCTGGAATGTGCAAAGACGCAAAAATAGCGATAACCGGAATTGATTATAGAACTGGAAAGGATAATTTATGAATAAAGAATTAATAAATAAAGAATTAGCAGAAGAATATTTTCACGAAACTGGTGTGCATTTATGTCATGACTTGGCTTTTGAGGATTATATTGTATGGCTTCAAAAAAAATATTTACAAACTAGGAAAGATTATTTATATCATATTGATTATTGTCAATTTAAATGCGAGGCTATATCATGAGTTGCTCAAAGATAGAACCATTAAAACGTATAAACGTTTCTGATTTAGATAACGGAAAAGAAGACATATACAATTGCATAATATTAAAATTTGAAGAGTATCAATCAAGTGCTATAATAAAATTAATAAAATCAGAAAAAACATATACTGTATACAAAATACAGGCAGTAGATAAAATAAGATCGCCACAACAAAACAACTTGTTCCATGGCCCTATACTTGACGCTATAGTAAATTGGACAGGCGATACAGACAAGGATTATTTTAAGGCATACTTGAAACATAAGTTTTTAACGGAAGTTGGTGAAGACGGTAAAAAAAGAACTAAGCATACTAGTGAATTAACAATACAGGAATTTAATTTGTTTTTAACAAAATGCGTTACATGGATTATAGATAATGGCGGTGGGCAGTATTTGCCGTCAGATATTATGCTAATGTGATTAGCCTATTGACAAAAATACAAAAACTGTATATACTAAATGTAACAATGTTGAAGGTGGTATTATTATGGATCATGAAGTTTCGGAAATGTTCGAATCTGTAATGGTAAGGAAAGCATATCATTCTGGAGAATGGTGGATAAGCGCGATTGATGCTACTGCGGCTATGGGTTATTCTAATCCTCAAAGAGAGGCAAAATTATTAATTCAGAGAAACAAAGAAAGATTTGAAGGGTATTCAACTAGGATCAAATTGATCCATGTTGAAAATGGAATAAACAAAAAGCGTGATGTTGTTATGCTTAATATAAAAGGGGTTATTGCTTTATGCATGTTATCAAATAAACCTAAAGCCGTACCATTTCAGCGGTGGGCAGATAAAGTATTAGCAGAGCATATTGAAGCGGCGGTGAAGGTTCGATCAGGAAAATATGGAGAGATAACTGACAAAACAATTACTTGCAGAAAGATGGAAACATCAGAATGGAAACGGCACGGAATAGAAGCACCAGCAGACTATCGCGAATTGACGTTGTATGAATATGAATTACTTGGAATTAAAAATAAGCGTAAGGGAGAAATGGCTGGAGACGAATTGATTGAGTTGACGCTTTCTAATTTGTCAAATACAGTTCGCTTGAAGTCAAAACAAAATAAGGTTTATAAAAATGGTATACAAAACGAGATGAAAGAGACGGCTAAATATATAGAATCAATTAAGCAAATTGGATAGTTATGGCTACATATACCCAATTATCACTTTGGGAACAACCAAAAGAAATATGCAATGCAAATTACCGTGAATGCAGCATACGAGAAGGTTGCCAAATGTGTCAGCATAAAGGATTTAAAGGTGTGTTATTAAACTTAAAAGATTGGTGCAAATTGTTAGATCAAGAAATAAGTTTAGGACATACATGCGATTATCGGGAGGAGTTTAGACGATGAAAGCTAGCGATGTGGTATTACAAATAAATCCCCGCATTAAGGCATGGGGAAATTGTGAGGTGGTTGTTTACGATAATAAAACTAAAGAATACAAAGAAATTAAATGGTATGGTGTAGAAAGAGTTGATAATGACGAGAAAAGGTTTGTATTTGAAATAAACAGTTAACCAATATATAAAGAATTTTCGAATAAATTAATAGCTATTTTAAATGACGTGGAATAGTATAAAAGTTTAGTCGGTTATGAGTGAGGATAAATTATGACTTGTATTATATGCGGTAAAGACTGCGGCTTAATGGATGTCGACGAAGAGCCGCCGTACAAGCATTCCGCGATGATGAAACGTACCCGCGCCGCTATAGCAAAGGCCAAGGGGGAAGCATTATGACATGTAAAGAAATAATTGAAAATTATTTACGTGAAAATGGGTTTGATGGTTTAGTTAATACAGATCTGCCATGCGGATGTGATGTAGATTCTTTATTCCCATGTGAATGTGAAGGCTCTGATTGTCAGCCTGCATACAGGAAAGTATGTGAAGAATGTAATAATCATTCTGATTGCGATTCTGATTGTAAAGAGTTTGGGGAATGTTTTTGTTTATCAAAGGCGAAAGTATGACTTGTATTATATGCGGTAAAGACTGCGGATTGTTCGCACAACGGCATCACAAGTTTAGTAAAACAGTTATAAATTTAAAGTTGTACGGTAAAAAAAGAATCAATGACGAACGCAATATACAATACCCAGTATGCGGACGTTGCAATATCAGTCATGCAGCACAAGGGAAAGGCTTGGAAGTTTGGCGAGAAGAAAAGTTTTGCGAGGTTATGGAAATAGAGCCAAGAAGTAAAAATAGTAAGATACGATCTTTAAGAGAGGCACAATCATGAAACCAGGCGATATAGTTACAACCGCCTACTACCTAGCCGAAGCGAATATCATACGCCGTATAACCAATGTCATACATGACCGAAGGTGTAAGAGTGGACTATTGGCCAGTGCTGATGGTGGTGGGGTATGCGGTGAATGCGGAAAGCAACGTGGTAAGGCGGTGCCGATGATTGATTCTGAATATTATAAAATACTTAAAAACAAACCTTGACAGTAAATGGAAAAGACGTGTGATAATTGTAAATATAAGAATGTATTGGCAAGTCATTTTCCTTGTAGATAGCGTGTATTTGTTGACAAATGGCATACAACGAGACGCGTAACAAAATGCATGGTAAAAATTATTAAAGACGGTGAGGAGCAAGGCATGGATAATGAGAAAAAAGAATTGAAAGCAGCTGTTGCAATTTTAATGGATACCGTCTTAAGTTTATTACAAGACGATCCACATCAATGGTCTAGCAGACCGTGTCCGACATGCAGAGCGATAAGTGCTATTATTAGTAAACCATTCGGTTGCTATTTATATGCGATAAAACGCCACAAAGACGGCAAGGAGTGATTATGTTATCTAAAATATGTGTGTTTATTTGGGATTTCTGCGAATACCACCATATATCTCTTGGTGTGTTTGCTCCATATGTTTTTGGTGGGATTATTGGTCGTATGCCAAAAAAAGTTAAAAATAATGGACAAAAATAAACTATGGATAATTTTGAATTTAATTGTGAATTACAAGCGTTAATTTGCGAAAGGGAAGGGATGATAGCTGAAAATAAACAGAGAGAAACGTTAGGTCAATTAGTTCCATATTCAGAATATAATTTTAGTTTATTAGAAGATAAATTTTTAGAATTAAAGACTAAATGGTTAAAAAGAATAAAGGATTAAGCAAATGAAAAGACGTGTAAGAACTGCGGCTATAAAGATAAATTTTGTGATACATGCAAAAATTACAGCATGTGGATATTTAAAAATTCCAAACGAAATAATAAGTATATAAAAATGGATGTACGTGCTGAATAATAAAATAAGCAACCGAGGTGAATGATGAGAAAGTGTAAATATTTAAATAGATATAACCTTCAACTATTTGAAGGAATATTTCATCAATGGGGTACAAACATGAAAGAATTTGAAAGCGGCGGCGTAAATTATACCGTTGGAATAATTGAAAATCCAGACGGTTCTATAGCGACACCGCTTGCTAGTGATATTGTTTTTTTAGATTAGTCCTCCCCCGATAAAGTCGGCGATGGTTCATGACTACAGGGAATAAATAAATGCCTATAATTTCAGAAATAGAAGCAAAGACAATGAGTGAAAATTTAATTTTTGATTACTGTAAATGGTGTTTTGAAAATGGCTGGCATTATGCGCATAGTGAAAATGATTTAAAATGTCATAGATGTGCATTGTTTCATAGGGGGATATTTAAAAATATTTAAGTTAATTATGTGCTTGCGGCGTGGTGGAACACGCTCGCCGGATAGTATAGGTTGCAAGCTATAACCCGGTTAAATGCAGAGAGGTGTCATACCCTGGCGACGGATTCTTCCTCTTGTCCAACAAACAAGATAGAGAGCGGCACCATAAAAACAAGGGATCAGGTTCAAACCCTGACAAGCGCGCAAGTCCGCTTGGCCACATTACGGACTGAAAAGTGGAACCGTGGCAATGGAATGACCGCGCCATAGTAGACGGTCGTGGCAATGTAGTTTAAAGCTAGGGAAAACATGACTAACGTAGTCAAAGAATGCAAGTTCGAGCCTTGTCATTGCCAAACTAATCCGGCATGTCCGGTTTAGATTATAAATCCTACATAGTAGGTGAAAACGTCCACGAGACGGTAAATCAACAGTATAACGGCGGGTGCCTTTGGCCCGTCAGTTTTAAAAAAACACTTGACACTATTCGTGTTTTAGTATAATATATAATCAACTTATCAGGAGACAAATAAAATGGACGAACAAGAGAATAACGAACAAGTGGCGATTGAACCAGAAAAGAAGCGGCGCGGTCGGCCAGCTAAAACGCTTCAAAGTGGAATAACTGTTGTTAATGCTCCAAAAGAATTTGAAGAAAGCATTATAGAAGACGGTAAAAAAATTAAAGACGATGATATTGCAGAAGAACCGAAAAAGAAGCGTGGACGTAAACCTAAGAAAGACATTTTAAGAGGAGTGTATCTTTCAGATCATAAAATAGATCCTACACTTAGGGATAAAAAAATAGTTAAAAGACGCAAAAAAACTATTAGTCGTAAAAAAAATAATGATCGTATTAATAGAATTATACGAAATATTAAAAAAAATCGTTTTAGCTTTTCACTAAAAAAAATAAATATTCCTAAAATTAACATTGATTTTAGCGGTATTAAATTACCAAAAGGATTGACATGGGGACAAGTTGGAGCGTGGACAATTGCGGCCGGATCGCTAATTGTAGCGGCGGTAAAATAGCATGAAAGAATTTCTAAGAGAAAAAACAAGACTCTTATTGGTAAGATTAGTATGCTTACACGTATTAGTTTTTGGTGAAAACAATGGCTAAAGATTTAAACTGTACGTTTATTGTCGGACGGATAGCTAATGATCCTGAATTTAAAATAACTCCAAACGGTAAGGAGTTATTGAAATTTAGAATAGCTAATAATCCACAATTCAGTGATGATGCAAATTTCTTTGATGTTTCCGTATGGGGTAAGACCGCTGCGGCAATCAAAGATTACATGGCAAAAGGTAAACAGGTAGCCGTACAAGGGCGTTTGCAGCAACAACGGTGGACTAACGCCGAAGGGCAACAAAGATCAAAAGTTGAAATTGTAGCGGAAAACGTGCAACTTTTGGGTGGTAATAAGACGCAAGAGAACACACCTTCTCAAGAGGCGGTTAGTCCGACTAAAAAACAAATGGACGATGCGACGGCAAAGTTGAACGGTGGTGTGGATGACTCAATACCATTTTAACGAGGTGAATACATGGGCAGAAAACATACTTCGCAAAGTGCTTTAGCACATCTTGAACATGCGGAAGGGAAAGATAAGGTTGGTACTTTTTATTTTAAAGAAAAACTAGGTAATAAAAGTTGGGGGTGTATAGATTTTTTGCGGCGATTTAATTTTGCTATACGCATTAAATGATTATAGGTAATGGCTATTGATGAATTGATAAGATATTATCAAATGAATTTAATAGACATGCATCCATCAGTATTAAAAACATACGGGATACCTATACCGGAAGCTGAATTAAAATTCCATCCCAAAAGGAAATTTAGGTTTGATTATGCCTGGACAAAACAAAAAGTTGCCTGCGAAATTGAGGGGGGTATATTTACCGGTGGAAGACATGTCAGAGGGAACGGATATTTGCTCGACTGTTACAAATACAATGCTGCCGCCGAATTTGGATGGATTTTGCTTAGATATGCACCGGGCAAAGTTGACTACGAACAAATCAAACGTGTATTACAAATGCGGGATGGGGATAATAAAAGGTGATAAAATGAATAACGAGGAATACGAACACGGTGAATTGATTACTGATTGGAATACTGTAAAACCAGGTAGTTTAATTATAAGTAAAGATAAAACATTTGTTACACAATTTATAGCGTGTATTGATAAGGATATTATTGTTAGAAATACTTGTGAAAATAAAAATATATACGGAGAATTTCCCAGAGTAAACTTTTTACATTATTATTACGCCATAACAAAAAAGAAAAATGTTGTTAAATATTTGTATGAGTATGTAACAAAAAGAAATAGCATTCAACAATCAAACGAATATTATGTTGATGATAATGATTTTAAAGATGGTCTATCATTAATAAGTTATTCAAAATTCCATCGCTTAGATTGGACAGCGAAAGAGTTTGACGAATAAATAAAGGAGCAAATATTTATGCCATATTGTACTAGTTGCGGTATGCCAATTTCTGAAGGACAAGGGAAAAGTTGTTCTATGTGTTATGGTGATATAAATCATGGTAGAGATGGATATTATCAAGAATGGGCAGAAAGACAAACGGAGCGAGAACGAGAACAATTTCAGATAGATGAATGATTGTTTAACAGGATAGATTATAGTATACTATGACATGCATAAAATAACAACGTGCTTATGGATTTTGTTATGTGTGATGTTGGAAAGCCCGACCAGGCCAATAAGCAATAGGGATAGGCACGATAACTTTCTTAAATGGCAATGCAATTATTATGAATTGAATTACGAAATAATACTGGCAGTAAGGAAAGCGGAGAGTCAGAATAATCCAAAGAAAAAGGAATGGAAAAACGGAGTAGTTATTTCACGCGGATATTTCCAATTATGTATATCAACAGTACAAGACTTTTATTGGAAAAACGACATTGATCAACCTGACAATTTTGTTGATATATCGTATGATCCATATGTCAATCAGGAAATAGCATGTTGGCAGATAAGGAAGTATTTAGATATATTCAGAGGAGATTATAAAGCGGCATTGAGCGCGCATAACATGGGGTTGACTGGATTTTTAGATTATCGCCGGGAAACTGGTAATATTTACAGGTGGGTATATATAGATTTAGTACGAAGGAATGGAGCCAAAGGATTATGAAAAAAGTAAATTATACTAAAAATAAAAAATATCCTACCGTAAAAGACATGTTGAATTTTATAAAAAATAATCATATACCAATGAATGCTGAAATTTTGGTTGAACATCTAGATAATAATTATTTAAAAAAATGGGCGCATTATATTGGCAAAGATGGTATGACTGGTTTTCCGGAAATTTTAATACCGGCACATAATGGTTTTGGAACTGCGATGAACAGAAAAAAATTCGTTATATGGATGCATTGTTAAATAAATTATGACTAAACGAGACTTAATAATCTTGGTATGTTTTGCAGTATTAGTACCGTTGGTAATATATTTAATATTAAGGTGGTTATGATAACAAGATTTAGGCATAATGGTATAGACCAACCAAGGGCATTTGATTTGGAATATGATTTTGGTGCAAACAGTGAAAAATATAAAAAATTATATATATATTCTTTTAATGAACATGTTGAACCTTGTGGGGATATAATTGTTAATGCTATATATCATGGCAAAAAGGTAATATTTAAATTTTATCATGGTGAATTTGTTACTAGTTATCTTATGGATGAATATTCATTCAAAAATGACGACATGTCGATAATAAAATATAAAAACGTATATAAACATATATATAAAATAAAGGCTGATAAAACCAAAAAAAGTGATTGCCATTATGGCGTAATGAGGATTGAAAAATGAAAGAATTAACAGTTAGGCAAAAAGAATGTTTGGAAGCTATACGTAAATATATAGCCGATCATGGGTATGCTCCGACAATGCGGGAACTAGCAGAAATATTAGGGGTATATATGAAATGTGCTTATGACCATGTTCGAACATTAGAACGGAAAGGATATTTACATAAGGTAGAAGGTCATTCTAGGACAATAGTGTTGTTAAAATGAGATTAAACGCTTATAAAGATGCAATAAAGCAATGTTTAAACATTAAAAAGTCCATGTAAAAAATATGAATTTGATTGTAAAAATGGTGATAGACTTAAAAGTTTAGAGGAGTGAACCATGCCCGCCGGAAGACCGCCAAAGTATGAAACAGTAGAACAACTAGAAGAGATAATCGATAAATATTTTGATGAATGTGTCCCTACTCCGTTAATGGATAATGACGGGCATGCTTTGACCAATCAAAAAGGATACCCTATTTTCCAATTAAACCCGCCAACTTTAACAGGATTAGCATTGGCTTTAGGGTATTGTTCAAGACAAAGTATATATGACAACGAGGGGAAAAACGATGAATTTTCTTACGCTATTAAAAAAGCGCGATTAAGATGTGAACATTACCTTGAAAAATATACTTTATCCGGTGATATACCAGCAGCCGCGGGGATATTTGGGCTTAAAAACCATGGGTGGTCAGACAAACAAGAAATCGATCATACAACCAAAGGACAGGCAATAAATGTTTACTTTGGGGATGGGAAATGATAGCAGCAATTATTTGTTTAGCTGTTTCGATAATAATATTCAAGATAATTAAAAATAACAACTTTAGCGAAGATACTGAAAATTTGTTAATAACAATATGCACGATGTTTTTTGGCTTTTTTTTAATACTTTTTGTTGGAAGAATTGCATTATTTATAAATGATAGTAGTTATAAGCTAATATTTGATAATATCAAAAAGTGTTTTAAAATTATAATGTCTTATTGAATGAGCGATATATTAATATCACCTGCTTTTGAGCCATTCTCAAAAGATCATTATCGGTACAAAATAGCATTCGGTGGACGTGGTGGGGGGAAGAGTGAGAATATAGCCAGATGCCTGCTGGTTATGGCTATGCGTAGCCGGTTGCGGATAGCGTGTGTACGAGAGATTCAGAAGTCAATCAGGCAGTCCGTACATACGCTATTCAGCGACTTAATACGGAAATATGAGCTCATAGATTATCAAATAACAGAACGAGAGATACGAAATGTCAAAACTGGATCAGAGTTTTTGTTTTCAGGATTACAAGATCATACGGCGGATAGCCTTAAATCAATGGCGAATATTGATATTGCATGGATTGAAGAAGGACAGTCCATTACCGAAAAAAGTCTCAACATCTTTACTCCGACCATTAGAAAGTCAGGCTCTGAAATTTGGATTTCATACAATAGGTATTTATACAATGATGCAGTTCATGGTATATTTAATAGTTATTTACAAGGTTCCGGACTGGAGAAAACTTTTAAAACGTATGTTTGGACGGAATGGAGAGCCGAAAACGCGATAGCTATAAAGGTAAACTATGACGCTAACCCATGGTTTACTGATGAAAACAGGACAGAGTTAGAAAGCGATAAATTAAATAATCCTGAACTGTATAATTATAAATGGCTTGGTCATCCTTTAAGCATGGGTGATAATTGCTTAATACCGCTTAAATCAGTTCTAGAATCAATAAATAGAGAAGTAAAAGAGTGGGAGCATATATCAATTGGTTGCGATCCTGCGCGCTATGGAGATGACGAGAGCGTTATATTTGTACGCAATGGATTTAGAGTATTGCCAGCCATAACATTTAGAGGTGTTAATACATCCAGATTAGCCACTGAAATTATACGTATATGTCGTGATTACTATACACAAGGCTATACAAAAACTATTGAAATAAAGGTTGATGATACTGGATTAGGAGCTGGAGTAACTGATCAATTAGAAACAGCGCAAAATAACGAAAAGATTAAGCCAAATCCAGCATTTAATTTATCAGTATTACCGCTAGTAAACAATGCAGAGGCTGGAGATCCTGATTATAAGGATTTAGGTACAGAGTTATGGGGTAATGTTAAAAAGGCGCTAGAAACAGTATCCTTGCCTGATGACCAAGAATTAATAGAGCAGCTTACTAATAGACGGTATCATATAGAGCCAGACGGGCGTATAAAGCTTGAACGTAAAGAGGATATGAAAAAGCGTGGTATCCATAGCCCTGACCGGGCAGATGCGCTGGCGCTATGTCTATATAACCCTCAAAATTATGACTTTAGCGATACCAAGATAGAACGTAAAACAAAGACCTAGACATGTGTATACTTGATATAATATCAATTGGATAGTATTATTATCAATAGAGATTATACTTGGAGTTAAAATGAATGAACTACCAGCTTTAACTGATATTTATTATGAAAGCGAAAAGGGCACAATTTATTTGGGACGTACGTATCCTTGCAAATATAAGGATGATTTAATGATTCAGATGTTAAATTGTGAAGAGCTACAAAAGGTAATAGATAACAAAAATATACCTTTATTTTACTTGGGGGATAAGACCAAAGTATATTTGGGAAGAATTGTTTTTGATAGATACGTGGATAATCTTAAGTCTGAAATGACTAGATATCTTGAGCAGATATCTAAAGCAAATGATTGACAAACAGTATAAAAAGCACTAAACTAGTAAACAGTGCGGAATAAACTATACAGTTATTTATCTGAAATTTCTTCCCCTTTACGTGGTGTACTTGGCACAAACTATCTAAAAAAGTCTTTTGATCGCTGTGCTAGTCTTGAACAACAACGGCGTGATCCTTCCGATTTACTAAACAAAAAGAATACTGACGTTCGATTTTACGATACAATGATGCTGGATGATACTATATCCGGTACTCATGAGCTTTTAAAACAAATAGTATTATCAGTTAATGGTGCGGTTGAACCGGTAGACGATAGCCCGGCCGCCGCTGAACAGGCTGAATTTCATAATGACTGGCTTTATCAATTAACGCCAAACATTTGGGATGCGATGGACAATGCGCTTGACTCTAAGATATATGGCTATAAGTGCGCCGAGATTATATGGGGATCTGAAGAAAGTAAATGGATACCTAGCCAATTAAAATTCAAGCATTCATATCTATTTGACTTTGATTATGATGAATATGGAAATTTAAACGAAGTCTTAATTGCTTATTATGTCGGTAATGACGGGAAGTTGGTAGGTGAAGATATAAATAAAAAGATATTGATGATGATTTGGCCGTATGCAAAAGACGGCAATTATTATGGATCGTCAATACTAGACTCCATTTATCTCCAGTATTATCAGAAATACAATATTGAGCGTTCTTGGCAAACGTATTTACAAAACTTTGGTACTCCGATTATCGAAATAAAATACGATTCAGATGATTTAAAATCTGCTGAAAAAGATGATTTAAAAGATATGGCAGAAAATTGGCAAGATCAAATGTGG
>Ga0265297_10007704_pt1 | contig 14775 bp, 14 predicted proteins | sample Munlanlwell13791_FD_192502 | JGI IMG/M metagenome (GOLD analysis project Ga0265297, IMG submission 192502) | Leachate microbial communities from a municipal landfill in Southern Ontario, Canada - Leachate well 137-91 | ecosystem: Engineered > Solid waste > Landfill > Unclassified | place... | reverse complement strand
GGGTCGGAAATTTTTGCCCATTTTAAAAAACGGGAAAGATAAAAATCATAGTTGGCTATGGTTTGCGCGGCCCGGCCTTTATCCTGATGAAGGTATTTGAGGAATTGTTGAAGATGGGTTTGCATAATGAAGAAAGTAGGAGAGTAGGAAAGTAGGCCGTAGTTGTCGGCAGGAGGCAGTAGATAGAATAGAGTCCGCCGGCTGTATCCATTTTACGACACTTGGGCTCATCTGCCAAGGAAAACTGATAAAAGGAAAAGGCCGGGCTTGCGTAATACAAGTCCGGCCTTCAAGGTGCGTTTTCCCGACTACTTCGAGCAGTCTTGGAGGTATTGATTTACCTCCTTAACCGTCCACTTTGAGTCGGCGAAATCCACGACGCTGACGTTATAGGCCCCCTCAGTGGCGGCCTCTAGTCGGCTTACCTCGGCCAGTTCCATCTGCCCGACTGGTTTGCCGTCTTTGTACCACAGGTACAAGTACTTGCCGTGGCACGTGACTCCACCCGCGGCTTCGGCCGTGAAAGCGACTGTAGACGCGGGATTGACGCGCACTTCACCCCCGATATCAACGGGATTGGCCGTCATTTCCACGGTCAGTGGCTCTCCACTATTCTTTACTGTGAAGTCGGAAAGGTGGGGGGTGAGGATGAGGATGGAAAGAACGAACAACATATTCATAACATCTCCTTCTGCTGATATCAGCTGGGTTGATTTTCTGTTTGCATGATAACATATTTTATATATTTTGTCAATATGAAGTATAATTTTTTATCTAAATTTAGTCATTTTTTATTAAAAATCAGCCGCTGATATTGTGGCTTTTACCCCTTAACCTTAAATAAATTGACATTATCCTATTTAATGTGTTATGCTGACATTTGAATTTATTATCTAAAACGATACCTCGGATGCGCTATATTAACGCTTCTTGGATATCGTTACCGAAAGGGCCAAGCCATGTTAGACAAAAAAAAGAAGGAGAAAATCATTGCCAAATACAAAACTCACGGCAGTGACACTGGTTCATCGCAGGTGCAAATTGCGATTCTAACCGAAGAAATCAAGGAATTAACCAAGCATTTAAAAGACCACAAAAAAGATTTTTCTTCGCGCCGCGGCTTATTAAAGAAGGTGGCTGACCGCCGCAAACTTTTAAACTATCTCTACCGCGAAGACGCCAAAGAATTTGAAAAATTAGTCAAAGACCTTAAAATCAAAGTGGTCAGAACCGAAGAAGAAAAGAAAGCGATTTTGGAAGAAGAATTGGCGATCGCGGAAGCGGATGAAGCGGGAGCCAAAGGGGAAGAAGCGGCGGAGTAAATTAATTTAACAAAAACAAATATGATTAAACACAAAGAACAGCGCGTCGGCGTTTTTGTTGATGTCGCCAACATGTACCATTCCGCTAAGAATTTATACGGCACTAAGGTTAATTTTTCCGAAGTCTTAAGGACCGGCACGGCCGGCCGGAAACTGATCCGCGCCATTGCTTACGTCATTCGTTCGGAGTCGGAGGAAGAGCGGTCGTTTTTCGGCGCCTTGCTCAGCCAAGGCTTTGAAGTCAAAGCCAAAGATCTGCAAATTTTTGCCGGCGGGGCGAAAAAAGCCGACTGGGACGTGGGCATCGCCATGGACGCGATTAAGATGGCGGATAAATTAGACAGCGTGATCTTGGTTTCCGGCGACGGCGATTACGTGCCGCTGGTCACTTACCTTAAAGAAAACAAAGGCTGCATGGTGGAAGTGCTGGCTTTCGGCAAAACCACTTCGGCCAAACTGATTGAGGCTGTGGACGACTACGTGGATTTGGGCCAGGATACGAAAAAATATTTGATCGGGCAGGAGCGCAAAATGAAACTGATTCCCGGCTTTGGGCGGCGTCATACTTAGAAAAGTAGGAGAGTAGAGATAATAAGTAGAGAATTGCTTGCAGGACAGACTATAAGTTGCTTTTCTGCAGGCTCATTAAATATTAATAGCTGATCGCCAATTACTCGTTGTTAGTAGATTTCTGAACGTGAAAATTTCCCGTTTGGAAATATACTAGTAACGTGAACCGGCATCAGCTGAAAGGGTTTTTATGTCTAAACAGACATTCAAGGCTGATTTTGCCGGCAAAGAGCTGATTATTGAGACCGGGCAATTGGCTAAGCAGGCCGGCGGCTCCTGCACCGTGCGCTATGGCGACACGGTGGTTTTAGCCGCCGCGACCATGGGCGGCATCCGCGAAGGCATTAATTATTTTCCGCTTTCCGTGGAATATGAAGAACGTCTTTATGCCGCGGGCAAGATTAAAGGCAGCCGCTGGATTAAACGCGAAGGCCGGCCGTCCGACGAAGCGGTTTTAACCGGCCGGTTGATTGACCGGTGCATCCGGCCGCTTTTTTCCAAAGACATCAAAAATGAGGTGCAGATCATTTTGACTGTGCTTTCCTTTGACCAGGAAAACGATTCGGACGTGGTGGCATTAATTGCCGCTTCCACGGCTTTGGCAATATCCGACATCCCTTGGAATGGCCCGCTCGCGGGACTGCGCATGGGCCGGATCGGCGGGGAATGGGTGATTAATCCTTCTTTTTCCGCCCGCACCAAAAGCGAACTGGATTTGATCGTCGCCGGCATGAACAATAAAGTGCTGATGATTGAAGCTGAAGGTTTGCAGGTGCCGGAAGATGTGGTTTACGGCGCCATTGAATTTGCCAATAAGCACATCAATAAGGCGATTGACCTGATTAAGGAAGTCGCCAAGGCCGTGGGCAAGCCGAAAGCGGAACTAGTGAAAGCGCCGGAAACGGCCGAAGACGAAACGCCGGAAGCGCACAAGGAAATGGTTAAGATTGCGACGGAGTGGATTAAAGAAAATGTCCCCAAAATTTTATTTGATAAGGCGCTCATCGGCAAAGACCAGAGAAAAAAAGCCGTTTATGACGGCCGGGAAGCGTTAATGGCGCATTTGGAAAGTAAAAATGTCGGCAAAGAACGCCGCAAGCTGGCGTTGCCGCTCTATGATGAATTCGTGGAAAACGAAGTCACCCGCGCCATTTTAGAAGAAGATAAGCGCGTGGACGGCCGCAAGTTGACTCAGATCCGGCCGCTGGAAGCGATTGTCGCCATGCTGCCCCGGACCCACGGTTCGGCGCTGTTTAATCGCGGCGAAACCCAGGTCCTTTCTATTCTGACTTTGGGTTCGCCCGGCGATGCCCAGATGCTGGAAGGCCTGGAAGAAAGCGGCCAGAAGCGCTTTATGCATCATTATAATTTCCCGCCTTACTGCGTCGGTGAAACCGGCCGCATGGGTTCGCCCGGCCGCCGCGAAATCGGCCACGGCGCCTTGGCGGAAAAAGCCCTGCGTTCGCTCATTCCGCCCAAAGAAGAATTTCCTTATACCATCAGAATTGTTTCCGAAGTTTTGGGTTCTAATGGTTCGTCTTCCATGGCCTCGGTCTGCGGCTCCAGTCTGGCGTTGTTTGACGCCGGCGTGCCTATCGGTAAAACCGTAGCCGGCATCGCCATGGGCGTGGCTTCAGATGAAGAAAAAGGCCAGTTCAAAGTCTTAACTGATTTGCAGGATTTGGAAGACGGCAAAGGCGGCATGGATTTCAAAATTGCCGGCACCAAAGACGGCATTACCGCCATTCAGCTTGATACCAAAACCAAAGGTTTGCCGCTGGATGTTATCAGAAAGACTTTAGACCAGGGCAAAGACGCCCGGTTGGAAATAATCGGCATTATGGAAGCCGCTTTGCCGGCACCGCGGCCGGAACTTTCCCAGTACGCGCCGCGCATTATCTCGTTTATGATTTTGCCTGACAAGATCCGCGAAGTCATCGGCCCCGGCGGCAAGATTATCAATAAAATCATTGAGGAAACCGGCGTGCAGATTGATATTGAACCGGACGGCATGGTTATGATCACCGCCATGGATCCGGAAGCCGGACAGAAAGCCGCGACTTGGATCAAAGACATCGTCCGCGTCGTGGAAGTCGGGGAGACTTTCACCGGCAAAGTTTCGCGGCTGTTTGACTTTGGCGCCATGGTGGAATTTTTGCCGGGTCAGGAAGGCATGGTGCATATTTCCGAAATGGCTTACCGCCGCGTCGGCAAAGTGACCGACGTGGTCAATATCGGCGACACCGTCAACGTTAAAGTTGTCGGCATTGACGAAAAGGGACGGGTTAACCTTTCCATGAAAGCGCTGTTGCCCAAGCCTGACGGCTACGTGGAAGAAGAACGCCGCCGCCCGGCGCCGCGCAAGCCGTTCCATAAGCGTTTCTAGCCCGTAATTACCTCAAATCCAAATTTTTCATGACAGACCTCCGGTTGAAAATCAAATCAGTTTTTTCTTCGCGCAAAAGACTGGTGGCAATTTTTGCCGGAGGTTTTGTTTGGTCGTTTTTTTTGGTTGCCGCGGCTTATGGCTATTACCGTTATCAGACTCATGACCGGCTGATCGCTTTCGCGCCGGTAAATACCATTTTTTACGCGTCCGTACGGGAGCCGGTTTGGCCGGAAAAAAATTTACCCAGCAGCGATTTGCCGCTGGACGGCAATCTTTTGCGTTTCTCCCCCTACCTGCCGCTTGACTGGCAAGAAATAAAAAACGATCTTTTGCCCTTGACGCGCCGCGCGGCGCTGGTTGTCTTTGCCAATGATGCCAATGAACTTGAATCGGTTTTACTTTTTGAATTAAAAGCCGCCACCGGCAAATTGCCATTGCCGGCGCTTAAAAATTTCGGCTGGTTAAATCAACGGGTATTTGCCGCGGCTTCATCGCCGGCCGCGCTGGTGGCGGTACAAGAGACGGGTCAAGGCGCTTTGTACTCTTTGACGACCCAAATTGACCGGCGCCAGATCGGGCGCGGTTGCGTTAACGCGTTTATCAGCGCGGCTAATCTCAAGGCCAGTTTGGGTAGCAATTCGGATTTTTTTCTCCGCCTCGCCAGCCGCTTACTGCCTAATGACTTATTTTTTTCCGCCAGTTTGAAAAAAGAGGCCTGGAAATTTTTGATTACCGGCGGCAGTTTTCAGGCTTTACCGCGGCCGCGGCCTGCCTTGGACGCTTTGCCGTCCGACTTTCAGCTTTATATTTCAGGCATCAGCCCGCTTACGCTTATTAACAGCTGGCAAACCGCGGATCCGGCATGGGCCCAGACTTGGCAGCAGGTAACGGCCTTTTATGCCAGCTTTTACGGCCAGTCCCGCCTTGATTTGCTGGCCGATTTTTTGTCCCGCCCGGCCGATATTTTGATTTTTAACCAATTACCGGATAATTTTTCGGCGTCGCATTGGCTTTTAGCTTTTCCTGACGCTTCGGAAGCCGAGCGGCATGAGTTAAAGGAGCTGGTTTTAGCCTTTTTGGCCGTGCAGACACCGCAAAGTGCCAAGCGGGTGCTGCCGGACGGTACGGCGGTGACGGAATATTTTGCCCAGCCGCAGACTTGGTCTTGGGTCAAAGGAGATGAAAGCCGCGGGGCGGGGGTGGAATACCTGAAAGTGCCGGAACTGGGCTGGGAATTGGCGTTGGTCAAGCAGCCAAAGGGTTTTTGGTTTTCAAATTCGCCGGCGCACCTGGAAGATATGCTCAGACAGCCTGGTCGGCCGTTCGCCAGTTTGGATTTGCCCTGCCATTTGCCCGCGCCAGGCGGGAGCCTGATGCTTTTTCGCCATTTAAGCCCCGCGACCTCCAGCTTGGCTTTATGGCCACGGTCGCTTTTTTTGGAGCTTAAGGGTCGGGGCCAAATAAAGGGCTGTTTTGGGGCATATTAGCAGGCTTGTGGATAAGATGTTAATAAGATAAAAAATATCAGACAAGAATATTTTTGATTTGTAAAGGATATAAAATCGCTAAAATTAGGCGATTTTTATATTTTTTGGCCTTGAATATTGACAGAGAGAAATATGTGTGATATATTAAATATGTAAGTGATCTTTACACCTAGAAAAGTTTCCCCAAAAGAGATTTGGAGGAATTTTTTTCTTCTCTACTATTCTTTATACTATTTTCGAGTATAAAGCTGACTATTCTCGGGCAAAAACAAAAAACAAAAAAAACGGTTGTAGGACCCATAAAGAGAGTCCTAACCAAAGAAAGGTAGAGAAGGGCTTCAGTCAGCAGAAGCGTATAAACCGCTTTTGCGGTACTGTCTTTGCTGCACTCGGCAGAGAGGAAATCAAGTCTGGTTTTCTGCCTGCTGGGTACACAAAGCGTCCGCAAATTCTTTTAAGGCGCGGGCGCTACTCACTCACAGTGTATTTGGCGCACATCCGCGCCTTTTCGTATACCGCTCAATTTGACAAACTGGCGGAATCAGATATCATATAGATAATATCTAAGCCTTAAGGCTCTAATCATATGGATGAAAAAATATTAGACGCCATTAAAAAGAATTTGGCAGAGGAAAAAGCCCGTTTAGAGAAAGAACTCGGGGGTTTTTCTGAAAAAGATGCCGGTATCTCCGATAATTACAAGTCGGAATTTCCCAGTTTCGGCGAATCGGATGAGGAAAACGCCGCCGAAGTCGCCGAATACAGCGATCGGCTCTCAATTGAGCATGCGCTGGAAAATCAGCTGCGTGACGTCAATAAAGCTTTAGCCAGCATCGCCGCTGGCAAGTACGGCTTGTGCAAATACTGCGGCCAGCCGATTGAGGAAAAGCGGCTTTTGGCCCGGCCGACTTCCGGCTCCTGCGTGGCTTGCAAAAAGAAACTCACGGGCGAAGCTTAATATTGCTAATCCGGCGAATGGACGCGAATCATGCGAATGAATCTAAAAAAGTTCGGCGTTATTAATTTATTGGGTTTGATCTTGTTTGCCGCTGACCGGATATTGAAGTATTTTTTTATAAAAAATCCCGCCCTAAACATCGGCGGTGATTTTTTTAGCCTTCATTTTGAAAAAAATTACGGTCTGGCATTCGGCCTGGATTTCGGCCGCAGTCTGATTGTACCGGCCGTGGCGTTAATTTTGTTTTTTTTAGCCGGATTTTTGGTTTCCAGTCTTAAGCGGCGGGATTATTTTTCCGCCGCAGCTGCGGGCCTGATTTTTATCGGCGCTTTTTCCAATCTGCTGGACCGGCTGCAGCTGGGGTATGTGGTGGATTATCTGGATTTGTCATACTTTACGGTTTTTAATTTGGCCGACGTGCTGATTAATATGGGCGTCATCGGCTGCGTCATTGTTTTATGGCGCCGGCCGCAAGTTGACAGGCAGCAAAATTTGCCGTAAGCTTAAACTGAAAAATTAATCTGATCAATATAGCGCCCAAGGGCGCTTTTTGTTTAAATGACGAATTTTTAATTACTAATTTCTAATCAATACCCAATGATTAATGTCAAAATAAATCGCACGTATGATTTGGAAGACAGAACGGCAAAATTTGGCGAAAGCATAATCTTGTTTTGCAAAAAAATTACAGTCATGGACATAAACAGACCGCTGATAAATCAATTAATCAGATCTTCAACCAGTATTGGGGCAAATTATTGTGAAGCCGATGATGCCGAATCAAAAAAAGATTTTATTCATAAAATTGGCATTTGTAAAAAAGAAGCCAGGGAAACTAAACATTGGCTCAGGATGTTGGCCGTGGTAATGCCGGAGTCAACGAACACAATTCGGGATTTATGGGTTGAGGCAAAAGAATTAAATTTAATTTTTAATGCAATAATTAATTCATGTAAGAAATAATCGATTATTTCATTAAAAATTAGTTAGTCATTAGAAATTAGTAATTAATTATTAATATAAAATATGTCTGCTAAAGTCTTATCTGCCGCCGTCCTCGGCTTGGACTGCGAATTAGTGGAAGTTGAAGCTGATACTTCACCCAATTTGCCCGCCTTCCATATTGTCGGCCTGGCTGACCGGGCCACTGATGAAGCCAAAGAGCGGGTGCGGCCGGCGCTGAAAAATTCCGGTTTTCGCGTACCGCACGGAAAAATCACCGTCAATTTGGCGCCCGCGGATTTGAAGAAACAGGGTCCGGCTTATGACCTGCCCATGGCCGTCAGCATTTTATTGACCACACACCAGATTGAACTTGATGACGAGTGGGATGCCCAGCTTTTTATCGGCGAGCTGGCGCTGGATGGCAAACTGCGGCCGGTGACCGGCGTGCTTTCCATTTGTCTGGAAACTAAAAAACGCGGCCTGAAAAAAATTTATCTGCCGCAAGCTAACGCGGGCGAAGCGGCTTTGGTCTGTGGGCTGGAAATTTATCCGGTCTCTGATTTGCGGGCGCTGGTCAGTCATTTTTGCCGCGAAAACATAATTTTGCCTTACCGGCGTGGCTTGGTGCCGGCTAGACCCGACTTGGCTCTTTCCGCCGCTTATGATATGGCGCATGTCAAGGGCCAAAACTTCGTGAAGCGCGCTATGGAAATCGCGGCGGCCGGCGCCCATAACATTCTCATGTCCGGCCCGCCGGGTTCGGGCAAAACTCTGCTGGCCAAAACCCTGCCCACCATTCTGCCGGAAATGACGATTGACGAATCTTTGGAAGTGACGCGCATCTACAGCGTGGCCGGGCTTTTGCCCCTTAATCAGCCGCTGATTATTGAGCGGCCGTTTCGCGCGCCGCACCATACCGCTTCCGGCGTGGCGTTGGTCGGCGGCGGCGCCTGGCCGCGGCCGGGCGAAATTTCATTGGCGCATCGCGGCGTTTTGTTTTTAGATGAGTTTCCGGAATTTCCGCGGCTGGTTTTGGAAAATTTGCGCCAGCCGCTGGAAGACGGCGTAATCGCGGTTTCGCGCGCCAGCGGCACTTTAAGTTTTCCAGCGAAATTTATTTTGGTGGCGGCCATGAATCCTTGCCCTTGCGGCTATTCAAACGATGCGGACAAAAATTGTTCCTGTCTGCCGGGCCAGATTATCAATTATCAAAAGAAAATTTCCGGGCCCCTGATTGACCGCATTGATTTGCACGTGGAAGTGCCAAAAGTAAAATTTGACAAGCTGTCCGAGCCCGCGGCGGGCGAACCGTCGGCCGCGATTAGAATCCGCGTGGAAGCGGCGCGGCAAATACAGATTAAACGTTTTAAAGCTTTGGGCATTTTTTCCAACTCGGAAATGTCATCGCGGGTGACGCGGGAATTTTGTGCCGTGGATGATGCGACGATGGCGCTTTTGAAACAGGCGGTTAATCAGCTGGGACTTTCCGCGCGTTCGTATTTTCGCGTGCTGAAATTGGCGCGGACCATTGCCGATTTGGCGGCGGAGGAAAAAATATTACTGGAACACGTGGCCGAAGCGCTGCAGTATCGGCCCAAGGCGGAATAAATGCAAGCCAGATAAGCCAAATAAGCAAGATAAGTTTTCAGTCCGTCTGCTCCGCCCTGGGTGGATATGGCGTGGCAAGCAAGATAAGCAGACCGCCCCGCAATAACCAAGAATTGCCGCTTGATTTAAAAGCGGTTTTGTATTAGAATATTGATTATGGAATCTTTATTCTACGCTTTAGCCAGCGCCTTTGTTATCTCTTTGATTTCTTTAAGCGGCGCTTTCAGTTTAGCGATTTCGGAAAAAATACTCAGCAAATTGCTGATTTTTTTGGTTAGTTTTTCCGCGGGCTCGCTGATGGGCGGCGCGTTTTTTCATCTTTTACCTGAAGCCCTAGCCGAGGATAATAATGTCATCAAAATTTTTATTTATCTGTTGTGCGGATTTTGTCTGTTTTTTATTTTGGAAAGAGTCTTGCGCTGGCGGCATTGTCACGAGGGCGTCTGCGAAACCCATCAGCATTTGGGCTGGCTGAATTTGGTCGGCGACGGTATTCATAATGTAATTGACGGCTTGGTTTTGATGTCAGCGTTTGCCGTCAGCCCGGCTTTGGGCTTTCCGGTGGCGTTTTCCATTATTTTTCATGAAATTCCGCAGGAACTGGGGGACTTTGGCGTAATGATTTATTCCGGTTTCAAACGGTCTTTGGCAATTCTTTATAATTTTATTACCGGTCTGCTGGCTTTGGCCGGCGTTTTGGCCGGTTTTTTCATCTTTGACCGTTTCGCCGGCGCCAATCAGTTTTTGCTGGCTTTTGCCGCCGGCGGTTTTATTTACATTGCCGCGTCCGATTTGATTCCGGAAATCCATCAGGATAAAAACGTGTGGCGGTCGCTGATTAATTTTTTTATTTTTTTGGCGGCTTTGGGCCTGATGCTGGTTTTAAAAATTTTTGGCGCCGAATAATTTTATGAAAGTAATTAAAATTACCGCGGTCTGGTGTCCGGCTTGCATTATTATGAACCAGCGCTGGGAAAAAATTTGCCGGGAATGCGATTGGGTGGACACATTGGAGTATGATTATGACGCCGACGCGGAAGCGGTAAAAAAATACAACGTGGGAAAGGACATCCCGGTTTTTATTTTTTTGGATCAATCAGGCGCGGAGATTCTGCGCTTGCAGGGAGAAATTGACCGGCGGGATTTAATTAAACTCCTTGAGGAAAATAAAGATAAATAAATTATAAATTCAAAATTCTAAATCCAAATCAAACCTGCCTGCCGGCAGGCAGGTCCAAAAATAAAATGGCAAATTTGTAACAGCAGGTTTATAATTTTGGATTTATGGCTTGTAATTTATTTGGGACTTAGAATTTTGGATTTAGGGCTTAAATTTTTATTCTTAAAGCTTATTTATGAAAAAAATCTTTATTATTTTGGCTTTATTTTTTTTAGCAGTGCCCTTTACTCTGTCTGCGGCTGAGGTTTCGCAGCCGGTTTATTTGACCATTTTTTATAGCGAAAGTTGTCTGCATTGCCACGCGGAACTGCTTTATTTGGAAAAATTGCAGGCGGAATTTGCCAATTTGCAGATCCGGAAGCTGGAAGTTTCTTCAAATGTGGACAATGCCAAGCTGATGGGGCAAGTGGGGCAGAAAATGAATTTAAAAATCGCAGGCGTACCCTTGACCATTATTGGCAATGAAACCATCAGCGGCTATTTTAACGACGAAGTAACCGGCGCGCGCATCCGAAACATCGTTTTGCGCCATTCCGGCACTGGCTGTGCCGATACTGTCGGCCAGATCGCAGGCGAGGCGGGCGAGCCGGACAAAACTGATTGCCGGCCGACGACCACGCCGGCGATTATTTCTTTGCCGGTTTTCGGTTCCATTGACTTAGCCCAATGGTCTTTGCCGGTTTTGACAGTGACGATTGCCGGCTTGGACAGCCTTAATCCCTGCGCTATGTGGGTGCTGCTGTTTTTAATCAGTCTGCTGTTTGGCATGGAGAACCGGCTGAAGATGTGGATTTTGGGCGGCGTGTTTTTGCTGGCTTCGGCGCTGACGTATTTTTTATTTTTGGCGGCTTGGCTGAATTTATTTTTATTTTTGGGTTATATTCTTTACCTGCGCGTCGGCGTGGGAATCTTTGCGATTTTGAGCGGCGCGTTTTATCTGCGCCAGTGGTGGCGGGAAAAAAATGGCGGCTGTCACGTGACCAATGAGACTCAGCGCCGAAAAATCATGGATAAATTAAAAGCCATCACCAGGCAAGAGACGCTTTGGCTGGCTTTAGCGGGAATTATCGGTTTGGCCTTTGTGGTTAATTTAATTGAGCTGCTATGCTCGGCCGGTTTGCCTGCGGTTTATAGCCAGGTTTTAGCGCTGGGTAGTTTGGCCCCCTGGCAGTATTATTCTTATCTTTTGCTTTACGTCTTGGTTTATATTCTGCCGAGCCTGTTGGTATTTGTTATTGCCATGGTGACGATGCGCGCTTTTGGCTTAAGCACTAAATACGCGCGCTGCGCCAATTTGATCGGCGGCATCGTAATTTTGGCTTTAGGCCTATTGCTGATATTCCGTCCCGGCTTAATTATGTTTGGTTAAAATTTTTTATAAAACCGGCCGCCTGCGGCGGCCGGTTTTAAATAGCGTAATTATTTGATGTAATAAAGCGGATTGCGCTTCGCGCCCCCGGTTTGCACTTCAAAGTGCAAATGCGGACCGGTCGAGCGGCCGGTGGAGCCTTCAGCGCCGATGGCCTGACCTTTGGCCACGGTGGCGCCGACTTGAACGTAGAGCACGGACAAATGGCCGTAAAGAGTTTTGACGCCGTTACCGTGATCAATAATAATCATGTTGCCATAGCCGCCGTTCCAGCCGCCTTGGGCTTTAATGACGCGGCCGGCATCCGCGGCGTAAAGGGCCGAGCCGAACGGACAGGCGATATCCAGACCGGAATGCCCCCAGCGGTAGTATTGGCTGATATAGCGGCAGCTGTTGGGCCAGACCATTTTGCCGCTGGCCGCGACCGGCGCGGCCGCGGTGCTGCGGGCCGGCTGATAGATGCTGCGGATGGTATAGGCCGGTGCGGCCGCGGCCGGCTTGGCGCCGCCCGGAATCATGATGGTTTCGCCTACGGCGATATCATTAGCCGAAGCCAGCTTATTGAATTCAATGATTTTTTCTCCTTCCACGTCGTATTTTTTGGCGATTTTGGACAAAGTTTCGCCTTTGACCACTTTATGCCGGATACCTGTCACCGGCAAAATGGTAAGTTTGTCGCCCGGCTGGATAATACTATAGGCGCTTAAATTATTTTCCCAAATGATGGTGTAATTGGAGACGCCAAACTTTTCCGCGATTTCCGAAATCGTATCGCCCGGCTGGACGGTGTAATACTCAATTTTGTCGCGCTGGCGCATCTGTTCCTCGGCGGGCGAAAGGATCGGGCGCACCACGGCGCTGCCGCCGGCCACGGTGGTTGGCGTGGAAATTTCCGCTTCCGCTTGCGTGCCGGGTATTTGCAACCGGCTGGCGATGCCAGTTTGGCCCAGATACCGGCTGATTTTTTTGCCGCTGGCAATCGGCCCTTCTTCTTCAATATTGCCCAAGTCTTCGCCTGTAATAAATGAAGCCACGATGCTTTTTTGGCCGAAATCTTCCAGCCGGTTCTCGTAGGCGTTAAGATTGGCGGCTAAAGTCAGGCCGGCAATAATAATAATGATGATATGGCTTAAATAACGCCGCGAGAATGGGTGGATTAGATGATGCCGGCTTTTTTGCGGCGCATACAGCCGCGAGAGCAGCTTGGTGGCAAATAAATAAAAACGATAAAACGGCAGAATAACCAGTAACAAAAAAAATCCGCCAATCAATTTTGTCGGTTTCGCCAAGGCCCTGGCCAGCGGGGGTTGAATTTTTTTCAGGTAAGACAGGCCGCGCAGAGTGCCGGCTAACGCCTTGATCAGGATTTTTTTTATTTTTTCGCTAATAGTTTTAATTGGTTAATTATTACCAATAAAATAGCGACCAAGATACTACTAAAAATACCATGATTGGCGCCGACTGTCAATTGATTTTAAGGCTTATTTGTGATAAATTGATATCGAGATGGTTACAAAATCATTTCGTCGCAAAATTTAGATATTTTTAAGCCTGGCGAGGAAGGCCGGCGAAATGATTTGAGGCGTAATTGTTATTACGGTGAAAATCATTTCGCGCCAGCCTGACAAAGCCAGGCCTAAAAATAGCAAATTGTAGCAGAAATGATTTTGTAACCATCTCGTTACCTAATGACTAAAGAATTCTTGCCATGATGGATTATATTTTACTCGCGCTTTTGGTTTTTATGCTGGCCGGGTTTGGCTGGCTGATTTTTTTGGTCAACCGCTATCTCCGCCAAACGCGCGAAAAACCGAAGGACGACCAGTCGCTTTTATTGCTGCAGAATCAAATCTGTGAAATCACTAAAACGCTTGACGCGCGGCTGGGGCAATCCAACCAGCTGCTGCAGACCCAGTTTGGCCAGAGCGCCCAGATTATCCGCGACGTGACGGAAAAACTGACCAAGCTGGATGAGACCAACCGGCAGGTGGTTAATTTCGCCGATCAGCTGCAGAGTCTGCAGGATATTTTGAAAAATCCCAAACAGCGCGGCGTGCTGGGCGAATATTATTTGGAAACGGTTTTGAAAAATGTTCTGCCGCCGGAAAGCTACAAAATGCAGTATAAGTTTGCCGACGGAGAAATCGTGGACGCTGCCGTGTTTGTCCAGAGTAAAGTGATCCCGATTGATTCCAAATTCAGCCTGGAAAATTATAACCGCGTGGTGGAGGAAAAAAATCCGGCGGAGAAAGAAAAGCTGGAAAAAATATTTGTCAACGATTTGAAGCAGCGCGTGACGGAAACGGCCAAGTACATCCGGCCGAAGGAAAATACCATGGATTTCGCTTTTATGTTTATTCCCCACGAAGCAATCTACTATGATTTGCTGATCAATAAAATCGGCGCTTTGCAGGAAGACACGGAAAGCATTATTGAGCGCGCGGCGCGGCGCTATCATGTCATCATTGTTTCGCCGACCAGCTTTCTGGCTTATTTGCAGACCGTGCTGCAGGGCCTGCGCGCCCTAAAAATTGAAGAGTCGGCTTTGGAAATCAGAAAATTCGTGGAACAGCTGGCCAAACATCTGGTTAGCTACCAAGTTTATCTGGATAAGCTGGGCAGCAACTTAGGCACGACGGTTAATATGTACAATACCGCCGCCAAAGAATTTAAAAAAATTGATAAAGACGTGGTCAAAATCACCGGCAATGAAGCCTTGGCGGATACGCCGCAAATTGAAGGGCCGCAAAAGGAATAAATGGCCTTAAGCTAGTTTTAACCCCAACTAACCTTCTTTTACCTCACCCTCTGTCTCCCTCTCTCCTCCATTAGCGGACAGGCTTGCAAAGAGAGGCTAGGGGTGGTTAAGCATCATTTTTATGTCAAACTATACTGATTTGGAAAGGGCTATTTTAAAAGCGCTGGTGCATTACGACCTTTTGGATTA
>Ga0265297_10007702_pt1 | contig 14776 bp, 20 predicted proteins | sample Munlanlwell13791_FD_192502 | JGI IMG/M metagenome (GOLD analysis project Ga0265297, IMG submission 192502) | Leachate microbial communities from a municipal landfill in Southern Ontario, Canada - Leachate well 137-91 | ecosystem: Engineered > Solid waste > Landfill > Unclassified | place... | reverse complement strand
TTTCCAGCCTTTTCCTGGCAACAATAATAACCTATATCCCCGCAACCCAGAATATTTTAAGCCTTGTTCCGCTTAATTTTTTGCAGTGGTGTCTGCTGTTGATAAAAGGAGCAATTCTTGTTGCTATTATTGAAATTGCAAAAGCGGTTGTAAACCACAAAAAAATAAAAAATTTACTCAAAGAATCCAGCCCATACTCCGCATAAGCAATCAATCATTGTTTCAACATAGTCTTGCGGTGTCCGACACCGCAAGACTTCTTGTGGGGCAAACAAAAAAGGCAGATTTTTCTGCCTTTCATATTTTTTTAAACCAATCACCCGGAAGTTCAATATACCTCTTGTTAAGAAGCCTTATTTTTACTGCTTCGGGATGTGTTAATCTTGGCGACATTTTTTGCCTTTGGCGCAAAGAAATTAACATTACGCCAACAACTGAAAATGGCCCTTTGCCAAATTTTCTTTTTACGGATTTTACTTCAGGAGAACATTCATTATCCCAACAAACCCTATCTCCAATGCAAAAACTAACCTTATTGTCAGCCATTTTCGTCTCCTTTTAAAAAGAACTGAATATACAATACCGCAAAATATAAAAATTATCAATAACTAACTTTTAACATTTCTCCCCCATAGTTAAAATTTTAAAAATTCCATTATTTTATAAATCAATATTACCGGCCAAACAAGAGATTTTAAAATTCCCAAAACGCCTGCCCAAAAAGTGTCCGCGTGTTGTATATAGTAAATCAAAGCCCCCAAAAAACCCAATCCAAAAAACCCTCCGCCTATGCTATTGCATTTGCAATGATATTTTTGTTCTTTTTCTTCTTCCATTATTTTTTTGCCAAAAAACGGTTTAAATTTTATTTTTTACGACAATCTTTAATTATTATACATCCTCTGCCCCTGTTTACAACAACTTTTTGATGCTCCTGCCATCCCAAAGAATGCACAATGTCTTTTGGAAGAGTAACATATACTGTTCCTTTTCCTGTTTTGGTGATTTTTCTTATATTTTCTTTTTTCATAGCTAAGGTTACGTAACAGGTTACGTAAATACATTATATATATTTAATTTTATTATATTGCCATAATATAAAAAAAGCGAGCCTGCACACGCGACTCGCTGTATTCTCCTTAAAGGTGTTTATTTAATCTCCAATTTTACGCCGGGGGCAAGGCAAAAAAATTCTGCTTTTGAGCATGTTCCAACTTGACGAAATTTTGAGACAACATATCCATCCCGTTTCAACGCCTCAATCTCCTGTAATATTGCCCCAGGATCAATCAACAGCCCAAAATTTCTCATAAGAGAAATTTTCCATCTGTCAAACGGATTGCCAACCGTTAATCCAAAAACTCCACTTTCTTTTATAAAAAACAAAATAATTGACCTGAGGCTGATTTCAACAACTTTTTCCTGTGGAACATCATCGGGTTTGAGGTTGCCTCCAAAGTCAAGATTAAGGTCAAAATCATCTTCTGTTTGTTTCTGAATTTGCTCAGACATTGTTTGTTCTCCTTGTGAATGAACAAAAAAAGTTTGCTTATGCAAACCGACTTTTCTATGTTATAATTCAACCTGCCTTTTGTCAAGCTTGTACAATTGTGTGGCATCCAATTTCAGGATTTCGTCCAATATTTGAATGTCCGACACCCCCAATACTTCTGAAATATCAAATATTAGAAAGTTAATTATTGTTATTTTGTCTAATTTATCAACCAAATTACAAGATTCAAATAACCTGCAAAACTTACCCAAAGAATATAAGGCAACATAAGCCATGCGGCTGGTTTTGAAATTTTTGAAAAAGAAATTATAGTGGTTGCAATAGCAATCCATAAAAATATAATTTCAATAAACGCTGTAACCGGAGACTGCAAACCAAAAAATAAATAAGACCAAAGTATGTTTAAGCTCAACTGAACTGCAAATATGCCAAGTCCCTCTTTTACTTCTTTCTTGTCAGCTCCTTTTTCAAAAATAATGAAAGCCGCAACTCCCATTAAGGCAAATAAAATAATCCAAACAGGAGCAAAAATCCAATTAGGAGGATTTAATGCCGGCTTTACAAGTCCAACATACCATGTTTTTATAGACGAAGATGTAAAGACAGAACCAACAGCCCCTGCCAGCTCGCAAACCCCGATAAACGCAACAAGTTTTAAAAAACTTTTTAATTTCATATTTTTTATTATTTGTTTATTGCTTCTGCTATATTTATTGTTTTTATTATATCAAATTTTTCATCAAATAAAAAAGGCGGAAGCACGTCTTCCGCCCTTTTTATACTATGCTTGATTTGTGATGTTGGCAACAAATTTATTTTGTAAATACATAAATAAATTTATGTATTTTAAGTTCTAACCTATTTTTGTTTTAAAATAAAACTGCTGGCTATATCAGAAAAAGTTTGCGCATATTGCTGCCAGCTGTTTTTTAGGGAATTAAACGACATTATCCAAATATCATCGCCATTTCCTTTTACAACTACCATTAAAACTTTAAAATTTACGCCTTGGTTTGTCATTTCAGCTTCCAGCGCCGAGGCTTGTCTATTGTTTATAGTTAAAATATTCTCATTTGAAAAAACAGTGTCTGGCATAGTCTGAAGCAAAGCTGTTTTAATTAGTTGCATATATTCTGTCATATTTTTTCCTTTAAGCGTATCGTAGCTTACTGCAAGATAAGTTTTAAAATTAATTTTTTGGGCATCAGGGTCTGTAATGCTCTCATTTGTATCTATTGCCATAGCAGAAATTCCCGCAGTTGCCGGAACGCCCTTCCATCCGTCAGAAAGCGTAATTTCAAAGTCATCCGTTGCTAATTTATTCTTAGTTGTTTGGTTATTGGAATCTGTTAAATTTGTTTGATTGCTTGTATTTTGGCCCTCTAATCCATTGTTAATATTTTGTTGCCCATTATTCTCTGGACCACCAGCCAAATTTTGTTTTACAAAAAAATACACGCCAATTAAAATCAATACTGCAACAATAATGCATATCAATATTAAAACTATAGTTTTGTTTTTCATAAGTTTTTTATTTTATTGGTTTATTTTATCAAAAAACCACCCAAATTAAAAGGTGGCTTCATTTTGCTCGCTAAATTGGATTTTTTGGAGACTTACTAAAGAGATGTTTAACATTAAGTTGAAAGAATATAAAGAAAAGCAGTCTGATTTAGAAGCACAGATGGCACTATACACCGAAGCAGACGAATCTTTTTATTTGAACGCAAATATACTCTTGCACGCCGTAAAAAAGGCTCAGAGGTCTTTAAGGGTTCTGAACCGGCAACACAAAGGCAAATTTTGAATTTCTTACTTCAGAACCTTACTTTAGACGGCAAAAACCTCAATTTTGAACTTAAAACACCCTTTGATAGGGTGCTTGAATCGAACAGATGTTCTACTATGCTCCGCTTAATCCAGGCTGTTCGCGCTGAATATATAGATAAAGTTTGATTATTTTACGAAAATGTCTTAATTTAAGAATAGCTCGCCGAAAACGTTTTTCGGCCTTAACAACCAATAATTAGGAAAGAAAGGACTGAACTATGTTTGACGGCAAAGCCTTAGTAGCGACAACCGCTCTGACAATCGAAAAGTATCGGATGATTCCCGACAAAGAACGTCCTGTGCCGGTAGCATTTTCTGGCGGGAAAGACAGCTTGACTGCGATTCTTATCCTTCGTGAACTTGGATACGATGTCCGGCCCGTTATCGCAAACAGGGGCGACGATCCGGCTTTCCAGTCAGACCAAATCGCAGAAGCCCTGAAGATTCGCAAGGGTTTGGACGCAGATGTTCTGCATCTGCGTGACCAGGCTTCTCTGCCCGGCATCAAAACTGCCGAGGCGGAGCAGATCAAAACCTACTTACACCGCGTCGACAATCTCGGCGTCAATGAATCAATGTGCACTCCGTGCTATAATGCAAGAACGACGGCCTTGATTGCCTACGCACGGAGCTGCGGAGCAGAAGCATTTGTCATCGGCCAACATCTCACTGACATGCTGACCACGCTGATGAAGTGCTACTGGACCGAGAAGTATTTTTACGCCTTCACGAAGCCGCAAGGCATTGCCTACGACGGCTACAAGATGACAGACTTCATCGCGTCCAGCGCCATCGACTTGCAGTATGTTGAGGAAATGGCCAAAGATGGCCGTGCAACCACCGACGATCCACCCGTTGAGAATATCAGCGACGGTGTGCGTCTGATTCGGCCGCTTGCTGAAGTGAAGGAACGGGATATCGCGGCGTTTGCCGGCAACTATCCCCACACCAGCACGAACTGCACGTGGCGTGAAAAAATGCCGTGGCCGTTCAGACTGCTCGCACAACGAGACCTGTACAAGCGAATTGTGGCCGATCCTGAAATCGAGGATTTCCTTTTCAGGCTTGTGATGTTCAACATCAACGACGACGGAACATTGAAGCACAGGCCGAGGAATCAGAGGGAGGAGCTCTATCCGGGCTTTAAGCCCTTCATTAAGAAGTTTTGAAAGGAGACAAAACCATGATTATAGTTTCAGCATGCTTAGCAGGAATTCCCTGCAACTACGCCGGCGAAGCAACGCCAGACGAACGAGTCATCACTCTCATCAAGGATGGCTTGGCTTTTCCCGTTTGCCCGGAAGTTCTTGGTGGACTACCAATTCCGAGAAGCCGAACAAGGATTGTGGAGGGCGACGGTTACGCAGTTCTAGATCGGAAAAAAGGACTACTCACAGCCGACGGTAGAGATGTTGCCAAACAGTTTCTGAGAGGTGCCAAGCTTACTTTGAAAGTTTTGCGTCTGCTCGGAATTGACACTGTAATTCTGAAACAGGACAGCCCGTCGTGCGGCTGTGGCCGGACACTGGGTGGCTTGTTTGAGCCAACCAGAATCAAGGGCGACGGTGTCGCAACAGCTTTGCTCAAAAAAGAGGGTGTTGCAGTTTATCCCGAAGAAACCTTGGCAGATGATAAGTTTTTTGAGAGCCTGAAAGTCAAGCACTCAAAAAACAAAAAAGAACTCGTCCTGATCAGCATGTGCGGCCTCGGTATTCCATGCCAATATCGCGCGCGCTCATTTTCAAGGAAGAGCTTCATTGCCAAGCTGAAGGAGAAATACACTCTCTGTCCGCTTTGCCCCGAACAGCTCGGAGGAATGCCTACGCCACGGGTAGCCTGCCGTTTGGAAAAAGGCCGAGTTATCGGCAAGGACGGCAAGGACTACACTCAGCCATACAAATCGGGAGCTTCCATTGTTCTCGACTTCGCCAAAATGGTTGGCATAAAGAGGGCCTATTTGAAAAAGGGCTCTCCTTCCTGCGGAGTTGACGGAATCACGAGAAAAATGCTTGAGGAGGCTGGCATCACAGTCCATCTCCTGTAAGCAAAGCAATCAAAAGAGCGTTTGGCGACGCTCTTCTTTTTTTACTTCGGCCAGTTGCCAGCTATCAAATCTTTTTCAGTCATCACCTTAATTCCGTTTTTTCTTAATAGTGCAGCTGCTACACCATCGCCATCGATTAAATGACGCGATGCAAGATCGTCATAAATTTTGCCAACTCCACACGAGGGACTTTTAGCTTTAAGAATGGCGAGCTCAACATTGTTTTCTTTCGCGATTTGTAAAATTCTTTCTGCTCCAGTTATAAATTCATTAGTTACATCTTTGTTTTTAATAGACATAACTTTTGCTTTACCCCCGACAACATCTATTCCAGTTCCACCAACAATTTGGCTGGCATCTCTAGGAATGGGCAGTCCTCCCCAAACTTCAGGACACACAGCGATGAACTCGCCTTTGTCTTTAAGAAATTCTAACAATTCTTTAGTAAGATCACTCTCGCCATTATACTGACAGTTAACGCCCAACAGGCACGCAGAAACTAAAATAGGATTTTTATTTTTCATTTTTATTAAATTTAATAACAAGCTTCATAAAATGATTTTGGAACAGAAAATTCTTTCATTAATTCACAGCTCGGCCAATCTTGTAACATTGCTACAAACTTGTAATTATCACCTTGCTTTTTTAAAATAGCCCTCGCACCCCCTCCTATATCGCTACAAGTCCACCTTATATAAACCATAATCAAATCTTCTGTCTCCTGCATTATCGAGGATGCACAAGAGTTTGCCAGTAATTCCTGGGAGGCGCCAGATTCACTTCGCACCGCAGCCATTATTAAATCGTTGTCTTTAATCTTTTCTGGTTTGGGAGTCTTTGTTTTTTCTAGCACTTCGGATGTATTAATATTATCTGTCTCTTTAAGACTATCCCTATTTTCTGACGCATAAAATATAAAACCCGTTGTGATTATTATAACTATTAAAACTATTAATAAAATTTTCTTCATAGTTTGTCCGTTTAATGCCTGGATGTCATATTCCTTTGCGTCCTTAGAGCCAAATTTGGGGTAGTATTCGGGGTTTCAGGACATAGTTATACCTTTGTCGGCATAGCGAACCACGTTCTCTGTTTTCCGATAATCATTGGGAGCCTCTATCTGGATTGTTATATTTTCAATTTTATAATTCAATTATTACCATTTCCAAATTTTTGATAAACTTTTTTACGCGAAAGGGTTGAGTTTAACCTCTTTTTCCCCTTGCCCGGACATTTCCAATTCGGCAAAATTTCAAGTTCGTCAATCAAAGAATTTAATTTGGTCAAAACTTTTTCAAAATCATTTATTATCTCCTCATTGGAAAATCTTACGGTTATGATCTTCTTTTTATCCCAAATTTCTTTTTCTTTCTGTAAATCAGCTGCTTTCTGATCTTGCGAAGAATGATAACCGCCATCAACTTCAATATTAAGGCCGTACTTTTTTATATAGATATCAGAAAATCTTACCCCAGTTTTAGTGTAAATCTCCCTCTCAAGTGATGGCTTAAAATGCTTTATTAATCCAATTTGCTTAAGCGCAGAATACAATCTCTTTTGCGGGACAGTGCAACTCGCCACTCTTTCCTTTTTGAATTTGCTTCTTATTTTATTTTGCCGCCTTAACCTCTCTACCCAAGACATATTTTGAGAAAATTTTAATTTACTTCTTTACAACTTCTTTCCTTTTTTATTCAAAAGCCTTAAACCAGCGTGCAGTGTAGCGAGATAAAAATAAAACATCCAACTTAGCCAAATAGCCCTGTCGTAATTAGTTTTTTGCTTGTCGTTGTGATGACGTATGCCAAAATTGTTAGCTATTTGGAACAGGTCGCCATCGTCTTTCTGCGCAATAACGTTCTGTAAATCCTTACGAAGATACTCTAAACAATCAGCGAGCGTTCGCACAGCTTCGTGTCGTTCATCAAGTGTAGAGCCATATCTCCTAAACTTATTTACAGCTTTTGCTATTTTTGATTCGACATTATCAGTATCATTTGTGGGAATACCTGCCTTAAGTAAAGGGCGGAATTCTTCTTCTAAAAGAGCATAGATTTCTCCGTTGTCTCCCAGCTCATACCCGGCTCCATAATCATTAAGTATTTCATTTATTGCGTCTCTATATTCCTTTTTCCCCGCCTCGCGGTCAAAATACTTATAGTGGTAGTGATTATAAAATGAGTGATAGGAGGCATCTTTATTAATAGGGGCTGAAACGTGATCAAATAAAAACTCGATAAGATCAAAAATATCTTCTTCTGAATAATTTTCCCAATGTTCGTGCATCGGCCAAAGGTTATCCTTTCGTAGCTTACGAAGTAAAAAGACGGACACATCACCTATCTTTCCATTTCCGCCGCCCGAATCAGGACAATCGTCGTCAAGATATTCACTGAAATAAGCCTTATTCGAAAATTCTTGGTAAACACTAAAAAAGATTTTACGAAGAGCACTGAAATCCATCTCAGCATTTTTTTTACCAGTTCTAATTGAATAGTATTTTCTATCAGTTTTCATTTATTTTTGTTGTATCCTTCGGATCTCTATAATTATTTGTATAAACTGCCCGATATAAATTTACCAAATTATTGGCGCGAAAAGACGCTTCCTTGTCGGAAAGTTTAACTCCATATTGTTTGTAATAAATCTCCTTAAATTCTTGAATGGCTTGATCGGGCAACATTTTAATTTAATTTTTTAATTTTTCCATTATCTCACGACAAATAGCTTGAATATAATAGCAACACTCTCCAACCTGATTTGTTATTTTTTCTTTATCACCAGTTTTAAATTCATAGAAGGGAATTTTAAATTTTACCTGCATACTCTTATCTACACCGACAGTCTTACCAGAATATGCGAAACTTTTAGAATTTGGGTGGACTATCTCTGAAATATCATCGTAATTTCGGCGAAGCTCAGGGAACATTTTTACTGCCTTATCTATACAAGTTAAAATATTAACTGATTGAAATTGTGCGCCAGCTTGGCGAGAACCAAAGAAAAGGGCAATAATCTTTTTGTAAACCCCCTCATTTTTACCTGGGAGTACCTGTTCCCATGAATAATAAGTAAAACCAAGGGTTTCAATTAAAGCGCGGAACATATTTGCAGCACTCTGGGGTCTATTGTTGTCAATGGCCCAAATTGCTGATTCTGTAAGATCATAAGTCCGATTTAAAATACCGATTAACAATAAGGAATGTGTATATAAATTCTTATCTTTCGACAAAAATTCATAGCCTAAATGAGGAATTTTATCCAATTCCGTCTTAATATCCTGAGTGCTTTTAAATATTGGTGATTTTGAAATCATTTTTTTAGATTTAAACGACAGTATTCGCATTCGTTTCGGCAGGAAGCGACTCGTTCTGCTGACCAGATACTTGTGTTAATTTATCGAGCTCTTCGAAGACTTTTGGCAAATCGTTCTTATACGAAGCATTATAATTTCCCTGATAAATAATTTTATCCTGGTTGGTAAGATTTAAGGCTTTAATGGCAACTGAATTATTTTTCCAATATTCACTCAACATCTCGCGCTCTAATACCTTAATAAATTCATCTAAATGCGGAACATAACCTCTGCCATCTTCGCTTCTAAAAACACTGGCAAAGTTTATTAATAGATAATCGACAAAATGTTCGTAATTCTTTTGGTTTATCGCTGGATTAAAACAAGTCTCAAATAAATATTTATTAATCTGGGCCTTAATAATCTTCTTATCCTCCTTGCCAGTCGGATCGTAATATCCGCATCCAACACCCAGACTAACCAAAGAATTACCCAATTGGTAGATAGTAAATGATTTTATTCTTGATTTTAGGGCGCCGACATGTTCATCTACACCCTTAACTACTCCCTCTGAAATTTTCTGATTTACAAAATCGGAATACTTTCCTACCAAATCAGGCAATGATAACGATTCAATTAAATCAAAGATGTTTTTATTTTTCTCAATATATTGTTTGTTAAAAATGTCGAAAACTCTTTGAGAAATCTCACGCATTTCTTCGGTCGCAATATTACTCGTTAATCCCTCTGTCGGGGCACCAAGATCACCATGTTTAGCAATGGCTCTTGTGAGATTAAAAATATCCCCGCCTCTATCTGCACTGCAGAAAAGCCGAAATGCTAACAAGTCATAGAGTCCGAGTACGCCCCTTTCTTCCTTTCCCAAGGCATCAATAATACTATTACCTTCATGTCTTTTTTCACCAAAGACCCATTCAGCAATCTCGGATATATTCTCTTCAGTATTTGCTCTTCTTTTTCCAGCCTGGTCAGCCCAACCAGCAACATCTAACAGCTTTACAAGGAAAAAATTTAAATCATCGCGAAGACCTACTCCGATATCCTTATAAGTAAACAGGGAGTAATTAGTTATGTTATTTAAAAGATAATTGATAAGATCGGATGCAGTTTGAGAATTAAAATCATAGGCGCTATTAATAACAACTTTCCAAAATTGTTCGTGGCTATTTTCACTATTTGAGTATGCAAATTCGGTTTTTGATAATACATCTTCTACTTTTTTCCCATTGGCAATCTCGTCTTTGCAATTCAAATAAAAACGGTACTGACTATTTCTCTGTGGTTTTGATAATTTCACTATTAAATTCAAATATTCTTCGAGATTTTTACCATCTGTCCAACTCCCATTGAAACAAGCGAATGAATGTTTGGCTTCTTGGGAGACTCCATCAATAGTTGCTTCTCCCAATCTTTGAGACACACTAAAAACTTTATTTAATAAAAACCTTGGGTTCTCGGATTGTAAAGAATCAATAAATTCTGTATATTTTGTCGAATTTTTGTAAACATTATCACGAATTGGTGTCTGCGAGGTTTGAGAATCCTTTTGATATCCTTCTTCGTAGGGTATAACAACAGAAAAAAATCCTCGTTTACCATGTGTTTCCGTGTTAAAAATTTTACGGAATATATTTGGATAATTGATATATATTAAAAGTAGATGGATAAGATCATGCTTATCAAAGTCGCTATTGTCAAAATCAGCTTTTTCTACCTCAAATAACAAAACCGTATTAATAAGCCTCTTTAATTTTCTTACGTCTCCAATAAACGGTAGATAGCGGTGGTAATCGTTTGACTTATAGATGTCAATCAAACCGCCGATTGCTTTAGACACTAATATTGGATCTGCCTGTGAGTTTCCAAGCAGTGCCTTTTTTAAGTTGTCGGAAATATAATTTATTAGCGTCTGATTTTCAAGATAAAGACTGATTTTAATGTTTACAAACTTTTCCAGAAATTCACTAATTTTTTCAGTATCTGGCTTTTCTTTTTCCAACGCACTTATATTCTCAGTGTCATAACATAAAACATAAGAAATATTGGGCAGAGTAAAGCTTTTCTTAATTACGAAAAGCACATCTTTGATAGATGAAAAATTTAATCTATCGAGATCATCCACAACAATAATAATTTTTCGTTTAAAGCTTGTGAGGGCCATCTCGAGATCTTCGAATGCATCATCAACTGTATAATCGCCAGAAAATACTTCTAAATCTAATCCAAAAAATGAAAATTTTGCTTTAGTCCCTCTAATAAAATGGGTATACTTAGAGATTAGCGGCCGAATCTCAGGTACAAAAGAATTTTTTTGTATAGTCCTAATCAATCCATCGACAAATTTTTCAAGAAGATTTGTTCTTCCCTCATAGCGCAATGGGTTAAAGCTATAAACAATGGCCTGTTTATCATAATCTTTTTCCCAATATTCTTTACAAAAGTTGACAAAGCTCGATTTTCCAATACCCCAAGGGGCATCTATGCCAAAGACCATACTATTGTCCGATCCTTGATTAAATACTCGCTCTGAAAATCTTTTTGCCTCCTCGGTAAAGCCTAATAAATCCTCATCTAATGATTTTTTCTCGGCATCATTAATAAAGAATGGTAAATCTTTTTTTCTGGCTTGTACAAATTTTATCTGGATTGCTCTAATTACCAAAATTGCACCAAATATAATTGGAGCGGCAATAAAAATAATTAACTGTTCGAGAGTAAACAACGATATAAATTTGAGATACAATCCAGTGCCGAACCCGCCAAATGAAGAATCAAATATAATGCCAGACACAAAGGCGATAAGAATATCCCATCTTCCGCTTTTAAATATCTTCAAAATATCTAGATGGAAACCTCTAACAAAAAGATAGAGTCCAACTATCAATAAACTTAAAACTGATAATATTAAAACAACATTTTCGTTAGCAGGAATTTTAATAAAAGGATTAATGGCTATTGATACAATTCGGGAAAAATAACAAGCCTCGGCTGATAAAATTCCTAAAATACCCACCTTAACAAGTGTGGTTATATTGGCTACATTTATTTTTGTATCAAAATAATCTTTCATTCCAGCTAATAAGTTATTTCTTCTTTTATTATCACGAAGCTATCTCAAAAATTTTCTTCACTAAACTTGTACGTGCATAAAAAGCACGGCTTATGGAACCGTGACCAGGCCCTTTTGTTCGGGCTTGGATCCATTTACCGTCTGTACCAGTTAAGGCCTTGAATCCCTGAGTTATAAGTTTGTTTCTAATAAAATCATAATCGGCCTTTATTTCTTGTATTAATTCATCGTCCTCGGCAAAATCTAAACTCGCGACTTTCAAGAGCCTGCCACTTTCCGCATTTTTGCCATCCCATTCAACAGCACAGAAAACAATTGCTTTGAGTTTGGCCCAGCAGTGGCTTTCAAAAAACGAGTGGGCTTTTAATCCTTCGGGATTAATCATTGTTATAGCCATCGTTTCTTTAGGTACCAACTGACCTTTTACTTCGTGAAAACTCACTGACTTTAGTTCCCAGGAAAGACCATTCGGCGCTTTTGAAATGTTTGTTTGAAGACCAGCCAGTCGTTCCAAAACAAGACCTTTCCAGCCTTTATTTTGTTTGCCAGTTTCGTAGGTCGTTATTCCATGTTCTAATGCCAACTTTCTCAAGTCTTGTCCGAGATATTTCTTTAAATTTTTTATCGCAGTTGTGCGTGTAATGATTTTCATAGTTTTTATTTTATCTCCCATTATGCGAAGCAATGGAGACAACCGAAAAAATGTCACCCTTCCCACGGAGAGCTTCTAATAAATTTTTGAACATAAAAGCAGTTTCCAAATTGGTTTTTTCTTGAATCATTAAAAGTTTTGCAAGTAAAATTAAAAATTTAATGCTGTATTCTCCTTTACCACTAAGAGCTTCATATTCAGTAATGAGAGTTTGGCTGTCTTTAAGCAGAGCATCAATACTCAAAATATCTTGCTGTTGCTTTCGACTTCTAACTGGTACCGTTCTACTCCAAACACCAAGCAAAAAATCGAGAAACGATTGTGTTTTTGTTTTGTCCTCATGCATCTTAATTAATATGTCTACGGCCCAATGGATATGTTTCGGCGTCCTTATTCTTGACCATTCACCATTAATTTTTTGTCTATATTTAATTAAAATATCAAAATCGCTTAAAGTTCCTTGATATACGCCAACAGTATAGCTCCCGTTAACTTCAAATACAGCCAGTGGTATTTTTGCTCCACCATCTTTATTAAAAGTCATAAATTGCTCAAGCTCTCGCTGTTCCATAAAATTATATTGCCAGTTTATTTTTTAAATTTTTATCTAATTCCTCAAACCGCTTTATTGATAAATCCAAATATTTTTTATCCAAATCAACACCAATAAAATTCCGACCCAAAAGGTATGAAGCGATACCGGTCGTCGAGCTCCCCGTAAACGGATCAAGAATTAAGTCACCTTTATTAGTACTCGCCAAGACTATTCGTTTTAATAAGTCCTCTGGTTTTTGCGTTGGATGTTTGCCGAATCTTTTTTCAATTGGTTTCGGTGTTCCCATCGACCAAACAGATCGCATTTGAAGTCCAGGTTTTTTAAATGCATCTTCTGGCCAAGTACCATTTTTCATTAAATCATAATTAAAAATGTGTCTTGCTTTTTTGTCTTTTCTTGCCCAAACTATTGTCTCATGACTGGCTGTAAAAAAGCGACAGCTTAAATTTGGCGAGGCATTTGGTTTGAACCAAGCAATATCATTAAGAACGTGAAAACCAGCGACTTGCAGTGCAAAGCCGCATTGGTAAATTGAGTGATAAGTGCCACTAATCCAAATCGTTCCACTTGGTTTCAACACCCGCTTAATGGCCTGTATCCACTCAAGATGAAATTCAAAGTCTTTTTTTAATCCATTGCTTTTATCCCATTCACCCTTATTTACGCTTACACGCCTGCCTGCGTGAACAGTAAACCCTCCGTTGGAAAGGAGATATGGAGGATCTGCAAAGACCATATCAACTGAATTTTCTGGGAGATCGGCAAGAACATCTAAGCAGTTAGCTTGATAAAGTTTAAATTTCGGTTTTTCATAATATGGTTTTTGCATAAATCTATTTATTGCGGTTTCTCTTATTAGCAGAATTACTTGTCTTTTCTAAAAAAGCGTGTAAGTCTGACTCCTTGATCCGCCACACCCCGATCTTGGATGCCTTTAACTTACCAGATTCAATGTAGCGCGTTACGGAACGGCCGCTGACGCGTAAAATTTTGGCAACTTCCTCAATTGTAAAAAGTTTGTCGATATTTGAATTCATAAAATTATATGTCCGGGTAATTGGTTATTATCATTTTAGCTCTTTAAATTTTCGTTGTCAAAGATGACGTTTTTTGTCATAATGGGAATATAAAATGAAAATTACCATGAATATAGCCGAACAAAAATATATTGAAAAAGTGTGGCTTGTTTTGCAAGAAATCCAGGAGAAGCGGCAAATACTACAAGACGAGAATTCGATTATTGATTTTCCTAAAGAACCATCTGGTTTTTATCTTAAAGCCCTTCTCTCAATTGAGGGTGGCGAAATGAGGTGGAGCGCCATCGTTCAGGCGAGGATAGAGGTTATAAAAGGGCTTGCCCGGAAAGGTGTTGTAAAAATAATAAGCGAAGATGATATAATGATTGGAAAAATAAGACTCGCGACCACTGAAAAATTTGATAAATTTTTCGGCAACATACAAAAAGAACACCAAACTTTAGAAAAGATTTTTAGCAAGGAAACTCAGAAAGGCAATAGAAAAGAACTAAGCGGGCCTGTTTGTAAATTGCCTGAAAAGACGAACTGGGAGGACGTGGAAATAAAGTTCGAGGATGAGTTTGGAGTTGAGATTTTTGTGAGGGGCAAGTTTTTTAAGAAAGCCGGCTATGAGGATTTAGGAATGTATAAAAGCGGAACCAAACAAAAAGAGCCGGACGTGCAGTGGCGCTTTCTGCTTCTCTTGGCCACCATACAGGAACTGGATAAAAACAAAGCAACGGTTGATAATATGGCTTACTCGCTTGGGAGCAATCTGA
>Ga0265297_10007701_pt1 | contig 14781 bp, 12 predicted proteins | sample Munlanlwell13791_FD_192502 | JGI IMG/M metagenome (GOLD analysis project Ga0265297, IMG submission 192502) | Leachate microbial communities from a municipal landfill in Southern Ontario, Canada - Leachate well 137-91 | ecosystem: Engineered > Solid waste > Landfill > Unclassified | place... | reverse complement strand
GTTACCGGCAATGTATAACTTCCGCATTTATATACCTCACTTAAGCTTATCTTAAAAATCATAAAGTTTAGCTTTGGCTATTAGGTCAAGTTTTTTTATCCTTTTTGCTAAGAGTAGGAGTATTGAGAATCAAAATCCTGTTGATTAAGTCAAGTATTTTTATCTTTTTCACTTCTTTGCCTAATCTGGTTTTGTTTTCCTTCCGTAAAAAAAGCTTTGCTTATGTCGGCCTTTGAGTTAAAATCGGTGTTGCTTGTGATCTTCCACCTCATTTCATTCTTTTCCCCTATCTTCGAATAAGGTCACTAATAATTTCATAGAATATGCCGATTTTGACTTAAAGCCGACAGCGGACAGCTTAAAGCCGACAGAATACTTACGCCACCATCGCTATCATTATATCGGCCTTTGAGTTAAAATCGGTGTTGCTTGTGATCTTCCACCACATTTCATTCTTTTCCCCTATCTTTGAACAAGGTCACTAATAATCTCATAGAATATGCCGATTTTGACTTAAAGCCGACAGCGGACAGCTTAAAGCCGACAGAATACTTATGCCACCATCGCTATCATTATATCGGTCTTTGAGTTAAAATCGGTGTTGCTTGTGATCTTCCACCACATTTCATTCTTTTCCCCTATCTTCGAATAAGGTCACTAATAATTTCATAGAATATGCCGATTTTGACTTAAAGCCGACAGCGGACAGCCGACCGCCGACTAATCATCAATCACAAAATATAATCCTCTAAATCCTAAAATCCTAAAATCCTTGTTTCGAAAATCCAATCCTTAAATCCTTGTTCCGAAAATCCAATCCTTAAATCCTTGTTCCGAAAATCCAATCCTAAAATCCTTGTTCCGAAAATCCAATCCTAAAATCCTTGTTCCGAAAATCCACTCCTAAAATCCTCGTTTCGAATGTTTAATCTGCGTGAACCCATCCTAACAAGTATCTCCTCATCCTCTCCTCTTCCTCCCGACCTCAACTCCTCCTCAACGATGAGAGGAAGAGCAGAAAAAGACGGGTTGATGACACCAAGTTTCTAACCTTCCATTTAGCACCAAGTTCTGAATATTTTACAGCCGATATTGTAGCGAGCGACAAAAAATATTGATCTTGCCAATATTATTCCTTGCTTTTTTTTGCCTTTCCCCAATTTTAACATATCATATCTATAGAGTAGAATTTTACAACAACAAGGATAAAACAGAAATGGAAAGCAAACTTACCATAGGAATTGACGGAATGCATTGTGCCTCTTGCAGCGCGCGTGCCGAAAAAGCGCTCTCCCAATTGCCGGGAGTTAAAGAAGCAAATGTAAACCTTGCTTTGGAAGAAGCATACATTGTTTATGATGACCGCAAAGCAAAATTCACGGATTTTCAGCGTGCCATTGAAAAAATCGGGTTTAAGGTTCGCCCTTCCGAAGCGGAAAGAGAAAGCGAACAAATTGTCCAGATGCAGAAAGCCAGAAAGAAGATGTGGTTTTCCTGGCTGCTGACTATCTTGGTGTTAATTTTGATGTTGCCGGCAATGATTTTCGGCACTTATGTATTTGGCCACCAAACAGATGCCTGGCTGATGTTTCTTTTAAGCTTAGTGGCAATGATTTTTCCGGCGCGGAGTGTGTATGTTTCTGCCTATAAATCAGTAAAAAGCGGCGGAGCCAATATGGATGTGTTAATTGCCATTGGCACAATTGCTTCGCTTTTGGTGGCTCCCCTTTCTTTAATAGTGAAAGATATTTCTCCGCATAGTTTTGCTGGAATTGCCGCAATGATTATTTCTTTTCATTTAACGGGTCGCTATGTTGAAGCCAAAGCCAAGGGCAAGGCCTCCGAAGCAATTAGAAAACTTATCGGCTTAGGAGCCAAAACAGCCATTATCTTGGAAAACGGACAGGAAAAAGAAATACCGATTGCTCAGCTGAAAGTTGGGGATGTTTTTATCGTGAAACCGGGTGCCAAAATTCCCACCGACGGAATAATCATTAAAGGCAACAGCACGGTGGATGAATCTATGGCAACAGGAGAATCAATGCCTGTAGCTAAAAACCCGCAGGACAATGTGTTAGGCGCTACAATAAACCTGGATGGCTATTTGGAAATTCAGGCAACCCAAATAGGCAGAGATACTTTTTTGGCTCAGGTAATCAGGTTAGTTAGTGAAGCGCAGCATTCCAAAGTTCCCATTCAATTGCTTGCCGATAAGATAACCTCTATTTTTGTCCCTGCCGTATTAATTTTAACTATCTGCGTATTTGCTGCTTGGATGCTGTTCCCTAATTTTATGCAAAATATTGCATCTGCAATAACTTCCGTTTTACCTTTACGCTTGCCTTCCCAAGGTTTAGCCGCTGCATTAATGGCTTCTATAGCCACTTTGGTAATTGCCTGTCCTTGTGCTCTCGGTTTGGCAACCCCAACTGCTTTGATGGTGGGAAGCGGATTGGGAGCAAAAAAAGGGATTCTGATTCGTAATGGTGAAGCATTGCAAAGAATGAAAGACCTGAATGCCATCGTCTTTGACAAAACGGGAACCTTAACTTTAGGCACACCAGAACTGATTAAGACACATAGTTTTAGCGATGACGATGGGGATAATATCTTGCTTGCGGCAGCTTTGGAACAATCCTCTGAACATCCTTTGGCTCTGGCATTCGCTAAGGCAGTGGAAAATAGAGATTTACCTGCTCGTGAGGATTTTGTTTCTTTCCCTGGAAAAGGCATTAGCGGAAAAATCAACGGCAAAAAATATAGCGTTGGAAATGCGGATTTTTTGGCGGAACAGGGAGTTGAACTAAAATCACCCAGTCCTGAAAATTATAACTTTGCCACCCAAATTGGTCTGGCAAACGAAAAGGAATTGCTTGCCTGGTTTTTCCTTGCCGATACACTTAAAGACGATGCCCAACCAGTTGTGGAAGAATTAAATAAGCGGGGAATAAAAACCATTATGCTGAGTGGAGATAATGAAACAACCGCTAAAGCAATTGCAGAAAAATGTGGCATCAAACAAGTTTTGGCAAATGTTCTGCCTGCCGATAAAGCCAAGAAAATAAAGGAATTACAAGATAGCGGACTAATTGTGGGGATGGTGGGTGACGGAATAAATGACGCTCCCGCTTTGAAACAGGCAGATATTGGATTCGCTATGGGCTTGGGAACCGATATTGCCATTGAAACCGCCGACATAACTCTTTTGAGAAACGACCTGAAACTGATTCCTAAAGCCATAGACCTCTCCGAAAGGACTTTTGCCAAAATCAAACAAAATCTCTTCTGGGCTTTTTTCTATAACCTGATTGCCATTCCTTTGGCTGCTTTGGGTGTCCTCCATCCTGTAATTGCAGAAATAGCTATGGCTACTAGTAGTGTGACTGTAGTTACTAATGCCAATTTATTGAAGAGAGATAAAAAGGTTAGCTAACATAAAATCAATATTCTATTACAACTCCATAGTTAGGTATGGTTTGGGTAGTCGGAGGACGCCGTTCCTTTTTTTCCTCTCACAGATTACACTGATTTCACAGATTTAGTTTTAGAAACAAGGATTTAAGGATTGGATTTTCGAAACGAGGATTTAAGGATTTTAGGATTTAGAGGATTATATTTTGTGATTGATGATTAGTCGGCTGTCCGCTGTCGGCTTTAAGTCAAAATCGGCATATTCTATAAAATTATTGATGACATTGTTCAAAGATAGGGAAAAGAATGAAATTGTATGGAAGATCACGAGTAAAGCCGATTTTAACTCAAAGGGAGATACAATATAGCGATGGGGGCGTAAGCCCCTCGAAAAGAGAAAGATACAATCATCTTATATTTCTTTTGTTTTAGTATTAGTTCCGTTAGGAACGACAGGTACTAACGATGGGTTTTAACCCGTTGAAGCAAAAACCAAAGACAAAATAAAGACGGAATTGCAAATAATGATAGCTAAATATGGAAAAGCAGAAGGCAGAGGAAAAAAGAGTGGGCAGATAGAGGAAAAAGATTATAATATCTATGTGAAGCATCTGGAGTGCCTGTCCGCTGAGAAATATGTGAACTGGTCAAATAGCAGGCAATGTTGATGATCAGCCATATAATAATAGCTACGCGGAGTGGCTCTTATTTTTTATAGTAATATAACTAAGCAAATGTCCCTGATCCGTAAAGACCTCTTTAAGCCAAATCAAACAAATATCGCTTTCTTGGATCTTACAGGTCTTTTCTTACCAAATGTCCCTGATCCGTAAAGACCTCTTTAAGCCAAATCAAACAAATATCGCTTTCTTGGATCTTACAGGTCTTTTCTTACCAAATGTCCCTGATCCGTAAAGGCCTCTTTAAGCCAAATCAAACAAATATCGCTTTCTTGGATCTTACAGGTCTTTTAACAGCAGCGGGTTATTTTTGCAGTTCTTCCAATGCCTGTCTGGCTTTTTCCTGATAGAGAGGGTTGGTTTTATCTTCCGTTGCGGTTTGTAGATATTTTATTGCTTCTTCGTTTTTTTGATTGGCAATAAGAATCATCCCGATATGGTAAGAGATTTCTGCTGGCATATCTTTTAATTGCATTGGCAAATTAATATGTTCCAAAGCACTATTAAAATCAGAAGTTAGATAATAATACCAAGCCAAGCTATCTTGATAATAAGCATTTGCTGGGTCCAAAGCTACTGCTCTTTGAATCAGCAAACCGGCTTCATTTAAGTGTTCCGAAAAATCCAGCAAAGTATAACCCAAGTCGTTTAGAAAGAGAGGATTATCGGGGTATATATTTATAGCTTTTCGCAGAAGGGTGATTTTCTCTTCCTGCCTATTCTGCTGATGATAATATTGCAGGAGAAAAGTCCAGTCGTCCAATTCACCCAGATTCTTCTGTAGAAAGTAATTACATAGATTTGCTCTTGCCTGTAGAAAATCCTGATCTTCCACAGTGTTAGCTCTTGCTGCAATCTTAAGATAATCGGCAAAAACACTTTCCGGTAAACGCTTTTGCACAGATAGAACCAAATCTGCGGAGAATTCAGAATTTATTTCTTTAGATTTAGTTTTCATAGAATATTTCAGCATTGCGAATATGATAGCATCCTGCAGGTCTGAAGCTGAACAGAAATAATCTGTATAAATGATTGGTTCCTGTAGATTATCAGAGAACAGAGCTTCGGCAAAGAGAATAATAGCTACCTGTGAATTGATATTTGGTTCAGGATTTATTTGCAACAGGAATCTGGATAACTCCTGTAAAATATCTGTTTCATCTGCAAGATAAGCAGATAAAGCCAGCTCACTTAAAAGAGCCAGATCGCCGGTATTAAATATCTGATTATTTAGGGAGTTAACAATTTCGAATTGCCGGTTTTGATTTGCCATTAGTAAAAAAGATAGCATCTGCTCTTTATCTATGGGATACTGATAAGCCAGGAATTTATTTTGCGCTTCCTCTTTACCCAAATACTTAAGGATAATTTCATTTAGCAAATTATCTGTTTCCGGTTTTGGCTCTAGTATATAAGCTTCTTTCAAAATAGCTGCCGAGCGTTTAGAATTAACTAATGAATACATTTTGGCAGTAAGAATCAGGTCCTCAGGATTATGATCCGCATATTTATAGGCAAGCTCTAAATATTGAATATCAGCTTTTTTATTTTTGCTATATTCCAGATAAAATTTGCGTAGATAATTAATCGTAGAAGGATAATATAAAACACTTTCAGCAATAACCCAAGCAAGCCCTTCTTCGTTATTGGTATAGCTATAAATAGAATAGGCAACATTAAGCAGGTCGCTGTCAAAATCGATTTCCTTCCTGGCTTTATCATATAGACTTACAGTAGTTTGTGCATCCTGCTGATTATTAAAAAACGCAAACGCACTATTAATTAGAATTTGTTTCCTAATTTGATAGCTGCCATAATCTTGATCCAGAGCCAGTTTATAGTAGTCATCTGCAACAAGAAATTCTCCTGCATAATATTGCAAAGAAGCAGAAATATAATAATACAGGGAAGGGATATTGGGCTTGGAATTATCTATAATATTTCTTTGAGGTTGTTTTTGGGGTCCAGCACAGGCAGCCAAAAAAAACAATAGAATAATATTTAGCCAAGATAGTAACTTCTTGGTGGGTAAGAAGTTATTCATTTAATTTCCAGTGAATTGGAGATCACATATAGTTCCAATAAAACAGGAAGCTTATCTCCAGCTGGAAAGAAGACGCTGCTATCAACTATATATGCAGTTTTGGTTTTTTCATCCCAAAAACCATAGCTTTGAAAACCGCCTCCGATAGCGTATTTCATATTTTTCCAAGCACCCAGAAGACGGTAACCGTCGCGTTTTTTAAACTTGAATGGTTCCTTGCGAACAAGTTCCGGATCGAATTCATCGCCTTCGAAATATTTCTGCCCAATCTCTTGGCGTTTGGAAATCAACCAAGCAAGGTCAACTTTATTTTCGGGCATAGGTTCATAGTAAATAGATATATATTTATCTGGAACTTCTCGATTTTCCATTCTAGCTCTATATATAAAGCTTAGAAATCTGCCAGCAGAGTCATTGGAATACAAACGATAGGTATCGGGAATTTTAAGGGAAAAAGGATATTTATCAAAAAAGGAGGGATCAATCACTTTTCCCTGATAGGCATAGTAACCCTGTCTTTGGGTGAAGCGTTTCAAGAGCAGAGCAAAAATATTTTCGGCTTGTAAGGCGCCTACTTTTTGTAAAGTTTTAGCATCCTTTCCTAAGAGGAAAAGGGCAATTTGATCGCAGCAATTGGCATTTTCAGCTGCAAAAAGATCTCCTCCGCTATTTTGCACTCGTTTTATAAAATCTTTACTAAGAGATTTTTGCACAAAGGTAGAAACAGGCAGATCGCTATCCAGATGCCCAATATATAACAGGTTCTTATATTTGGAGAGCTTTTGGGCATCCTTGATATCTGCCATAATCAGGTTAAAGTACTTTTCCGGATAAACAATATTGATTTGTTGCTCTATCGCGCTGCCAATAAAGGGTTTAAGTCCTGTCCAATTTATCGAATCGCAAAATACATAAACATCTCTATCATCGCCCATAGCCAAAGGTTTGGAATGATCAATTACTTTATCATAAATAGTATAGCGGTCTATTTTACCCTTTTCTTGGGTGCAAGCAAAAAGAACGAATAATAGCGGGATGAAAAGTATATACTTACGCATAGTTAGCTCCTTTCTTTCTTTGTAGCTTTTAAATAGTTCAAACCACTCAGCACCGTAATAAGTGCCACAAACCAAAACCAAATATTAACAATAAGAATAACTACCGGTGAGACAGGATCACAAAAAGCCCAAAACGCAAAAGCGATAATTATTCCGGCCATCTGTAAAAATGTTTTTAATTTACCGAAAATATCGGCAGCTACTACGATTCCTTTTTTTTGATAGACTTCGCGCATAATAGTAATCACCAGTTCGCGTAGAAAAATAACAAAGAAAACGATAATACTAACCTGAAATGGAGGAAGCCAACATAAAGCAGCTAAAGCAGATAGGACAATCAGTTTATCTGCCAAAGGGTCCATAATTTTACCAAAATCGCTAATCAAATTTAGTTTACGGGCAATCTTTCCATCCAGGTAATCGGTTAAGCTGGCTACAATAAAAATAACTAGGGCAACTAATATCCTTGATTGGTATTGCGTTAAAAACACCGTATAAAGAAAAATCGGCACTAACAAAATCCGGAAGATTGTTAAAAGATTAGGTAAGTGGCGTATCATTATTATCTTCCGTTCCGTTGTTTTTTTGATAGATAACTTCAATAGGATTTTCTTCCATAACCATCTGTCGCTCGAAACTATGCAAAATAAAATGATTGATCAAAGTTCCCAAAATAGCAGCAGCAGCCTGAACTAAAAACACCCAATAAGGAATCAGCTGAGGCAAGGGTTTAAAATAAATCCAGGCAAAATAGCCAATCAGACAAATGGGTAATGGCACCAAAAGCATTAACCAAGTATGTTTCACACTTTGTCTTTGCAAGCGAATGTTTTCAATCGCACTATGTTTATTACCTTTATAGTGAAACAACTTATGCAATTCCAGAGTAGTACGACTGAAGATATAAATAATCAGAATCAAGATCCCGATAACAACATTAAAAACGATGTTATACAAATCCAGGTGCTTAAGTTCTTCAATAATAATTCGATAAGCACTGGATTGACTATCAATATCTGCTTCTGGAAGATGAGAACGCAATATGTCCATTATAATTGGTTTACTGCTAATAGATTCACGATTGGGCTCCAAGTTAATCGTAATTATAGCTGGCAAAGCATAATCACTGATCATTTCTTCAGTAATTGGTAAAGCGTATGCTTGAATAAGTTCAGAAGCAGCTTGCATAGGTGTTTCATAAACCACATTTTTAATTCCGGGAACAGGTTTCAATTCCGATAATATTGCAGCAACTTGTGTAGTATCAGCCACATAAGCATAAATTGGCAAGTTTGCCAGTTTTTCCAATTTATCTGTTTCGCTTATCCCTATTTGGTAGCTCAGATATAGCCAAGCACCAAAAAGGACGATAAGAGTAAACAGGATAAGTAGATAGCGGGTTTTCATTGCTTAATCCTTTTGGTTATTTTAAGAAAGTAATCATTTGTTTACTTGGAGAGCTCTAACATTCTATCGATCGCTATTTTTGCCTTTTGAGCAATGTCCGTTTTCACTTCAATGGCGTATTGATCGTATTTTAACGCCTTGTATATATGTTCCAAAGTTGTCTTCTTCATATTTTTGCAGATCGCCTTATTAGAAAGTGGAATAATAGATTTTTCCGGATGTATGTGTTGAAGATATTCAACCAGCCCAATTTCTGTAGCAATTATGGCCTTATCGTTTTCTTTCATCCAGTTAATCATTCCTCCTGTGGACATCACAAAATCGGCATATTTTACAATGGTAGGATCACATTCTGGATGCACCAGCAATTTATGCGAAGGATATTTACTTTTTAGAGATCGAACATCTTCTTCTGTGAAACCCCATTGATGGACAAGACAGTAACCATCCCAGGGTATTACATTTTTTCCTGTCTGTTTGGCAGCCCAGGAGCCTAAATTACGGTCTGGAACAAATAAAATTGGCTTGTCAGTATTTATGGAATTGATAACTTTTACAGCATTGGATGAAGTACAGCAGATATCACTTTCGGCTTTTACTTCTACAGAAGAATTTACATAGCAGACAACCGGTGAGCCGGGATAATTTTGTTTAAATGCCTTCAGCTGATTTTCATCAATCATATCAGCCATAGGACATCCAGCATCCATAGCCGGAAGCAGAATTGTTGATTCTGGATTTAGAATTGCAGCTGTTTCTGCCATAAATTTAACACCACAGAAAACAATTTTCGGCGCTTTCAGTTCCGAAGCCAACATTGCCAGCTGTAATGAATCACCTCGATAGTCAGCAATTTCTTGAACTTCCACGATTTGATAGTTATGAGCCAAAATAAGAGCATCTTTGTCTTTCTTCAGGCTTTTAATTTCTTGAATTAATTCATCTTTATTCATTTTTTCACTTTCCTGTGTGACCAAAACCACCTTCCTGTCTTTTACTTTGGTTAAGAATTGAGGTTTCACATAGTTCGGGAATAACTATCGGACAGAATACCATTTGTGCTATTCGCATTTGGGGTTCAATAATCATTGCTTGATCGCTCAAATTAATCAGAATCACTTTTATTTCACCGCGGTAATCGGAATCAATTGTACCTGGACTGTTTAAAACACTTAAACCTGAACCTAGGGACAAACCACTACGGGGTCTAATTTGAGCTTCATAACCAATTGGTATTTCGACAGCTATACCACAGGGAATTGCTTTTCGCTGATAGGGCTCCAAATTTACAGATTCCAATATATCGGCAAAAAGATCAAAGCCGGAAGATTGTTCCGTCATTCTTTGAGGCAGAATAGCAGTATTAGTCAATTTTTGTATAGCGATTTTCATCCCTTCCTACTTAATAGATATTCCGCCAAGATATCCAATTTCAGTGCTTTTTCACCTAAGGGAGCAATAACCTGTCTTGCCTGTTCCGTCATTTCTTTTGCCATTTCATGTGATTCAGCTATTCCATACACCGAAGGAAAAGTAGCTTTTTCCCTATCCATATCTTTACCAATGCTTTTTCCGAGATCTTCCTGGGTTCCTTCAATATCCAAAAGGTCATCCACAATCTGAAAAACCATTCCAATTAGTTTTCCATAGCTGTCCAGAATCTTTAGTTCTTCTTCTTGTGCTTCACCAGCAAGAGCTCCAAAACGCAAACAGATATTGATTAAACGCGCAGTTTTATTCTCATGAATATAGGATAGGGTTTTTTTATCCACCTGTTTACCTTCAGATTCTATATCTACCATCTGACCAGCAATTAAACCTTTGATGCCAACTTCTTGTGCCAGTTCCTTAACCAATTGAACTTTCAGCTTGGCATCCAGTTCCGCTAAAGTAACTAATTCAAATGCACTTATCAATAAGGCATCACCTGCCAATAAAGCAATGCCTTCCCCAAAAACAGTATGGCAGGATTGTTTACCGCGTCTAAATTCATCATCATCAATATCGGGAAGGTCATCATGAATCAGTGAATAAGTATGAATCATTTCTATGGCAGCAGCAACAGGAGTGATAAGTTCGACCTCAGGATTAAACATTTCGAAAGTCGTCATTGTTAAATATGGTCTTAAGCGTTTTCCACCAGCAAAAATACTGTAGCGCATAGCCTTATGCAAGTCTTTCGGATATTCATCTTTACGGGGCAGAAATCTATCCAGGATGATATTTACCAGTTCCTGCTTTTCTTTCATATCCTTCTTAAGAAGTGTTTTTCTATCCATTATTACCCTCTGTATCCAGGCGTGGGGAAAGCTGTTCACTTAAGATTTTAATTTTTGCCTCAGCAGCACCGAGCCTACTTTGACAGTGTTTTAAATAAGCTACACCTGCTTCATATAAAGAAAGCAGTTCATCCAAACTGGTTTCACCAGTGGATAAGCGTTCCACAATTTTTTCCAGTTCTTTTAAGGATTCTTCAAAGCTCATCTCATTGATTTTATTTTGTTCTATACTCACTTTCACCTCACTCCTTCATTTTTATTCGTTTCCTTATACTATAGTAAAGATATTTTGTCAATCATAAAGTTAAAACTTAAGTTACTTCTCACTGATTACATGGATTTCACAGATTTTCTATATATGAAATAATCAAGATTTAATCAGCCACCGCAGCTAACTAAAAAACTAAGCACCCCTGCACCCCCGCACTTTGAACTCCTGCACTTTGAACTTTGAACTCCCGCACTTTGCACTCCCGCACTTTGAACTTTGAACTCCCGCACTTTGAACTCCTGCACTTTGAACTTTGAACCCCCGCACTAGTTCACCGTCAGTCGTTCCCTGTTTTTCTCCAATGTCTTCGCTCCGATTCCTTTCACTTTTGTTATATCTTCAATGCTTGTAAATTTGCCATTTTCTTCTCTCCACTCCATTATTGCCTTTGCTTTCACTTCCCCAATACCGCTTAGAGAGCAGAGTTCTTCCAGTGTTGCCGTATTCAAATTTACGATAGCGTTATTATCTATTTTCGTTTTGGCACTTTTTGCTGTTTTAGGGCTATCGGTTTGGGTGTTAACAAGTTTATAATTTGTGCTATCTCCAAAGACGAGCAAATCGGGCAAAATATTCATATATGTCTTTGCTCCAATGCCTTTTACTTTCATAATTTCATTCACCGATGCGAAGGGATGTGTTTCCCTATAGGCAATGATATCTTCTGCTCTTTTTTCTCCAATACCGGGCAGGCAGATAAGCTCTTCTTTTGTAGCAATTCTAATATCCAAGCAGAGAGGTTTATCTATTTTAACTGTTTGTTTTAGAGAATCCAAATCAGTGTAAGATGCCATAAGTGGCTTTCCGAAAAAGAAATCCAGAAAGCACCCGCAAAGAATTGCCAACGCCAAAAACAGCAACATTTTTTGTTCATTGGGGGTTAGAAAATTACGCAGAGGATTTTTTACTTTCATTTTATTATTTCTGTTCCGGTAATTTATTGTCCAGTTCAGCTTTTGCTTGTAAAGTAATCCAATTTTGGCATTTAGAGAGCTCATCTTCCCAGTTAGTTAAATAGTTATTCAATTGTTCCTTAGTGATAGCTCCACTGTCAAAAGCATTAAGCAGACACTTGTCCAGCGTTTTCCATTCCTTTTTATTTGCCAAAATCCCAGCATATACATCAAAATAGGGATAGGACTTCAGCAGAATAGGATTTTGAACCAAGTATTGTTCCAATTCTATCTTATTTTCCGTTTCCTGTAAAATTTCCACATAACCCTCGGCAAAGCTGTAAATACTATCGGCAGAAGCAAGCTGACCATTTTTAATCAGGTCGGAAAGCAGATTGGGCATCAGCGTTTTATATAGTGTGGCATTTTTATTTTGCACCAGAAAATATTTTATTCGCATCCAATTGGCGGTTAATAAATTACGGTCTTTAATCTGGGTTAATTCTGCTTCAGCTAAAGCATAATTTTTCTGGATGCGGTGGCGGTGAAATTGAAAAATGTGAAAATAATCATCCTCTGGAAAGCGTTTATAGCCCTCATCTATTATTTTTAAAGCAGATTCCTGATTTTGGAGAGGGTTGGTAAGTTCCAATTCCGCATTTAATAACCAAGCCATATAGTCCACCAGAAAGAGGCGATAGCCCCAGTAAAAATCAGGAAATTTACGGCAAAGTTCTTCTGCAGCATTCATTTGCAAAGTTTCATCTGGCTCTAAACGCAAAGCCAGATAAGCATAAACAGGCATATTGGGATTTTTTTTCTGCAACTCTATAAAATATTCTCTACAAGCATCGGGCTCAACGCTTTGCCAGATACTTTGCAATTCGCGCAATTCTTCTACATTAGTGGTAGTCGGCAAATAGGCAATCAGTTTGGTTTTGGCAGTTTTCCAATCGGGAGCGGTTAGCAGTTCCTGCCTAAATTCCTCAAAATTTCTGCCCTGAATTGTCAGACAAATACACAGCAGAGTCAGCATCAACAAAATGCGTTTTGCAAACATCTATCAGCTCCCTTTTTCAACTTTTTTAAGTAGCATAAATTTCTTCTTACCTTATCCTGCAGTTTATAAATTTTGTCAAGTAAATGCTCGTTGCCAAATCGTCTCAAACGCAGAAAAGGGAATTGACTACATCAAAGTGATTTTTGCTAATGCTACTTAAGTTGCCCTTCCGCTTTTGCCGAACCCCGAAGCGTGATAATTCACCTAATTCCTGCCTACCTATCTACGGTAGTAATGTAGTGGCGCCTCTTGGGATTTTCCTGAACATCACCACCGCATCTCCACCATAGCTATCTAAGCAAGATGCAATTATAAAAAGAGATTGGAATCTTATTAATTTAGAAGTCCTTAATAGCGGTAATTCTTCTTCCTTACGGGCTTATGTACTTATTTGAATCTATTTAGCGTCGAGGGGAGCTACAATAAAGTGTCGGAGCTCAAATCCCGTTAAAGTATCTGAACTCCGGCAAAAAAGGGTTGTTAGTAGCTATAAGTTAACGAAATCTTGGAGGCAAGACCATTGCCATTACCACCGATAAAATCAGGTCCATTATGCAGAAAATCCTTTTCCAATACAGTATCAATAGTGAATCTCCCAAAGTTAAAACCTAAACCCAAATTCATTACAAACTCGGAATCGTAAGAAGAATCTTCCTCAATTTCGTCCTCACCCTCATCATCCTTTACTGAATAGAATACATAATTCTGACGAGCGCCCACGCGAGCTGTTAGCCAAGGAAGGATACTTGATTCCAGTGCCAAATTATATTCCGGAACATAGGTGTAGTTATAAGTTAATTCTGCTGATACATCTGACCCTGCAACGGAACCTTTTTTATGATCAGAAACAAAACGAATTGGCTTAAACCCAAAGATGATAGTGTTTACATCGTTTATTTTATAATTAAGTCCTGCTCCTGCTTCAATCATAAAATCAGTCCCATCAATCTTTCTCTCTACAGGATTGTCGTCCATATCTGCAATATCGGTTTTCTTGCTGCTGAGATTGAAATAACCGTTAATTATATACATAAGGTCAAGATCATTAGTTTGCTTAAAATAATATCTTCCGGCAAGGTCTAATCCCAGAAGATAGAATTCATCTTTGAATTTCTTATATACCGGGGAATCATTTTCTGCAGAGCCCCCTGCATATTTAATTTTTAAGCCAGCATCATACAAATCGGTTGATATACCTCCGCTAAAATCAAAATAGCATGCACTGGATTTTCTTTTTACATCAGGATCATCAGCAATATCATCCTTATTGTTATCTATAGCCATCCCAAAGCCAATGCCGTATTTCTCTTGTAAACCGAGATAGAACTGAATTTTTTTGCTGATATCCAAATCACCTAAGCGGTATAAGCTATGAGAAAGCGTATCATATAGATAATTATCAACATTTAAATTCGTGGCAGTATTTAGGTAAACTCCTCCTACATAATCTTGGTAAGGCATATTGGCTCCCAAAGTCCAGTTCGTTTCTGTTCCAGGAGTAGGTAATTCACCAATAACTACAGTTTTGTAACGATGAATAGCACCCGGATAAACTGAAATTTCGGAATTATCCTTAATATAGCCATAAGGAAATCCCAACCCAGCCATTCTGCTTTCAGTGGCAAAGAGTGTTCCAACTATTAAAACAAAAGCTGGAATTAAGAAGAACATTAGCTTG
>Ga0265297_10007700_pt1 | contig 14782 bp, 17 predicted proteins | sample Munlanlwell13791_FD_192502 | JGI IMG/M metagenome (GOLD analysis project Ga0265297, IMG submission 192502) | Leachate microbial communities from a municipal landfill in Southern Ontario, Canada - Leachate well 137-91 | ecosystem: Engineered > Solid waste > Landfill > Unclassified | place... | reverse complement strand
GGCCCCTCCGGAGCCGGCCGATGAACGGTCCGGAATTCGCCTTCACGGTCCCCTTCAAAACTCCGGCCGATTACTACCGTGACCTCCTCGGTTCCGATCCTGCCGCTATCAACGAATTCTACGCGCGGTGGATGGCGCGTGCCGATTGGCGCGGCTACGATGAGGATCTCCACGTCTACCCCTACACTCACGCCCTCCCGGCCGCCCTTTCGTTCGGATGTCCGAACCGGTGTCCGTTTTGTCCTACGGCTGAACTCCATCAGGGGCGAATCGTTTATGGGGATCCCTCGCTCGTCCTCCCCCCATATCGAAATCGCGCGGTCCATTTTATGGACGAGAATTTTTTTGCCGCTCACCGGGGCGAGGCCCTTCGGGAAATCCTCCGCCTCCTCCGGGCCTATCGCATAACGTGGCTTTGTATGTCGGATGCGCGCCACACCCTCGAGGCGTTCGATCGATTCGGGGAGGAGGAATTATGGGCGAGCGGCCTCCGCGTGGTCGAGGTGGGATTGGAAAATGTGGCCCACTACCGGAAGGTGCCGCCCTCGGGAATCCCCTCCGAACGAATCCAAGTCTATTATCTCAATATGACCTTTTTCCCGGGTGAAACAAAGGAATCGATCCGAGCGAACGCGGAATGGATGCGGGAGCGGTCGATCCGCCATCCGATTCATCATAACAACGGCCTGTGGTATGCGCCCGGGCAATATCTTTTCGATTCCAACGGAACCTACCGCGCCTCGGGCCAACTCCTCTGTCAACCGATGGCCCGAACGCGGCCCACCTTCATTCCGGCCTCGTTCGCCGGGGAACTCGCCGAGGTCGTGAATCTCGAGCGCGCCAACTTCTTCGCCCAACTCGTCTATGGCGTGAAATTCTATCCCGCCACCACCTCGTTCCGAATCGGCGAATGGTGCGGTGCGGATTGGAGGCGATGGGCGTGGACGGTGGTGGGAATCCGATCGGGAGGCCTTCGATGATCGTCTATTTGGCCGGTTCGGAGTCGGCCCTCTCGTCCTACGATTGGAGGCCGGAACCGGGCGGCAATTTTTTCCTCTCGTTCTACCAAGGCAAAAAGACCCTGCTCAATTCGATCCTCAAACTCCGCGAACATCAGGCGAAGACGATCGTCATCGATTCCGGCGCCCACTCCTTCTTCGCCCATATCGGGAAGTCGGTTACCAAGCACGTGAAGCCATCCTCAAAAATGCCCGATCCGATGAAGTATTTTGACGAGTACGAGGCATGGTTGGCCGAACATTCGGGCCTCGTCGATTATGCCGTAGAACTCGACATCCAAGAGATTGTCGGCGAACCGGTTGTCCGTGGTTGGAGGGAACGGATCGAGCGGACGGCGATGGCGAAGAAGATGATATGGGTTTATCATTCGGTCGACACCGAGGCGGAGTATTCGAAAATCCTCGCGGAGTGTCCTTCCCGATACATCGGCCTCGAGGGAATCCGCCCGGGCCTCCCTCCCCTCCCCTACATTCGGCTCATCAAACAAGCGAGGGATGCCGGGTGTCGCGTCCACGGTTTCGCGATGACGAAACGCGATGCGATGCTCCAATATCCGTTCTACTCGGTCGACTCGGCCTCGTGGGCGTGGCCGGTCCGGTCCGGAAAGGCCGCGGTGTACGATCCGCGCGCCTCCGTCACCCACGTAAAATATATCAATATGACCCCCCAATCGATGGCCGAGGTGGGTGTCGCCTTCCGGCCCGAGTGGCACAAAAAACTCGGAAAGTCGCACGAGGCGGTGTCGGCGTGGTATAAGATAGGCGAGGTTGCCTTTCGCCGGCTCGAGATCGAGGCGACGCGGATATGGGAAATGAGAGGCGTGAAATGGTAGACAATCGGCTCCGGCTCATCCTTCCGATCGAACGGATCGAGGAGCGATATTCGGCCCAATGGTGGGCGTGGACGCTCGCGGCCCTCGCCGCCCATCCGGAATGGAACGCGCGCGTCATCGGCTCCCCGACTCCCCAATCGATCCGGACCGGCCAATTCCTCGACGTCTACGGAACGAACCTCTACAAATCCGACCAATTGTTCAAAACCCTCGAAGTCCTCGAGGCGACCCATCCCCAACCGGTCACCGTCCTTCTCTACGATGCGTGGTATCCGGGCCTCGAGGCGTTCGCTTACATTCGCGATGCGACCGGCCGGGATATCCGTCTCGTAGGCGTCTTTCATGCCGGCACGTATGACCCCTACGACTTCCTCGCTCAAAAGGGGATGGCGCGGTGGGGCCGGAAACTCGAACGTTCGTGGGGAATCGCCCTCGACAAAATTCTCGTCGCCACCGAATTCCACCGCTCCCTCCTCTTCCGTCACCGCCAAATGGAGGTCCGGAAGATGCGCCTCGTCCGGTTCCCGGTATTCGAGGACGCCGAGAGGCGCGCGCGGAAAAAAGAGCGGATTGTCGTGTTCCCCCACCGTCTCGCTCCGGAAAAGCGGCCCGAGGATTTCGAAACTATCGCCGCGGCTTATCGCGAATACTTCCCCAACGACAAAACCCTCTTCGTCTACACGAAAAAAGAGTGCCGGACGAAGGACGAATACTACGATCTCCTCTCCCGGTCGACCGTCGCCTTTTCTTCCGCCCTCCAAGAGACGTTCGGCATCGCCATCCAAGAGGCGATCAACCTCGGATGCGTCCCGGTTGTCCCGGACCGCCTTTCTTATCCCGACACCGTTCCCGACCTCTACCGCTACCGGTCCCTCCAATCGGCCGTCCTAATGATTCACGAAGCCCTCGAAGGCCGGCTCCTCGCCCCTCCGGTCGAATTCCGGGCCTCGATCGAACCGCTACTCGAGGAGGCTTTTGCCTGATGAGACACTATTCCCTATTTATCGAAGCGCGGCTCTCGTTTGTCGGGTTCCACGCGTGGCCCGGCGCGCCGGCTCCCGTCGATTACCTCCGCCTCCGTCACCGCCACGTTTTCGGCGTTCGCGCGCGGAGAGAAGTGACCTTCGCGGATCGCCAAATTGAATTCCAAACCTTCAAAAAAGAAATCGCCACGTTCATCGAACGTTCGTGGCCGGGCGGAGAACTCGGGGAAACATCCTGCGAAGCCTTCGCCACGGTCCTCGCCCATCAATTCGAACTCGACGAGTGCGAAGTGTCGGAGGACGGTGAAAATTCCGGCCTCATCATCCTCTCCCCGGAGAAGACCATATGAAAATCCCGAAAAAGAAAAAACCGGCCGTCTCGCCAAACCCGCCTACCGTCTCGGAAAACTCCCCAATCGTTTCACCCGAACCGCCTTCCGTTCCGCCTTCGCCCGTAAACCCTTCAATTGGGGATCCCTCCGTTCGCCTCGATCGGATGGTAGAAATCCCGGTCGACCGTCTCCGAAAGGCCCCGTGGAATTACAAAGATGACGATGAGTTTAAAGCCTCCCAACTCGCCGCAAACCTCCAACGCAACGGCCAACTCCTCAACCTCATCGTCCGCCATATCCCGGGCGACCTATTCGAAGTCATCGACGGGAATCATCGCCTCGATGCCGTCCTCCTGAACAAATGGGCCTCCGTCATCTGCTACGACCTCGGGGAAATCTCCGAACGTCAGGCCAAACGCATCGCCATCGAAATCAACGAAACCCGCTTCCCCTCGAATATCTCTCGGTTGGCTCCTATCATCACGGAATTGAACGCGGAATTCGGAAAAGACGACCTCTTGAAAACATTTCCCTATCCGGCTTCCGAAATTGATTCCTTTCTCTCCCTCGGGGCCTTCGATTGGGAATCCCCCAATCCGAAATACAAATGGGATGATCCCGGCTCCAATCTCCTCAAACTCGAAATCCTCCTCACGGCCGAACAAATGGAAATCGTCAACTCCGCCCTCACCCGGATCATTACGGAAATGAACCTCGAGGGGAAAACGAAAATGGGCCGGGCTTTGGAACTCGTGTGCGCCGACTCCCTCAATACCCCCATCGAGTCGTTCCGGTAGTGGACGAGGTGAAGGGAACCCGGTGAAAGGAGCCACGCGCGATGGGCGATAAAAAGTTAGACGCCCACCTCGTCTCGATCCTTAAACGATTGGAAACCGGATCGATCCGGCCGGAATCCCTCGACTACCATATCCGAAAAAAACTTGTTCTCTTCCTCATTCGCGAAGACTCCACGATCTCGAATGTCCGGATATCCCAAATGATCGGCATTTCGCAAGCCCACGTGGGGCGAATCCGGAAGGCGGTCCTGAGGATGACCACGTGGGACGTGGACGCGGAGGTTCGGGAACTCGTCAACCTCGTATGGATGAAGTCGAATGAATATCAACGCCGGGCGGTGCGATCGAATGATGCGGCGGCCGCGTGGAAGATATTTCGCGAATCGATCGAATTGCTCCAAGGCCTCGGATTCGTTTTCGAGGCCCCAAAGAAAATCGCCCTCGCTCATTTTGACGGAACCGCGGACCTCGGAGCGGCCCTCAAAAAGATGTTCTCTGAAACCGGCGTGCCGACGATGCCGGAATTCATCGAGCGGTTGAAGCAGATGTCGGCCGGAGGGAATGGAAATGGAAACGGAAATAAACGCGGACATGAAACCGTCCTCGCCTTGCCCCCAACAGGCGGGAACGGAGGAAACGAAACGGGAAACGGAAAGGGATAGGGGAACGGCGGAGGCCGGCCCGTTGGTATTGTCTTCCCCGAAGAGCGGCCCGGAGATATCGCCGGAGATCGTAAAGGAGGCGAAACGAGCGGCCCTCCAACTCCTCCTCCAAAATCGCCTAAAGACGGATGACGAGGTACGCTCGTTCCTTACGTGGCTCGATCGGCCGATCATTTCGACCAAGGTCAACTGCGGCCACGCGGACCACACCGCTCCCTTCCGGTTTCTCGCGGACGTCCTCACCCATCGCGTCCTCGACTACACGGTATGGGCTTCCCGGGCCGGATCGAAGTCGTATTTTGCCGGCCTCATTACGTGGGTCGAATCCTCCTCGTTCCCAAGTCTCGAGACGACCATCCTCGGAGGTTCCCTCGAGCAATCCGAAAAGGTGTATAAAGCCCTCGCCTCTTTTTGGGATCTCACGGGCCTCCAAGAAGAATTTCTCGAATCCGAACCGACTCGCCGCCTTTCGTTATGGCGCAACGGATCGGCCGCTACGGTCCTCACCGCCTCCTCTCGATCGGTCCGCGGTCCTCACCCCCAACGCCTCATCCTCGACGAGATCGACGAAATGACCCCGGACGTCTACCAAGCCGCCTTATCCCAAACCCAATCCCGGGCCGACGTTCGCGCGGGTGTCGGAAAATTCTCGACCAATCACCGCTACGGAGGCGTGATGGATGATGCGGTAGAGACGGCTCTCGCCGCCCATCAACCGTTCTACAAATGGTGCATTTGGGACGTGATGGAACCGTGTCTCGACTACCGGTGTTCGACGTGTCCGGTGTCGAGGTTTTGTCCCGGGGAGCATATGAAGCACGCGGACGGATATTACAAAATCCACGACTTCGCTCAAAAATTATCCGTCCTCAACCTCGCCACGCTCCAAATAGAATGGTTTTGCGAGAAGGTCGGCCGCTCCGATCTCGTCTACGGCGACCAATATGACGAAGCCCTCCACTCGCCTTCCTACCTCCCGTATTTTTCCGAAGTCCGGCCGGTGTACCTTTCGATCGATTGGGGGGGCGCGGTCTTTTCGGTAGGGGTGTGGCAGTTATTCGATATCGGATGGGTGAGGGTGTGCGAGATGTATCGTCACGGCACGACCAATCAACGGCTCATCGAGGAGTGCCGGGTGCAACCGTGGTGGAAGAACGTTCGCGCGGCCGTGGCCGATCCCGCTCGAGACGATCTCATCCGCGAATGGAAGGACGCCGGCATCCCGATCATCCCGGCGAAGAACGATGTCGCCGAAGGGATCGAGGCGGTTCGGAACGCACTCCGGCCGGTAGTCGGACGGCCTAAATTTTTCGTCAATCAGGTCTGTAAAGATTGGCGGCGAGAGGTGGCGAGTTATCGCGAAAAGGGCGGCAAGCCGGTGAAAGAAGCCGACCACGCCCTCGACGAAACGAGGTATTTCGTTATGTGGATGATCGCAACGAAACCGAAGCGCGCCGGGAAGGTATACGGCCGGGCCTCGACCACTCCGCCTCCGCCTTCGACGGTGCCGGTGCCGATCGTCACGGAACGCGTGGAGCCGGGTGGACTTGAAAACGCGGAACGCGTGGAGCAGAATGGGACGGCGGAGGACGGACCGGGGAAGAAGCCCGAGCCGACGCCGGTGGCGGTGATCGAGCCAAAAGGAGGATTCCATGTCACGAGGAAAGGTCGGGTCTTCGGGATTCGATAAGAACGCGACTCCGGTGCCGATAATGGAACCGGTGAAACGCGTAGGCCGCGTCTTTCGCTACGTGGCGACCGATCGAGGCTTGGTCCCTTGGGCGACGCTCCAAAAGGACGCGATAAAGAAGGCCCGGGCCGAAGCGCGCTCGGCTTCCCAACAGCGGGAACTCGAGGCGAATTATATGGCGGACCGCGGCCTCATCCCTCCGCCGTTCAACGCGGCCGGCCTCCTGACGCTGATGGAGAACTGCTCGTTTTATGACGCGTGTCTCCGTCAAATCGGCCGCGATGTCGCCGGTCAAGGATGGGATATCAAACCGATCGATCCGGAGGCCGAAGAGAACGAAGTGGCGAAAAAGATGATCTCCGACTTCCTCGCCGATCCGAACACGGCCGAAGAAGCGGTGGACGACATCATCGAACGCCTTGTGGTGGATTGGGGCCTTGTGGGGATGATGGCTCTCGAGGTTGTGAGGGCGGAAGCGACCGCCGCTCCTCCGACGTCCGAAGACGGCTCGCCGTTCGATGATGACGAAGCCCCGGCCGCGCCTACCGCTCCGGGCATCGTCAACGGCCTCTACCATATTCCCGCCCATACGATTCGCGCCCACCGAGACGGAAACAAATTCTGCTCCATCGTAGGGAACACGTACACGTGGTTTAAGCGGTTCGGATACGCGAAGGACGTGGACTCGAATACCGGCGATGAGCGGGAGCCGGGAACGGCCGATATGCTCGGGGCGAAAACGTTCACGCCGGCCAACGAAATTATTATTTACCTCAACTACTACCCCCAATCGAAGCACTACGGTTCACCGTCGATCCTTCCGGCCGTTGGGGCCGTCAAGGCGTTGATCGGGATTCGCGATTACAACCTTTCGTTTTTTGAGAACTACGGCGTTCCCGCGGCCATCGTCACGGTCGAAGGCGAGTGGGAAGAGGATTCGGTGAAGATGCTTTCCGACTTCATCGACGTCGAAATCAAAGGCTCGAACAACGCCCACAAAACCCTCGTCATCAATCCGCCCGAAGGCGGGAAGATCACGTGGACGCCGCTCGTGACGGAAGTGAAGGAAGGATCGTTTAAACTTTACTTCAAGCAACTCCGCGATGAGGTACTCGTTTGCTACCGGATGCCGCCCTATCGGATCGGGATCGAGGAAACCGGTTCCCTCGGAGGGAACATCGCGAGCGAGTCGACGCGGATTTATATCGATTCGACGGTCAACCCGCTCAAAAAAGTCATCAACCGAATCTTCTCCCAAAAGATCGTTCGCGATGGATTCGGCGTTCCCGAACTCGAATTCGAACTCGGCTCCCTCGACATCCGCGACCTCGGGGCCATCCTCGACCGAGGGATCAAGATGTTCGGCGTAGGGGCGAAGACGCGGAATGAGATTCGGATCGATATGGGCCTCGAACCGATCGACGCGAAGACCGATCCCACGGCCGATAAATACTTCATCGCTTCGAATTATAAAGAGATCGGAGCGGAATCCGCGGCCGATGCCGCCGCGATCCAAATGGCCGCGGTTGAAGAAGGGATCACGAAACTCCACGCCGACTTCCGGGAAGCCGTCGAAAAGGCCCTTAAAACGGGCCGACCGGCCGAGGACGTAGGGTGACCCGGGGAACCGGGAGAAAGCCGCGTAGACGCGAAATGCGCGCGAAATACAGGCAATCGAAAGGAGAACAGAAACGATGCCTCACACGGTGACGTTGGAAAAGAGCGGGATGACGATGCTCGTGGACGATTCGGTGCCGATCGGAAAGATCGTGCGCGCGATGGAACGGAAAGGCGCGGTGATGATTTTACGGGCGGTGAGCGGGAAGCGGATTGCGGTCCGCGGTTCCGACATCGTTCTCGTTCGCGAAGTCTCCCAAGCCGAGGTCGAAGAGAACACGAAACGGGCCGAAGAACTCCGCGAAAAAGAACGGCGGTTCACGCCGGCTCCCGGCCCGAAACTCGTGACCCCGGGAAGGCGTGCCGGGATCATCGGCGGATAAACGGCGATGGCGCGTGAGGACGTTTCGGCCGTCGAGGCGGCGGCTCGTGGGGCGTTGACGCGGTTCGAGAAATCAATCCGCGAGTTTCGGAAGCGCGCGGCCGTCCGGGATCATAAGCGAGTGATCCGCGCGAAGCGGGAAGCGATGCGGCGCGCGGCCGTCGAATACTTCACTTTCGTTCGCCGCTCCCTCCGTCTCGGTTCCGTCCGCCTCGATCGACCGGCCGAAGAGATGGCGGAGGCGGCGGTGGATTGGGCGGCCGTCGAAGGGGAAGGGCGGAGGATATTCGGCCGAACGGTTCTCGAGACGATCCAATCGGCCGGCCTCCGTCTCACCCCTCGCCAACGCGCCACGGTCCTCAAAGCGCGTGTCGATCCGATCGGAGACGCGGCCGTGAAATGGGCGAAAAAGAACACGGCGAAACTCGTCACCGAGGTTACGGCAAAAACGAAAGCCGGCATCGCCGCGGTGATTTCCGATTCGATCGACTCCGGCCGCGCCCTCGACGCGACTCGGAAAATGATTTCCGGATCGGTTGGCCTCACTTCCCGTCAATCATCGGCCGCGTTGAAGGTGTATGAAAAAGCGTTCGCCGATGGATTGTCCCACGAGGAGGCGTTGGCCGAGATGGGCGACTACTCGGAGCGCGCTTTGCGATATCGGGAAGAGTTGATCGCCCAAACCGAATCGGCCGCGGCCGCGTCTGCCGGCCTCCTTGCCGCGTTCGAAGAGAACGATATCCGAGAAGTGGAATGGGTTGCGGATATGGGGCCGGGTTGCTGTGAGGTCTGCCAAGTGCGAGACGGCAACGTTTATACGCTCGAAGAGGCGGAAGGGATGCTCCCGGCCCATCCGGGTTGTGAGTGCGCGTGGGTTTCGGTGATCGGTCGATGAAGCCTTCTCCGGCCGCTCCGATGATCGGATTTGATCGGACGGCCGTGGTCCCCGGGGAATTGATCGTGGCCGGCCGGACGTGTCCGCGGTGCGGATCGGCGTTATTCGTAAAGGCGGCGTGCTGTGGATGGGCGAAGGCGGGATGGGCGAAAATATTGCGGTGTGTAAAGGCGGGTTGCGTGTATGCGGAAGGAATCGAACGAAACGAAACGTTCGGAGACGAGGAGGATTCGAAAAATGAAAATTGAAGACCTTTCGGCTTCGGCCCTTGCCGGCCTCGAAAACGGAGAGTTGACGTCGCTTCGAAACCGGTTCCTCCACCTCTACCGGCACTATTACTCCGATCCCAATTTCATCGAAAAAAGCGACGCGCGGCTCTTCACCCTCCCGCGGCGAACGTTCATTAACAAATACGTCCTCCTCCGGAAAGAACTCCGGCGTCGCAACCTTCGAATCGCGTCCACGTGGCCGCTCGACGAGGAGGTGGCGGATCGGTTGGTGAAAAGCGGGATGACAGGAATCGACGTTCCCGAATTCGGGGACATCGTCGTGGCGGAAGGGATCGTCTCGATCACCGGCCCGTTCCTGAAAAACCCGAAGACGTCCACGTCGATCGATCTCGTGGTGGCGAAAGCGGCGCGCGAAGAAGGTTGGGAGTTACGCGTGGCCGGGGCCACGTCCGCCATCCTCGGCAAATCCGCCTCGTTCACGTACTCGGCCTCCGGGCCGGCTCCCGGCGAGAGCCATATCCCGATGTTCGATCTCGTCCTTCGCGCGCGGCCGGAGACGGTTCGGATCGAAGCGAAAGGCGACGGGAAGGCGAAGATCGAAAAGAAATTGTCGGCCCGGGAGAAGGCGGAATTCGAACGGGAGTCGGAGACGATCCGGGAGAACCGGAAAAAAGCGGCCGCCTCCCGGCCCCATAAATTCAAAGCCGCCACGTGGACCTATCCGAACGGACACCCGCGGTGTATCGTTTGCGGATGCGAGGAACGAACGGGCGGAGTGTGTGTTGGAATCGATCCGAAGACCGGCCTCGAAAAAGGGAAGGACCGAGGGATCGATTATTTGAAAGCGGCCGGGCCGGAACCGCTCTCGAAACCGGAAGTCACCGACACCCTCGTTCGCCTCCCGGTCCGCGCGCGCGTCGAAGGCCACGATATCCGAACGATCACGATCTCCGAGGCCGAAGGGATCACGGCCCTCGAGGACGTCGAGGATAAAGAGATCGTCACGTACCTGTTCGATCGGGAACGGTGGACGATGGACGCGGCCCGGGAGTGGATTGCCGCCCACGTCCGGAAGGCCCAAAGCGGGGAGGCGGCGGATTCGTTCCGCGCGGATGGACCGCATCCGGACGAAACGCGGTTTATTAAATTCATCAAGGTCGACACCTCCCAACACCTCGTGGGCGGGATCATTTACGAACCGAACGAAGTCGACACCCAAGGTGATTTCGCCGTGGAAGAGGACATCACGAAAGCGATGTATCGGTTCATGGAAAAATATGCGACCCAAACCGCGCGGATCAAAGTCCAACACGAAGGCGAATCCCACTCGTTTCCGATCATCGAGTGCTTCCAACCGGAGACGGATATCCGGAAAGGCGGGAAGACGGTGAAGAAAGGCTCGTGGTGGATGATGGTAAAAATCACGAACGATGCGGTTTGGCGAGATATCGAGGAGGGCCGGTTGACCGGTTTTTCGATGGGCGGCCGGGCGCGCGGAAAAGACGCCCCTTCGCCGGGAAATTAAACCCCGTTTCCCGGGCCGCATTTCGCGCCTCCGGGCCGAACGCCGGTGGGGACGGCCGGAGGTACCGGGAAAACGAGATCGGCCCGCTACGGCGAGATTTCGCTTGACAACCGCGAGGAGTTGATTTACATATCCCGGTGAACGGCAACCTTCCGGTTTCGTTGGGTGAGATTGGAAGTCGATCGACCGGGATGAACGCGGTCGAGGCGATGTTCGCAATCGGCGCGCCACGCAACGTGGTGTGAGAAGGCCTCGCGAGGGGATTCCAAAATAAAGCCAATTCGAGATTGAGGTGTGCGATGCCTCGAAAAATTTTGGACATCGACGTTGACGAAATCAGCGTCGTTGACCTCGCGGCTAACCGCAAAAAATTCTTTATCCGCAAAGGAGCGGTCCCCATGGATGAACTGCTGAAAGCCCTTCAAACGTTCCTCGGCGCGGATGTCGTGACGGCGGAGGCGGTGACGAAGGCGGAGTTGACGGAAGAGCAGATGGCCGAGATCAAATCGGCCGTTGCCGTCCTCGCCAAGTACAAAGCCGACTTCCCGGACGATGTTCTCGCCGCGGTGCAGACCCTTACCAAATCGGCGTTCCCGGCCCGAACGGACGAGCCGTTCAACGTCGAGAAAGTCGGCGCGAAACTTTCCAAGGCCACGGTCGAGGACCTCCGGAAGATTCGCGACATCCTCAACGGCCTCCTCCCGGACCTCGAGGCCGAGGCGAAGAAGAAAAGCGCGGACGGTGGGGCCGATCCCTACGCCGGCCTCGCTCCGGAAGTCGCCGCGCGGCTCAAGCGACTCGATGAGATCGAAAGGGCCGAGGCCGAGGCGGTTCGGAAAGCGGCCTCCGACAAAGAGAAGGCGTTGACCGACAAGGTCACGAAACTCGAGGCCGAGATCGATCTCTTGAAAAAGAGCCGCGGTGCGTCCTCGCAGAAAACCGAGGCGGACGGCGGCACCGATCCCCTGAAAAAGAAGGACGAGGTCTTCGAATGGACCTCCCTCAAAAGCCAAGAGGAGGCGTAACACCATGAACGACTCGAAGTCGCTTCTCGAAAAATTCCGAATCCGCAAAGGGTTCAACCTCATCTCCCTGCCGTCGATCACCCTCAACGAGCAGGAGGCCGATCGGTTCATCGACTACGTGGTCGACGAATCCTCGATGAAAAACTTCGCCCGGATCGAGCGGATGAACAAACCGCAGAAGAACATCCGCGCCCTCGGCTTCGGCTCCGGGACTTCCTCTATCCGGCCTCGCAGTTCAACGAGTCGAAGTACAAAAAGCAGTGGGCCGACAACAAGATCCAACTGTCGACCCAAAAGGCCCGGGGAGCGATCGTCATTTTCGACGATGACCTCGAGGACCTCTCCGGCACCGTGACCGAGGCGCAGTACAACGATCAGTTGATGCGGATCGTCACCAAGAAGATCGCCAACGAACTCGAAGGCGCGTTTTGGATCGCCGAGAAGAACGGCCCCAACGCGTGGCCGGCCGACGATATCCGCGTGATGTGGGACGGATGGCGGTATCGCCTCACCCATTCCGCGCTCGGCGAAACCTATTACAACAAGGTCACCGGCTCCGCCCATCTCATCAACGCGTGCGAGGGCGGCACGACCGGCTCCGATATCCTGCTCCCCGGGAAGATCGCCGAACAGGCGACAGCGGCTCCGTACAATTGGGAGTACAAATACCACTTCATGCTGAAAGCGATGCCGTCGAAGTACAAAGCCGCCAACGGCCTCGCGAATATGGCCTTCCTCAACTCGGACCTCGTGACGCAGGATTACTTCGCCGCGTTGTCCGCCCGGTCGACCGGCCTCGGTGACGCCGTGTTTTCCGGCAACGTGCCGCCCCAATACGGCCGCGTGCCGATCATCGACGTTCCCCTCATGCCGACCACCCTCGGGGATCCCACGGCCACGCCTTCGACGGATGGGAAGATCGGAGCCGGCTCCTACACGGACGTCCTGCTCACGCCGAAGAACAACCTCATCATCGGCATCCAAAGGGACGTGAAGATCGAAACGAAACGCGAAGCCGCCGACGAAGCGACCTACGTGTTTTACTCTCTCCGGATGGACGTGGCGATCGAGAACGTCGACGCGTGCGTCCTCCTGCGGTGCCTCGAGCACGCGTGCTAAAGGACGCGCTACGATGTCGGCCCTCGTGACAAATTTCGGGATGAGCCGCGCGTTTCCTACCGCCATCGGGAACGTTTGGATTCCCCACGGCGGAACCGTGCGCCTCGACGATGACAAGGCGATCCGCGAGATCGGCCAATATCCGGAAGTGAAGGTGGAACAAAAGAACCTCGCTCCGGTGAAGCCGAAGGTCGACGCGGCCGCGCTAATGAAACTCCCGATCAATCTCCTCCGGACTATCGCCGCGAGGGCCGGCGTCAAAGGCGTTGTCGGGATGAAGAAGGTCGATATCATCAAGCGAATGGAGGCTTGACAACATGAACGATCAACAGTTTCCTAAAGACGATCTCGGAGGATCGGTTCCGGAGTTGTTCATCCGGGACATCGAATTCCTCAACAGCCACATCAATCACGACAAGTGGATGTGGTTCAAGAACTTCGACATCATCGACTCCCAACGCGTCGAAGACGATTTCACGTACTACGTGACCGGCGACTTTTGGACCGGCGTGCTGACGGGCGGCTCCGGGTCCATCGCCGTCTCCGATGCCGTCAACGGCCACATCGTCCTCACGACCCACACCGATGCCACCGACGCGGCCGAAATCTATCAGACCAACGAGACGTGGCGGCTTTACAACAATCACCCGCTCTACTTCGAAGCCCGGGTGAAGGTCACGGTGGGGTTGACCGATCTCTTCTACGTGGGGATGGGGAACGCGAACGGCGAGTATGCCGTGGGCTTCGCCGATGGCGTCTACTTCAAATCCGATGGCGACGGGAATCTCGACTTTGCGGTCGAGAATAACACCGTCGTCACGTCGACCGACACCGGCATCGACCTCGAGAATCTCACGTGGCTCCGGCTCGCGTTCCATTGGGACGGATCGGGGACCATCCGGTGGTTCGTTTTCGACGATGACCAAGTGTGCCTCGCTACCGGTTCCGTCACTTCCGGCTTCGCGCAGGACGAGGAATTCGGCCTCGCGGCCGGGATCAAAACTCCCGGCTCCGCCACCGCCCTTTACGTCGACTACATCAAGTGCGTGGCGAAACGCTACGTGGCTTGATCGGCGCGCGGTGAAGTAGTCTTTCCCGGCCGGGAGGCGGCCCGTCACCGTCTCCCGGCCTTTTTTTCACTCGGCCCGGGGAACGTCCGACGAAAGGAGCCAATCGGCCATGCCCTACACCGGCTATTACATTTCCGATTCGGATATCACTACGTGGCCCTCGGGGACAACGGAAGCCGAGAAACAAGCCGCCATCGAACGGGCGGAGGCGATTGTCGAGGCCGCGTTGCGGGTGAAATATCGGCCCGTCGCCTTCGACGTCCGGATCAACGGCAACGACAAAAACCGCCTTTTCGTTCCCCTCCCGGCTCCGATCCTTACCGTCTCCGAGGTGAGTCTCAACGGCTACGTTTTCGATTCCTCGGACTATACGTTCGACAAAAACTCGGTTTTCATCAACGTTGGGAGCGGAGCGACGGATGTCGAAACGCGGTACCTGTTGGACAATTTCGACGCGAACGCGATGTTCCCGCGCGGGTTCAATAACATCCGGATCAAAGGGACCTACGGCTCGGCCGCGGTGCCGGCGTGGATCGTCGAGGTCGTAAAAATCCTCGTCAACGATATCAACGATCCAACGGCCTACACCCACTACCTCGCTTC
>Ga0265297_10007699_pt1 | contig 14783 bp, 7 predicted proteins | sample Munlanlwell13791_FD_192502 | JGI IMG/M metagenome (GOLD analysis project Ga0265297, IMG submission 192502) | Leachate microbial communities from a municipal landfill in Southern Ontario, Canada - Leachate well 137-91 | ecosystem: Engineered > Solid waste > Landfill > Unclassified | place... | reverse complement strand
CCCGCTTGGGCATTTATCGCACATGGCGGCCAAATCCGGCAGGAAACCGGTGTGGAAAAACAGGAAAGAAACAATGAAATACGTCAGAATGGCATAAAAATCCCAATTTAAAGCAGAGTTGAAATTTAATAAATAAAATGAGGTTTTGTTGGTGATCGGGAAAATGTAGTACACCAAAGCAGGTTTACCCAAATGCAGAATGATAAAGAAAGCACTCATTACAATACTGATTAAGGTCATGGCTTCTGCAAAGCGGTTGATCCCCATTCGCCAATCCTGTTTTAATAAAAGAAGTATTGCTGAAATAAAGGTCCCTGCATGAGCTATTCCAATCCAAAAAACGAAATTGGCGATTAAATTTCCCCAAAATACCCGTTGCTGTATAGGTAAGATATATAATCCCCGGGATAAAATTAATACATACACGATTAACCCGAAGATAAATAACAAAAGAAAGACGACAAACAGAATCCGCCATAATGAAGAAACAGACCTTTTCCCGGGATCAAGCAGATCATCAATTTTATTAATCTGTTCCGTATGTAAGGTGTTATTTCCGCTCATAAAGATCATTTCTAAGTCTGGAAAGGTAAAATACGGAAGGGGCGGATTCCAAATGCTCCAATAACCTGAAAGCTCTTTTACTCCGGGAAAGCGCATACACTTCACTGCCTTTATCATTCAAATCGCCAAAATAAATGGCACCTGCCGGACACGATTGCTGGCATGCCGTTTTTATTTCTCCATCAATCAGTCCTTTGTCATCCTTTTTTGCACGGGCTTTGGCTTCCATGATCCTTTGAATGCAAAAAGAACATTTTTCCATTGTCCCTTTGTCTCTGACAGCCACATCAGGATTAAGCAGTAATCCCATGAGTTCTGGAGATATTTGAAATTTGTGTAAAGTTTGATCATTCAGGTAGTCCTTATAATTAAAACGCCTCACACTGTATGGGCAGTTAACTGCACAATAACGAACCCCTATGCACCGCTGATAGTTTTGCTGGCTTAATCCTTCGCTGCTGCTGCTAATTGCGGCAACAGGACATACTGCCTCACAGGGGGCATTATCGCATTGCTGGCAAAGAAGAGGCATGACATGAAATACCTCAGTGCCTTTATGCTGTCCTTTGTACTGGTCAATTCTCAGCCAATGCATCTGCCTCCTCTGTTGACTCTCTTTAAAACCCACCAAGGGGATGTTGTTCTCGATCTGGCAACTGATCACACAGGCTTCACATCCTGTGCATTTGTTCAGGTCAATGACCATTGCCCAGTGATGTCCTTTGAATTTACGCTTTTCAGAAATAAAACGCTTTTCGGAGCTGTAAGGTTCAGGATGAAGAATATAATCGGTATATTCACTCAGCAAATACTCCAGAGGTGCTTTCTCGGGAGGGGAATAATTATCCTGGCCGGGATATATTTTTCGCCTCTTCATAATTTTCTCAATATTTACCAAAAAGGGCTTTTTATTTAGAATAGCACGAAGGTCAAAAGTGTTGCCGGTTTCGGGCAAATAAGGGATGTTTTTCCCCAAAGGGATGGCAAGGCAATTATCAGGCATGCCCTCCTTTTCGAAAATGGGAAATGCTGCGGAAAATCCGTTTTGGGTGAAACGTGCAAATCTCCCGTTTTTAAGCCGGTGTGTGTGCATAAATTCATGTGATGCCAAAACAGGGACTCCCCAGCTTACCTGGGCTATGGAATCCGGCAATTCTGCCAGCCAGGGATTAAGTCCCGGAAAGTTTGTATCCAGTGGTGTATGTCTGAAAAAAACATATTCCGTATCGGATTTCCTGATCTTATGTTTTGTTTTTCTGAGAAGTGAAGAAATATTTGACTTCAGTTGATGTTTTTGAGTTTTATGATCAGGCTTAAGATATATGCCTTTCTTTAAAACCTCTTCCCATGATAAATCAGATACAACGTTCTTATCCCAGTAGGATTTTAAATAGGTTTTCCAGTTGTTGCCTTGTAAAAACCATTTCAGAATACTTTCCTGAAAAGGTCGTGTGTCGTACATGGGTTTGATGACAGGGGGTGCCAGGATAAAACAATTGGTCTTAGGCTCGTAGTCATTCCAGCATTCCGTATAATGAGGCAAAGGACATACAAAATCCGCTACGCTGCAAAATGCAGTTGCAGTCATATTCAGGGATATTTTAAGAGGGACTTTGCTTATTGCGGCCTTTAATTCGTTTCTGAAAGGATCAATTCCAAGAAAATCATTGTTTAATGATAATAACGCCCCAACCTTGCCTTGCTGAATATGTGGCAACAGTGTGGAAAAATTGACCGATTCACTTAGGTAATATCTGGAAGGATGGTCAAGATCAACAGTTCGTCCTATATTTCCAAGCAGGGAATTAATTCCATTCACCAATACCTGATTATTGAAATCATCAGAGGAACTGATCAGTATGCTTCTGCCCCGGTTGTTCATCAACTGATCACCGATAATGTCAAGCTTGTAACCCATTGGAATGTCATCAATACGGGCAAAAGCATTTGTGTTATTCCTTTCAGCAATGAAATTATAAAGATAAGTTAGAATTCGAAATTCTTCCGATGGCTTAAAGGGGATCCGCAAATCGGCTTTCATTCCGCTAAGGGATGGATAACTCTCAAACTGCACATGAAAGGACATTTGCCGCTTATTGTCGTAATCGCTGGTCTGTGTAAATTTTTGTGTATAATCAATATGATTGAGCCAGGAACCCATAAAATCAGCATTAAAGGACAATACCATATTTGCTTTTTGAAACAGATAATCGGGTATGACTTCGATACCAAAACATTTTTTATTGGCTTTTAAGATGGCATTGTTTTGTAGCGGATCATAGAGAACATGCCTGAAGTTTTTAAAACTTGATTTGATTTCATTAATAAGTGATAAAGTTGCTGCACCATTGATTGCAGGACTCAACAAAATTATTTCCTTGTGTTGGACATCAATTTCTCGAAGCTGTTTCATAATCTGTTGGTCAATTTCTGCCCATGGTGTTCTTTTCTTTTTCCGGGTAGGCTTTTTAATCCTGTCTTTATGGTATAGTGAGACCAATGAAGTTTGTCCTGTCGCGCAGATTCCTCCTCCGTAAACGCCTTCTTTGTTGCCTTCGACTTTTATTGGCCGGTTTTCAAATGTTTTAATCATAACAGGACAATGTGAACTGCAAAGGTTGCATGCGGAAGGATACCATTTTTTTATGCCGGGTCTTTCTCTGCCAGAATCAGCAAAAAAGGGAAGTATTCGTCCTTTTCCGGTTTTTTTACACGCTGCCAGAAAGGAAATAAAAACGAATGATAACGCACTGAATTTTAAAAATGATCTTCTTGAATGTGATAAGAAATATGATTTTGCATTGAGTTTTGTAACTCTTTGCCCGTGGGTTCTTTCAATATGGATGGACTTTTTTTTCATATTAATAGTGACAAACATTGCAATCAATACCACCGGCATCTTTTACAAACAATCCCTTTTTTCTCACAGAAGCTTCATATATTTTTTTATAATAATTGCCTGATGTATTAATAAACTCTTTTTTATGGCAATCCATACACCATTTCATATTCATTTCTGCTTTAATGATCATTGGATTTACAATGTTTACGTGACAAGTGATGCAATCGGTTTGATTATGGATTCCATGATCAAAATGAACATAATACGACAATCTGTATCCTTTTTCCCATCTTACCTCCGTCCCCTTTTTAGCATTACTTATTAATTTGTATATCTCTATGGTGTCCGTTTTTTCTCCCTTACGAATGTAATCATGGCACTTCAGGCAATGGTTATTATCGGGCAGGTTTGCAAAGGTGTTGTTTACGGCTTGCAAATGACAATAGATACAATCAATCTGGTAGGTGTTGTAATGGATGTCATGCGAAAAATCAATTTGTTGCACCAGGGATAGTGGTTGATCATAAAGCTTTTTGTTTTGATAATAGGAATAGGTCATGGTTATTCCTATTAATATGAAAGAGAAAAGGACGGAAAAATGAAAAACGGGGGAAATATCTGAAAAAATAAAACGATTAAGTTCACGTAACTTTTCAGATGCACCTTTAATTTTTTTTGATCCTTTTTGCGATGCTGATAATTTCGCTAAGATTGATAAAACAATCCATAAAAGTGCGAGTGTCGCTCCTGATATAAAATACCAGGCATAATTGGGGAGCTTCCGGTGCAAGGAATCCTTCTTTTCAGCAAGTTCATTTTTCTTTTTTGCGGGAGCAGGAATTGCTGCTGAAGAATAAGAGGCAATAAACCCCAATATTTGCCGAATCTGATCATCACTGAGTTCCATTGGCGGCATTTCAGTAAATTTATACTGCGCATATAACTCAATGGCAATAGGATCCCTTTGGTTGATAACCTCCTGTGAGTTTCTGATAAAGTGTATCAGCCATTCTTCAGTCCGGAGATCCTGTATATTAGTCAGGTCAGGCCCCGTTAAAATGCGACCGAATTCGTGACAGGAAGCACAATGATCTCTAAAAAGTGCTTCTCCCGGATCATTTGAGGAGGGAAATCCATAAACACTGCAAAAAAAATAAAATGAAAATAAAAGATATGGTTTCATCCAGTTCATCAAAAAGCATTTCACTTGCCGTAGCAAATATATTGCATTCATTAATTTAATTGGACTTGCGGATCGTAAAAAATGACAGGAATTCGAAGCATTTTGATCCTTAATTTTTTTTTAAAAAACTTGCTATTAATAAATTTCATCTTATATTTGCTTGATGAATAAACCTGTTAAAAGGTGAAAGTCTGTTAAAATGATGAAAATTTAGTAAACGTTTAAATTCATTTCATATGAGAAAAAATCTTACACTTTGTATCTTTTTATTTCTGGTCACAGTAAGTGGTTTGTTAAAAGCCCAAACTTATTGTACTCCTACGTGGAATAATACTGGTTCCAATTGGCAAATGGGAACACAGAATGTTAGAATTGGTTCAATATCTAATACATCCGGATGCCCGACAAATGTTGCAAACTACAGTAACTATACTAGTCTGTCTACAACACATTATCCAAATGATGTTGTTGCATGCAGTGTTCAAGTGGGTAGTTCAAACTCGACTTGGTTTTGCGTCTATATCGATTTTAATAGCGATGGCGATTTCACAGATGTTGATGAGAGAGTTATTTCATCAGGAAGTATTAATGCCGGAGGTTGGTTTTATGGTTCTTTCACGATACCCTCTACTGCTCCTGCAGGAGCAAAAATGATGCGTGTCATTAGCGACTACGGAGGAATGGGCACCCCTCCTTCTTCATGCGGACCTAATACTTATGCTGGAGAATGCGAGGATTATACAATAGAAATCATGGCCTTTTCAGGATTTGACCTTGCCATGACGAGAGTGGATACCCCACAGGTGTTTAATACTGGGCTGAATCAGCTTTCTATTACAGCTACCAACCGTGCTGCTGACACTATTTTTTGGTTTGATCTTGGATATTCGCTTGACGGAGGAACCCCTGAACTTGTGTATGATTTTTACCCGACAAAACCATTATCTGGTGGAAAATCAGTGCAGTATTCCTTTTCAAAAAAAGTGGATGTACCTTCAAAGGGAAATCATACATTGAAAGTTTGGGTTTCCAATGCTAATGACCAAATTCCTGATGATAAACCTGAAAACGACACTTTACTTCTGAATTTCTGTACAGGGATGGCAGGAACATACACCGTAGGTACAGGAGGTAATTTCCCCACTTTGGTTGCAGCATATAACGAATTGCTCAAATGCGGAATTGCCGGTCCTGTTACTTTTAATGTTACTGCCGGTAATTATACAGACAATCTGATCCTGAAATCAGTACCCGGAATGAGCGATAAGAATACGGTCAGTTTTGTTGGTGCCAGTAAATCAACCGTTACTGTTACTTCCAGTGCACAGGCAGTGCTTGATTTTGATGGTGGAGATTACTTTACTTTTAAAAACATTAAATTTAATGCAAATGGATATTGTGTAGCATGGTTCCACAATAGTGCAGACTACAATGTTATTGATAATTGCATTTTGAATGGAAATTTAACAACCACAGGCAGTAATTACAATGTTGTTTTGATAACGAATTCCGCATCTACTTATTCAAGTGGTGGCAATAACGGGAACTACAACAAAATTTTGAATAACGAAATTAATGGGGGTTACGTTGGTGTTTCCATTTATGGTTCCAGTTCCAATAATGCAAGCAATTACAATAATGTCATTCGCGGAAATACTTTCAAGAGCCAATATTATTATGGTATTTATTTGTACTATGGTGCCTACGGGACTACAATTGAATTAAACAAGATCGGCAATTTCAGATATTCCAGTGCTTATGGAATTCAATCCTACTATTGTCAAAGGACAAAAATAAATGCAAATATTATTAATCCGGGTCGGTATGGTATTTATATGTACTATGAATCCAACTATGGAGGGGATTCAGCATTTATTACCAATAATATGATTTACAACTTTCTTGAACCTACCTATCAGGTTGGTATTGACCTGAACTATTATAGTTACAAAACTCATATTATGCACAATACAATCGTTATTAGCAGTTCACTCAATGACTACAATAATACTTTTGCATTGCGTACTTATTATATGCCAAACGGTACAAGAGTTATGAATAATATTTTTGTGGCTTTGAGTGATGCGTATTTGCTGAATCTGTATTATCCTCAAGGTTTAACATTAGATTATAATAATTATATCTATACAAAAAAGAAATCAGTCAATCGTTTTTATTACTACTATCCTGATGCCTTCTTCTGGGATTTCGAACAATTTAAAAACTATACTGCACAATATTTAACTCAACACGACCAGAATTCAATGGAAAATGTGGATCCAAAATTTAAATCCACAACTGATTACCATTTAAATCCTACCTATAAACCAATCACGCTGAAAAACGATGTAGGCTTGTGGTTTGATGTGGATGGTGACCCAAGATGTATTTATGAAACGGCACTTGGTGCTGACGAACCCAATTTCCCTTACCTCAAGCCAACCTCTTATTTCGTTTCAGAGGATACGATATGCTTTGGTACTCCCGTTACATTTGTCAATGTAGCTGATAAAAATTCCAAGCAAGGCTACTGGTGGTATCTGAATGGCAAGTTTAAAACTTCAGATTTTCATTTTACACACACTTTCCCTGATCCCGACATTGATACAGTTACTTTAATTACTGAAAACTGCGGAGGAAGGGATACATTTACTAAAATTATTGTAATCACTGCTCCTCTGCACAAGCCTAAAGCAGATTTCATAGCAGAGTTAAACCTGGTTGAAGCCGGTTTCCCGATCAATTTTTATGATTTAAGTACCAATTGCCCCAGTACTTGGGAATGGAAGGTCTATCCGGATTCCGTTTATGATCCCATTTTGCAGGGATGGATGCCTTCACACAGCTTTATTTCCCCGACACATGCAGGTTCACAGAATCCTTACATTTCAATTGATTTTCCCGGAACCTATGAAGTTTGCCTGATTGCCTCCAATGTAAATGGCTATGATACTTTATGCAAGGATGAATATATTGTTGTAAAACCAGTGCAGTGGATGTGCCAGTTTGCATTCCCATCTACACGAAAAGCTCTTTATGGATTCCTTTATGATGATGGTGGTCCTGTTTCTGATTACACCAATAATATGAACTGTGATATTATTCTTGAACCTTGTGCAAGTGAACTTACATTTGAATTGAAAAAATTTAATGTAGCAGCCGGTGACTTCCTTAGAATATATGAAGGAAGGAATGCTACAGGCAGACCATTATGGAATACTACCAAATTTCCTGGTGGTCTTACTGGTTTGTTGAGTGATATGGATACATTTTATGTTTCAAAAACAGGTGTGATGTATGTACAATGGGTGACTAGCTCAACTACGGTAGCAGCAGGCTGGGAAGCCGAATGGTATGGTGTCTATGGAAGTTATTTGCCACCTACTGCCAAATTTGATGGACCCGACAGTGTTTGCGAAGGGATGCCTGTTACTTTTCAGGATTTATCCACAGGTACCAGCTTAAACTACTCATGGGATTTTGATGAAGATGGATTTGGAGATGACTTTACTTCCACTCCGACATGGTCCTTCCCCTTTGCCGGTAAATACAAGGTTACCCTTCTTGTTGACGATTGCGGAGGTTCCAGTAAGTATGATAAATATATTATTGTGACTCAGGCGAATGCCGCTCCAACTGCCGACTTCGAAGCTGATGTGCTGAAGCCTGTGGCTGGTGAAGATTTCGTTCAGTTCACCGATTTAAGTCATGCCAACTCTACCAATCCCTTAGGTTGTGTGAATATGTGGGAATGGACGGTATATCCCGATACTATGCTGGATCCACTCGGATTACCTGTAAAATCGCACACATTTATCGGAGGGACTGATAAAAATAGCAGAAATCCAATTATTCGCTTTGAAGATACAGGTTACTACCATATTAAACTAAATGCTGGTTATAGTTATGTGTTTAACACCATTACAAAAACAAACTATATTTATGCGATTAAATACTGCAACTCAGCAGTAGCCAATTTAAATCCGGATATTGGTATCAGCAGGGTAAAACTTGGAGATATCAATCATGTCAGTACAATTGGAAAATCTGCATACAGCAACTTTACCAATGATGCCCAAACTTATCTTGATTATCAGGGAACATATACACTGACTGTTGAAAGAAGCACGACTTACAATAATATGAATAGAAAAGCCTGGATTGACTGGAACATGGATGGCGACTTCCTTGATGCCGGAGAATTGCTGGGTAGCGAATCTTCAGCAAGAACAGCTGCTTGGAGTGTTACCTTCCAGGTTCCCACAACTGCTTCACAAGGAGCAACGAGATTGAGAGTTTCTACCAATCTTGAAAATTACACCAATGAACCTTGTGGTAATAAATTGTATGGCGAAACTGAAGATTACAGAGTGATTATTCGTCCTGATGGCACTCCTCCTGAAATTACATTGACAGGAAAGGATACTGTGTATATGGACCAGTGTGACTGCAATTATACAGATGCAGGTGCTTCAGCTTATGATAATATTGATGGAACAAGAACAGCCAGCTTTGATACTACCAATTGGGATTGTAAGCTGGATGGCACTTATTTCTATCGCTATGAAGCAGTTGATACCAAGGGCAATAAAACTACCAAAGACAGAACAATTATAGTATCTAAGGAACAAGTGCCTCCAACGATAACGCTTGTTGGCAATTTAATAGATACGCTTGATGTCCTGATTCCTTATATTGATCCCGGTTATAATGCAAGTGATGCTTGTTCCGGACTTGATAAAGTAGTTGTCAGCGGGACGGTAGATCAAAGCAAACCGGGTGTTAATTTGATTAAATATACCGCATACGACAAAAATGGCAATACAGCTGATGTGATCAGGCAAGTTGTTGTTGTGGACCGTGAAGATCCTTTCATTAGTCTGAATGGTTATAGTGTTATGGATATTGAAGTACACACTGCATTTACCGATCCTGGTGTTACTGTTAGTGATAATTATTGTACCGAACTGGAAGTTGATGTGGATGGAAGTGTTGACATTGATATTTTGGGTTCCTACACAATTACTTACAGTGTAACCGATTGCAATGGAAATGGCCCTGTAAGTGTCCAGAGAGTAGTCAATGTGGTTGATAAAACCGCACCTGTCATCAGCATCAATCCTCCTTATAAAAGCGGAGATACCATAACTCTTGAAGTACTTCATGTTTTTGAACTTCCGACAATGAAGGTTTCCGATAACCACAACAGATTGGCTGAAATGACAATTTCTGAATCCGGAACCTACATTTCTGAATTTGGTGCAGGAAATGCCGCCAACAAACTTGGTTATTTCAACTACATTTACAAAGTTGAAGATGTTAGTGGGAACTCTTCACAGGTAGAATATGTAATCTTTGTTGTTGATACAGAAAAACCGGTCATTACTTTATCAGGTTCACCTGTGATCAATCTTTGCCGTTTCCAGAAACTGGATCCTGCACAATACGCTGCTTCAGTTACGGATAATTTCTATACAGGCATTACCATTGATATTGCAGGAACTTATTTCTCGGAATATGAAGGCACCATGTATTATGGATTGTTCAACATTACTTACAATGCTAAAGATGGTTCTGATAATGATGCTGATCAGGTTGTCCGTTATATCAATGTTGAATATTGTCCATGGTATGGAGTTGATGAAACTGGTCTTGAAGAATATGTGAAAGTATTTCCAAATCCAACACGCGGGGAATTTGTTGCTGAAATCAATCTGCCAAAAGCAGATCATTTGACCATCACCATCACCAATGTGCTTGGTCAGACAATTTCAAAAACAGAATATCTGAATTCTATTGGAGGTACATTTAATTTCAACCTGAGCAACGAAGCTGATGGTGTTTACTTTGTAAATGTGAAAACCAGTGATGCTTCAACTGTACTCAAACTGACATTAAACAAATAGTATCTAACAGACTTTTTAATAAAATCCCGGTATTCATTTATCGGGATTTTTTTTTGAATTTTGCGAGAGTAAATTATCATAAACATCTTTTATGAAAATATCAAAGGCACAAAAAGTAGTGGACAGTTGGATAAAAGAAAAAGGGGTGAGATATTTCAGTGAATTGACAAATATGGTTGTTTTAATGGAGGAAGTTGGTGAACTGGCTCGCAATATGTCCAGAACTTATGGAGATCAGTCCTTTAAAAATGGTGAAAAAGCGAACATTGAGGAAGAGCTCGCTGATGTTCTTTTTGTTTTACTTTGTATTGCCAACCAGACAGGTGTAAATCTTACCGAAGCATTTAAAAGAAGTATTGAAAAAAAATCAAAAAGAGATTCCACAAGACATATAAACAATCCAAAGCTTTCTGATGGCGGAGATGAAATACAATAAACGAGGCGTTTCCTCTGAAAAGGAGGATGTTCATAATGCAATAAAGAACATTGACAAAGGGCTGTTTCCAAAGGCATTTTGCAAAGTGCTTCCTGATTATGTAGCTCATAATCCTGAATATGCATTGATCATGCATGCTGATACAGCCGGAACAAAGACTGCATTGGCCTATCTGTATTGGAAAGAAACAGGCGATCTTTCTGTTTGGAAAGGAATTGTTCAGGATGCCATTGTGATGAATCTTGATGATATGGCTTGCGCAGGTGCCTTGAATGATTTTGTTCTTTCTTCAACAATTGGACGAAATAAAAACCTTATCAGCGGTGATGTCATCAAAACAATAATTCATTCGGCTTATGATTTTGCCGGGAAACTGGGGAAACTAGGGATCAATATCGCTCTTTCCGGTGGTGAGACAGCGGATGTCGGGGATATTGTCAGGACAATAGATGTGGGGTTTACCGCATTTGCCCGCCTTAAGCGTGAGGAAATAATCACCGTGAATCCTCAGCATGGAGATGTAATCGTTGGATTTGAATCTTGCGGACAGGCAAATTATGAAGAGGACTACAACAGCGGTATTGGTTGCAACGGATTGACATTTGCACGTCATGAATTACTATGCAATGATTACGCTGAACATTTTCCTGAAAGTTATGATCCTATAATTGAGAAGAAATATGTGTATAGCGGTAAAATGAGATTGCAGGATTCTTCATATGTGGAAAGTAAAAATATAGGGCAATTGCTTCTTTCTCCAACACGCACCTATCTCCCACTTTTAAAAGCGATCATCGAAAATTATAAGGCTAAATTACACGGCATTGTGCATTGCACAGGAGGGGGACAAACCAAAGTGCTTCATTTTATTGATAATTTGCATGTGATTAAAAATGATTTATTACCGGTACCTCCGGTATTTCAGCATATACAGGAACAGTCGGGAGACGATTATCATGAAATGTTCCGGGTTTTCAATATGGGTCAAAGGTTAGAGATTTATACGGATGAACAAAGCGCTGTAAAGATCATTGAGCTGGCAAAGACCTTTAGTATTCACTCAAAAATATGCGGGTATTTTGAGAACAGTGATAGCAAGAAACTTACTGTTATTTTTAACGGGAAAGAATTTTTGTACTACTGAGCAATTAAGCGAAAAAAATATGTAACTTTATTAAATTATAACTTAGTTTTGCTACTTGCTAAATTTGTTAAAAGAATAACAATTAAAAAATAAAAATTATGTCATTACTGGATACCATCAGGAATAATGCAAAAATGCTGAATAAGAGAATCGTACTTCCTGAAGCATGGGAAGAAAGAATGCTTAGAGCTGCTGATTATATCATTTCTGAGAACATAGCACAAATCATTTTAATCGGTGAGGAGGAATTAATATTCAATGAAGCACGGAAATTTGGTTTGAATCATATTCCCAAGGCCACCATAGTGAATCCTTCCACTTATGAGAAGATGGATTCCTATGTGGAAATGTTTTACGAATTGCGTAAGAATAAGGGACTGACCAAAGAAGAAGCCAGAAGGTTGCTGACCACAGATCCCTTGTATCTTGCTGTAATGATGATCAAAGCCGGAGATGCAGATGGTGAAGTGGCAGGAGCTAATAATGCCACAGGTGACGTATTCAGGCCAGCCTTACAAATAGTAAAAACGGCTCCTGGTATTTCAACAGTTTCCAGTGCTTTCCTAATGGTACTTAAAGATAAGAATTTCGGAACTGACGGACTGATCCTTTTTGCCGATTGTGCGTTGAATCCGGATCCCGATGCACGCCAGTTGGCTGATATTGCCCTGGCTACTGCCAAAACAGCTAAAAGTTTGGGAAAAATTGACCCGCAAATTGCCATGCTCAGTTTTTCTACAAAGGGCAGTGCATCACATGCAATGATTGACAAAGTGGTTGAAGCCACTCGTCTTGCAAAAGAAACTGACCCAACACTGAAAATTGATGGGGAATTGCAGGCTGATGCAGCTATTATTGAATCAATCGGGAAAAAGAAAGCACCGGGTAGTGACATTGCAGGGAAAGCCAATGTACTTATATTCCCCAATCTGGAGAGTGGCAACATTGCATACAAACTGGTGCAGCGACTTGCCGGAGCTGAAGCTGTCGGTCCGGTTACACAGGGAATGGCTGCTCCTATAAATGACCTTTCCAGAGGTTGTTCGGTAGAAGATATTATTAATGTGGTAGCTATTACAGCTAATCAGGCAAGTTAAATTTTAAATAATTAAATACAAATAAAATGGCTGAATCATTATCAGATTATGCTTTAATAAAACAAAGCGGCAATAAAAGTGGTGTCATAAAAAAGGTCGGTGTTGTGGGTGGCGGATCAATGGGGCAGGAAATATCCATTGAAGTCAGCAAAGCCGGGATGGATGTTATATTGGTGGATCTTACTCCGGAACGTCTTACACAAATTGAAGCCTTCATCGGAGAGCAAATTGATGCCATCATAAATCATTGGGGTATGACAGTTTCTGAAAAAAAAGCAATCATGTCCCGAATAAAATATACTACAGATTTTAAGGACCTTGCTGATTGTCATTTTGTGATAGAATGTATAAACACGAATACAATTTCCAGTAATATAAATGAAAGAAAGGAGGTTTTTAAGAAAATTGAGGAGGTAGTCCCTTTGGAAACAATTATTGCCACCAATGCATCCACGGTATTGATTGCAGATTTGTCCATCGTTTTGCAACATCCTGAACGTTCCATCGGCTTGCATTTTATTTCCCCGGTGAATGTTGTCCCGCTTCTTGAAGTGAATAAATGTGTGATAACCAGTCCTGAGTCAGTTAACTTGGTTGAGAAATTTGCAAAAATGTTGAAAAAGCAGATTATTCATGTTACTGCCTCCCCCGGAAATATATCTACCCGCTTAATTATACCTTTGATCAATGAAGCCTGCGAACTTTTAATGGAAGGTGTAGGAACAGTTTCTGACATTGATAATACGCTCGTTCAGGGATTCGGAATGCAAATGGGACCATTTGCCCTGGCTGATAAAATTGGACTCGATAAATTGATGAAATGGATGGAAGGGCTTTACGATGAGTTTGGAGATAAAAAATATAAAACTTCACCTATTATTAAACGAATGGTAAGGGCTAATCTTTTTGGAAAACGTGTCGGTGAAGGCTTTTATATTTATAAGAACGGAAAGAGGATTGCTAAAAAAGGTACTCTGCTGAATCTTGGGAAAGAAGATATATAATTTAAAAAAATAAGTCATGAAAATATTAGTGCTGAATTGCGGAAGCTCATCAATAAAGTATCAGTTTTTTAATATGAATACTGAGGAAGTCCTTGCAAAAGGTATTGTTGAAAAAATCGGACTTGCAGGTTCTTTTTTAAAAAACGAAAGATTCGATGGAGATAAAGTGGTGCTCGAAGGAGAGATACTTGATCATCAGGTAGGAATATCTTACATTCTTGGTGTTTTGACCAGTGAAAAAAGAGGATGTATTAAAAGCCTGCATGAAATTGATGCAGTTGGACATCGTGTGGTGCATGGTGCTGAAAAGTTTAAAGGAAGTGTTCGCATCAATGATGAAGTTATTCACCAGATGGAAGAATGTATTGATTTGGCACCCTTGCATAATCCACCCAACCTGAAAGGTATTTATGCCATGAAAGAAATTCTTCCAGATATACCGCAAATTGGTGTTTTTGATACAGCCTTTCATCAAACCATGCCTCCTTATGCCTATATGTATGCCATTCCCTATAGCCTTTATGAGAAACATAAAGTACGCAGATACGGTTTCCATGGAACAAGCCATAGATATGTCTCTGAACGGGCAGCCTCTATTCTCGGAAAG
>Ga0265297_10007698_pt1 | contig 14783 bp, 19 predicted proteins | sample Munlanlwell13791_FD_192502 | JGI IMG/M metagenome (GOLD analysis project Ga0265297, IMG submission 192502) | Leachate microbial communities from a municipal landfill in Southern Ontario, Canada - Leachate well 137-91 | ecosystem: Engineered > Solid waste > Landfill > Unclassified | place... | reverse complement strand
GGTCATTAACTTTATCCCGAAAATGGATAAAGATCTGCTCCTTCGGAAGTATAAGGAACTCCTCCGGGATCTTTATAGCGTCCGCAGTTACTACGGGCGGATAAATGTATTCCTCAGGGATTATCGGCCGACCGTCAGGGGCTCGAAAATCGAGTGGACTGATGTTAAAGCATTCTTGAAGAGTCTGCTCGTTATTGGGGTCTTTTCTAGGGCTGCCGGACGTTACTGGTCGCTGCTTATTAGGACCGTTCTGTTTCGGCGGAAGGTTCTGCCCTTAGCCGTGGAGCTAGCGATCCAAGGATATCATTTCCAAAAAGTCGCGGCTAATTTATAATCAGATAGCCAACCAATCTGACACAAGTTGCACCCTTAAAAGTGCAACTTTTTATTATGTATCATCCCTGATAGCGAGGCATTTACAAGCAGTCTTTTTAGTGATATATTTTTTTATTACCTTAACAATAATTTATCGGTCAATATAGAAGATTAGATAGTGGTCAGGCCCAGTAATTTGTAGCTCGGCCGCCACGGAAAATAACGTTTCATAAATTAAATTCCAGAAAGGAGGCCTCCTTTGGAAGTTTTACTTCAGATTCTCGGAGGGGGTTTCTACCTCCTCAATAAGATTTTTCTCTCTTTTTCCGAACGCTCGCGCCTGGCTTTTCAGGAACCGCAAGCTCGACGCTGGCGGATCAGCTCTTGGGTGGTTTATCTCCTAGGTCTACCGCCTTGGGTTATCCTGTTTATCTACAAGCATAATTGGATAGCGGCTTCAGTTGAAGCGGCTGGTTTTCCTGCCATGGTTCTCGGACTGGTGACGTCGTTTAGAGGACAAACGAAGGGAGCACCGCGCTGGTTAAACCGGTTGGCGCTGGTCTGTATCGTTGCTGGCTTCACCTATAGCCTGTATGATTTCGGCGGACTAACCGTCTTTAATCAGTATCTGGAAATACTTTTGGTTGCCGGTTACCTGATTGGCACATATCTTCTGGCTAAGGAGAGACCGACTGGTTATCTGTGGTATATCATGATGCATGTGGCCTGCGGTTGGCTGGTTCTGATCGAGGGTTATCCCTGGCTCGCCGGGCAGCAAGGCGTGTCACTCGTGTTCATCGGTTATGCCTATTGGGTTACTAGAATGCAGAGAAAATAGTTCATAAGTTATCAGCCAGTTGTCTTTGACAGCTGGTTTTTTATTGGCCGGATAAATAAAAAATACTCGCCCTAATCGGGGGGTATCTTATTATTACTACAGCTATCTTTATAAGATTTATATTAAGAAGCTCGGGGTGGGGCAGAGAGACTAAAAACAACACGCAATATAGGGATAATTATCAATGCCCAAGCTTCGTGGTGAACGTCCAGACTTGCTATTTATCGCGATTGCCAGTAGACTTAATCATATTTAGTTAAACGATAAATGACCCAGGAATATGAAAGATTTTAAGCAGCGTGGCAGTTTCGGTGATCGTAAGACGGGTGGATTCGGTGAGCGTCGTAGTAGTGGTGGTTTTGAACGCCGTGATTCCCGCGATTCGCGGGGCGGCGCCGGACGAGACTTTAATCGCGGCGGCGGATTTGGAGACAAACGGAGTTCCGGTTTTGGACCGGCTAAGTTCCGGGCGACCTGCGCCGAGTGCGGCACGAACTGCGAAGTACCGTTTAAACCCTCGGGTGAGCGCCCGGTCTATTGCAGTGATTGCTTCAAGAATAAGGAGAATGTCCGTCCTGGCCAGAATGACCGTCAGGCTCGTCCCAGTTTTGATCGGAATGCTTCCAGGCCCTACTCGGCTCCAGTCAATCAACCCGCCAATGATTATCACGACAAGATTAACCAGAAGCTGGATAAGATCCTGAGTATCTTGGAGTCCTTAATGGTCGAAGTTGAAGAAGGCGAGGATGAAGAGTACGACGAGGAGCCAGAGACCTTCCGCGCTGAAGTGAAGGAAGAAAAGATGCTCGTCCCGGTCGGAGTGAGGAAGGCCGCTAAGCAGGCTGCCTCCAAGAAAGCGCCGGCTAAGAAAGGGAAGAAGAAATAAAATATCAAGACCATCTCAGAAAAAAGAGGCCTTCCTGGCCTCTTTTTTAGTTATATCACGGCAAATATTGACATAACCGGCCTATTTATGATATCTTGGAGAATCCTTTAATAAATCAATATCTATAATCACAAAAAAATACGGAGTCTTAGATGAAACCCTGTTTATTACTTTTTTCGTTAATGGTCATTTTTTTTGGCTGCTCCGGCGACAAGGTAGATGTCGTCAGAAATATCATTCCGGTCCAGATCTGGGATAACGGGACATACGAAGCTCTTGATAAGCTTCCGTATATTCCGGACAGCTTAAAGCTGGCTTTTATCAAGGAGCGTCTGCCTGATCTCACGCCGACAATCTGCCGTTACGCGGCCGCCAGGTTTCCGAAGGTACGCATTGATTCGGTAGTCTACAGCTACGGATCGGGTGAAGTCAGAGTCGTCACCGACGGCGAGGGCAATAAGCTTTCGGGCATCTTCAAGAATGAGTTGATCGCCAGCCTGCAGCTGCGCACCCGGGGAGTTATTCGAGTCTTTGTTCGGGGGCTCAATCACGGCAGCGAGATTTTCGGCAATTCGTATTTGGGCGCAGTTCCGGCGCAGTATATCATCAGGCAAGACGAAAGCCTGTGCCACCATCTGGATTACGAGTCCGCACTCTTATTGGCTAAGCGCTATAGCTTGCCGATATATAAGGGCAAGTTCATGAAGCCAGAGTTTCGGATCAGCGCGGCGGAAGCGGCAAAACTTGATTTTCGCCAGGTGCAAATTTCGATCCTGGTGCGAGCCGGAGATAGGCTGTTCGTCCAGGGAGACGACGCCTGGTATGTGCCAGCAGCACAAAACTAATTAGAGCTTCGTCTGGATAAATATTCGGATGAAGCTTTTTTATTATAAGTATAAGTTGTTTGCCGGGCTGATTTACATTTAGCGTCATGAGGATTAAAATTATTAATATAGCCGTAAAATATGAATTTAAAAGATAAGATAGTCGTCATCACCGGCGGCACCAAAGGCTTAGGGCTGTCTTTAGCGCTGGCCTGCCAGCGGGCCGGCTCCTTAGTGGCAGTGGCGGCGCGCTCCACTAGCCAGGACCTGCCAATCGGGATACTGCCGCTCAGAGCCGATGTCACTAGCGAAAAAGACCTGGCCGATCTCGCTAAGAAGGTGGCGGTGAGGTTCGGGCGCATCGATGTCTGGATCAATAATGCCGGCATCTGGACACCGCATGCGCCGATTGAAACCCTGGATCTGAAGAGGGTGCGCGCGATGATCGAAGTCAATCTTTTCGGGGTGATCCACGGGGCGAAAGCCGCCTTGATCCAGATGCGGGAGCAGGGAGCCGGTACGATAATCAATATCCTGTCCGCCAGCGCCCTTGAGGGCGTGGCTCGCTCCTCTGGTTATGTCGCTTCCAAGTATGCGGCTAAGGGCTTTGCCAAGTCTTTACGCCTTGAAGCGGAGTCGGACGGCATTAAGGTCATAAACGTCTACCCGGCGGGGATGAAGACCGCGGTTTTTAGCGGCCGGCCGCCGGTGGGATATGATAAATATATGGAGCCGGACGATGTGGCCGAGATGATAGTCGCTAACCTAGAAGACGGCAAGCCTGAGGAAGAGCAGATAATCAAAAGTATCGGGAAATAGCCAGTATGGCTTACACTGCCAAAACTTACCGGCGTCATTTTTCCCAGTTTGGCGCGTTACCGGTCAGGGGCCAGTAGCCGGATTTTAAGAATCTACTCAAAAAACATATCAAGCCGGATAACATCTGGCTTATGTCTTGTCGTATAAAGTCAAGCGCGGTAAAATTAAATCAGTATGCCTATAGACGTGGAAAAAATTGCTCGGCAAACGAAAAAAAACGCCGCTGATCTCCTGCGGACGACCGGCCTAATCGACGAGCTGGCTCGCTTTGGGGTGGCTACGATCACGGGTAGCTATAAGCTAGATCTCATGGTGGACGGCGACATTGATATTTATCTGGTGGATAAATTCATGGACAAGGAAAAATCGATTACTATACTTAATTGCCTTATCAGGAAAGGAAAGTTTAACGGTTATTTGTATTATAATTACTATCAAAAGAAGCGACCGGGATTCCCTCGGGGATATTATATCGGACTCAAGACCCGTTTTAGGGGACAGCGCTGGAAGATAGATATCTGGCTCACGGACAAGATTGATAAGCCCAGCGTGCGCTTCATGGAGAGGGTCGCGGGTCAGCTGGACGATAAGACCAAGAAGACTATTCTAGCCTTAAAATATTCGGTAAAGACTAAAGGCCTGGATATTGCCAGCCATCTGATTTACCGGGCGGTTTTAGACCACAAAGTTAAAGGATTAGTTGGTCTGAAGCGCCTAGCTTCTCTTTATAAATCAAAAGAAAATTAATACTGTAAGTACAATATGAACCACAGTTATCGCCCAACCAACCTTTTCGGGCAGGCTGCCCATAATATTGGGTAGCTGTTTTTCGTCATCAATTTTCTTCTAAACTGTCCAATATTAAACCAGTGGGCAGTTTTTTATATCCTCAACCCTCATTCTATTAGTATATTTCACTCACCCTCAACCACTCTTCCTCCTTATCCTCTATCCTCCTTCTTAGCTCCTCCAGTTCCTGGACCTTCTCGGGCTTGTAGTCGTTGTAGTGTTCCAGGAAATAGGCCATGAGCTCTTGTTTGTAGGTTTGCATCTTCTCCAGTTCCCATTCCAGGGACTGGATTTTTTTCTGTCTTTCCTTGTTTTCTAGGTATTTCTCCCGGCTGATGGTCTTGTCTTTCTGGGATTCGGGTTCGGTGGTGGTCTTCTGCCACAAGACTTTTTCCAGGCGGGCGACATAATCGCCGTAGTCTTCGTGACGGCGCTTGGCTATACCGTTAGCTATCTCTACAATGCCGGTCGCCACCAGGCTGGAGAAGGTCCGGTCATGGCTGGCAAAGAGGACAGTGCCACTAAACTTCTTAAGACCACCCGCCAGGGCTTCTGTGGTCTCAAAGTCCAGGTGGCAGGTGGGTTCGTCCAGGATGAGGAGATCCGGTTTAGACAGAAGCAGGCCAGCCAGAAGCAGCCTGGCTCTTTCTCCGCCGGACAGGACGCCGATCGGTTTCTTAAGGGCTTCTTCCTTAAACAAGAAGTCTCCGGCCATCTTGAGGACGGCCTCAGTTTTCACATCTGAAGCCGCCAGGCGCCGCAAGAAATCGCCAGCCTGTTCTGAGTTGTGGAGACTGGCGAGCTCTTCTTGGCCGTGATAGGCCAGCCTGGTGCCTGTCGCGAAGCGGAAGCTGCCTTCTAGGGCCTCTAGACGGCCAGCCAGGGTCCTAATGAGGGTAGTCTTACCCTGGCCGTTCAGGCCGAGGAGGGCCAGCTTCTCACCGGAACGGACATCAAAATCTATATTGGAGACCACGGGTTTATCGTTGTAGCCGATGGTCAGATTGTTTATTCTCAGAGCTAGGTTATTCTTCTTTTGTACCGGGGGGATGATGATTCTCGTTATTCCGGCCTCGTGTTCGATGGTGATCCGTTTCTTTTCCAGCTTGCTTATCTTTCTTATTACCGCCTGTGCCTGTTTAGCTTTAGATGATTTATAGCGAAAGCGGTTTACAAACTCTTGCCAGTGTTCCTGTTGGCGCTCCATACTCTCATTAGCTTTAATGAGGGTCTCTAGTTTCTGTTCCTTGAAGGCCAGATAGGCCTCGATATCTCCGGGATAGTGGTAGCAGCCGGTCTTCGAGATCTCTAGCGTCTCCTGGCAGGTACGCTTCAAAAATTCACGGTCATGAGAGATGATGAGATAGCTGCCGTGATAGGAGTTGAGGTAGTCTTCCAGAAGGATAAGGGTGTTTAGATCCAGGTAATTAGAGGGTTCATCCAGCAAGAAGAGGTTGGGCTCCTTGAGGAGCATGCCAGTGAGCCGGAGACGCATGCGCCAGCCGCCTGAAAGCGCTTCAGCTAGGCCGTCTAGTTTTTCAGCGTCTAATTCGAACTTGCTGGCCACCTGCCGCGCGCGCCACTCTGGGCGGTTGCTCAGGCGGATGAGATAGGCGAGGGCTTTTTCTCCCTTTTGCCAGTCTTCGTCTTGTTTTAGGTAGCCGATATTAGCCTCGTCATGGATGATGATCTCGCCGTAATCCGAGGCCTCTTCGCCGGTAATGATACGGAAGAGAGTAGATTTACCGGCGCCGTTTTTTCCGACCACCCCGATCTTCTGTCGGTCCTGGACGCTAAAAGATAGGCTGGAGAAGATTTTCTGACCGCTATATTCTTTAGCTAGGTTACTGGCTTGGAGCAGAATGGGCATAGTTTGATTTTAGAGGATAGGGCGGGGAATATCAATTAGTGATCGGCGGGTTGGAAGTTTGGCCTGTATTTAGCGGGCCAGCTTACTTATTGATCAAGTATTGGGAGGATAAAGAACTGGCAGTCTATTTGACAAATGTAGTGAGAAATGCTAACTTTTAATCAAATTAAAGGTAGTATTTTTTACAATCAATAACGGAGGTAACCGTGTTTTATGATATTAAAGTGTACGTAGGTTGTGCTCTCACTCACGCTCCCCAGGAATTTCGGGAGAGCGTAGAAAAACTGAAAGATAGACTGAAGGGAATCTGCCAGGTTCTATCTTTTAAAGGATTGTCCGATGATCATATCCCTTACGATGTCTACAGCCATGACATCTATGATTGCGTGAAACAATGCGATATCCTAATCGCAATTTGCGATTATCCTTCCATCGGGCTGGGCTGGGAAATGGCTACTCAGATTGAACATCGCGCTAAGCCGCTGCTTGCAGTTGCTCACAAAGACGCGCTTATTACTAAGTTGATAATCGATCCGCAATTGCCGGGCTATGAATTCCGGCGCTATGATGATCTCGAGGATGTTTACGACATGGTAAGAGCCAGGCTGGAGACGATGTCGATTGTGGCCTAAGTGTCCTTCAGCTGAAATTTGTCTAAGGGGTAATAATTTTACCCCTTTTTTAATTGATGGAATCGTTGGATTTTCATAAGCGCTTAGTTTATAATGACGATATGAAGACTATTCTCCTTGCTAGCCATAATCTCACCGAAATCAGGCGCTACCGGGCGCTGTTTAAGGATATTTCTGGCAAGTTGAGTTTCCGAGTGGCCGCCCTAACCACACAACTATTAAAATAATATGTCAGAATACTATACCCCAAAGCGCGTCAAAGGCCTGTATGAGCCGAAATCCTCGGAGCCGTTCAAGCTGTCGCGCTCCAAGATTGATCTCTTCTTAGAGTGTCCGCGCTGCTTTTATCAAGATAGACGGCTTGGCGTAGGGCGCCCACCGGGCTTTCCCTTCGCTCTCAATTCGGCGGTCGATCATCTCTTGAAGCAAGAGTTCGATATCCACCGTGCGGCTGGCACTAAGCATCCGTTGATCGCTAAATACGGCGTTGACGCCCGTCCGGTCGCTCACGCTGATTTAGACAAGTGGCGCCATAATTTTACCGGCGTCCAATATCTCCATGAGTCGACTAATCTTCTCATCTTCGGGGCGATCGATGATCTCTGGCAGGATTCGCAGGGGAACTATATCGTTGTGGATTACAAGTCTACCTCCAAGGCGGAGGAGATTACTGCTCTTGATAAGGCTTGGCAGATCGGTTATAAGCGCCAAATGGAAGTCTACCAGTGGTTGCTTCGCCGTAACGGCTATCCGGTCGCTGACACCGGCTATTTCGTCTATTGTAACGGCCAGACTGACCGGGCGGCCTTTGATGCCAAGCTAGAGTTTGATATCACCCTTATCCCTTATCAGGGTAACGACGCCTGGGTGGAGCCGGCGATAATCAAGGCCCACAAGTGCCTGAACGGGGCGAAGATTCCCGCCTCGGGTAAAGATTGTGATTATTGCGCCTACGTAGCGGCGGTTAAGAGTAAAGTTTGATATTATGTTTAATCCCGTCCCCGCCGCGATCGCTGTCCCGTTCCTGGCCCTCAATCTTTTGGCTTTCCTTATCATGCTGATTGACAAACTCAAATCATCTCAGGCCGGTGCAGAGCGAATATCGGAGGGGATGATGTTTTTTCTGGGGGTTATCGGCGGTGCCTTGGGCATCTATCTGGGCATGCTCGTATTTCGCCATAAGACCAAGAAGTGGTATTTCTTGATCGGCCTGCCGCTCCTCATTATTCAAAATTTAGCCCTTGTCTATCTCGTTTATCCATACCTGGTAAAATAAAAAAGCCTCAGTCCAGCTGAAGATTTTTTTATTTGTGCCTGGAAAAATGTAACTCTAGGCCGTTTAAGGATAATTTGTTAAGATGGAACATATATAATCTGCTTATGAAATTACTTCTTGAGATTAGCGATCAGGATCTCGGTTCAGGGGATCCGGAAAGAGGTAGCCGAGGGTTTGCGGCCGTTATGGATATCTTTGGCGGAGGCTATTAGACGGTTTGAGGGAAATCAGCCTGAAGGTTATGAAGGGAACTTCATAATCAAACAAGATTTAGCCTTTCTGAAAACGACTAGAAACATAATAACCTTTTAAGATTATGGTAAATAAAGAATTCCCCGCCGCGCCTAAAGTTAGGCGTCTACTCGGTCCGAGTTTTATCATCTTAGCCCTTGGCCTGGGATCGGGTGAGGTCATACTTTGGCCCTACCTGACCGCTAATTTTGGGCTGGGCTTGGCTTGGGGAGCGCTGGCCGGCATCACCTTCCAATTCTTCATCAACATGGAAATTGAGCGTTATGCGCTCGTCCGCGGCGAGAGCGTTTTTGTCGGCCTGGCCAGATTTTTGCGCTTCGCTCCCTATTGGTTTATTCTTTCAACTTTTATCGGTTTCGGTCTACCCGGCATTATTGCCGCCTCCGCCCAGGTATTAGCGTCCGTTTTGGGGCTAGCTAGTTTCAAGTTGTTGGCAATTGGCCTCCTTCTCCTTATCGGGTTAATTTTGACGATCGGGAAGACGATTTATTCTCTGATGGAAGGTCTCACGCGGACGGTGATACTTATCGGCGTTCCGCTCATTTTTGTTTTGGCGATCGTAACCAGTTCGCCGGAAAGTTGGGTGGCACTAACTAACGGTCTTATCGGCCGCGGCGAGGGGTTCTGGTTCCTGGCACCTGGCATGGCTCTTGCTACCTTCATGGCCGCTTTCGCCTACTCCGGAGCGGGCGGCAATCTTAACCTGACGCAGTCTATCTATGTCAAGGAGAAAGGCTACGGTATGGGTAAATATTCCCAGAAGATTGCCGGCCTTTTCGCGCGCGGCAGCAGGCACCAGGAAGTGAAGCTGGCGGGCGAGCCGTTTACGGTTGATGCGCGGAGTATCAGACGCTTTCAAAAATGGTGGCGCGCCATCAACTTGGAGCATCTCTTGGTTTTTTGGCTGATTGGCAGTCTATCTATGCTGCTCCTTATGTTCTTAGCTTATAACACGACCTTCGGCCACCCCGGAAATGCCAGCGGCATAAACTTTGTCATTACTGAAGGAGCTGCCATCGGCGGATTACTCCATCCGTTCATTGGTTTACTTTTCCTAGTCGTTGTCGGCGTGATGCTCTTTCAAACTCAGCTGGGCATCATGGACTCTACTAGTCGTATCATGGCCGAAAACGCCGCCATTGAGAAATTGCGCGGCGATAAGGCGGGCAAGATTAATCTTTCTCGAATTTATTATATATTTGTCTGGTCGCAGATCGCCTTCGGGATTATTCTTTTCCTCCTTAATATCTATGAGCCGAAGACCCTGATCGTCCTGGGCGCCCTCATCAACGCTTTTGCCATGCTGGTTCATGTCGTACTGGTAACGATACTTAACCGTCGGGCGCTTGAGAAGCCATTTTGGCCCCGTCCTTGGCGCCGGGCCGTCCTCTATTTCATTATTATCTTCTTCGCTTTTTTCAGCGGTGTGGTTGTTTGGGATCAGCTGCTGCGTTAATCTGGATTTTAAAAAGCGGACCGCAGTGGCGTATGAATAGAGCCGAATTAAGGCTCTATTTTAGCGCAGGAGCAAGATAAACCGAAGCCGGCGGCCGAGTAAAAAAGGAAGACAGAAAAAATTTCTTTTGTTATACTGATTCGTATAATCAATAAACATTTATATATGGGAAATAAGTTAGATAAGTCTAAAAAAGCCGCTGTTTACGGGGTTGTCGCTGTCCTGGTTTTAGCTTTCGCTCTCTTGGTCTACGGACAATGGAGTACCCGTCCCGCTGTTGACGGCGGGCGACTGGTCGGATTCGCTCAGTGTCTGAAAGACGAGGGAGCGGTATTTTATGGCACGTTCTGGTGTGCGCATTGTCAAGATCAGAAGGACCTATTCGGTTCGGCTCTCAGTGAGGCACCCTACGTGGAATGCTCCACTCCCGATGGCCGCGGTCAGCTTCCGATCTGCACCGAGAACGAGATCACCGGCTATCCGACCTGGACGTTTGCCAACGGTAGTCGTGTCTTAGGAAAGCTGTCCCTAGAAGAGCTGGCTGCTAAGACCGGCTGCCCACTTCCTAAATAACCTGATATGGATATGATTGAGCTGGTAAGCAAAATACTTTCAATAATGACGGTCGCCGCCCAGATCTTTTTGGTTGGTGGCTTGATTTATTTTTTAGCCGTTCGACGTGACCGCGGCAATCGCTTCCGCGGTTTCTTGTGGCGCCGTGGTCCGTTTTTAGCCTTCCTGGTTGCTCTTGCGGCGACCTTAGGTAGTCTTTTTTATTCTCAAGTAGCTGGTTATCCGCCCTGCGATCTTTGTTGGTACCAACGGATCGCCATGTATCCGCTTGTCGTCCTCTTGGCCATGTCGCTTATGAAGAAAGATCGTTCGGTCTTGGATTATGGGCTGGCCCTTCTGATTATCGGCGCGCTGCTTTCTCTTTATCATAACTACTTATACTATGGTCGGTCTGCTCTAGCCGCTTGTACGATTAGCGGTAGCGGCGTCAGCTGCCTGGCCCAGTATGTGACCGAATTTAATTACGTGACTATCCCGATTATGGCTCTTAGCGCTTTTCTGCTCATGATTTTTCTGCTGAGCGTAGCTAGAAGGCCATCGATATGAAGAACATCGGCGTACTCATCTATACTTACAATCGGACGGATTTATCTCCTGAGCCGGAAATATATTATCCGGCCCAGCAATATAATATATATGTCCAACAAAACATTACTTTCGATCTTGGCGGCTATAGTCGTGATAGCGGCCATTATTTCCACGGTCCGTTTCTTCTCAGCCGAGGATGCTTGGGTTTGCCGGGACGGCGTGTGGATCCGTCACGGTAATCCCGCCGGAAACCAGCCGTTAGAGTCTTGTCCTCAGGACAGCGGGGAAGAACCAGGTGGTCCGGCTGAGGTTGATAAGGGCGACCTAATCAGAGTGAATGTCCCGGCCCCAAATCAATCGGTCGGCAGTCCGATAATTATCGAAGGCGAAGCGCGGGGCAATTGGTACTTTGAAGCGGATTTTCCGGTTCGTCTTTATGATTCAGCGGGCCAGTTGCTAGCGACCGCTATTGCCACTGCTCAGGGCGACTGGATGACCGAGAATTTCGTCCCCTTCCGAGCAATTCTAACTTATCAGGCGGCCAGTGAGATGGAGGCGACACTCGTTTTGGAGAAGGATAACCCCTCGGGATTGCCGCAGAACGCCGACGAGATCCGGATCCCACTCCGGCTGCAGGCGATACCTAGCTTGATAACGGTCAAGGCTTATTTTAGTAACATTATCCTCGATCCCGCTGTGTCCTGTAATGTTGTGTTCCCGATTGAGCGGCAAGTACCGTCTACCAGCGCTGTCGCCCGGGCCGCACTTGAAGAATTGATTAAGGGATTGACAACGGTCGAGAGGGATCAGGGATATTCTACGAGCTTGAACGAGGATGTCCGCATCCAGAGTCTGACCATCGAGAACGGGGTAGCCAAGGTTGATTTTAATCCTGCTCTCGAGGCCCAGCCTGGCGGTTCCTGCCGCGCGGCGGCGATAGGCGCCCAGATCAGAGAAACTCTGCTCCAGTTTCCAACCGTCAGCGAAGTCATCATTTCGATCGATGGTCGGAGCGAGGACATACTCCAACCCTAAATTATAAGGAAAGCGGTGCTAGTCGCCATATTTTAAGAAAGAAAAAAGGTGTTATAAAAATAACACCTTTTAAATTCAGGGGTTGACTTGCAGGAGCAAATCACGGATCAAGCTTAGGATCTTGATCAGGATCTGTCCGGCTAAGTCGGCGGCTTCGGAAGGTAAGGCCCATTTGAGTATCAGTATCAATATTATGATACCGATGAACCCATTGATTGTCTGTAACATATTTTTATATGTTAAGCAGCCCGGGCGACCAAGTCCGAGCTTCTAGTTAATTAGCTTAACTGGCTCGGCTGGTATTACTTCCCGAATTTTAAAGAACATTATAATATAGCTTTTTTTATAAAATGTGTCAAGGGAAGGGAAAGTTGGAATGGGGCTTGACTTCATGGGATTAATATGCTAGACTGTTCATTAAGCAAGAATGATTAAGCAAAGTAGTCGACTTTAAATTAGTCATACAAGATTGCCATTTATTAATCCCTAAGTTTTAGAGTCCATGACTGGTACCATCAAAACTTTGACCGACAGAGGCTTCGGTTTCATCAGCGTCGAGGGCGAGGAAAAGGATCTATTCTTCCACAGCAAGGCTTTGGTTGATGTCCAATTCAACGAACTCCGCGAAGGTGACGCCGTTACCTTCGATTCCGAGATGTCCCCCAAGGGACCGAACGCGGTCAACGTCAAGCGCGCTTAATATCGCACGAGACACTAAGGGCCGGCAGCGAACAGCTGCCGGCCCTTTTGCGTAGTAAAAAATAGTGATTATATCGGATTTTTTTGCTATAATAATATCGTCGCTTTAAAAAATAATCTTCATCAAATATATGTTCACTCTACCCGCTCTGCCGTATGGTCCCGCTGCTCTCGAGCCGTTCATTTCGGCCCGGACGATGGAGCTTCACCACGGCAAGCATCACCAAGCCTACGTCGATAACCTGAATAAGTTGATCAGGGGCACGGAACTTGAGGGGCTGACGCTCGAGGAGATTATCCTCAAGACGACGTCTGACCCTGATAAGAGCGCAATTTTTAATAACGCTGGCCAACACTTCAATCATAGCTTTTTCTGGCGGAGCTTGCAGCCCATTACCAATCGGACGGAACCGGGGGAAGCTGTTGTTACCGCCATTGCCGCTAGTTTTGGTTCGCTCGACAATTTTTATGAAGAATTTAAGATTGCGGCTGGAGGTTTATTCGGGAGCGGCTGGGTCTGGCTCGTTAAAGAGGGCGGAGCACCCCGCATCTTGAAAATGTCTAATGCTGATAATCCCGTCGCTCACGGCCTCAAGCCGATTTTCGCGCTCGATGTCTGGGAACATTCTTATTACCTCGACTATCAGAATCGTCGCGGAGATTTTACTGACGCCGTCTTAAAGAATCTAATCAATTGGTCCGTCGTGGAGGAAAATTTATAATCGTTTGTAGCCTATGTATAAAAACCCCTACAGCAAGCTTAAGCCGCCGCTACGTCGCCCATATACCGAAATTTATCTAATCCGCCACTGTCACCCTGATTATCGTCGGGAAAAAACTCTGGGCGAGTACAATATGCCGCTGTCTTTGACCGGCCAGAAACAACGGCGCTACCTGACGGCCCGGCTTCTGAAAATGGACATCGACAAGGTTTACACTAGTGGCCTGCTGCGTTCGCAGGAGACCGCTGCCGCCTATCTGGAAAAAGTCGGTCAGTCGCTCAATGTCGAACTGCGTCTAGACGAGATCAATTGGAGTAATTGGCACCGGATCAAATATTTTAATATGACGGAAAGCAGCCGGCGAGCGAAATTCCGTGCCCATGCCGAGCTGGATAAGAAGTTGGATCGGATGCAGACTGCCGCCCGTCGGACTCTAGCCGCTATCTGGCGCGCCAATCGCGGCCGGCGCCTCGCTCTATTTACACACGGTAATTTTATCAAGTCTCTCCTCACCGGCATTCTTAATTCCGACGTGCTCGGCTTCCTGTCGCTCGAGATATTCCAGTCCTCGATAACTAAGCTGGTCATCGATCGCGATGGCTACATCAAGATAAATTATATCAATGATGCCAGTCATCTACCCGATCCGCCCGCCGAAGATCTGTTCATAACCCTGATTGATTAGTTGTATATGCACCGCAGTATTCTCAAGACAAGTTTCATACTTTCTCTGGTCGCGGTGCTGACCGCTCTTAGCTTTGGATTCAACCCGGGTTTAAACGGATCGTTTTTCACGGCTTCCGTTTCGCAAGCGGCGACGAACCTAAACGGCCGTATCCTGCTCCAGGTTCAGGACAAAGGCCAGGCCTGGTACGTTAATCCGCTCGATGGTCGGCGATACTATCTGGGTCGCCCAGCCGACGCCTTTAGCCTGATGCGTTCTCTCGGGCTGGGCGTGACAAACTCGGACATCCAAAAATTTCAAGGTGGAGCCCCGTCTCGTCTTGGCGGCCGCATCCTGCTCCAGGTCCAGGACAAGGGGCAAGCCTATTATGTCGATCCGCAGACTCTTAGGCTCCATTACCTGGGTCGCCCGGCTGATGCCTTCAGTCTGATGCGTTCTCAGGGTCTGGGGATCACCGACATCGATCTGGCGCGCATTCCGGCTTTTACCGCGGAGAGTGCGCCGGCGAGCCAGTCAACCAGTTTTGATTTCAAATATCAAAATGTTGATTACTCCATTACCCACGATCTGTCGGCCTCTTGGTA
>Ga0265297_10007697_pt1 | contig 14784 bp, 19 predicted proteins | sample Munlanlwell13791_FD_192502 | JGI IMG/M metagenome (GOLD analysis project Ga0265297, IMG submission 192502) | Leachate microbial communities from a municipal landfill in Southern Ontario, Canada - Leachate well 137-91 | ecosystem: Engineered > Solid waste > Landfill > Unclassified | place... | reverse complement strand
GCAGGCCTCCCGGCCGTCTCGATCCCCTGCGGATTTACAAAAGCGGGATTACCGGTAGGGTTGCAGATACTCGCAAAGCCGTTCGCCGAAGAAACCCTGTTCAAGGCCGCATACACCTATGAACAGGCAACCAAATGGTACACAACAAAACCGAAACTATGAACTACGAACCGGTCATAGGGCTTGAAGTCCACGTGCAGCTTAAAACAAGAACGAAAGTTTTCTGCGGCTGCTCGACTGAATTCGGCAAAGACGCGAACTCCCAGGTTTGTCCTGTTTGCCTGGGATTTCCCGGATCACTGCCTGTATTGAACAAACTTGCCCTTGAGTATTCGATCAAAGCAGGGCTTGCATTGAATTGCACCGTACAGGAATACACCAAGTTCGACCGCAAACATTATTATTACCCCGATCTGCCGAAAAATTTCCAGATATCCCAGTTCGACCTGCCTGTTTCGGCAAACGGTTACCTGGATATCGAGCTCGACGGCGTTTCGCGGCGCATCGGAATCAGGCGCGCGCATCTGGAGGAGGATGCAGGGAAATTGATCCACAAGGACACCGCCAGCCTTGTAGATTACAACCGCACCGGGCAGCCTCTTCTTGAGATAGTCACCGAGCCGGACATACATTCACCGGAAGAAGCATACGAATATCTGACAAACCTTAAATCCATAATCCAGTATACGGGTATTTCGGACTGCGATATGGAAAAAGGCACGCTGCGCTGCGACGCGAATATTTCGCTGCGCCCCGCGGGAACAACGGGCCTGGGCGTCAAATCTGAACTTAAGAATTTAAATTCATTCAAAGCTGTAAAAGAATCTCTCGCATATGAGATTGAACGCCATCAGGAGCTTCTCGGCGAAGGCGGCACCGTCATCCAGGAGACGAGATTATGGGATGAAAAAACCGGCAGGACCGTTTCAATGAGAAGCAAGGAAGAGGCAAAAGACTACCGGTATTTCCCGGAGCCGGATCTGCCCCCGTTTGTAATAGCGAAGGAAACGATCGAATCTATAAAAAGAACTATCCCCGAACTGCCGAAAGCTAAAACGCAGAGATTTATGAAAGATTTCGGGCTGCCCGCAGCTGATGCAAAACAACTGACCGCCTCCATGCAAACCGCGGATTTCGCCGAACGGAGCATCAAGGCATATCCCGGAGAGAATAAAAAAACGATCGCGAACTGGCTCATCGGGCCTCTCGGGTCTGAGGCAAATGCAAGAAACTGCGCATTGCATGAGCTGTCGGTCGATCCTGCGCGGCTAGTTGAACTGCTGCGTTTCGTCGAAAGCCAGCAGATATCGAACCTGGCCGCAAAGGCCGTGTTGACCGAAATGATCGATACGGATAAATCCGCACAGCAGATCATAACGGAAAAAAACCTTATTCAAATATCGGACGAAGGCAGCCTTGAAAAAGACATCGATGAGGTTATAGCCCTGAACCCGAAAGTGGTCGAAGATTTCAAAACGGGAAAATCCAATGCCCTGATGTTCCTGGTAGGGCAGGTCATGAAAAGATCGAAGGGCAAGGCAAACCCGAAAGTCGTCCAAGATGTACTAAAACGGAGGTTGCACGATGTTTAAGAAAATCCTCGTGAGCGTGCTCGCAGCCGCATGCGCGATCATTATCACCAGCATCGCCATTCCGGCCAAAGAAAAGAAGAACGATCTGTTCAAACAGGTCGAGCTCTTTTCCGATTCGCTTGCGATCATACAAACGGATTATGTGGATGAAGTCAAGCCCCGCGACCTGATCTACGGCGCGCTCAAAGGCATGTTATCCGCTCTCGACCCGCACAGCCAATTCATGGATCCCGATACCTATAATGAGTTGAAAGTGGATACGGAAGGCAAATTCGGCGGCCTGGGCATCGAGATAACCATCAAGGACGGGCTGTTAACGGTCGTCACCCCGATAGAAGACAGCCCCGCATGGAAGGCGGGGTTAAAGGCCAACGACCGGATCGTCAAGATCAATAATGAGCTGACGCGCGATATTTCACTTACCGACGCGGTCAAGAAACTGCGCGGCCGCGCCGGAGCCCCGGTTGCGATCACGATACTGCGCGAATCCGAAAAGAAACTGCTCGAATTCAAGCTCGTTCGGGCTATCATTAAGATCCAGGATATCAAAAACGTGAAGATAATAGAGGACAGTGTCGGATATATCCGTCTTGTTGAATTCCGCGAGAATACCGCAGGCGATCTGGCCAATGCTATAGAAAAACTTAAAAAACAGGGATTGACAAGCCTGATCCTCGACCTGCGCAATAATCCCGGAGGGCTGCTCGACACCGCCGTGCAGGTGGCCGAGCATTTTGTCGAAAAAGACAAACTGATCGTTTCGACCAAAGGGCGCAAGCAAACTCAAAACATGGAATTCGTATCGACTGACGCACGGCCTGTCATTGATATCCCCATGGTCATCCTTATCAACGAAGGTTCTGCATCCGGCAGCGAGATCGTAGCGGCAGCGCTGCAGGATTACAGGCGCGCTATTATTGTCGGCACCAAATCGTTCGGAAAAGGATCCGTTCAGACAATTATTCCCTTATCCGACGGATCGGCGCTTCGCCTTACCACAAGCAAATATTATACGCCCCTGGGCCATATGATCCACGGCAAAGGAGTGCTGCCGGATATCGTTGTGGAAGACGGTATCGTCAACACCGCGGGGATGATCACCGACAAAGACAAAGCAGAGGATGTTTTTGACAAGCTCGACCCGAAAGCGGCCGAACCGGACCAGGCCGAAAAGTCGATCGACAATTATAAATCCGATAATCAGCTGGTACGCGCCATAGATATCCTGAAAGCGATAAAGATATTTAAAACGCAAAAACAATAATATGAGCCTTCGTTATAAAATACTGATCTCGATTCTAGTTCTGGTAGTTATTGCGCAATGGATATATATTTTCATGCGCAAGCCGGCTCCTGCGGTAACGCGCAAACCTGAAAAAGCCGCGGTAAGCAAAAAGGTAAGTAAACCTGCGGCTGTTACCAAAGGGAACATCGCCATCGTCCTGGACGATTGGGGATATAACCTGTCGAATTTGCCCGTTATCGAGCAGATCCCTTACCCGCTGACCTTATCGGTATTGCCGAACCTGCCTTATTCGCTCAAAGTAGCCAATGCGCTGCACGAGCGCGGATTTGAAATTATACTCCACCTGCCCATGGAACCGCTGCAAAAGGTAAAACTTGAAAAAAATACTATTCTAACCACCATGGACAGTCAAACCATAAAATCTATCATTGAAAATAACCTTTCGACGTTCCCGTACATACGCGGAATATCAAACCATATGGGATCCCGCGCGACCGAAGATAACAGGACGATGCAGATCGTCATGTCGATACTAAAGAACAAAAACCTCTACTTTCTTGACAGTTTTGTAACCTCCCGCTCGGTTGCCAAATTCGAATCTTTCAGATCAGGGGTATCCTTTGTCAAACGCGACATATTCCTCGATAATCAAGCTGATCCTGCGTATATAAAACAGCAGCTTTCCAAGCTTATGTCGCAGGCGCGGCAAAACGGCTACGCTGTCGGCATAGGCCACGATCGCAAAACAACTTTGGAAGTCCTTCAGCAGGTCATGCCTGAAATTGTGAAAGAAGGCTATCGATTCGTGTACTTGTCCGATATGGTCAAATAATATGCATATCCTTGGCATCGAGACTTCATGCGATGAGACCGCCGCAGCGGTAGTTAAAAACGGGGCCCAAGTCCTGTCAAGCGTAGTCGGCTCATCCCTGCGGTTCCATCAGAAATACGGCGGGATCATACCCGAGATCGCGTTCAGAAAACAGCTGGAAACAATCTGCCAAATTGTCGATTGCGCGATCAATGAATCGGGTGTACAATTAAAACGAATAGACGGCGTAAGCGTTACGCAGGAACCCGGGCTCATGGGGTCGCTATTAGTAGGAATATCATTCGCCCAGGCGCTTGCGTTATCTTTAAAAAAACCCTTAATACGCGTTAATCATCTTTACAGCCATATCTATTCATCGATATTGAGCGCCAAAGGCCCTGCTGAACTGCCGGCGATCGGCCTGGTCGTTTCGGGAGGGCACACCAGCTTGTATCTGGTGAAATCGTTTGTTGACATCCGCCTTTTAGGCTCTACGCAGGACGATGCCTGCGGGGAAGCATTCGATAAAGTAGCGAAAATACTTGGTTTGGGATACCCGGGCGGCCCGATCATAGAAAAAACAGCGGCGTCAGGGAACCCCAAGGCGGTCCAATTTAAGTGTTCGAACACCGGGGCAGCTCTCGATTTCAGCTACAGCGGTATCAAAACAGCTGTATTGTATTTTGCGCAAAAGAACCATATAGGATCATTCAGCGGCCGCAAAAGTCCGGCGGAAAGAAAATTGACCGCTGACGTGTGCGCATCGTTCCAGGAAGCAGCATTACAGGTGCTTGTAGAAAAAACAATGCGCGCCTGCAGGGATAAGCACATATCTGCAGTTTATGTCGGGGGGGGAGTAGCCGCCAATACGGTGCTGCGCGATAAATTTTTTGCAGCGGCCCGGCAATATAACGTGCGCGTAACATTCCCATCGAAGGAACATTGTATGGATAACGGCGCCATGGTAGCCGGCATAGGATATCATCTGGCTCAAAGGAAAAAAACATGATCATGGAAAATGCAATAATCGCCCGGCTGGTGTTATCGGTTGTCCTGGGAGGGCTGATCGGTTTCGAACGGCAAATGCACCGCAGGACTGCAGGATTACGCACCAATATCCTGGTGTGCCTCGGTTCGTGCCTAATCATGCTGATATCGCAATATATCTTTGAACTTTATAAGAACGAGGTCGATGTTGATCCGTCACGCATTGCCGCAAGCATCATAACGGGGATCGGGTTTCTGGGCGCGGGAGCGATCATCCGGGAACGCGACAAAGAAGTCGTCAGGGGGCTGACAACAGCCGCGTGTTTATGGGTGGTCGCCGGCATAGGCATGGCAATCGGCTGCGGTTTTTATTCGGCTGCGCTGGTCACCACCGCGCTTACGCTCATCGTTTTATTCTTTTTACGATATTTCGAGGGAATGATCTGTAATCAGGAAAAAGATGAAAACGGAGGATAATACCGATAATGGCATTCAATAAAAAGAAGAATGACGATAAAATCCTTGATGTCGACGCGTCCATGCAAGGATCGCTTAATTTCAGGGATCCGGTAAATTTGCGCATCAACGGCAAGTTCGAAGGGAACCTCCAGACACAGGGGAACCTTACGATCGGCCAGCATGCGGTCGTCAGCGCCGATATCGTCGGCGATACGATTATCGTCGGAGGCAGGGTAAAAGGCAAGATAACTGCCAGAAAAAGCCTTAATATCCTCCCGACCGCGGTCATTGAAGGAGACATTTACCCGGCGACATTAACTATTGCCGAAGGCGGTATTTTTGAGGGGAAATGCGCCATGCTCGGCGAATTCCTGAACGTGGACGAACTGTCGAAATACCTCGACGTAGAAATAAATCTGATCAACGAATGGGCTCAATCGGGAAAGATCCCCGCGGTCAAACAGGATAATTTCTGGAGATTCGAGCGAAAAGCAATTGACGGATGGATCGCCGAAGGAAAGGTCGGCAAATAATAAGATTCTATGGCTGAAGAAAAATTACTGACGGTACGGGAAGTATCGGCGCTGCTTAAAATATCGGAAAAAGACGTGCTGGACCTCGCTGAAAGCGGCGCGCTGGCCGCATATAAAGTTGGAGGGGTATACCTGCGATTTAAACCCTCTCAGGTCGACGAATTTAAAAAGAAAAGCTCCTCGATCGGACAACCATCGAACGAATACTCTGCCGCGGACCGCATCTACGATCTGTTGTATTTCAACGATTTTTATATCATTGCCGGCATCATCATAGCGGCAATGCTGTATTTTATTTTAAAGCCGTAAAAACAGGGCCTCTTATGGGCAAAAAACTCAAAGTCTTTCGACACATTTTCAGGTTCCACGGTTTCTATGAATCGCTCAAGATCGCAGGCAAAGGCATTGCGTACATGTTCCTGTTCCATCGCAATATGCGGATCATCTTCCTCTGCGGCGTGGCCGCGTTCCTTATGGGGATTTATTTCAGATTAAGAGGCATCGAACTGGTAGCTCTCTGCGTCACGATCACGCTCGTTTTTATGGCTGAAATGTTCAATACCGCCATAGAACTCATGATCGATATTTCCTTCCGCAAATATCATACACTTATCAAACTCGTCAAGGATATAGCCGCGGCAGTAGTGCTCATCGCCGCGATCAACTCGCTGGGCGTAGGATACGTACTGTTCAGCAAACATATTATAGCTCTGCTCAAATGATCCGTCCCAAAATAACAACGCCCGATTTCCTCCGGAAACCGGGCGTTCCGTCTCATTGACGCAATAACAAATCTAAAATCTTTTCCTGAATACGTACTCGACCTGTTTCTTGTTTTCGTTAAAATGCGCCTTGCCCCTGAAGTTAAATACCGTTACCTTGGTTTTACTCGAAACAAAGTCTTCTGCCTCTTTCACTTTGAAATACGGCATAAAAACATCTACCCCCAGGAGATCCTGCCATTGCTGGCGCAACTGTTTCTTTTCTAAGTCCTGATCGAAACGCTTCACAAACGTGCTGGAATTAAGCCACGACCAATAGATATAATGATTTTGATTCTGGAGCGCGGCACGCAATGAAATATCTGCGCCGGTTACAAATATAGTATCTTCAACCTTGATAGGTACAATTACAGGCACCCGCATATCTTTCACAACAGGTTGTTCGATCTGCTGGGCAAAAAGAGGCCCTGCAAGAATAAGTGAGAAAACAGCCGTCATAATTGTGCTTTTTCTCAATTGCATATGTCCTCCGATCTTTGCTTTTCCCATATAAAGTATAACATATAACTGATTGAAATTCCAACGCGTTAGGTAAAATAAACACAGTGTAACTATTTGAGGATAAATAAGATGGAAAATCCGTTTAATCGCTAAACGGAATTGACAGGAATTCTTTGCAGAACTTTCCAGCAAAAGTCACGCTGGAGACGACCCCGTCTATTACAGCTTTGGCTTCAACCGCAGGAGCGCTCACTACCGAATAGATTCTATGGCACAGGAGACGGCGTTTCTCGGGCTTCTCCCGCCCGTGAACTTCATAGTGATACATCTTCTTTACGGCTTTGGGGCCGTTGATAAAAACAGCTTTTACCGGAGCGGCCAGAACATTAGCCAGATTACGGGACATATTCACGAGATGATGCTCGGTCGAGTAGGCATTCGCCGCCCGCCAGAAAAAAAGGATGCAAGCGCACAATAGGATAAAAACTTTAATCGATTTCACGCGATAATTCCTTTGCCTTTTCAAAAAAAACAGGCTTGTCTTTTAGCTGATGCACAAACGCCTTAAGCGGCGCTTCATCGCCGTGATAAGGCCAATAACCGATAACACGCGCCTCGTGGTATGCGTCTTTTATAGTCCATCCCTGAACCACCACACGGTAAAGAGCGATCATCGTTCCCGTGCGGTCCCGGCCGTCTTCACAATGAACGAATATCGGCAGATTCGAGCTGTCGAGGGCTATCTCCAGGAAACGCAATGCCTGTTCATCAGCCGGACGGGAATACAGGTCGATAGGAATATGATAGAATTTTATATTGTTTGCGCCAGCCCATTGCTCTTCCTGACGGACGCGTTTCATATCCTGGCTCAAAGAAAGGATCGATCTTATCCCAAGCCCCTGAAGGATTTCATAACCGGCTGCTTTCGGGGGGCCGCCGCGGTACATCGTACGGGTTACCTGCGCAAATGCAGGGATGTCCGCAAACGGATCCTTCATATAGCTCACGTAGGCGCATCCGGAAACAAGAACACAGAAAGCGATAAGCGCTGATATTTTTTTCATGAAAATATTATACCACGAACAAATTCTTTAACAAATATGCCTTTTTAGAGTATAATATTGCAGTGATCGAACGGATATACCTGTAACCAAAGGAAGAAGGGGGGGCAAATGATACTACTTATCCCAACGGCTGTACTTCTCGCGATCAGCTTCTTTGTGCTTGTCACGGTAACGAAAATAGAAGCAAAAAGCCTCAAAATCTTTGGCTGGGCCGTCTGCGTCTTTCTATGGGTCGTTGCAGCTTTTATACTGGCAACAACAGTCACTACGCTGGCTCCCGTATCCTACCATGCGTATGACTCTATGGGCATATGCGATTTCAAGGACAAAAATTACCGGAATTGGCGCAGAAATCCACATCAACAATGGCAGATAAACCCGCACAGCAGAAATATGCTCAATGATCCACATAGAAGCATAATGAATGAATACGATAATCCCATGGAAAACATGATGGGCTCGGGTGATAGTACGGAAAACATGATGGATCAGGACCTGCCTGAGAAAAAATAAACTCCCCGGCACTTGATTTTGCCGGAATTTGTGTTATATTAGTTCTTCCTCGCAGATTAATGGCGGAGTAGCTCAGCCTGATAGAGCGCGCGGCTCATACCCGCTCGGTCGGAGGTTTAAATCCTCTCTCCGCCACTTTTCTTTTATTCCTACGCAGCGGGCTTAGCCTTGCGACTACAACAGGCACGCTTGCGTACCAGTCCGGGTCGCACAATGGCGCACTCCGCGAGTAAATAAAAAATGAGCAGGAAAAAGGGACCTTTTGACGAGAATAAGCATTCTGAGGGGCATGGGTCGGAACGGCCTTCATATGGCGGCATGTTTGCCGATGATCTAAATAAGGATGCGGCACAAGACGGATTTGAATCGCTTTTCGGAGAAATGATCCAAAAGAAACTTACTGCGGGATATACAGCTTACATTGAAAGAAGGAATAAATTCTTTAAAGAACACGCCGGCTTGCTTAAAAAGAATAAATATTCCACGTATCACGACTTCCTGCTGATAAAAGACGAACTGACAAAAGACGAGTTCGAGCGGTTGTCAAAAGAATATTATTCATTAAAAGAAAAGGCAGTTGAACTTAAAGAGGCGGAAGAAATATTCGGTTGGAAGAGTTATAACAAGACACGGCAGATAATTGTTATGCTTTATCTAGATGATTCTATACTTCATGAAATCTGCGATGTTTTAAAAATACGGGAAGCCCGTTCTTAAGCAGGTCAGCTAAGGGCTCTATCCGCCGCATAAATATGAAAAAATTCCCACTGTTCACCTCAATATTGCTCTTTTTTCTCGCATTTGCAGAATCCGCATATTGCCAGGCCGTATGCCCGCTTAATAAGATCACGCCTGACAGCAAATTCGCCTCAGCATTGATGTTTTATATGGGAAACTTCATGATCCTTGCCATATGCGCCGGGATCATTATCGTCGGCGTGTTATTCCTGCCAAAAAGAATAAGGACATGCCCGGTTTCAAAACTTGCAAAGGGAAAGAAGATCGTCCTTTTGTACGGCGACAAAAAGATCGTTATACCCCGGGACTCGGAGGAATTTAACGGCATTATATCTAATCTTTCAGATGAAAGAAAACAATCCGATGTTCAAATAGCTTCCATGAAGATGTATATTTACGTAAACAGTACTCGGTATACCATTCAGGTTTCTATGGCAGGCTGGAATTTTCTTAATGAAGAAAGGAATAGCCGGAGGCTCGTAAATAATCTGCAGGTAATGAAAACAATAGATTCATTAATAGACAAAACAGCTTCACCGGTGGTAAAATAATCATGCTATGCGCGGAAAAACATTATACAATAATCGCGGTTTCACAGGCCTCCTGGAACTTCTTGCGGTCCTGGCTATCATAGGGATCCTTGTATATTTTATGATGAAACGCGTTACAACTGCTCCGGTCATGGACAAAGAAACGCAAAAAACCGTATCCGAAGCGGGTATCGATACAGGCAATTACCGGTCTGTCGTTGATACAACACGCAGCACACTCAAAGAGATCTCCGAGAAGGAGCAAAAGCAGCTGGATCAGATCACGAGGGAGGCGGCATATGAAAATTAAAGGCGTTCTGCTTATCGCTGCCGGGGTGATCGCGGAAGCCTTCATCATATCATATGATATCATTTTGCGAAAACCTGAGAATGATTTTACAGGCCCGATTTCCACTCCGGAATATTCCTCATGTGGAAGATCAAACCAGCCATTAAAAAAAAGCCGCGTTAACATCCATTCAGAATGCTCATAGATCAAGTTAATCAAACGATAAAAAAATTCGGGCTGATAAGCAAAAGGGACCGCGTCATCATCGGTTTATCGGGCGGACCGGATTCGGTCGCTTTATTATACCTGCTCATTGGCATCGCCAAAGAATACAGCCTTAACCTGCACATAGCGCATGTTGACCATATGCTCAGGAATAATTCGGGCCGGGACGCGCGCTTCGTGCAAGCGCTCGGTAAAAAACTCAAAATCCCGGTTACGATAAAAAAAATAGATATCAGAAGCATTGCAGGGAGAGGGTCTATCGAAGAAGTGGCGCGCAACCAGCGTCTTGCATTCTTCTTTCATGCTGCAAATAAAATAAAAGCGGATAAGATCGCGCTCGGACATAATCTTGACGACCAGGCAGAAACCGTGGCTATGCGGCTCTTGCGTGGGGCAGGATTATACGGCCTGTCCGGCATACTTCCCAAACGCGTTATAAAAGGTTATACGGTCATCAGGCCCTTGATAGAGATCAGAAGAGATCAGATCGAGGCTTTTCTCAGAAGGAAAAAGATCTCACCGCGCATCGACGAAACGAATTTCGAGGATATCTACCTGCGCAACCGCCTGCGGCTTCATCTGCTTCCCTTGCTGGAAAAAGAATACAACAGGAATATTAAAAACATCCTCAGCAATACCGCGCATTGCGCCGCAAACGATTATGACTATTTGATCAAAGCGGCAGAACGCGCCGCTGCGGCGCTGGGCAGCAGGATATCCCTTAAAAAATTCGCCGCGCTGCATCCGTCAATGCAACACCTGGTGCTCAGGATAAATTTCAGCCGCCTTAAAGGCGATACACGGACGCTTTCCTACCGGCACATTCAGGAAATAGAAGATCTTCTGCTAAACCGGCCCGCAAATGCGATCGTTGACCTTCCAAGCGGTATATCAGTAATAAAGAAAAAAACTTACCTGCGTTTCTTCGTACGATAAATACTTGATTTCACACGTATTTAAAGCTATAATAAACTTTCTAAAATGGGGATGTTGACGTTTGTATTGACGAATACTGACATAATCGGAGATAGATATGGCTAACGGAAAGAAAAAAAATAAAAAGCTTTTAAATAACAAAATATTGCGCAATTTCCCCTGGGGCTGGGTGCTCGCTATTGCGATGTTCTATATGCTTATCAATATACTTAACACCTCCACAACCGGGGTACCGAAAGAAATTTCTTACGGAGAATTTTACAAAATATTGAAGGATGAGCCGCAACGGATAAAAACGATAACCAAGATCGAGAATGAAATAGAAGGCGATTATACAGACGGCGGAAAATTCAAATTGAATATTCCGGAAAACGATCCCGACTTGATCAGGATGATCCGCGAGAACGTGCCGAATTTCAATATTAAACCCCTGAGGACGTTCTGGGCGGCATTGCTATTCAACGTAGGCCCGATCCTTTTGTTGATCCTATTCTGGTGGATGATGGCCAACCGCGGTGAGCAGCTCGGCAACCGCATCATGTCTTTCGGAAGGGTAAAACCGAAGCTCAACACGGATAAAGACACGGAGAAGGTCACATTCAACGACGTCGCCGGCGTTGACGAAGCCAAGGAAGAACTCAAGGAAGTTATCGAATTCCTTAAGGATCCGCTGAAGTTCCAGAAATTAGGGGGTAAAATACCCAAAGGCGTCCTATTGGTCGGCCCTCCGGGCTGCGGAAAAACATTGATCGCAAAAGCGGTCGCAGGAGAGGCAGGCGTACCGTTTTTCAGCATTTCTGGGTCAGATTTTGTGGAAATGTTCGTCGGCGTAGGCGCAAGCCGGGTTCGCGATCTTTTTGATCAGGCGCGCCGCGCGGCAAACGCTACCGGGAATAAAGGCGCGATCATATTCATCGACGAGATCGATGCGGTCGGCCGGCTGCGTTTCTCCGGCATCGGAGGAGGCCACGATGAGCGCGAACAGACATTGAACGCGCTCCTGGTTGAGATGGACGGCTTCGACACATACCAGGGGCTTATTTTGATCGCCGCAACCAACAGGCCGGACACACTGGACCCTGCATTGTTGCGCCCCGGGCGATTCGACCGGAACATCGTTGTCAATCTGCCTGATATCAAAGGCAGGGAAGAAATATTAAAGGTTCATTCGCGCAAAGTAAAACTCAACCCGGCTGTGGATCTCAAATCGCTTGCCGGACAAACGCCCGGCTTCTCAGGCGCCGACCTGGCAAACCTTTGCAACGAAGCGGCTTTGCTTGCCGCGCGCTACAGTAAAGAAACAGTAGAGATGATCGATTTTGAGAAATCGGTCGAGCGCGTGCTTATGGGCCCTGAAAAGAAAAACAGGATAATGTCGCAAAAGGAAAAAGCAATAACATCCTTGCATGAATCGGGACATACCTTATTATCGCTTCTGCTTCCCGAGGTAAACCCCGTCAGGAAAGTCTCCATCATCCCGCGAGGCCTTGCCGGAGGATATACTTTCACCCCGCCGCTAGAAGACCGGCATTATTGGACAAAGAGAGAGCTGCTTGCGGAGATAACTATGATGCTCGGAGGCAGGGCGTCTGAAGAATTGAACACCAATGAAGTCACAACGGGCGCGCAGAACGACCTCGAGCAGGCCACCGTAATGGCTCGCCGCATGGTATGCCAATTCGGCATGTCCGATAAGCTGGGACATATCACGCTTGGCAAACGCGAAGGGCTCGTGTTCCTGGGCAAAGACCTGGTTGAAGAACGCAACTACAGCGACGACACAGCACGGATCATAGACGAAGAGGTAAAAAAGATAATCGATGACGCATACCTCAAAGCGAAATCGATACTTTCAAAGCATCTGGAGCAATTAAAAATACTTTCCAATGCCCTTCTCGAAAAAGAAGTGCTTGACGGAGAGGAAGTGAAGAAGCTGACCGGTATCCAGAAAAACGACACGGTGTAAATGGCGATCCGTATCCTTTCTATTCAAAGCAAGCAGGGCCTGCTCCGGCTGTTCCGGGATCTTAAAGTCGATCCGTACGGAATAAGCATAATGCTGCCGAAGGCCGTGCCGTATTGCATAAGGATAGACGCGCTCTCCTGCATAGCGGCCAATATACTCAAGCAGGAAATGCTGTCGGCTGGCGGCGACGCCGCGCTTCCGCGCGGGGCGCTTACGGGGAAAACAAGGTCGACGGACTGCGTTTTGATCGGAAATCTTTCACAGTTTTCGAAACTCATTGAAAAATTGCGCAAACAACCTTTCGGCCTGGCAAAGCTCGGGGTAGATATTAAAGCATCGGTCGCAAAATACGCCAAACAATCCTTCACGCTGTCCCTGCGCCGCAATCGCCTTCACCTGGGAGGCCGGCCTAAAATCATGGGCATCATGAACTTGACGCCTGATTCTTTCAGCGGAGACGGCCTGTATGCAAGGCAAAATGATATTGGAAACATTGTCGAGTGCGCTCAGACAATGGTTCGGGACGGCGCCGATCTGATCGATATAGGAGGAGAATCCTCGCGGCCGGGCGCTAATCCCGTTCCGGTTAAAGAAGAACTCAGGCGGACGATCCCGGCAATAAAAGCGATCGCTAAAAAAGTTAAAGTCCCTTTATCGATCGATACGTATAAACCTGATGTCGCGCGGGCTGCACTGGACAACGGCGCGTCCATGATCAACGATATTTCCGGCCTGCGAAACCGTGAAATGGTCTCGGTTGCGAAAAAATACAAAGCCGCGGTCGTTATAATGCATATGCAAAGGACTCCGCAAACCATGCAAAAAAACCCGCGCTACGGATGCGTGACCGCCGACGTAATTAAATATCTGAATGACCGGGTAGCTGCCAGCCTTGACGCCGGTATCGGCGCCGAAAATATTGTGATCGACCCGGGAATAGGTTTCGGCAAAACGATTTCACACAACCTGAAGCTATTGCGCGGCCTTAAAGAATTCAAGATACTGGGGCTGCCGATCATGGTGGGAACATCGCGTAAAGGATTTATCGGCGCGTTAACCGGAGCTGACGCCGGACAACGAATTCCCGGGACAATTGCCAGCTGCGTGCTCGCCGTAAACAACGGCGCTCATATCGTGCGGGTGCACGATGTTAAACAAATTAAACAAGCCCTTCAAGTAACGAGAGCGGTGCTCAATGATTGAACTAGCGCTATCATTTTTCAGGATTTACTGGAAACCTGCAGTTGAGATATTATTCCTATGGAGCCTCATTTATCACATCCTGCTGTTCTTTGAAGGAACGCGCGCGCTCCAGGTATTGAGAGGAATCATAACCCTTCTGGCCGGATTCTTTCTGGTGCAATATCTGGGATTGAACATCCTCAATTGGCTTTTCGATAAAATGTTAGGCATTTCCGTTATTGCGATCATGGTCATTTTCCATCCCGAGATCCGCCAGGGGCTGGCGCGGCTTGGGCAGCATAACATGTTCAGCGCGCCGTTGCGAAAGGAAGAACTGGACACCATGCTCAAGGAGATCGGCAAAGCCGTTGACGGCATGTGCAAAAATAAGGTCGGGGCGTTGATAGCTATAGAGAAGACCGATCTTCTGACGCCCTACATAGAAAGCGGAGACCGCATCGACGCGCTTGTCACCTCAGACCTCGTTCAA
>Ga0265297_10007695_pt1 | contig 14790 bp, 20 predicted proteins | sample Munlanlwell13791_FD_192502 | JGI IMG/M metagenome (GOLD analysis project Ga0265297, IMG submission 192502) | Leachate microbial communities from a municipal landfill in Southern Ontario, Canada - Leachate well 137-91 | ecosystem: Engineered > Solid waste > Landfill > Unclassified | place... | reverse complement strand
CGACGAATGCGTTACCAGTAGCTATCACAGGTGTGCTCTTGAAGCGCTGGCGCTTGGGTCCGTTAGTATTTGTTCGTTAAGTCAGGAAATTAGTAAGCTATTTCAAAAAGTTTCGGGGAGTCCGACGGTGCCCTTCGAGAACGTTTTTATAGAAAAGCTCTTAGATAGGCTTGTGGAATTGGTCCGCAGCGGCGCGGACACCATAAACGTAAAAGGTAAGAAAAACAAGGAATGGATGAGGCAATATTGGAACCCCGAAACCATAGTCAATGAATTTGAGAACATTTACGATGGTATCTTGGGAAGTCAGGCACCGGCCGTTGTGTTTCCGGCGCGCAAAGTTGAGGCAGTGAAAGTCATTTCCACGCCAATAGAAAATAACCCGCTAGCCCGTACGTTTGTGATAAATTTGGACCACATGACGGACCGTTGGAGCCGCGTTCAAAAATCACTGCAGGCGGCCGGAATTACGGCGTATACACGATTTTCTGGCGTAACGACCAACAACGGGGCCACAGAAAGGGACCGGGAAAATGGATGCACTGCGTCGCACAGGGCTATTGTGAATATGGCTAAGCGGGAAGGTTGGGATTGTGTTGCAATATTCGAAGACGACGCGCAAGTTACTTCGCAAATCCAAAAATATATGACGCAAATAACCACATTCTTAAAGAACCATTATTGGCACGTGTTTTATTTGGGAGGAAACCACAACCCCGCCCTGTTGAGTCCGAGCGATACACCCGGAATCTTACAGACGAAGGGTACCCATTGCACCAGTTCGTACATCATACACAAGAACTGCTACGATTTATTTTTAAAATCCACGGCAGCGTTGGATATGAGCGTGGACGACGCGTTAGTTGCCCGCGTACAAAGCGAGGGCCACACTTACTGTATAAATCCTCCTCTCGTGTATCAGCAGGCGGGATTTAGTTACATACGGAACGGGTTCAGGCAATATGATGAACTAAAATCTATAAAATCTATGGAGATCAAAATGGACAAAGCAAGCGTGAACATGGAAAGTATACTGTCGGGGGCGGAGCTAGTAGACGTCATTATACCGTCGTGCCGCAAACTTACGGACCCGGGCATAACAGATATGCTGGCAGATCTTGAGAAAAACAGAAAGACCTACGGAAAGATCATATTTACCGGGGAAGATTTTTGTGCGGCACACAATCGTAACATGGGGCTAGAGAAGTCAACGGCTCGATACATAATAATGCTGGACGACGACATTCGGAAGTTTACGCCGGGGTGGGACGCGCTGCTAATTCGCCCGCTAGTGGAAGACCCCGAAATTATGATTACGTCTGCGCGATTTACCGACGCGAATGGAAATTTCACGCCCGTCATGGCGGAAGTCGAGGATTATGCAATTCCCCTGACGCGGACAAAGAATGACCTAACTCCCTCAGCTTGCATGGCGTTTGAACGCACGGACATTAAATTTGATTACGCGTATGTGGGCTCGGGGTTCGAGGACACGGACTTCTGTATGCAAATGAAGAAAAAATTCCCGCGCCGAAAAACAGTTCGTGTTAACAGCTGCGTGCTTGTGCACCTTCACGAAGCAAAAAAGCAACACATTAACTTCACAAAAAACCAAAGCTACTTTGCAACAAAGTGGAAAATACCAACCCAACAATTGGGAAGTTTTTTGTGAGGCTTCATGTACATAAAAACTAGCGTTAAGAACCTGTTATGGGAACAGTTCTTAGACGGTTCGTTTAATCGCTACGATATTTTAGTGCGGTTCGACGCGATTTGTAAGTCTCAGGCTAAGGAAGAACATGCCTTTGACCTTTACTGTAAGATGGACTCGATTCGTGTGCCTTGTTCCCCGCGCGAATTGAATGGCCGCGTCACTGAGTTCGTGCGCATTATTAACTCGTTTAGCGTCAATGGATATAGCCTGGACAACCCGGTACTAGTTAACAAGCAAATGCACTTACTTGACGGGTCACATCGAGCGGCGTGCGCCTTATATTTTAATACGCCTCTAACCTTAGTCGCGGCGAGCACACCAAATACTCCGACGTACGGACGCGACTGGTTTGCGGAATCCGGGTTCACAGAAGGCGAACTAGGATACCTGGATAAATTGGCGTTGCGGGTACTCGGTACTCCGCAACACATAGAGCAAGAATTGAAACGCCGGGAAAGTATTAGGCAAGAACTGTGTGATATATATAAAGCCAGTGGGACGAATTTTGGGCGGGGAAAGTTTTATCAACAATTTGACCTCTTAAAGTTGGAGGGTCAGCGCCCCATAGTAGAGAGATTTGACCAATATAAGATATGCGATAAATTTCCGGAGCACATCAACGTATTAGACATAGGAAGCAATACCGGATTCATGTCCCTTTATATAGCCCCGCGCGTGGCGCACGTCGACGGTATCGAAATGACACCCAGTTTTGTTACTATTGCGAATAAGGCCGCGGAATTGTTAGACATAAAGAACTGCACGTTCCATAATACGCGATTTGAGGACTTCGCGGCTCTGCGTCAGTACAACGTAATTCTTTCGTTCGCTGTGCACTATTATATGAAGTTCACGTTCACCGAATACTTCCAAAAAGTGGACAGCATGCTCGGGACGGGCGGTTACTTTGTCCTCGAGAGCGGCGACCTAGAGGCCGAAGACAAAGATTTTGACCAGAAAATAGAGTTCATGAAAAGCCTTAATTATGAAGTATATTCTTCTGGCTCCATTAAGGACGACGGTATAATATTCAGAAGGTTCGTTGTAATGCACAAATTACCCCCGCCAGTTGTCGTATAATATACGTAAGAACCGAAAGGATGCACATGAAAAAAACCGTGTATTTAGTTGGCCCCATTGGCGGCCTGTCTTACGATGATGCTACAAAATGGCGCCTGGATGCCCGCGAACACCTGGAAGACGTAGGGTTTACTGTACTCGATCCAATGTCCGGAAAGGAATGCCTTAAGAATGACAAGTCTATTGGTGTCGGACTCAACAACACCAAATACGTGGAAAACGGGTACATTTATCACAGTGACTTGTTTCGTCTCAATGCTGCCGACATCATTTTGTCTAATTTGACAAAACTCTCTAGCCGGCCGACCATTGGGACATTCTTTGAGTATGGATACGCCACGGCGAAAGGTAAAACCATCATAACTGTGACCACGGACGAATACATCTCAAAGCATCCGTTTATCGTAAACAGTTCAATAATCGTCCCGACGCTGGAAGACGCGTACGATCTTTTGAGTAAAATGGGGAGGTAATTATGCTGGAATTAGTGAAGGGCAAGCACTATCTTGTGGATGTCAGTACAGTGCTCGGGGGCGCGCCCGTTTGGGAGGAGATGATATACGACAGCACAACGACAACAAACGGCGTTTTATTTTCCAGCCTAACTGGGCTGGGAGCTTGTCGCGGCTTTTCTCCTGACGTTTGGGAAAAATATGTGAAAGACATACCCATCAAGAATACGGATGGCGTGAAGTACGACGGAAACAAGCTTTTATGGGACTTGCTTCCGCTGGAGCCTGTTCAGGAAATAGTACGTGTGCTGACCTACGGGGCTAAGAAATATACAAAAGATAACTGGAAATACGTGGCCGACAGTAAGGAGCGTTATTACGCCGCTATGATGCGCCACATCACAGCTTGGCGGCTCGGAGAAAAGTTTGATCTCGACACGACCATTCATCATCTCGCGCATGCCGGATGTTGCCTGATATTTTTACTGTGGTTTGAGTTGACGGGATGGGTGGCCCCGAAACCGGAGGATAAGAAATGATAGCCGGGGCAGCAATCAGGAAAGACGGAAAGGTGTATACTGGCCGCAGACATAGCGATATCATACGGGATAATATTGAGGCAGAGGTGGGGTTTGGTGGCGAGCAGGGCTTCGTTACAGATTCCGGGGAATTCGTAAGCCGCATGGATGCTGCCAAAATAGCTTTTGAGTGTGGACAAATCAGGCATCATAAGCATCAATTATACTCAGAAGACTTATATTAGGAGGCGTAATGAAACGGGCGCTCATTACAGGAATAACCGGGCAAGACGGTTCATACTTGGCGGAAATTTTATTAGAAAAGGGGTACAAAGTCTATGGCATGATGCGCCGAGTGTCAAATCCAAATTTACAACGGATCGAGCACATAAAGAATAAGATTGAACTAATTTATGGCGATTTAACGGACGCCGCCTCCCTTATACGACTCGTTAAAAAGGTCGACCCCCACGAGGTCTATAACTTGGCGGCGATGTCATTTGTTCCAGTGTCGTGGCAAACACCAGAAAGTACATTTGAAATTGTAGCCAAAGGCGTATTAAACATTCTTGAGGCCATTCGGATTTCGGGAAGGCCTATACGATTCTACCAGGCGTCATCATCAGAAATGTTCGGCAAGGTGCAGGAAACCCCGCAAACAGAAGCCACAAAATTCTATCCGCGAAGTCCGTACGGAATTGCCAAGCTTGCCGGGCACTGGATTACAGTCAATTACCGCGAAAGCTTTGGTATTTTCGCATGCTCGGGTATTTGTTTCAACCACGAAAGTAGGCGTCGCGGGGAAGAGTTTGTAAGCCGAAAAATTACAAGAGGCGCGGCGCGTATCGCTATGGGCCTTCAGAACGAGCTTCTTATGGGCAACATTAAGGCCCGGCGTGACTGGGGTTTTGCCGGAGATTATTGCTCCGCGATGCATATGATGCTGCAAAATGACGCACCCGTAGATTACGTAATTTCGACGAACGAGACGCACTCAGTGCAGGAATTTTTGGAGCTCGCGTTTCATGAAGTCAACCTTAACTGGGAAGACTATGTGCGGATTGACAAGGAATTATACAGGCCGGCTGAGGTTGAGCTTTTACTGGGGGACTCGTCTAAGATCAGAAACGAGCTGGGATGGAAACCGAAGTTTTCCTTTAAAGATTTAGTACAGCATATGATGGAGCATGACATATATCTGGCACAAAAAGAGGCGGCCGGAGGTGACGAATGATACGCGTGGGGGATTTTCCGATCGGGCCCGAAGAACGTAGGGCCATAGAGGACGTATTGGATTCGGGAAGGATTTCTGAGGGTAAGTATGTAAGGAAATTTGAGTTCGAGTTTGCCAAAAAAATAGGCGCGGAGTATTGTGTCGCCGTTTCGTCCGGCACGGCGGCTTTGATTGTGGGTCTTTCCGCGCTAATAAACTCCGGAAAAATCAAAGCCGGAACGAAAGTCATCACCACACCCATTACATATATTGCCACTTCGAACGCAATCCTGCTTGCCGGACTCGTGCCCGTATTTGTAGACGTCGACCCCGTTACATTTTGTATTACGCCAGAAGCTATAGAACATGTGCTCAAGCACGCCACGCCAGGTGAGTACTCTTTGGTGCTCCCAGTCCACTTAATGGGCTTCCCGTGTGATATGGCCGGAATTAACGCCGTGGCTGAAAAGTACGGAGTTTTGGTGTTCGAAGACGCGGCCCAGGCACACGGCACGAGGATAGGAGATAAAATTGCGGGCTCTATGTCTATAATGGCGGATTTCTCTTTTTATATCGCGCATAACATTCAAGTCGGAGAAATGGGGGCCGTGGTGACCAATGACAGGGCGCTCGCAAGTCTTGCACGGAGCTTAAAAGCCAATGGACGCGCGTGTGATTGTAATGTGTGCACGCGCAGCGAAGGCGTCTGCCCGCACGCGAAGTCCGGCTATGATCCGAAGTTTACACATAACTATGTGGGATATAACTTTAAAACTATGGAGTTTCAGGCGGCTTTGGGATTGCTGCAGCTGGAGCGGCTTGATGACATTATTCAAAAACGCCAACAGAACGTTTTGCACTTAAGCGGTGAATTGCTGGGCCTGGAAAAATATTTACGGCTTCCGGTCCACGCCGCCCACAGGGACATAAGTTATTTGGCGTACCCTCTCGTGCTGACGCCACAAGCTAAGCTCACGCGGCCTCAGGTCCAGCGCGCCTTAGAAGCCGAGGGAATTGAAACGCGTCCGCTATTTGGTTGTATTCCGACGCAACAGCCGTCGTTTGCTAAATACAAGCACTTGTACGCCGGGAAGCTGCCAAACGCGGAGTACATAGGTGAAAACGGATTTTATGTAGGATGCCACCAGTATATGACGAAGGAAGACGTTATTCATATTGGAGAAAGCATACGGAGGGTATTAAGTGTGTGATTATTGGAGCGGTAAAAAAGTACTCGTAACCGGCGGTGCGGGATTTGTCGGGCGGCATTTATGTGAGGCCCTGGTTTTGGCTGGGGCGGATGTGACGTCTTTGGATACTAAAAACATGAAGCAGATAAAAGTTTTGTACGAACCGGACGCCGATTTATCCAAAGTACATCAGGTCACGGCTGATCTGTTTGACAGAAAACAGTGCGTAAAGTGCATAAAAAACTATGACCTCGTGATGCATCTTGCGGCAGTTGTGGGCGGTATAGGATACAACATCAAGCATCCGTTGGATATATACGAGTCCAACCTCATAATCACCTCAAACGTCGCGCACGCAGTTGCCGTCAACAAGATTCCAAGTATACTTTTAGTAAGTTCGGCGTGCGTTTACCCGGGTGACGCCGCGGTTCCGACGCCAGAGTCGGAGGGATTTCGCGGAGTACCTGAAGGAACGAACGAGGGATACGGGTGGGCCAAGCGGGCCCTGGAAACGACTGGAAAGTTACTGCGTCAGCAGTACGGGACGAACGTGGCAGTTGTGAGGCCGTTTAATATGTATGGACCGGGCGATTCGTTCGACCCTGAGCGGTCTCATGTAATTCCGGCGCTAATAGCAAAAATAGAAACTAACACCACGGGTCAACTTGAACTTATGGGAAACGGCGAGCAGTGGAGGTCGTTCTTGTACGTTAAGGACGCCGTCCAGGGTATGATGCTGGCAGCAGAAAAATCCGTTGACGCAGAGCCTATAAATTTGTGTGGAACGCAAGAAATACCCGTCCGGGACTTAGCGACGAGTATCGCGTCGCTTTGCGGGAAGCAAATAACGTTTACGTTTAAGGACGAGGGAAACACCGGATATGTACGCCGGGTCGGGTATGGCAAGCGCTCCGAAGCTCTAGGGTTTAAAAATCGGTGGGATTTGGTCACAGGATTGCAACAAACTATTGAATATTACAGAAGGTTTGTCGTATAATATATCCAAGGACGGTGCACATGACCATATTACTCGTTAAAGATTTAACCAGCAAAAGAACAAAGAACAAGCTGGATAAGGGTACGATTCTTGAGGTGGAAGAGAACCATAGGAAGAAGCGCAAGTACCTTGTTAAAAACAACCATGTGTACTGGTTTGTGGGTTATTCGGAAGCTAAGCCAGTAAAATAATTGGAAAGGAGGTGGGTGTTATGGTCAAAAAACTGACAACGACGCTAAGTAACGTGTGTCCAGAATGTGGGCAGGCCGCGCTAAACTATACTTTAGTGACTAAGGCAAACGGCGCGCAAGGTTTGCAATGTACTTGCCACAATCCGAAGTGCGGGGAGTATAATGTTGTGAGGCGGTCGGTACTTGAGGGCGTGGGTGTAATAGTAGAAGATGAGGGACAAGAACCTCCTGCGAAGTGACGCGTCGGGGTTAGACAGACGGGGCGGTTAAAGTTCAGAGGAAAATCCTGGGAGTGGCCCGGCCGGGTTACCCCAGCAAGTGTCCGATGCAAATTCCGAAAGGAGTTCTGCCCCGGCCAAATAGGCCCGCTAGCCCTGGGAGAATACAAAGCTTGCCTTTGTGCGTCACTCCTGGGGCAGGGCTTTAATTTAGGAGCGCCGTGAAACTCGAAGATTTTAACAGCAAATATGAGCTCGTCATCGTGGAGTGGGATGATATTTCAACGCAGCACGGGTGGAATACGCCTGTGGAAATGCACTCTTTTAAACCCATGCATTGCATTTCTGTTGGGTTCTTGCTGGCAGACGAGCCGCATCAACTACTTCTATGTTCCGGGTATGCGGATGACGGTGACATGGCGGACGTGACGTCCATTCCTAAAGGCACGATTTTAAAAGTTACGTACATTGGGGAGAGAAAGAATGAAAAAAGAAAAAAGTAAGTTTACAATTTGGTGGGAAGAATTTTACGACGACGCCAAACGTTGGTGGAGCGACGTGCGCTATGCTCCGATAGGATTTTGGAAAAGCCTGTGCCGGAGCACGTCGTGGTTCGTATTCATGTGGAATAACTACGATTGGGACTACAATTTCTTATACAAGGTGATTTATAAGAAACTGTCCGCAATAGAAAAGTCCTTACGAGTCAATGGGAACCACGTAACCTCCAAAAGTGACGCCAAAATAATACGCATCGCATTATGGTATCTAGAGCGGCTCATTAAGGACGATATGACGGATTCGCTCCAGGATAAAGTTGAGGCGAAGTACGGCCGCCTTCGTATGGTCGAGGATACAGAACGTGACACGGAGCATCCGAATTTAACGGCCGTGAAGTTCATTCACGCTGATGACCCCGCAAAAGATGAGCATGCGTCGAAACTCAGAACGCGCGTTTATATGTACCATGAGTATCTTACGCGCAAATACCTGGATAAATTTTGCGCTATAATTGCAAAACATTCCCAGCGTTGGTGGGACTAATTGTCGTATAATACACATAAGAACAAATCAGGAGGATTTTATGGCAGAAAAAGACTCAGTAATTTTTAGAATGGAGTTCAAGGACCCGACGTGCGTTCCTGACTCCGCCGGCATGGACTCAATGCTTCGCCTTTTAAACAATGTTTTCATTAAGGGCGGTGTTTTGGTTTTTCCGGAAGTGATAACCACAGAATGGCTGGTCGGAAAACTCAAAGACGAAGCCGCGGCCAGGGAAAAGGACGGAAAGCACGTCGATTTTTACATTCTTGGGGCCATAAAGGCTGTGGAAATATCGAGAGTCAGGTTAGAATTCCCAGAAGAGAAAAAATAAGTCCTCGGGGCCATACACCTCTTCCGCACCTCCCCCATCACCGCCCCGGGGACCAAAACAGACGGCGACCGCCGTACAATAAGGAGCGCAACATGTTTAAACCGACACAAGACAGGGTTTTAGTGAAGGTGATTGAGAAAAAGAAAGAAGAAGCTTCGGCAATAATTATTCCGGACACGTGTCAGGTTAAGCAGGAAACGTGCAGGTTTGCAGAGGTAGTGCTGGCCGGAGTTCGTACCGGAGATCATTTACCGGACTCAGACCTACGCCCAGGACAGCACATCGTTATTCTGTCCTACGGCGGGACGGAAGTTGTTATTGATGGAGTAAAGCACCTTGTAATAAAATACGAAGAGATTCTACTAAGGGAGGACTAACAGATGGGAAAACAAGTTAAATACGGAGCAGACGCGCGGGCGGCTTTGCAGGCCGGCGTGGACAGATTGGCGAACGCGGTAAAGACTACGCTCGGGCCCAGGGGCCGGAACGTCATTCTTGGGCGAAAAGGCGGTAATCAGGTGGTTACAAACGACGGGGTAACTATTGCGCGGGACCTGTCATCCGATGACCTTTTTGAAAACATCGGAACGCAGCTCGTCAAAGAGGTCGCGTCCAAGACCGGCGATACGGCCGGCGACGGTACGACGACAGCGACGCTCCTTACACAGACTATATTTAACGAGGGAGTTAAGAACGTCACGGCCGGGGCGAACCCCATGCCGCTTAAGCGCGGTATTAACATGGCGGTTCAGGCCGTTGTGGAAGAACTCAAAAAGGTGTCAACACCGATAAAGAGCAATACCGAAGTCAGGCAGATCGCGACTATTTCGGCCAACGAGGACGCAGAAATCGGCGGCCTCATCGCGGACGCGATGGAAAAGATAGGCAAGGACGGAATTATCACTATTGAAGAATCTAAGTCATCAGAGACGGCCATGGAAGTTGTTGACGGAATGCAGTTCCAGAATGGGTACATCTCGCCGTGGTTTATAACGAACATGGAAAAGATGTCCACCGAGCTCGTTGATCCCATCATCCTTTTATATGACGGTAAGATTACGGCCATGGAACAGACAGTCAGTGTACTTCAGGCAGCCGCGCAGACTGGGAAGCCCCTGCTTGTGTTGGCAGAGAGCGTGGAGGGTGAAGCTATCACAACCATGATAGTGAACAAAACGCGAGGCACGTACCTCAATGTAGCCGTTAAATCCCCCGGATTCGGGGATTTTAGAAAGGAAATGCTCAAAGATATTGCTGCCCTTACGGGCGGAACTGTCATCGGGGCTGAACTCGGCATGAAACTGGAATCTCTTAAAGAGTCCCACTTCGGCAAGGCTGGACGCGTCATTATTACGCACGACACGACGACAATAGTAGACGGCGCCGGCAAGAAAGACGAGATAGAGTCCCGGATCAGTCAGATTAAGCTCCGCATTGCTGAGACGCAGTCCGATTACGACAAAGAGAAGTTCATGGAACGCGTGGCCAGGCTTTCAAGCGGTGTGGCAGTAATACGTGTCGGGGCGTCGACGGAAACTGAGATGAAGGAAAAGAAAATGCGTATTGACGACGCGTTGCATGCCACTACAGCTGCCGTCGAGGAAGGCATAGTGCCGGGCGGAGGGGTCGCACTGCTTAGAGCCGCCAAAGTACTGGATCAGCTCAAGGGGAAATCTGCGGAAGAAGACATAGGAATTGATATAGTAAGGCGGTCTTTACGCGCACCGATCCGGCAGATTATTGCGAATGCCGGAGACTCCCCAGATGTCATAATTGACGTGATTTTGAAATCAGATAATTTCAATTATGGGTACGACGCGAATGAAATGGAAACCAAAGACTTAGCAGCTGCGGGGATCATAGACCCAACAAAAGTGGTGCGAAGCGCTCTTCAGAACGCGGCGTCTATCGCGGCCCTGCTCTTGACGACAGAAACTGTCGTGGCCGATTCTCCCGAGACGGTCAAAAGCCAAAACGCGCATGCGCCGCAGGACGGTATGTACGGCGTTTAACGAGGTGCACCATGAACTTAGTCATTCAGCCGGATTTACAGAATAAGGCCCTTCAAATACCGACGGATCCGTACGCAATAGTTTTATGCGGCGGCGGGGCCGCGGGGGCCGACCAGGCCGGTGTTTTGGCCGCGTACGCGCAGGCCGGCGTGGTCCAGAAGGCAAGTGTTATTGTGGGGACCTCTGTGGGTGGGCTCACTGCAGCGTTATTTGCACTTCTCGGAGGGAATACACCGGATAACCAGAGCGTCAGCCCTGTTCCGGCCGATCCGTGGAAAACTGCCGTTGAAGTCTGGGAAAGTATAAAATCCAACAATGACATATACAAGGGGAGCATAAATTGGCTTTCTTCAGTATGGGGGTTCATTACTGGCGCCGAGTCGATTCTCGACCCATCGCCCTTACATAACAAAATTGCCGGCATTTTTAAGGATAAGACTTTGGAAGACGTCACAGAAACTTTCAATACTCAGTTGATTGTTTCGAGTTTGGACCTAAACAGCCGCAGGGAAGAGTTCTACAGCAGTTTTAACAAATATAAAGGAATGAAAATAGTGGACGCGCTTAAGCGTACGTCTGCCATACCCGGTGTCTTTAAGTCAATTCCAGGAAAAGACGGGGATGACAAGAATACACATTGGCATATTGACGGCGGGTTAGGGGCCAACAACCCATTCATCGCGTTAAATATGTATAACGCAGCGTTTCCTGGGGCAGTAGTAAAAAAAGTCATAGTCATATATTGCTACCCTGAGGCTTATGTGGACACGGGTACGGAACTGACCGGACCGGACACAGATAAATCGTATAAAACGTTCAGGGACACACTTCTCGGATGCATACCCGCGTCGCTTGACACGCAGGAACAAATCGCGGAAATGATCATTGAAGACAAAGTACTGACGTCTCAGTGGGACGTTGGCGGAGTCTGGCCGCTCAAACCTCCGACAGACGCGTTGCAATTCGGAAAAACGGCGCAACTTTTGCGCGAGGGCTACGCGAGGGGCGTTGAGGGCATGATCTGGAGTTACAGAGAGAAGGCCATGGTGAGGCTCGTGGATTTCATAAAGAGGGTGTAGCATGCCTGACCAAGACCCCGAACAGCATATGCCGGATATTAGCCACCTGAAGATCCGCGGTCGGATCGAAGAGAAATACGCCAACCTGTTTGTTGAGAACTCGGTTGAGGGCCAGGAAAACGACCTTATAATCGTATGGATTCGTTTCATCCCGGCCGAGTCTGAGGTAAAGGATGTCTGGCAGCAGGTACGCCAGATTGCTAAGGAATTCAAGCTCGAGCTGGTAATGTTCGCTGTGGGTCATTCAAAATACTTAGTGTACTCAACGAAGCTGGACGATTTTTTTAGAGTCAGGACTATGGGAAACTTAGTACCCTCCTTAAATGAAATGGAGCGCCTGAAGATCCCCAGGCACCACGTTTACAGAAAAATTAAAAGCCTGTTTTTGGAGGATAAATGGAGGGGAATCATAAATGCTGGTAATTCGGCTCCATCAAAAACAAACAAAAATTGAAAATATTTTAGCCGCGATGGGGCAGCCCGACGTGCGATTTATAACCAGGCCCGGCGAATACTTCCTTAAGCGCGTCTTTAGAAAAATAATGCCGCTGGTTCCGGGCCATAATTTTAAGGTTTATTCGTCCGAGTCTGATTCTTGTATCGAAGTCAAGGACGGGCGTATATATTACAGAATAGTTGACATAAACAAAAAAGATATTTTATCGTGGCTCATATTCGCCGATGAGCATAAGATATTAGTCGAGAATTATAACACCGAGGTATATCTTGACGCGGAAACCGGCGAAGAAAAGAGGCGCCTTCAAATTGAGCGATTTGAACATCGTTGACTACGTAGAGTCCAAGGGTTATAAAGTCAAAGCCATTGGCAACGTGTACCGGATGTATTGTCCGTATCCCGACCACCACGAAACCAAGCCGTCATTTACGCTCTATCCCAAAACCAATTCGTTTATGTGTTTCGGATGCCGGAGGGGCGGCAGCATATTAAAACTTATGAAATTATTCGGTGATCCCATACCTCCGCACCTCATTGAAGCCGAAAAAACGCGCAGGAAGGACGAGCATTACAAAATTAACGTGGTCCAGCGGGGCCGGCTCCAAAAGCTCCAGAGCTTGATTGTACGGATCCGTAACGCGCGGAAACATTATCGTAACCATGCCATACTCAACAAACGAGTTAAGAAGCTTGTAATCCTCGCAAAGGAGTTCACATTTTGAGTATTAAATTTTTACACAGCGCGGACATTCACATAAAATTAGGTTATGACGACAGGTATCGCATGGACCTCATAAAGTTCATGCAGTTCTTTTTGGACGTAGTTTATAAAGACAAGCCCGACTACGTGTTTCTGGCCGGCGACTTATTCGACAAAAAGGTCCCGACGCCCGCAGAATACTCTATGCTTTATATCTTTATCAATAAAATCTTGTCGTTTGGCTCCAAAATAATTATGACGCAGGGTAACCACGACGAGCCAGATAACGAGGAAGCGGACCACACGCTTCAGCCATTGATGGAGCTTAACTTACAGGGCCTGTACATTTTTGACGAGCCGGGGCTTTATAACGCTGGGGAAATCGACGTATTGGCGCTGCCATATGTGTACCACAACAAAGAGGAGGGCGCAGCAACGATTAAACGGCTGCATGACACGTACACGGGTAATAACCTGTATATGATTGCGCATTGCTGGGTTGACGGTTACCTAAACATGCCCACGCCGCCAACAGAATTCGTAATAACTCCGGAATACATAAAACAGCTGACGAAAGTTAAATACGCAGCCCTGGGGCACATTCATACTTACGGAACTGTAAATGGTTCGCATGCCGCGTATAGTGGTTCCCCGTTTCGAACGACATGGGGTGACACGGATGATGTGAAAGTAATACTCCGCGGGCGCGACGACGGTCATGTTGTGGAGTCCTTGATTGTTCCGGTTTCACCTTTGAAGGTGGTAGACTTCGCTGCATTTACGGACGCGGACCTCGTAAGCGGCCATATGGTTAAACTTAGGGCGCACAATCTTAGCATATCTGATATGCCCCGGCTCGAGGAAGTCAAAAACAAGTTTTTGGCGCTTAACAACGTCGTTAACGTCGACAAGCAACTCAAACCCATCACGTACATCAAGGCCGAGGGCGCGGCAAAGGGTGTCACGATTGACGAGTTCTTAGACGATTACGTCAAGAAAAATGACATCGTCGCGAGCAAAGCTAAGATTATTGGCGTCTTAGAGAAAATCATGACGGGACAAATTACGACGGGCGCTTCGCCATTTACTATCGAGGAGCTGGATTTAGGAGATAAAAAATGAGGGCCGTAAGTTTCAGGTACAGGCTTGAGTGCGAACTTGTCAACAAAGACGCGAACAAAATTGACCATTACTTCGCGTCCATAGTCATGTCGCTAAAGGATATTGAGGAACGTCCGCCAGCCCGGAAATACCACACGCAGCATGGTGAGCTTACCATTCTTGGTATCGTGGCGCGCGACCAATTCGCGGAATACATTGATGAATCCTGTCAGGAGCTATTCGAAAACGATAAATGTATGGACGAAAAGGAAAGAATAGGATTCATTATGATGCGTAATGGTCAGTGGGTATGGGAGCAAGAAGACGGAACTTCTGAGCCTCTTGAAAAAGTTTATTGGCATATCAGAAAGATCGGTACTCGCTGGGGGAACGACGAGACGGGAGAAGTTCGTCGTTACGACCTCAAAGGCTTCGAGGAAATAATATGAAACTTATAAAGCTCAAAATGTCCAACTTCATGTCGCATCAGGAT
>Ga0265297_10007694_pt1 | contig 14792 bp, 15 predicted proteins | sample Munlanlwell13791_FD_192502 | JGI IMG/M metagenome (GOLD analysis project Ga0265297, IMG submission 192502) | Leachate microbial communities from a municipal landfill in Southern Ontario, Canada - Leachate well 137-91 | ecosystem: Engineered > Solid waste > Landfill > Unclassified | place... | reverse complement strand
CAATGCGGGCTACCAAGAAAGATAAAGCCCACCAAAAACGGTGGGCTTTTTTGTTGGGATTTTACTGGATTAGTCTAGAACCGGTTAACCGAGTTTAACAGCTCGCCGCGGGGGTTGCGGAGGTTGACGGTTAGCTGCATCTGGCCAGGCAGAGAATGGGTGGCGCAGGAGAGGCAGGGGTCGTAGGCTCTAAAAGCCATTTCAACCATATTAAGCATGCCCTCTTTAATATCGGGGCCTTTTACGAATCCCTGGGCGGCTTTTTTGACAGAAAGGCAAATAGGAGCGGCGTTGTGCTGGGTGGCAACCAATAAGTTAGCCTCGGTCATGATGCCTCGGTCGTCGGTTTTATAATGGTGAAACAGCGTGCCGCGGGCGGCCTCTATAGCGCCGACGCCTTCCTTCTTTAGCTTGAGGTTCATGTTGCGGATGTCTTTACTCGTCAGTTGCGGGTCGTTGGCGATTTGCACTAGCGTTTCGGCGGCCTGGAGGGTTTCGATAAGCCTTGCCCAGTGGTAAGCCAGCGTATGGCTCGCCGGTTTGCCGCCGAGGGTGTCGAACATCGCCTCGTATTCCTTATGCGCCAGGGGCGTGGCCATGCCGTCGGCAACGTTAAGGCGCGCTAGCGGCCCCACGCGGTAAAGCGAGGTGCCGGGCCCGTCTTTAAGCCCGTTCCAGCCGAGTTTTTTCAGGTAGGTCAGTCTAACGTAAGTCCACGGCTCTACCCATTCAGCAATGTGGTCGAGATAATCGCACGGGTCGAATCTGGCGAACTCTTTGCCCTTGGAATCAACGACCCGCAGGGTGCCGTCGTAATAGCTGACGCGGTTCTTATCGTCAACCATCCCCATATAATAGGTGTCCAGTTTATAGGCATCGTTGAGCACAAGGTCGAGGTTGCTTTTATTCTTCAGGACAACGTCCTTAAAAAGCTGGATGGCGAACTTGGAAAATTCAACAGTATCAACCGCTGTTTTCTTAATCCACTTGCGTTCTTCTTCGGTTACGCCGCGAGAGACGCCGCCGGGCAGACCACCTTCGGGGTGGGGGGCTTTACTGCCGACGAGGCGGATGATATCGCGGTTACGCTTGCGGATATCAATGACCTGGTTAACGATATCGGCGCCGGCGTTCTTAAGCACACCCAGGATATTGCGCACCGCCGGGTCGGAATTGGGACCGACGATGAAGTCCGGCGCGGAGAGGAAGAAGAAATGGACCAGATGGTCTTCGACATAAAAAGCGTTGTAATGAAGCTGGCGCACCAGCTTGGCGGCCGGCGTGGGTTCTACGCTGTAGATTTTATCCAGGGCCTTGGTCGCCGCCATGTTGTGAGGGGTGGGGCAAACGCCGCAAACATTAGCGACGATGCGAGGCATTTCCTCCACCGGGCGCCCGATGCAGAACCGTTCAAAGCCGCGCAGTTCAACCACCTGCCAGAAAGCGTCGGCAACGTTACCCTTATCGTCGAGGAAAATATCAATTTTGCCGTGCCCTTCTAATCTGGTTATGGGGTTGACTGTAATTTTGGTTACCAAGTTATTCTCCTTGCTTTACTCTGGGTTCTTTAACGAGCCGAACATTGACGAGGGCAGCGAGAAGCGGAAGTTGTAGCCCGCCATGTCAATAATTTGTTCCGTGATTTTTTCAATATCTTTATCGGTCTCGGCGTCGATAATCGCCGCCAAAGTAGAAATCATCTTAATACCGGCGTCCCTGACGCCTTCAACCGGCCCAAAGCAGCCGCGGCAGGGCAGGTTAATGTCAATGCAGTTGTGACCGCAGCCGTCCCGCGTGGCGATGCCCATACACAAAACACCCTGGGCGAGGAAGCAGATATCCGGTTTGGCTTCAATCTCGTGGATGCGTTTAATCTCCGTGAGTTTAATCTTCTGGGGTTTGGTGGAATTCCTCGGGCAGGAATCGCATAAAGCTTTATGGGGGGCGAGGGAGGAGCCCTTCATCGGTAGTTTGTTTTCCAGCGTCGCCGTCACGGCGTGAGCAATGAGATCGGTGGGCGGCGGGCAGCCCGGGAGGTAATAGTCAACGTCAATCACCTGGTTCAGGGATTTGACCGACTCGTGGAAAGCCGGCAGCGTCAGTTCCTTCTTGTCCACATTAGAGACGGGCTGGGGGAAAACACCATTGGGATTGTTAACCGTGGGGGCGTCTTTATACACCCAGTTGAAAATATCTTCTTTAGAGCGGAAATTCGCCATGCCCGGCGTGCCGCCGAAACAGGCACAGGCACCGAAAGCCAGCACGATTTGCGATTTCTTTCTTAATAGTTTGGCAACCTCTTCCTGTTCCGAGTTGCGGACGTTGCCGTTGATAATGCTTAAGGTAATTTCGCCGTCGGCCATGGCTTTAACATGGTCGTATTTAAAATCCAGCGCGATGGGCCAGAGCACGATGTCCACGGCGTCCGCCACGGTCAATAAAACTTCATTTAAATCTACCACCGCTTCGTCGCAGCCGCCGCAGCCGCCCAGCCAGCAAATCGCTACTTTAGGTTTTCCTGTCACACATCCTCCAAATTAGGCTTTAGCCGTCTTTATTTTACCGAGTCGGCCGATGGCTTTGGCCATTTCTTCAATATGTCCGGGGATATCTTTACCTTCCGGGTCGCGGGCAAGGACGAGCCTGATGCGTTCCGGCTCGATGTTATAGACCGCCAGCGCCTGCCGCAGTAGGGCCAGCCGCTTTTTCGTCTCGATGGTGCCGTCCTGATAGTGACAATCGCCCTCCGGGCAGCCGAGAATTAAAACACCGTCGGCGCCGTGCAGGAAAGCGTCCACCAAATATTCGGCGTCGATTTTACCGGCGCAGATAATGGGTATCCAGTTGCTGATTTCAGCGGCTAATTTTGATTCGTCAGCCAGGTAGCCCCAGCTGAATTTACATGAGAAACAGACAATCTTAGGTTTATTCATATATTTATTTCAATTCCGCGTAAGCCTTTTTAATTTTCTCGGCGGTTTGGTCATCCACCATTTTCCGGGCGTTAGAAGCGCACGCCGCCACGCACATGCCGCACGATTTGCACCGGAACATATCGGTATCCGATATCAACCGGCCATCCTTCATCACCAGCCGGGCGGATTCGTAATTGCAGGCGTAAACACAGGCTCCGCAGCCGCTGCATCTCTCCTTATCAACCTGTACGGCGTAAAGCGATTTTTCAAAACCTATGGAGATACAGGCTTTACAGGAAACACAGGGCCCGCAGGTGGCGCAGCGTTTGGCTTCAGTAATGGCTTCCTTGAGCGTCAGGCCTTTTTCAAACATCTGGAAGTGCAGGCGCTGTTCGGGGGGAATCCACAAGACCTCGGTGGCTATTTTATAATAGGGTCGTTCCGGCAGGCCGAAAGCCTCGTAGTCTTTGGAGGCGACCTTAAGGTCTTCGTCGTTGAGGTATTTGTTAATAGATTCGGCGGCTTTAATGCCTTCTTCCATAGCCTCGATCATGAACCCAACCCGGCGGACGTCGCCGCCGATGAATACCGATGGATTAATCTGGCTTTGCAGGGTGTGGGGGTCAACCGCCAGCCGGCCGCGGTGGTCGAGGAGGTTTTCCTTCTTTAAAAGCTCTAAATCCGGCGCCTGACCGATGGTGACGATAACGACATCGCCGGTTAGGTTAATTTCATCGTTAGTATCGAATTCCGGGTTGAAGCCGGTATCGCAATAAACCTGTGTGCAAAGGGGGCAGGTGATGCCCTCGAATTCATCGTTCTTACCGCTGATTTTACGGACGCCGCGGGAGGCATATATCTTGATGCCCTCTTCCCACGCGCCGCGGATTTCATCTTCATCCGCCGGTATGCCGTCGCGGTGTTCCTTGTCTTCGCGCTCCAGGCAGACGATAGAAACCTCGCCGCCCAGCCGTCGCGCCGTGCGGGCAGAATCGAAGGCAACGTTGCCGGCGCCGATAACGATGATTTTCTTGTTCTTAAAATAATCCGGCGGGATGTTGCCGTGGCTGACTTCGTAGAGGAAGTCGAGCCCATACATAACGCCAGAAAGGTCCTGCCCTTCAACAACATCCTTCCCAAAGGTAAGCTGGCGGGCGTTGGGGGTGCCTTTGGCGATGAAGACGGCTTTGAAGCCGTCGCTGATAAGACGGTTCACGGTCGTCCTGCCCTCGCCGAATTTAGTATTGTACCTGACGTCGATGCCCATGATACGGACAAGGTTTTCCACGGTGGTTTGCAGGACTTTACGCGGGAGGCGGTATTCCGGCACCAGCCATAGAGCGCCACCGAGGCGCTGGCTGGCTTCAAATATAGTCACCCGGTAGCCCTGCCGGGTCAGGTTGAAGGCTGCCATCAGGCCGCTGGGCCCGCCGCCGATAACCGCCACATTCTCGCGATCTTTGACGATGTTCACTTCCGGTTTTTCATTGAGGTAGGGGGTGTAGGTATCGGAGAGGAAGCGCTTTAGGAGGCGGCGGCGTATCGCTCCGCCTTCGTTTTTATAATTGCACTCAAGTTCACACAGCCCGCAGATGTAGCCGCAGATGTTGAAGAAGGGATTGCGTTCGTAGAGGTATTCACCAATCTGGATGATGCCGTCCCTGGCGGCTTCAATGGTGTCCGGCAGCAGCGAGATTAATACGTTAGTACGCTGAATGTCTTCATTAATGGGGCACTTAATCTGGCAGGGGGGCAGGAGTTGCTTGGTTGCCGGCTCTACCTGCGAGTGACCGATTTCACTGGTTTTCCACATAGTTGTATCTCAATTCTCTATATGATTAATGGTTATGAGGGCTCTCCAGACAGAAACAAAAGGGGCGGTTTTTACCGTTTATTTCACGCTAGTGCTAAGCTCAAAAACCACAATTTCATGTCCAAAATAATAAGTTAACAGGTATAATTACGTGTCCTATATTAAGTAAAAGTACTTATCTAGTTCAGATAATATCCTTATTACACAAAGTTGTCAAGGATGAACATGAATTATAGCCCCCAAAAGCCCTTTTTCTGGGGTTTAGGGCAGTCTGCTGGTTTTAGGGGTTTGATTGTGTAACATACAAGTGGGGTGTAGAATACTTTTATCCTAGACTTGAGTTATATATTAGGAGAAGTAAAATGACCGATAGACCAAAAAAGATACCCAAACCACCTGAAAACAAGAATAAAGAATCATTGGAGTTGGCAGAATGGCAATATCGTAGACTAAATGCATTTCTAGTCACTAGTGCTTTCCTTGTTGCCGCATTTTTTACTTTAATTGGGATAGATATATGTCATCACTCTTTCATTTCTTGTGAAACCAAAATTCTTTTAATTCATTTTGTGGTGGGTTTAGGTAGTATTATTGCCAGCGCTTACACTTTTATTAATTTCATGAGTGATTACAAAACTGATTTCGAACATCACGTAACACATACTTGGGGAGTACCATTGATAATACTAGTGTTTTGGGTATTAACATGGTGGTTCGTAACGAATTGGTGGCCTTGTTTTGTTATCGCGTTTGGTTCTCCTCTTGTTTATCTTGCTATTCATTTAGTGGGCAGGAATTGTTTACAAAAGTTTTTAAAATTTATGAAATGTATTTGTCGTTGTATTAAAAAACTAAATAAGATATCAGATATTGCCTATCGAGTTACTTGTTCAGTAGGAAAGTGTTGTAAATGTTTTTTTAAAGCAACTAAATTTGTTTTACGTTGTATTAAGAAAAAAAAGCCTAAAAATAAACTATAGATGTTTCTAAGAGAGTCTGTTTATAATGACCCAATTTAGTTCAAATAATCACTCACCCCATTTTACATGGCGCAGGCTGTTATGGTTGGCGATAATGCTGGGCGCGATGCTGATGTACCTGCCGATAAATCATTACCAGCAGGGCGGGGTACAGCTGGACCTGGCGCTGGACAGCCAGATACCGCTTTACCCTCCGGCTATAATTGTGTATTTACTGGGGTCGCTGCTGTTTGTCGTCTTTCCTATTCTGGTGGCGATATTCGCTAAACCCGGCGATTTTGAGGCTTTCACGATAGCGGTAATCACCGCTGCGGTAATAAGCTGTGTGGTTTACCTTGTTTATCCCACCTTCGTCATCCGGCCGGAGGTAACGTCCAACGACTTTTTCTCGCGGGCAATAGCGCTGCTGTATGAGGCAGACCGGTCTTATAACGCCGCGCCGAGCGGGCACACGTTTTACTCGCTGATTATATGCTTCTTTGCCAGCCGCTGGCTGGAAAAGCTCTCGTGGCTGTGGTGGGTAATTGCGACGCTGATAATCTTTTCGACGCTGTTCACCAAGCAGCATTACGTGCTGGATTTGGTGTACGGGTTGATTTTGGCCGTGCTGGCGTACGATGCCGGGCGGCTTATTCAAAAGCGGTGGAACCTTAAGTTCGCGTCCTAAAAGAAATCGAGGAACTTGGGGAACTTCTCCCGCGAACGGCCTTTGGTTAACGTTTGCGGTATAACCTCCGCCAACTCCTCGGTAGTCCAGCTGCCCTCATTCTTAAGCACCTGCTCGACGGGCGGCGGGTCGGTAAAGATGCCCACGTGCCCACGCCAGACTTCAAAGATGCAGCCGTTAATATGGTCGGCGGCCTCGCTGGCAAGGTAAACCACTAAAGCGGAGATGTCCTCCGGTTTGTTGACTTCAATCTTGGGGTTGATATCGGCGGCGCCGCGCCAGGCAGCGATGGGGCGGATGGCGTTACAGGTAACCCCGAATTCCGCCATGTCACGGGCGACGACTCTCGTTAAGCCTACGATACCTTCCTTGGCGGCGGCGTAGGAAACAAAGTTGGTAAAGCCCAGCCCCACGTGGGAGGAGGTGTTGATAATGCGCCCGTATTTTTGCTGGCGCATGTGGGCGCAGGCGGCGCGGGTGCAGTAAAACGTGCCGTAGAGGTGGGTTTTCATGATGGTGTCCCAGTCCTCGGAGGGGATGTCGGCGATATTGTGGGGATTTTTAACAACGCCGGCGTTGTTAATCAAAACGTCAATTTGTCCGAAGCTATCTATTGCCGTCTGGATGATGTTGGCGCAGCCTTTTTCCGTGGTAACGCTATCGTAGCAGGCGACGGCGCTGTTGCCCATCGCTTTAATCTCCTTGACCACCGCGTCCGCCGGCCCGTGGGAGACGCCCTGTCCGTAGGCGGAAGTGCCGATGTCGTTAATCACCAGCTTCGCCCCCTGTTTGGACAACCCTAAAGCGTGCGCCCGCCCGATGCCGTTGCCGGAGCCGGTAACCACCGCCACTTTACCTTCGAGTAACTTGCGCATGAAACACTCCCCCCTCGATATAAATGAAAAGTTGGTTACATTATACAACTTATTGACAATTACTGGAACAAATAATATAATATGAAAACCGAACAAATATTCTAATTATTAAAGGGGGGCACCATGGCGTATAAAATCGACTTTGGCTTAAGGTTCCCGGGCACGTGCGAACAAGCCTTTAAGTTTTACCAGAGCGTTTTTGGTGGGGAATTGTTTATGCTCCAACGTTATAAGGAGATGAAGCCGCACGGCTATAAAATTGAGCAGGAAGACGAAGAAAAAATTGCCTTTGTAGCTTTAAGAAAAGGCAAGGAAACTATACTGGCGGGCGACGACCAAAGCAAGTTGTACCCCAAGGAGTTGGTGCAGGGCAATAACATCACGATAGCAGTCAGCGTTGGCAGCATTAAGGAAGCGAAAAGGTTGTACGACGCTTTATCCGAGGGCGGCACCGATAAGACGCCGCTGGCGGACGTTTACTGGGGAGATTACTGCGGCGGCTGCACCGATAAGTTTGGGATACAGTGGTATATCAGCTACCATTACCCCAAAATTCAGTAGAAAAAAAGAAATCCCCCGTTTCTAAAAGATTCGGGGGATTTTTAATACAAAAATTGGTTTTTACAGCGGGGGTATAATCAGTTCCCTCTTTCTTTTTTTCTGGCTTCCCGCGCCGCTTCTTCTAATTTGGCTATTCTTCTTTCTTCCTCTTCAACTGCCTCTTGCCGGCCTCCTCTTCCTTCCTTCCTTTCCTCCTCCATCATCTCTTCTCTTTTATTTCGTTCCTTAGCTTCCTTTCTTTCTTCCCTTCCCATCTTCTTTTCCTCTGTTTTTCTGGCTTCCCGAGCATCTTTTTCCAGTTTCCCTTTTCTCCATTCTTCCGCTTCAGCTTTTTCTCTCTCTTCTCTTCTCTCATCTCTTCTCATGGTTTCGCCCAGCACCAGCAATCTCTCGGTGTAGAACTTGGAAGCTACGTTTATAATGTCCTGCGTTTTTTCGTTCATTAATTTCTGGAGTTCAATTCTTTTAGTAAGGTATGCAACCCGGTCGGTGAGTCCTTCCTTCTTTACCTTTTCTATATCTTTCTCGGTGGCGTGTATTGTCTTCAGCGCGAGGCTTTGTATAATTTTTATATATTTTTCTTTTTTCCCCGGGTTTTGAGCGCCCTCGAAAATTGCTTTATCCACGGCCGGTCTGAAGTCTCCGGTTTTACCCCCCTCCTCGATGAGGGTATCAAGGCTATTTGGGGATATGGCCGATAACGGATCTAAAAATAAATAATTACCAAGAAAGTTATATAGTTCAGCATCATCTCCGCACAGCTCTTCTAATAGACTTTCCTCTTTCTTCTCCTCTATTTCCTCTTTCTTCTCTTTCCTTTTCCACATAATTCAGCCTCCCTCCTTATGGGTAAGCTAAATGATATATCTATGGTAGCCGGTTGTCAACCGCGCATACCCCACAGCCGCTAAAGATAAAAAGAAAAGCCCCGGAGGTTTAGGGAGGTGAGGGATTTTTTATTGTTTAGTTATTTAATCGATTACTTTTCAGATTGAACCTTAATGAAGGTTGTACAGTCTAGTGAAGATACAAGCCTCTTCCAATAATGAATATCTGCATAAAGTCCAATTTTCTTCAGTTCTGCGTTTATTTTTTCTAGGATAGTAAGGAGTTCTTCCTTTAATTCATTATCTTTACCACCAGTAGGTAATTCGGCCATTTTACCTGACAAAACAATATTCCCTTTTCTATGCCGAGGGTCTCTACAAGTTCTCAGTTTATCTAGTCTATACAGTTCTGCAAAAAATCTACCATCGTAATTTATACTAATCCAACCTACAATATCATTATATTTCCATGGTGGCCACCAACAAAGGCGTTCATATTCTCTATTCCTCTTAAGTCTCTCTATTTCTTCTTCGAGACTATTACCCGTATATTGAGAGATTTTGCCAATATATCGGCTTTCGTGCTTCTCTTGTTCTTTGTAATATCTTTCGTATGAGCGTAGATAAACGGGGATGTTAAATACAGTCGTGCACATAATTTTTATCCTGTATTTCTTTTAGTTACTACTCTACCCCTTATACTTTTTCCCCATACCAGCGGTGAAGTGGAACATGGGCCTGGTGATTTTTCTAATGTTAATCGGGCCGTGTTTCACCCCGGCGGGAACAAAGCACAAAAAACTCCGGTCAATAAAGTTCTGCTTGCCGTCTATCCAGATTTCTATCTCGCCATTAAGGTTGTACCGGTCATCGGGGTTGGTGCCGACCCAGGCAATCACCTCATCATAATCATGAACGTGTTCGCCAATGGTGCGGTCTTGACGCGAACCGGTCTTATCCGGCCAGTCGCCGGGGAGGAACCACGCCGTCTCCATGTAGAAAGCGCCCTTCATAACGTCACTGTCCAACGAGATAACGCGCCGCGCCTCGTTATCCATAAACACCGGCGACCAAGGCGCATCACCCACCACATCCCTTAGCTCCGTCACAAAGTATTTCTTATCCCATTTAGCCATTATTTCTTCTCCTTTTTCTGCTTGCGCAGTTTTTCATGACCGCCCGGGTCGGCCTGGGCTAAAGTGCCGGCGCCAATCATGATGGTGAATTCCAAGTGAGGCTTTTTGTACTTCTTCCAGGTCAGCGGCCCATGAGGCACGCCCTTGGGCACGTACATCGCCGAGGTTTTATTAATGATTAACGGCTGGCCGCCCACCATAAATTCAATCTCCCCGCCCAGCTCCTCCTGATTATTGGGGTCGGTGCCGAGGTGGATAACGATTTCGTCGTAATCATGGGAGTGCTCCTCGATGTGGGGGTTGGGGTCGGGCATGCCAAAGACCCAGCCGGTCTCAATGTACATATTGGTTTTCGGCACCAGGTTATTGCTCATCAGCGTCATAGCGCCGCGGCGGCCCTTGACCTCCATGACCGGGATGACCTCGTAGGCGGGCTTGCTGACAAAGTATTTGTTATAATCCTGCTTCTTCGTTTGCTTTTTGACTTGTTTCTTAGGCATAATGATTCCTCCTTTAACGAATACGGAAATGCGCGGTATTGTTGCCGGCTTCAAACATAAAGATGGGAGTGTCTATTCTTTTGATAACGACGGGGCAGTGTTTGACGCCCCTGGGGATGAAGATGTAGCAGGACCTGGTGATGGCATAAGGCTCGCCGTCCATCCAGAATTCGATTTCCCCGCCCAGGTCGCGGGGGTTTTCACGCTTTGAACCCATAAAGCAGATAATCTCATCGAAGTCGTGGGTGTGGGGCAGTTCAATGCTGACGGGGCCATCGCCGGTGAGTTCCCACAGCCACTCGCACCCCGAAAAGAAAGCCCCCGGCAAGATGGAGTTCTGTATCCCCATCATCATCGTGCGGTCTAAAGTCTTCCCTGCCCTGGCCTGTTCCTCCATGCTCTTGAGGTCTTCCGGCGGCAGGGGGCCCATCTTATCTTCCGTGATGAAGTTCTTGGCGTACTTCTTTTCAGCCATGTCTTGTCTCCCTTATCTAAATAGCGCGGGCGGTTTCCATGCCCTGGCTGACGGCGTCGGCTATCAGCTGCGGCTCTTTGCAGTCGCCGATGGCGTAAAGCTCTTTGACCTTGCCCTTGAGGCTCTCGTAAAGCTTAAGGTCGGGCGTGAGGGGTAAAGCAGGGATAACGGTATCGGCGGGGAGCATTTCTTCGGCGCCTTTTTCGTTAATAAAGACCAGCCCCTCCGAGTTGATTTCAACGTAGCGTTTGACTCTCCCAATGAGCTTGACCCCCATTTTATTGAACCACTGGAACAGGTACGCCATGATAACATCTACCATGCCTTGACCAAAACGCTCGGCGGTGTCAACGATGGTTACCTGGCGTCCCCGCAGCGTTAAAAACTCCGCGAGTTCACAGCCGTGCAGACTCCCTCCGATAATCACCACCCGTTTACCGATGGGCAGGTAGAACTTGGTCAGCCAGCGTAAGAGATTCGGCGGGAGGAACTTGAGGTAGAACTTGAGATTCTTATGCAGTTTAGCCCCGCCCATTACGTTAGAGCCGTCAATGCCTTTAATGTCGGGCAGGACGGGCGCGCCGCCGGTGGCGATGATGACCGCGTCCGGCTTTAGCTTTTCTATAGTTTTAATGCTAACTTTTTTACCCAGCGCCATTTTTACACCCAGCTTTTCAAGTTGGTTTCTAAAGTACTTGATAATTTTAGGCAGGTCTTCCAGTTCCGTGCCTTTGACTACGGCGGCGATGGGCAATAAGCCACCCAACTTACCGCCGGCATCGTAAAGCGTCACGTCGTGGCCCCTTAAAGCGGCAACACGGGCGGCTTCCATACCGGCAGGCCCCGCGCCCACGACCACCACCTTTTTCTTTTTAGCCGCTTTTTCAACAGTGTTGTATTCCTTACCCATGAAGGCGTTAATGCGGCAGCGGCTGGTACCCAGGCAGCTCTCACAGGCGGTGCAGGGGGCAATGTCTTCGAGGCGTCCGTCGGCGACTTTGTGGGGGTAATTGGGGTCAGCCTGCAGGCGGCGGGTCATAGCGATGAAGTCGGCCTGCCCCGCTTCCAGAACCTTTTCACCTAATTCAGCATCGAGTTTACCCACCACCATGACCGGTATCTTTACCGCCGCTTTAATCCCCGCCGCCAGGATAACGTTCCACGCCTTACCGCGCAGCTTCGCGTTATACACTTCGGGCAGGTCTTTGAGGGAGAGGGGGAAGTCGGGGTAAAACATCAAGTCGGGGAGGTAAGCGCCCACGTGGTAGCCCAGCCAGTGGCTGCGCACATGAATCATGTTTGCGCCGGCTTGCTCCAACAACTGCGCCGTTTGACGCGCATCCTCCACAGTGATGCACCTATTATCAGGAATGCCGGCGGCCAGCCCGATTTCTATAGCGTTAATGCAAACAGAAACCGGGAAATCATTACCTAATCTCTTTTTGATTTCCTTAATAGTGCTAGTCACAAAGCGCGCGCGGTTTTCTGGGCTGCCGCCGTATTCGTCCGTGCGGCGGTTCCAGTAGGGCGAGAGGAAGTTATGCAGTAAATGGCTGCTGGCGGCGTTGATGTCCACGCCGTCGAACCCCGCCTTTTTAGCCCTCACGGCGGCGCTGGCGAACTTATCTATTATTTCCTCGATTTCCGGGATTGATAGCGCGCGCGGCGGCTGGTTGTGAAAGTCGTTCTCACTTTTTACCGATACGACGGAGGCGCCGATGGGCGGTCCTTTAAACGGGCTGTCAGCGCCGAGGATATTAGCCTCCCAGGGGCCGTCGTGGTTCATCTGCATAAAGGTGGGGCAGCCGTGCTTATGAATAACCTCGGCGAGTTCGCTCAAGCCCTTGATATATTTATCGTCGTCAATGCGGTAGCGCTGGCGCCAGCGCGCCCCGGCGGGGTAATCAATCGTGGGGCTTTCTACTATCAACAGCCCCACCCCGCCCCGCGCCAGGCTCTCGTAATAGGCGAGGATGCGTTTGTTCATATGGGTCTCGTCCTCGTGCCATATGAACGTCCCGGCGCCGGTTTTTACTAAACGATTCCTCGTCTTGACCTTGCCGATATAGCCCGGCTCAAGCAGCTTTTCGAAATGACCTTTTGCCATGATGTTCCTCCGGTAAAATGCTGTACGTTTCTTCGCTATATAGTAGCACTTTTTTATTTATTTGCCTAAATATACTCGCAGGTATTAAAATCAAGTGATTTTAAGTTTAAGGGGGACATTATGCTGCAATATAAAGACGGCGATTTTACGACCAAGGGAATTAAACTCCATTACTATCGCACCGGCGGGAACAAGCCGCCGATTATCCTGCTCCACGGCGCCACGGATAATGGGTTGTGCTGGACGCCGATAGCCGAAGTGCTGTCGGAAAACTACGACGTTATAATGCCGGACGCACAGGGGCACGGACTTTCCGATAAGCTGGATGAAAAATTTACTTTTAGCAGTCACACCGAGCAGGTTGCCGCTTTGGTAAAAGAGCTGGGCTTAACCAAGCCGATTATCATGGGGCATTCCATGGGCGCGGGCACAGCGACGAATGTAGCCGTCACTTATCCCGACCTCCCCAGAGCGATGGTTTTGGAAGACCCCGCCTGGCTGCAACAGGACACGATGCCCCCGCCCAACCAGGCCGATATAAAAACCTACATGGCGTCGATGAGCAAGATGACGCTGGAAGAGCTGAAGGCGGAAGGCAGGAAATCCAACCCCACCTGGCCGGAGGCGGAAATACCGCCCTGGGCGGAATCAAAGATGCAGTACGACAAGAGGCTGTTCGATTTTATGGTGATCAACCCGGGTTCTTACAAGGAGCAGGTGCCCAAGATAAAGTGCCCCACCCTCCTCATCATCGCGGAGAACGGGCTGGTGGCTAAAGAGACGGCGGAAAACGCCGCCAAACTGTGGACCTCGCCGCAGCCGTTTAAGTGGGTGAAAATAATGGGAGCGGGACACAGCATCCGCCGCGAGAACTTTAATGATTACAAGAAGGCCCTGCTGGACTTTTTAAACAGCCTGCCCAACTAGAATAGGAGTACTTACCATGGACAAGAGAATCGAATCGTTAATCAAGCAGATGACGCTGGAAGAAAAGGTCGCTTTGACGGCGGGTGTGGATTTTTGGAATACCCACGCCATCGAGCGGCTAAAGATACCGGCGATAAAGGTTACCGATGGGCCGCACGGCGCACGGACGATGGACAAAGACGACGAAAAGAAAACCATCCCCGCCACCTGTTTCCCGCCGGGCGTCGGTATGGCGGCTACCTGGAATCCCGACTTGATTAACAAAGTCGGCGCCGCTTTAGGGGAGGAGACGCTGGCGCGGGGCTGTGCCGTTCTTTTAGGTCCCTGCGTCAACATCCACCGCTCGCCGCTGGGAGGCAGGAATTTTGAAAGCTATTCCGAAGACCCGTACCTTTCACAAAAGATGACGGTGGCGATAATCAAGGGCATCCAGAGCAAAAAGGCGGGGGCATGCGTCAAGCACTTCGCCCTCAACAACTCCGAGTTCGAGCGCTTTACCATCAGCTCGGAGGTAGATGAAAGGGTCAGGCGGGAAATCTACTTCCCGTCCTTTGAAAAAGCGGTCAAGGAAGCCGGCACGTGGACGGTGATGTGCTCCTACAATAAGATTGACGGCACCCACGCCTCGGAGAATCACTGGCTGTTGACGGAGGTGCTTAAAGAGGAGTGGGGGTTCGACGGGCTGGTGATGTCCGACTGGTATGCCACCCACAGCACGGCGCCCGTCGCCAATGCCGGACTGGACCTGGAGATGCCGGGACCGGCGCGCTTTTTTAACGAGGAGCTGACTAAAGCGGTTAAAAACGGCGAGGTAGATGAAAAGGTTATTGACGATAAGGTGCGGCGGCTCCTGGGCCTAATGATTAAAGCCGGAGCGCTGGATAAACCCATCACCGATGCTACTAAGGATAAAAAATTCCCCGCCCACGGCAAACTCGCCCGTGAAGTTGCCGAGGAAGCGATTGTTTTGTTGAAGAATGATAATGACACCCTGCCGTTGGACAAGAAT
>Ga0265297_10007693_pt1 | contig 14792 bp, 19 predicted proteins | sample Munlanlwell13791_FD_192502 | JGI IMG/M metagenome (GOLD analysis project Ga0265297, IMG submission 192502) | Leachate microbial communities from a municipal landfill in Southern Ontario, Canada - Leachate well 137-91 | ecosystem: Engineered > Solid waste > Landfill > Unclassified | place... | reverse complement strand
TTTCATACTATCGTCTACGCTAATGTCTAGTCTGACGGTTTTTTGTACTTCGTCATTGGCTGTTATTTCGTCGCTGTCGTAGGCTTCACGGATAAGTTTGCCGCTAAAATGAAGATCATCCACATATAGTAGTCCGCCTGCGGCAAGTGCACAGAAGAAGCAGATGCCATTTACGTTGCTCCAATCAAATCCTGCGCCACCGAAAGCTGTCCAACTGTATGGTTGAGTTAAATTAGCGGTTTTCCAGTATGGTCCAATTGGGATGCTTTTGTGGTACCATGCTCCTGCTGCGTCACTAACGAAGGGGCAATATATTGCGTCTGTTTCATGGTCTGTAGTGAATAATATTACCCATGTTGTGGCCGCGTACATTGCGGCGTTTCTGTAGTAATAAAAGTTTAGTGTTGGTACACTGTTTTTTGATCCAATTTTTGTGAAGTCCCATCCTGCATCTTCTGTTGAGGGATAATAGCCGTATCCATCATCTGCGCCTGCTGCCGTGAATAAGAGGCTGTGGCTGCCTACAACATATTCTGCGGCACTGTCTGTAATGCTTGTTAATGAGTCATTGCCCCATAGTGCTGATCCGCCACTGTCTTCTGTCCAGTAATCATATCCGGGTTTTCGTAGGTCAGTGAATAGGACGATTTTGTTTGCGTATTCTTTGGCGTTTTTGCTAAATTTAGCATTAATGAAGTCTATTCCTTCTGTGAATGTTGAGGCTGCTTGTGTGCCTCGCCACCACGTATTCCAGTTTATTGTGTCTACTGTGTGATTTCCTATCTGGTCAACCCATAAGTAGCGACTTGGGTCTACAAACCAGTGAATGCCGCTTGCTCCGTCACGGTATGCTTGGTAGAGTAGGACTACTTGGTTGAGTATGTCAAAGTTGTTTCTGTATCCGCCCTTCAAGAATTGAATTGATGGGTTTGCCATGGCTAGTATGTTGCCGCCGAGAATATTGTAGCCTGTGTTGCCTCCGTCAAAGTTTTTGTTTATTCGGTTGGTTTTGAGGTCGTCAATGATTTCTGAGGGAGTGTCAAAGCCGCTGTTTTCTGATTCTACGCCATAATTTACTGCACAGTGAGTGTCTAGTAAGGCTTTGCCGTAGCCGTAGGCGAGTGCTCCCGTTATCTTGTTTTTGGTGTTGGCTTCTGGGTTGGTTTCTCTTATTTTTCCTTCAAAAACTTTAGTCCAAGTTTGCTGATGTGCATACTTGTAGCTGATTGCCAGCACATCAAAACTGTCTAATTCATCTATGAAGTGTCTGCCGTTGCTGTCTTTGGCTACTATTGAGGCGCGACTTACTGCAGATTCTGGACGCCACACTGTAGAGGATACGCAGTCGCCTTGTATTTCGTTGCCGTTTGCAACTATCTTTTGTTGTGGAATCACATGAAACTTCCTGCTGTATCAGCTACACTAAATCCTAGCAGTATTCCGCCTGCCGCAAAGCTTGCCCAACCGATTGGACCCATACTTGTCTGTAATATGCTCCACCAAATGTGTGCTTGCCGAATTAAAACAATAAGTCTAGCGATTGTATCAACTGCTGTCTGCACATCTTCTGGTAGTCCTAATCTTTGTGCTATAGCTAAATATCTGACTGCTACAAGTTCAAGTTTTCTGAGACTTTCAGTAGAAGCGCCAGATTTTTGTGTAACAACATCTGTTTTTGTGTCTACTTCATCAAGCAACTTACTAATTTGCTGAAGCATGCTATGAATCTGCTGTATATCTCCTAGGCTACTCATGGTGCTGATGCAAATCTCCCTGTAGTTACGTCACGATAAACTCCTACTGGCTGTCCATATCTTGTGAACACTTCAAACGTTAGGTTCTGTTCTGCCGCTTCTAACAGTTGCTGTATTTTCTTTTTTAAATCGTCTACATGAACGTCTGGAATTATTGAGCATCTACAATTAAAGTTGCTGTGCCCATGTGCGTGACTTCCTATTCCTGAAACCCACACTACTCCAAATGTTGGATGAGTAAGAAAGTCGGGAACCCCCTGTTTTACACTGAATCTCCATGTGTACCCATGTAGTGCTCGACAAATGGGGCAGGTTCGTTGGTCTAATGTTGCATCCCATGTTATTGAGGTGCTAGGCATTCTTTAGTTTCCCCATATTCCAAGCAACATACAACAAATAAATAAAATCAACAAAAATTATGAAGTACCAGAAATCTCGCCACTGATAATTAAGCCAACCAAAATCGCCAAGCCCCGCAAAATTGTAGCCCCACCCCAACGGGTTAGTTGCGGTAATATACACTATTTCTAGCTGCCATAACGCACCAATTAATACCCCGCTTGCTATGAAGCCACGCAACAAAAAAGCGGGGATGTTATATATTCCATCTTTCTGCATAAGTATCATCCATACTAGACTCGCTATACTCATGTCCCTGAATGTACATCATTCCAGCCTTCTTATCTCGCCGTATACTGTCTATCTGCACTCTCATGCTGAAGTCGCCCATGTCAAGCCACTGCCAAGGAGCATCAATAGATTGTGTCTGCTGAATCTCATAGAACACTTCACCCTTCACTGCATCACCTGCTCTTGTCCAATCATAAGTGGAGGTTTCCATGTCTGTGTCAAGTTCCAGCGTGAAAGTTTGTCCTGAGGCTCCAAGATTCTGGAATCCAGTAACTATTCCGGAGGCGATGCCTACGTCTACGTTTCTGCTTGTTGCATCGTCCGGACTATTCACGACGTTAGGCAAAACAAAGTCTGCGGCGTAAATTTCTAGCCAGTCAACCTCAACTGTGCCTGTACCATCACATAGATAGACTCTGATGTGGTCAAGAGTTTTTGCTGCAGTTAAGCTGACAGTCACTATACTCCAAGTGCTAGACGCGGTTTCAGAAAGAACCGTCTGACTATAAGCACCGTCGTCTGTGACTATAATCTTTGCCGTGGCATTTCCTGTTGTTCGGTACCTAAATCTTATCTTGGTTGCCAATGAAGTACTTAAACCCAAATTTGTTGCATTGTTTGTGTAAGCATCCCCAACATAGACGGTACAATTTAAAGTAAGAATATTATCAATTAATGACTGTGTGATTGTTGAGCCGCCTGCATCATCGACTGCTGCTGCGCCGTTTCCCCATTGACCTTCCACACCATTGTCTAGTCTGTCGCCGCCATAATGAAAGCCAGTTCCAGAAGTGTAATTGCCATAACTATAGGTTACGTCGCTTGTGTAGTCTTCTGCAGCCCGCTTATACTCAAGCTCATACCGTACCGAAAAAACTTTGAGTCTACCATAAGGTTCCTCCTTCGGAGTCATCCTATGCAAGTTTCTGACACAGAAGCTGCCTGCAACATTACTGTAAACTTCAGCGATACGTCTTAGTTCCTTTTCCATTTTCCATCTGAGAATGTCGCCTGTGATTCCCTGCTTAGACACACAACTTATTTCTATTGGCACAGTTTCGATGTAGGCGTAGACTTCATGCTTCCAATCCTCCAAAGGAACAGAAGTGGGGGTGCATATTGTGTAGATTCCATCAACATTTTTTGGGTCAAAGAATACTCTGCTTAAGGGGTAAGTTGGTTTCTCAAATTGGTAGATGTAACTGGCTGCTGTAGTATCATTATCTTTGGTGATGTTAGCTGGAACATCATTGGTTTCTAGCCAAGTTATGGTACGTTCGCGGGGGTCATAAGAACTCAATTAAATCACCTAACTTAAAAACATGTTAGTGTTATCCTTGTTTATGTTGGTGAAGCAACATTTACGTTATATTCTGCAGACCAGAAAATTACACGGTCACCTGCAACTACTCCTACTGCATTTATCCAACTAATATTGGTGGCGTCATATCCATTCACATATACGTCTTCTGTGTCTACTGAGGAACCTGTAACGTGTATAGCAGTAGGTACCCCCGGTAAGCCGTGTGCACCAACAGCTATTGCTTGAGTACCGTTTAGCATGGTTACTTTTCCACAATTTCTTGTTCTGTGGCCAATGTTGTTGTCTACGATGTTACCTAAGTTTAGTATGAACTGCATTTCAAGTACTGCGTTGCCTTCTGCGACGTTGTTTGTGTAAACACTATATTCTGTTTCTCTTGCTCTTAATCCTGTGGCGGCGTTGTCTCTACAGATATTTCCTGTAACTATATTATATGAAAGGGGAGTGGTTGTACTGTACATGTCTATTCCACAGTCGCCGTTATTGTAACAGTAGTTTCCAGTTATTGTGTTGTAGTTTGAACCCGCTGTGGCTTGTATTCCATCAGCAGCGCAGTTTTTGCTTATATTGTTTGATATGACGCAGTTCCGTGAGTTGGCTGTTCCCAATACTATACCACTGTATAGGGCAGTTCCATCTACAACGTTACCATCTACTATAACATGATCGGCATCGGTTAAGTCTATGCCATAATCATTAGTGTCTTTTATCATGTTATTGGTTACGATTACGTTACCGTCAGTTAACCCTGTAGCATCAACAAAGATGCCGTCTTCGCCAGTAGTTAAAATGTGGTTATTGTTTATGATAATGTCTGTTGGTTCACCATAAACACCGTGGGAGTCGATATGAACTCCAATCCATACATCATATATTTTGTTGTCTGAAATGGTGTGATTGTTGCCTCCATCAAGACGAACCCCCATATAACAGTTTTCCATATAGCAGTTTCTGACATGCACGTTGTCGCCTCCTTGAATTCGCAAGCTGTTTGAAGTATTTACTCCCGTATTATCTGAGCCATAAAAGTATATGTTTTCAATTATAACGTTTGATTTATTATCTATGTCAAAACATTCAATGTTTCCTGTTGTAACAATTTTTGTGCCGTACCCATTTCCGCTTATTTTCATATTGGTTGGAGGCGAAAGTTTTGTTACTAATGTGAATGTGCCTGTGCCAAAATGGACATGTTTGACTCCTGGCGTATCTAGTGTTGCTTGGGCGACTGCGTAAGCGTTTGTTCCATCTACTGTTCCCGCATTATTTTCTCCTCCATAAGCAATTGTGCCTGCGCCTGTCGATGTGCCTCCCTTGATGGCCTCATAATAGATGCCGTTCACTCGTATGATATAATCTGCAGTTTTTTCGAGACCATGATCACACAGGCTATTCCAATCTCTTTCGAGATAAACCAATGGCTTAGTAGTCGCACTAAATGGAGCTAAATCACTCATTTTTATACCTCCCTAATCAAAACAATTTTTCCTTCATTATCAGTAAACGCTTGCAGATGAACAGTTCTTTTGTAAACTTCTTGATCAACCTGTTTTAGTTGTGTCGCAATCAACTCTATTTTTCCGTCACCATCAACGATTCCCTCTAAAAGAATTTTGGATTCTCCTTTCGGAGTCAAAGTTTTTGTTGCCTGAAAAACTAGATTGTTTAATTTACTTAGTTCTTCTTTTCTGTTTTCAACTATATTGTCAACTTGTTTCATATTATCACCTTTATAGTGCCCAGTAACCTCTTTCAAAACCATCCTCAAACCCAAACCCAATTAATCCATACTCTTCATCCTCGAAACCAAAGAAGCCAGCCAAAAACGGAAAATTTACAAGTCGTTCTAGCTGGCACTCTCTGAAGCTTACTTCGCCCTGACTACACCAGTCTTTATATGCTTTTACTTCATAGTATCTGCCTAACCCATCAAGGATAACATCGCCTTCCAGCAGGTCATACTCAGTGAATCCCGTTTCAGTATAAACAGTATGATAACCTAGGTTACCGAGGATGACGGTTTCTCCTGCAGGAAAAACTATTACGCTCACAGAATGTATAGTGAAGCCTTTACGATAATGCCCTGTTGTGCTGTCTTGGTCACCCAAGAATAGCCGATACAAGGTTACTGTGTTGGGATCGCTCATATCTTCAGTTTCCTCAATATTTTTGTGATGTCCGCAAATTTGGGAGCAGCAAGATTTGCATCTACTGCCTGTTTCTTGATTTGCTGAAATGTTTTGCTTCTGCCAATTATCGCTACGTTGTCTCCTGAGGGCAATATGAACTCGTTCGGAGGCGGAGGCGAAACATACTGAAACACTGCTAATAGCGTGTATGTTGTGTTTGCTGCTCCCGCAAGACTGTAAGTTTTGTTGCTGCTAACATTCACATTATTCTGCAACCAATAATTAAACCTGTAATTCTCTTTCGGCGTAGCAACAACAGTTAAAGATTGCCCTGCAACTACTGTTTGAGTTCCCGAAGGACTTACTGTCCCTCCCGTTTGGGCTTGCACATTCACAGTAAAATAGAGTGGATCAGCGGGCGGGTCTGGAGGGTCAGGCTCAATAGGAAGATTTGCAGTAAAGTATGCCACAATATTGTATGTCTGATCTTTTACACCATCTCCCATGCTATACTGCAGGTTAGTGGATACTGTTACCCCATTTCGTTCCCAGCGCCCCATAACATAATCAGCATTTGGAATAGCCACACACCACCAAGGCAAGCCAACGGGCTGAGTGAACGCGCCTGCAGGATGAACCTGCCCCCCTGTCGTTGCCGTGACTGTGCCATAATAGTAGCTTGGAGGCGGAGGAGAAATAGGCGGTTCAGGCTCAGGAGGAGCAACAAGACCATAATTCGATGCCGCTAACGCTTCTTTTGTTGCATTCTTTGTTATTGCCTCTGTGCCCCAGTATGCCCAAAAATCAAAACCTACTCCACGTTGCACAAACTTGTTTACAATACCGATTGTCCATTCCCGTTGCAAACTTGGGGTTAATCCGCCCCAGTAGAATGTTTCTCCACACCACAGTTTAGATGCGCCAAAAGCTACAACAAAGGGGGATATTTCGTTTTTGTCGTACCAACTTACTTTTTGGGTTGGGGTAAGTCCCATGTCATAGCTGTTTTCAAAAAAGTATGGGTGTGTACAATCAATCAAAGTGTAGGTGTCTGTGTCTGCGCCTACTGCCTGCAAATCGGCAATTCGTGATGCTGCTGAACTATCTTGTAATCCAGTGAAGGGAAAAATGCAGACTCTATCAGGGTCTATTGCATGTATGTCATCTATTAGGTCCATCATGCTTTGATGAAACTGTAAGTCTGTCGTTATTGCTGGCGCCCAATTATCATACGTGTTATGTTGGGGTTCACCAAAGATGCTGAATGCTACAATACGATTATCGTTTTTGTAGTGGGTAGCCACCGATAACCAATTGTTTCTCCATGCCGTGCTGCCTGCATACTCTTCACAATCATAATTATTCTGAAGAAGCAACACAACTTTTATTCCGTAAGCATCAAAAATTTCTAGAACTCGGTCCATTTTTGTTTGATCATAAACACTCATTCCATGCCTACCAAGAGGCTGAATGCTACAATCACTGAATACAAAGCCTAAACGTGCAGTATGATACCCGTTGGCTTTGAATAATGCCATGTCGGATACTATCCAGCTTGTTAGCCAACCTTCTGGAGACCCATCACTGTAATATATTAGGTAATCGCCGCCGATTCCAGTGTAGGGTAAAGTGTAAACCAAATTTTCTTGTTCTCCATCAGTTCTTGCAATAAATATGATTGAAGATTCTGTCTGCTCATCAGCGGTTATCAACAATATTGTTGCTGATAGTATTAGGCAAATTAGCAGAAAAACCGCAAATTCATTATCTGACATAAAATGCACTAGATGATTGCTTGACTCCAATCACGTTCCTTGAGCCGTTCTATTGCCTTCCAGAACATTTCCTTGAAAATGCTGTCTTGGCTGCCTACTGACTCACTTATGCTTGCTGGACCCAAAGATGAACTTGTAGATATTTTGTATTTTGTTTCTTTAAGTGCGACTGGTAAGATTAGTTTGATTGCGGCATTCTGGTTTCTTGATACTGTCACGGTTTTGGAACCATCTGTGCCGCTCATGGCAGGAATAGATGTTTCTGCTTCACTATTTATGAAATCAATAATGTCATCTATGATAAGTTCCACGTTTGTTTTTGATACTGTCGCGTCTGGACTTGATGCTGGATCAAAATCTGTGACAGCATAATGGTATCTTGCCAATACATCAGCAGCGGTGATGCTAACCATTTATGTTCTTCTCCCAAAAACAAATAATGTGCATTCAGTGTTTGTGGATGCGCCTGAAACTGTGACAACATTTAGGAGTATTGTTGTTGCTATTTCTGCGCCTGTGCTATTATTTATTAGCAGAGAATGTGACAGGTTTGCGTCGTCGGTGAATTCTGAGCAGGTGATGGTGTCAGCTAAGTTTATGGGACCAAGATTTTCAAACACTTGCCATGCGTAGTATTTGATGTCTTTTATTTTTCCTGATGGTGAGTAACTTACCAAAACATGAACCTCCTAACAAGTAAATATGATATAGGTTAGGTTGTGATTACAACTGCGACGATTCCGCTACCTTTCTTTGCTATGCTAACTTGGTAGGTGGCTGCGGCTGTGGTTAAATCGTTTATTGCCTTAGCCAAGGTTCCTGCAGTTGCTGAGGTTTCTCCATGTTGGGGTCTTCCATACAGGATGGTTGTGGTTGTAGCCAATTTTTTTCACTTCAATTTTGTGTTTTGACGCAGTTCACTTGATGCAGGGCTGTGTCATAACCCTGAATTGTTCATGTGTTCATTTCATAAAAAGCCCTGAAATGTAGGGGAAAGAGAGTGTTATGTTCCTGAAACTATTATGCGAACTATGTGTGCTCCAGCAGGGTTTGTGTATGCAACAACTACTGTGCTGCCGCTGATGCAGTAGACCAAATCTGTTGTGTAGCCAGTATTAATGATTTTGTATGTTTCGCCCGTCATTATTTGTCCAGTGAAAGCGTTAGTTGTTAAAGTGTCTGAGGCTGCATCAAAGTCGGTGATTGTCTGTGCTTCGCCTGCATGTGCCCCACCCACCATTAATGCGACGTGCTGGTTCCAGTAATCGTTTGCTTGTGTGTGGGCTGTGTTAACGATTGTTATGCCTCCAACGTTGCCATCGCCTGTTGCCGTGTAGATTGTTTCGCTTCCATACTTTGTTTCTACTTGCACTTGGACGGCTTCGATTTTGTCAAAATTTGTGGTTAATGTTCCGCCTGTGTCGCCTATGATGCCATTGATTGTGTAAATGAATTCTTTGAAGTTGCCGTTTCTGTTTGGCACAAGTTTTATGATGTCGCCATTGTCCCATGTGGTCATGGGGTCACGTTCCTATCACAGTGATTCTGACTGTGTGGCCATCAGTTGGGTCGGTGTAGGCTACTATCACAGTTGCGCCGTTAATACAGTAAACTAGGTTTGTAGAATACCCTGCGGGGCCAGTGTCAATCTGCACCTGTACCGCTATAGCTTCGATATGACTGAATTTTGTGGTTAAAGTACCTCCAGTGTCGCCGTTTACTCCATCAATAGTGTAGACGAGCTCCTTTAGGGAGCCTCTGCGGTTGTGTTTAATGCGTGTAATGTCACTATTGTCCCATGTGGTCACTTTAATTCAATCCTACAAAGCTATATACTTTAAGGCTGCGTGGCTTGCCCACTGACGCATGATTAGTTGTCCTGCCATGTAGATTACGTTCTGGTTTCCAAGTCCGGGTGCACTGTTTTTGGCGGTTGTGGGTACGCTCTTGTAGGTGATTGGTATTAGGGTTCTGAATTCGTATGCGTCCATGTTGATTAGGAATATGTGTCCGACTCCGCCGGGGGTGGTGTATTTTTCGTTTTCCCATTCCCAGCCTGTGGTTGCTGTTCCGCTAAAGTATGGGTTTTGTATGAATGGCACTTTGACTCCACAGATTGTTAAGCCTGCAACTGACAGTTTTCCGCCCATTACTCCGGGGCGTGTGCTTATTCCGCCGATTGTCTGTGATGCTTGTAGCTCATTTTCTAGGTAGCGTCCTTTGGGGTCTAGTTCATTCTGTACTTTGTTCATGGCTTTGTCGCTGCATAGTCCGAGGTAGTTTGGTGTGGTTGTTCCTTGTCGGTAGCATTTTGCTACTGCCATTAGGTCGTCTAGTTCGCTGAGTATGTCATAGTTTTCTTCTGTGCCTGCGGCTGTTGGAAGCTTCACTTGTCCGTCCCATGTTGCGCTGGCTGATCGGTCGATTCGTTCTGTTCCTGAACCCGCCTCATTAAGGAATATGTCACCGTCTGTGGCTGCAGATACGTGGTTGGTTGCGCCTGATTCTGTCTGGTTTGTGACGTATCGGTCTATGCATTCGATTGTGGCTTTAGTGTCTCCTGATACTGCGGGAGTGTCTACTCCATGAATGGTTGCTGACACTCCGACTCCTGCTAGGTATTGGTCGATTTTGTCTAGGAAATAGTTGCCCATGTAGTTGCGTATTTGGTCTGGATCATTGACTGGTTCGTTCTGGATTGCTGAAAGTGCTCGTCCTACTTCAGTGTCTAACCAATCCACTTTGACGACTGCAGGAAAAATGTTGTCTACGTCTGTTGGTGTTGGCATGCTTGTTGTGCCGTCGAAGAGTACTCCTGCTTCGCCGATACCTCCACTGTATCCTGTTGCGGAGTCAGTGCTGATATATTTGAAGCTGTCTCCTTTGTCTTGGTAGCTTGTTTTTGGTATTGTGGCGAAGATGCTGTTTGCTCTTGTGAGTCCTTCCAGCATCAAGTCTCGGCTGTATACGGGGTCATACCATGCTGCGCGTCCTGTTGGACCCATAATCACGTCTGCTTTCTGTAGCAGGTCAGGGTCTACGGTGTGCCAGTACGGATTCATTGTTTGGTAGTAGCCTTTAAGGAAGTCTTTCCATTGTAGCTGTTGTGGCATTTTATGCTATCTCCTTGATTGCTTTTTCTACTGCAGCATCGAAGCTGTCTTTTTGGGGTGCATTACCGTCTGGTCCCGCCTTCTCTTTTGGTGCAGGAGTCTTTTTTGACGGGTCTGCATTGTCTAGTGCCGCCTTGCGTATGGCTGCTACTAGGTCTGATTGGTGTATTACTGGGTCATTGTCGAGTCCGAAGCCTTTGCGTAGTGCCTGTTCCATTTCAACTTCTTTGCCTTTCAAGAGTTCCTCAATTTTTTCGTCCATCCGTTTTTCTAGGGCTGCAATTTTTAGGCTGAATACGTCTTTTATTACGCCTTCGATGCGTTGTGTTAGGTTAAAGTCTATTTCTTTGGCTGCTTTTTCTGCTGGGTCGGGCATTGTGCATGATTTTGTTTCTGCGTTCCATGTTCCGCCTGCTTGTTCGCATGCTTCTTGTGTTTCTGGTTTTTCGCTCATGTTTTTCACTTTTTGTTATTTTTGTTATGTTCTCACGGCATGTGATGCCAGAGATTTGTGACTTGGATGTGTCTATTCTGTGACATATTGAAACATTTTATATACATATTCTACGAAGAGTCTAACGGTGAATCATTACTATGGCGCGTGTTGAGTATGAAACCAAACAAGAATTTTATTGCGGATTCTGTGGCAACAAATTTGATATTACTGAAGTGAAAGTAAACGGGTTGGGACAGAAACGGTGCCCAAGAGACAGTACCCTATTAAGGGCTTCGCCACGAGGTAAAAACAAACATAATGTGGTGACTCTTCGTGAAAGCCAATAAGACTGAAAGTTGGGAAAAGAACACTCAATCAGCCAAGTATGATTTGCCTCAAGTCTGCCCCTACTGCAGCAAACATGGAATTCTTTCGGGGTTGTCTGCTACCTACGTTTATGTTGGCGTGTTTCCTTATATTCACGGCGACATAACACTTGTCTGCGTTACTGAGCCGAAGCACAAGTTTAATTTCTGTTTTCCCTACAATAAGCACATGACTTTTGGTTATACTGTGTTTGATTCTAAAGAGTTTGGGAAGCCTGATACAGAGCAGGTTTGTCCATTTCATAACATAAAACTTGATCCTATAAGACTTTATGGCGATTTAACTTTCAATGATGAAACCAAGAAATTGCAGCTTCGGTGTCCAATATGTTTCTATAGTGAACGGGCAACTAAACAGGCACAAGTTTAACTCTTTTATCCATACACCCATCGATTGTGTTGCCTTTCTCGTCAACAAACCGTATGCTGCACCATTCTTTGACGTTTTCTAGGTCTGCGGGTCCCCTTGGAAAGTCTCGGCACTGTTTAGGTCTCTTTTTAGACATATATAGTCTGCAGTGCTTTTCTTTTGTTGGGTCGTACTGTTCGCATAGGTGATAGTGTCCTAGTTTGGGGCTGTAGATGTAGCAGCATGCGCCATAGTTGTTGCATGTTCCAATCTGATACATTTTATATATAACATCCATAAAAATAAAAAAGGGGATTTAGATCTTTGTTATTTTTACGTCTAGTAAATCACCGTGCTTCAAATCCAACGCCTGTCTTGTTTCATCTGTAATCGTAATGACTAAACTATTTCCAGACTTCGTTAATACCTTTGAGAAACTATAAGTTCGAGGCTTAACTTCACAACCACAATCAGGACACTTCACCATTAATGCCCTGCCTTTTTGCATCTTTGACACTCATAATCTACATCAACATTCCCATACGTTGCACTGCCATAGGTAGGTGGTATTGGTGTTAAAAACGCTCCGCATATCGGACATTTTTCCATTTTATTCACCGTGAAAATTTTTGTTTAGTTATATGCTTGAAATTGTCTGGATAAATGACAATATCGCTACCGCCAGCAGTTACGCCAACGATTACAATTTGTTTATCATATTTTGGTTGACTGTCAGGCAGTGTTTGGTTTATTCTAACTATTTTATACTGTTTTTCAGACTCCCAAAAAGAGTCTGGTTCTGGGACAACATTAATTATATCACCAACATTATAAGTTTCGTTATTAAAAGTTAAGTTCTTAACGGATGGCATTTTGTCTCCAAATTCGTTTACAGTTTCAGGTTGACCTATTTCGGCACTGAATGTTTGTCCACGTTGACTAAATGTTTGTTCATACATTTTGTCTTTCCCCGTCTTATTATCTGTTGTGTGGGTATTTAAGTCTTTCTCCGTCTTACCATCTATTGGGGAATCGTTTCCATCCAATTTTTTGCCAGTTGTCCGCTTAAACGCATCCGCAGCACTTTCACCCTCCTTAATGCAAACATGAACACCCCTTATTGTAATCCAGCTTCCACCCTCAGCAGTACAAGCATCTTCCGACTTCTTAATTACATCAAAGCCGTATTTTTGAAGAGTAAACTCTGCTTCAACATCTGTCAAATAATAACATCTCCATATTTTAAGGTAACAAATTACAGACATTCTTTTTTATGAATGGTCCCTCAAATGTAGGGTACACTCGACAAATTTTTGGTCTGTTTTCGTGTACAGTGCATTTGAGGGTTTGTGGGTCCAGTGCTTTGCATGGAACAGGCATTTTTAGCCAGAGTCCGCCTCTGCCGTCTGGCTTAGTTTCTACGCCATGTAATGCATAATAGTGAAGAACATCTTTGTCGCTTCTTTCTTCATGTTGGGTTATGAATGTGCAGCAGACTGCCTTGCATACGTCAATGTTGCATTCTTGTTCTGCTTTTGTTATAAAAAACGTCCATCTTTCTCCTTTTTTGCTTTACTGAAGCCATAATTTGCTAGTATAGCCTCGGCTGAAACGTCCACTTTGTCTGGTGTTTGATGTTGTGGAATATCTTGTTTGGTGGCTTTGGTGATGTCGGTATTACTTTGTATCTGTTCCTCATATTTGCGTCTAAGCACTGCCTCATAAGCCGCAATCTTCATGTACACATCATTCATTTGCTTCGCAATCTCTTTAGGTTGAGGACTATACAGCATGTTTAGGCGTTCCCGTTCCTTCTCTAGCTCTGCAATCGACTTTTTCAGGTCTTCTATTGACGCTTTCTTTAATGGCTCTTCGTCAAATGATTTACTGATTAATTTTACTTCTCTTGTTTTCGGATTCACAGCCTTCATAACTCCCTTCTCAGTCAAAGTGATTGCATGATATTCTATGTCGGTAATTGTTTTGGGTGAATCTCCCTTAGCCAACGGCAATCCAGTAATTGAGTAGCCTGTTATGTTGCCTTTTTTGACCTGTTCACGGTAATATTGGGTAGTTTTTAGGTTGTCGTTTCTGATTTGTGATATGAGATAGGTTCCTTTCTCGTTAACATGGCTGTAATAGTTTTCACCTTTGCTGTTTGTGTATCTGAGCTGTGGTTGTGCCAACTTGAACTCTTTATGGTTGATTGTGATGCTTTGCCATTCTGGTGCTTGATTCAGGAATCTTTGTAATCCCTTCACTTGAGCTCCTACAGTAAGGGTATCTCCTTCATCATCTTCGATTTCCCATGTTGCGAAGCCTCCGACTACAAGTTCTTCGTCGTCTGCTTTGCTGAGTATTTCTAGTCCGATGGGGTCGGCTTTGTATAGGATTCCTTTTTCTGCGCGATCTTTTATGGCTCCGCATATTCTGTTGGCTGACTCTTCGTCATGTCCAAGTTGCGTCTGCTCTGTGATACAGGCAGACCAATCTTCAAACCTACTAAATGGCATTATTCTTTTTTCTCCTCTTCTTGATTTAATCTTTTTTGTGCAGGAACACTTTCGGCAGGGTCTCCAAGGAATCTTACCAACAAACATCCACAGTGAGGATGAACTAGCCCTTTTCCGCCTTCGCCTTGTCCGCCAATGGTATCTTCGTCTAGTATCATAAGATAAGGGAATAGGCTGCGTATGTAGTTGCCATTTAGTCCTCCCATTGCTGATGCCATGTCGGCGTAGTTTTTGCATTCTTCACAGGTTGTAGGAATCTCATTAAGTTGATACAACCAAATGTCGCTGCCGCTGAAGAAGGTGACTCCTGAGCGTGTGGGGATGTCTATGCGTTTGACTGCTTTTATGGCTTCAATCGCTGACAACACGAAGTTTCATCTCTA